>Ga0334722_10005353_pt1 | contig 13000 bp, 5 predicted proteins | sample C3_bottom_MG_FD_207210 | JGI IMG/M metagenome (GOLD analysis project Ga0334722, IMG submission 207210) | Sediment microbial communities from Yellowstone Lake, YNP, Wyoming, USA - C3_bottom | ecosystem: Environmental > Aquatic > Freshwater > Lake > Sediment | place: USA: Wyoming | collected...
CGGTCGCCACGACGCAGGTGACGCCGAACCTCGATCGCCTGGCCGGGATGGGCACGCTGTTCACCGACGTGCATACCGGCTCGTCCATGTGTTCGCCCACACGCTACTCCCTGTTGACCGGTCGTTACGCCTGGCGCAGCTACAACAAGCACAGTGTGATTGGTGGTTGGAATTCGCGGCCGATGATTGCGCCCAACCGGCCCACTCTTGCCACAGCGCTCAAGCAAAGCGGCTATCGCACGGCCGCCTTCGGCAAGTGGCATCTAGGCTGGACGTTCCTGACGAAGACTGGCGGGACGATGGCTTACGACAGCGTCACCTCGAGCACCTGGGCGACCATTCCCGTCGGCACAAACGCCAACGGCGGCTATGTCACCAACATCCTCGATGGCCCGTTGGCTCACGGCTTCGATTACTTCTTTGGCGTCAGCGGCAACCTTGGGAACGGCCGGGCCCATTTGCTGAAATCCTATATCGAGAACAATGCCATCCAGGGCATTCCCACGTGGGGCGAGCGCGGTGGCCCGAGCGTGGCCGACTGGGACCAGCAGCGTACGGGCGAGCGCTATCTGAACACGGCGCTCGGCTACATTGACACCCACGTGGCGCAGGGTAGCAACGCGCCCTTCTTCTTCTACTACGTTCCTAATGCTAATCACGCGCCCTATGACCCGGCGACGAGCATCCTCGTGCAAGGGCAGACCATTCCGATTAAAGGCCAGTCTCGGCTCACCGATGGCAGTGCGGGCGGAAGCCGCGAGGACATGATTTACGAGAACAACATAGCCGTCGGCCTGCTCCTCGACAAACTCGCCAAGGTGAACGACCCGCGCACCGGTCGCCCCATGATCAACAGTACGATCTTCATCTTCACCAGCGACAACGGCCCGAACGTGTACGGCGTCGCGCAGGCGGGCTTGCGCGACAAGAAGCAGGCGATTTACGAGGGCGGCCATCGGGTGCCGTTCATGGTATCGTGGCCGGACGGCGGCATCCCCGCCGGCGCCGTTAGTACGGCCAACTTTGGTCTGTCCGATCTCTATGCCAGCTTCTCCGCCTTGCTCGGGCACAAGCTGGGGGTTGACGAAGCGGAGGACAGCGAGAACGTCTTGCCGGCGTTGCTGAACCAGGTGCCCGGCACGCAATTCCGCCGGCCGCATTTGCTGGTCAGCCACGACAACAGTCTGGGGACCAACGAGCTGCCCGAAGACTCGCCCGAAGACTCGCCCGAAGACTCGCTGCTGGCCGTTCGACCGTCACGCGCGCCGCGAATCAAACGCAATACAGGCAACGACCTGCCCGGCGACTCGCTGCTGGCCATTCGCCAGCATCCGTTCGTGATGATCAACGATGGCAAGCTGATCAATCGCCGCCAGACCTCCGGTGCAAACTACGGCACGACCGTTCCGCTCAAGCTGTTTGATCTCGACGCCGACTTGCACCAGGACACGACGTTGCTCGCCGATCCGGCCCAGCAGCCCCTGGTGTCGCAACTGAAGGAGCAACTCCTCCTGTTTAACAACCGCGGATACAGTCGGGAGCTGGGTTTGACGGACTACAACCAGGTCCTGCTCAGTGACGGCGGCGCGGATTTGCGGAACGACCGCACGGGCGCCATCGGCTATGAATTCACAACCGGCGACCAGCCAGTCGTGGTCGAAAGTCTGGGCCTGTGGGATGACGCGGCGGTCGATGTGACCGGCAACGAACTCGCCACGAAAGGTGACGGACAAACCGCCGGCGTTCCCGACGGCCTGCACACGGCGCACGTCGTCCGGCTGTTTGATGGGATTTCGCAGCAACTCATCGCCAGCATCACCGTGAACAGCGCGAACAGCTACCTCGTGGGTGAATTCCGCTATGTGAACTTGCCGCAACCCATCATGCTCGACAAGCGCAAGACCTACGCGTTGACCCAGAGCACCGCCAGCGGCGATGGCGATTTGTTTCACCACTTCGCGTCGTTCACCGGCGTGTCGCCGTCGCCGACGAGTTTGGTGAGCAACTTTGTGGCGCGGGTGGCGGCCACTGACGGGGCTTACCCGGGCCAGTATCCGGATGGCCCCGACGGCGTGGGCAACCGGCATCCCGACATGTTCCGACACCGGATGTTCGTCGGGCCGAACGCGCGCCTCGCGCCGGTGCTTACCGGGTCAACGCCACCAACATCTCTGATGCAACATTACCCCACGAAGACAAACTAAATGACTCAAGATCAATCCTCGCGGAGTTATTATCATATTTGCTAAAACGAAGGCTCCATTTCCAACGACGACGAGGAATGCTATGAACAACCGCCTACTTGTATTCGCAATGCTTTTAGGCGCGGTCTTTGCGGGTGTAACCGCCAGAGCCAGTGATCAAGGTAAACAGACCAGAATTGTTGATAAGAACAATAGTTTAAGGCATTTGGTTCCCGACCGCTGGTGGGAGAAAGCAGCCGCCATCAAAACTGTCACCCTGAAGCCAAACAGGAGGTTTGCTCACGAGATTTCCGTCGATCCCGTCGTCGTATCAGCCCAATTGGATGAAATCAAAGCTCAGGGTTTCCAGGCCATAGAGATATTCGCACCGGCAGAAGGACTTTACGCCTACAGTGGGCTGGATACAAAGACTCACTACAGGATCGACCCTGAATTGGGGACAATGGATGATTTTCGCCGACTTGTACGCATTGTTCATAGCAAAAACATGGCGGTCACTGCCTTTATCAATATCGGCTATTTTAGTGCGGAGGCACCGGACTGGATTGAGGCATGCAAAGCCAAAAAAGCGGGGATAGAGTCTGAGAAAGTAAAGTGGTTTTTGTGGGCAGACAAAGCCGATACACCACCCCCTCCTACGCAAGAGGACATTTATGTGACCCGAGAGAAAAGGGATCGAACGAAAACGTGGGGGTGGCAATATAGCGAGCTGGCCGGTTCTTATTTCTGGGCGAGATGGAAAGCCCAGGACAAGGACGGGAATGATATTCCTCTGCCTCAAAACAATTGGGGCACAAAGGAATGGCGGGAGGAAGCAGCACGAATCGTTCGCTTTTGGATGGATACAGGAATTGATGGCATGCGGATCGACGCTCCGCTCTGCTATCCCTTTCAAACATGGGAGGACAATCGCAAATGCATTGTTGAGGTGATCTCCAGTTATGGAAATACACTAGCTCAACCGGAAGGAGGCCGGGATCCTGCCTGGATGACAGAAGCCGGCTACAATTGCATTATGGATTATGGTTTGAGTTATAGAAAGAATTCTTTTCAAACGCAGAAGGAGGATGCGATTACCACCGCGATGGAAACAGGAAATCCACGGGTGATCGAAGAGAACTTACAGGATTATCATGATGTGATGGCACTAGCTGGGGGTGTGCTTTGGCGGAGTGTATCAAGAGATTTGGAGGGTAATCTGGCCAAAGAGCACCTGCATCGAGCAGTGCTTGCTGCCATAGGGGATATATTGTGTTACCCGCGCGGGGGTGGCAATCCGGACGCTGAAGCAACCTGGATATTGCAGACAAAATATGTTCATCCAGCTCTTCATCCTGTGGCAACTCGACGGAAACTGGCGACAAATAACGATGACAAGTATTACGCAATTTTGAAGACAGCCAAGGATGGATCAGAACGGATTGTAGCTGTTTTCAATTTTCAATCGTCACCTCAAACTGTGAGAGTGGATTTGAGCGTGGTCTCTACATCGGGTGTTGTCGATTTGAGGAGTCGCGAGTTAAAGAAGCGCGAAGATGTTTTTAAGCCAGTGGCAATTGAACTGCCCGCCTATGGATATGGGTTTTATGAAGTCATGCCGTTTAAGAATGGAACCCTCTTCCCCCCGGGCCCATGAACCTTCCACCCCTGAAATCCAGCTTCCGATCAGCTGTTTTCGTCCTGTTGCTCGGCGCATCACCCGCCCGCGCCGCTAATGCGCCGGCGTCCACGCCCAACATCGTCTTTCTTTTCGCGGATGACTGGGGCCGCTACGCCAACTGCTATGCGGGCATTGAGGACCGCCCGTCCATCAATCAGGTTCTCAAGACGCCGAACATTGACCGCGTCGCCCGCGAAGGGGTGCTCTTCAGGCATGCGTTCGTCACTGCGCCGAGCTGCACGCCGTGCCGCAGTTCGGTGTTGTCGGGGCAGTATTTCTTCCGTACTGGCCTCGGCGCGATCCTGATGGGCGCCCAGTGGGACCCGCGCATCCCCAGCTACCCGCTCCTGCTCAGGGAGGCCGGCTACCACATCGGCAAGAGCTACAAAGTCTGGAGCCCCGGAACGCCCCAAGACGCGCCGTATGGCGGCCAGCAATATGCGTATGAAAAAGCTGGGGCGGATTTTCGCATCCGATACGACGAGCATGTCATGGAGAAGGTGCGTCAAGGCATGACCGTTGAGGCCGCAAAACAAGCAATCCTCGCGCAAGTACGCGGCAATTTCGACGCCTTTCTCGCCGACCGCAAACCCGGTCAACCGTTCTGCTACTGGTTCGGGCCGTCGCTCACGCACCGGCCGTTCGTAAAAGGTTCCGGCAAAGTGCTGTGGGGTCTCGACCCGGATTCCGTGCGGGGCAAGCTGCCGAAGTTCACGCCCGACGTGCCCGACGTCCGTGTCGACTACACGGACTACATGGGCCAAATCCTGGCTTGGGATGCCGGTGTCGGCGTCATCATCGAAGAACTTCGGGCGATTGGTGAACTTGACAACACCCTCCTCGTCCTCAGCGGCGATCATGGCATGCCTGGCGTCCCCGGCGGCAAATGCAATCTCTACGACCACGGCGTCGCCGTCGCCCTCATCGTCCGCGGCCCCGGCATCAAGCCCGGCCGCGTGGTGGACGACTTCGTCAACCTCATGGACCTCGCCCCGACATTCCTCGAAGCCGGCGGCCTCAAACCGCCTGCCGTCATGACCGGCCGCAGTTTCCTCAGCGTCCTCCGCTCCGGGCAGTCGGGCTTGGTGGACCCGTCCCGCACCTGGGTCGTCACCGGCCGCGAACGCCACATTGACTTTGCCCGCGAGGGGAACCTGCCGTATCCGCAACGCTCGCTCCGGACGCGCGATTTCCTCTACGTCCGCAATTTTGCCCCCGACCGCTGGCCGGCGGGCAGCCCGCAATTCAGCAACGACGCCGACGCGCCGACCCTTGATGCGGTCGAGGACAACCTCCGTGCCTGTTTTCCCGACATGGATGCCAGTCCAACCAAGGCGTGGCTCTTCGGCCAGCGCCACAACCCGCAATGGCAATGGTATTACGACTACGCGTTCGGCAAACGCCCCGCCGAGCAACTCTTCGACCTCCGCAAGGACCCCGATCAGACCGTCAACGTCGCCGCCGACCCCGCCTACGTCGACACCAGACTCAAACTGGCGGCGCGTCTGACGAAGATTCTCACGGATGCCGGTGACCCACGTGTTACTGGTGACGGCATGACTTATGAACGTTCCCCCTTCACCGACGAAGTGTCCCGCAAGGGCCCGAAGCCCAAACGAAAGCCCTAAACCCCATCCCCATCCGACCCATGACTCTTCATCCTCTCAAATCCAGTTTCCTAACAACTAACAATAATTCCACGAGGACCCCATGTTCAAATACTTACCGGTATTGATTGTAGTCGCAGCGCCGTTTCACGCCGCTGGAGTTTTGGCCCAAGAGCCGAGGGAGAGGGTACCTGGGGTCTGGCGGTCCGTGCCCAGTGCGCCAGCGGGAGGGCTGTTGGCCGAACGGCTCGAATTGTGGCGGCAGGGACGCATGTGGCACATGCTCACAGCGGAAAAGGATTATTTGTTATCCGGCTTTGAATCACGGCCCGGGCGTCATCCCTGGCAGGGCGAGCACGTGGGTAAATGGCTCCATGCCGCCACCCTGGCGTATGAACAGACGCAGGATGGAAAATTGCTGAAGGCTCTGCAGGAAACCGTGCAGCGGCTTTTGGCGGCGCAGGACGCCAACGGATATCTGGGTACGTATGGCGCTGATTTTACTTTCATGGCGCAGCCGGAGAATGTCAGCCCCGCCGCGATTGCTGACGATATTGCCGCCCCGAAGAAGAAGGGGGCCCCGCGCACCCCCGCACCCAAACCAGCGGGCGGATGGGACACCTGGACGCTGCGGTACAACATCTATGGTTTGCTGACCTATGAGAAATTCCATCCTGACCCGCGCGTGGTGCAGGCGTGCCGGAAGATGGCGGACCTGCTGATTGAGGTGTATGGCAAGGGCAAAGCCGACCTGACCAAATACGGCACCCGCCAGGGAATCTCCGCGACCACGCTGCTCGAATCGATCGTCATGCTTTATGAGCGGACGCAGGACAAGAAATACCTGGATTTCGCCGAGCACATTGTCGCGCTGAGTGAAAACAATCCGAAGCTGCGACTGATGGGCAACATGCTGGAGAAGGGCAGCGTGGTCTATTCGGGTGAGGGCAAGGCCTATCAGCTCATGGCCAACCTGCTGGGTTACCTGGGGCTGTATAAAAACACCGGAGACGAGCGATATCTGAAGACCGTGCAGAACGCCTGGAATGACATCACGGCGCGCCACCTCGATGTAACGGGAGGTCCTTGGAGTGTAAAAACGCCCTACAACGGAAACAAGGAGTGCTTTGCGCTCCCGGCGGATTACGACCCCGCTGCGGCCGAGGTCGAAACTTGCTCCACGACCACCTGGATCCAGTTGAATCTGCATTTGCTGGAGCTGACCGGCCAGGCCCGGTATGCCGCCGAAGCGGAACGGACGGTTTTCAATTCCCTGCTGGCGGCCCAAGCTGGGGCAGGCCTCGATTGGTGTTACTACACCAGGACCAATCAGAACCAGCGGCCCTATGAAACTGCGATCAAGTGCTGTTCCTCGAGCGGACCGCGGGCGTTGGAAATGATCGCCCGCCACCGACTCGGAGAAGTCGCCGGCGCAATCTCGTTCACCAGCCTGACGCCTGGCCGCGCGGTTCTGCCGGAAGCGTTCGGTCGGGCCAAGATCGAGGTGACGGGCAATTATCCGATCCGTCCCATGGCTGGAATCCGTTTTGCCCAAGCCGGAGGAAAGGAGTTTGCCGTGGAGTTTAGCGCGCCCAGCGGGGCGCGTCTGGCCTCAGTGCGGATTAACGGCCGGGCTATAGTGCCGGACAAGAACGACCGGGGATTCCACCAGGTCAGTCGCCCATGGAAGACGGGTGATGAGATCGCGATTGAGTTCGAATATCTGCTCGAGAGCCACTTGGCATCGCCGACCGACGGCAAGAAATGGGTCGCTTTCACCTATGGCCCCTGGGCCCTGGCCCAGACGACGGCAAACGGCGAGGCCCTGGCCGAGCCCTTGGTCGGGAAGGACGTTTCGTCGACTGCGGCGTCGCAGTGGCTTGAAGCGCAGCCGCCGGGCGAGGATGCCGCGCCGAGATTCCGGATCAAGGACACGGCCATCCTGCTCGGGCCGTTCTACTCCGCGGGGAGCAAGACCTCCGGGCCTCGCACGTACTTTAAGATCACTCCGCCAGAGAAATAATCAGCCGCCAACGACCATGCACTCCAACCACCATCAGCCGCCAACGACCATGCACTCTAACCACCCAGTCCTGCTGCGCACTCTTCGGATCCTGATGACTAGCGTCGGCGCAAGTTTGTTGGTCGCGGTGGCCGTGACGCCGCAAGTCCACGCTCAGGCTGCGCCCGCTCCGGCCAGTCCAGCCGCCAGCGAAAAAGCGGACGTGACCGTCATGTCGGAATTCAAGGTCTACGACAAGAAGGAGGTGCCGTTCACCGATGCCAACATGGACATCCCGCGCGGCGTAAACGACGTTCAAGCCTATTACATCATCGGCACCGACGAGATCGAAAACACCGGCAAGGCCAACCTCGAGGAGGTGCTCCGCGACAGCCTCACGCAGAACACCGTCGTCGAAACCAACGCCCAGATGGATCCCAGCGCGCTCACCAATCAGATGGGCGCCACGAGCACGATCAACCTGCGCGGCCTCGGGTCAGCCCAGACCCTGATTCTGATCAACGGCCAGCGCACTTCCAACTTCGCCAACCGCGGCGTCACCTTCCAGCCCGACATGAACGGCATCCCGATCGGTGCGATCGAGCGTGTGGAGGTTCTGCCCGGCAGCGCCTCCGCGATCTACGGAGGCACGGCGGTGGGCGGGGTCGTGAACGTCATCCTCAAGCGCAGTTACCAGGGCGGGCAGATCAGCACCACCTACCAGAACACCTTCGATACCGATGCGCCCATCCGCACGCTCAATGCCATTTACGGTTTCTCCGTCGGCTCGCGGACGAACGTCACGCTCAGCGCGAGCTACAGCGACGGGAAACCGCTGCGCATGAAAGACCGCCCGTTTCTCGAGCAGTATTTCCGGCGCGCCATCGCCAACAGCCCGGCCACGTTTTACTCCAACACGGCCACCTTTAACAGCGGCGCCACGCCCAATATCGTCCTCAACAACGCCGCGGTCAATGGATTCGCCAACGCCCAAACTGTCACGCTCACGCTCAAGTCGACCGGCCAGCCGCTCAACTCCCGCATCACTTCCATTCCCTATGGCACGTCGCCGTCGACGCCCGCGGCCACCCTCGCGAGCGGTCTCCTCGCCAACGCCGGGCGCTACAACCTCGACCTCGCCCCGGGCGTCTGGCGCGGCTACGATAGCACGCTCACGCACGTGACCCGCAAGCAGTCGGTCATGGCCCGCGTAGACCACCGCTTGAATTCGAAGATCAGCCTCTTCGCCGATTTTTCCTTCAACTCCAGCCATGACCTTGAGGCGAAATGGGTGCCCCTCGGCAACGGCGCCCGACAGTTCGCGATCCCCGGCAACGCGCCAACGAACCCATTCCGCGAAAACGTGTTCGTCAGCATCCCGATCTCGCTCGATCAGGCGACGCCCACCGACATCGGCAACCAAGTCTCGAATGCGGTCGTGGGTGGCGTGATCAAGCTGCCCGCCGAGTGGCGGCTCGCGGCCGATGTGAACTACTCGGTCACCGCGCAAAAGGTCGCCTATGGCCTGATGAACCTGAACAGAACCGACGTCTTCGGTGGTAATGCCAGTTTGCTCTACACCGGCGTGTTGAATCCCTTCGTCGATACGATCGCCAATCCGCTCGATGTCACCAAATACTACGGCAAGTGGACCGGCTACAACAAGGACACGATGCTCGACTACAACGTGCGCGCGTCGGGGCCGTTATTCCGGCTACCGGGCGGCCGGCCGGTGCTCACGGTGGGATCGGAAATCTATACCGAACGCCTGCCCCAAGCCTACATCGGCGGAACGTTCCCGGCGATCCCGCCGGCCACGAAGAATCCGACCAATCAGCACTCCTACTTCATCGGCCAGCGCATCTCCACCTACTCGGGGCACGCCGAAATCAGCGTGCCGATCGTCTCCGGCCTGAATGAGAGGGCCTTCATCCGCGCCCTCGAAGTCCAGGCCGCCGTGCGCTCGGAGTATTTCAACATCTACACGAATCCCGATGCGAGAATCAACTTGTTGCCCGATGCTGTCCCTCCGGGCGAAACGCACAGCGCGGCCATCAGCCGCCAGGATATCGCCAAGCTCCGTGCCACCAAGCCGACCTTCGGCCTCAAGTATCAGCCGTTCCACCAACTGACCTTCCGCGCCTCGTATGCGACAGCCTTCCTGCCGCCCACCTTTGCGCAGCTCAGCCAACGCGTGAACGTGGCCGGAGTCTCCCCGGCGGTCCCCACGGCCGTGTTCTTCGATCCGGTCACAAATACGAGCTACGCGTCGCTCAGCGTCGCCGGCAACAATCCCAACCTTGGCCCCGAGACCGCGACAAACTGGAACTACGGCGTGATCTGGGAGCCGCGGGGCGCGCTGAAGGATTTCCGCGTCAACCTCGAATACTGGCGAATCAACAAGCAGGGGCTCATCCGCAACGTGAACAACGTGCAGCAACTCGCCAACATGGGCGATCGCGCGCCCGCCGGCAGCATCGAACGCAACCCGACGACCAAGGTCATCGAGTTGTTTACGTTCACGAATTACAACGTCGGCGACGGGATGACCGACGGCTGGGATGTCTCCGCCGACTACCGCCGCGGCACGCCGCTCGGCGTCTTCGGCCTGCGTGCCCGCGCCACGATCACGGAACACCTCAAACTACCGCCCGCCATCGGCTATCCCGCGATGGAGTATCTCGACTACGTGAACTCGGACGGCGTGAACAAACTGAAGACCAATGCCACCCTCAGTTGGTCGAGCGGTCGCCGCTGGCGCGCTTCCTGGTCGACCGTCTATCAAGGCGGCTACAAACAGGCCGGCGCACCCGGCGATCCCATCTATCTCGGCGACGCCAATCGGGCGCTGATCACGACCAGCACCGGACCGCAGGGCGGGACCACCATCGGCTCCCAGACGTATCATAACCTTTCCGTGAGCTACAATTTCGGTGCGAAGCACGCCAACGCGCTGCTGCAAGGGCTCTCGCTTCAACTGACGATCAACAACGTCTTCGACACGATTCCGCCCTTCGACGCCGCCAACGGGCGCGGCCCGTTCTACTACAGCCGCTACGGCAACGTCCGCCTGCGCGACTACATTATCCGCGTAAAAAAGGACTTTTGAGCCCGCTTATGAAACTCCCGCCGCTTCTCATCGCCCTCGCCCTGCTCATTTCTTCGTCGCCCGCCCACGCCGCCGCGCCGGCGCGACCCAATGTCGTCCTCATCCTCGCTGACGATCTCGGCTGGACCGATCTCGCCTGCTTCGGCAGCGACCTCCACGAGACGCCCGCGCTCGACCAGCTCGCGCGTGACGGCATGAAGTTCACGCAGAACTATTCCGCGTGCACGGTCTGTTCGCCGACGCGCGCCGCGCTCATGACCGGCAAGTATCCCGCGCGCCTGCACGTCACCGACTGGATTCCCGGGCAAATGCCCGACAACCCCAAGCTGCTCGTGCCCGATTGGACAAAATTCCTGGCGCTCGAGGAAGTGACCATTGCCGACGTCTTCAAAGCCGCCGGCTACAGCACCGCCAGCATCGGCAAATGGCACCTCGGCGGCGCGCAATACTACCCCGAGAAACACGGCTTCGAGGTGAACGTCGCCGGCACGGACAAGGCGGCGCCTTCTTCCTATTACGCACCGTGGAAAATCCCGACCCTCACTCCCGAGGGCAAAGAGGGCGAATATCTCACCGACCGTCTGGGCGACGAAGCGGTGAACTTCATCGAGCGCTCGAAGGACAAGCCGTTCTTCCTCTATCTTCCGCATTTCGCGGTGCATCTGCCGCTGCAGGGCCGCACCGACCTCACTGAAAAATACCAAAAGAAGATCCGTGCCGGCCTGAACCACCAGAACGCCGCCTACGCGGCGATGACAGAGTCGCTCGACACCGCCGTCGGCCGCGTGCGCGCCAAACTTGCCGAGCTGAAGCTCACCGAGCGCACCATCGTCATCTTCACCTCCGACAACGGCGGCCGCGTGCCGACAACGTCGAACCTCCCGCTGCGCGTGGGCAAGGCTTCCGCCTACGAGGGCGGCGTGCGTGTGCCGCTAATTGTATATTGGCCCGGTGTAACGAGGCCGGGCAGCTTCTCCGCCGCGCCCGTCATCACGATGGACCTCTTTCCGAGTCTCGTGGAGATGGCGGGACTCCCTGCCAGCGCGGCCCGCACCGCGGTCGACGGCGTAAGCATCGCGCCGCTGCTGCGCGGCGGCACGAAGCCTACGCGCGACACGCTGTTCTGGCACTACCCGCACCACCAGCACTACCAACTCGGCGGGGCGATGCCCTATGGCGCGATCCGCGCCGGCGATTTCAAGCTCATCGAGTTCTTCAACGACATGCGCGTCGAGCTCTACAACCTCCGCGAGGACATCGGGGAGAAAAACGATCTCGCCGCCGCGCAGCCGCAGAAGGTTGCCGACCTCCGCGCCCGCCTGCACGCTTGGCGCCAAGAAGTCGGAGCACAGATGCCCACGCCCAACCCCAAGCACGATCCGACTCGTCCCGAATACACGCCGCCAACCAAAGCCAAAAAAGCGGCGAAGTAAACCCTCGCGGTCTTCACCCATCATGGCTCATTTTCTCGCGTTTCTGCTGCTGTTTGGCTGCTCCATTGCGAGCACTTGCCCCGTGTCGGCGCCATGATGCCCCCGAATTCCGACTACAAGGGGCAGGAGTAGCCTGTCCCCGCACCCACGCCCGCCGTCCGCCAAGACTCCGCGCCGTCTCCCTGTCTCCCCTTCTACCCCTCGCTCCTTCTCCCGCCTCACCCCATGTCCCCCTCCGTTCCTCGCAGACTCCGCCCCAGCCTCTTAACCTGCACACTCTTCGCCATAGCTACGTTCGCTCACGCCGCCGTCGAGCGCCTCAACGTCCTCATCATCACGACCGACGACATGAGTTGCGATTCCGTCGGCGTCTACGGAGCGACGCCCCGCGACCTCACGCCAAACATGGATCGTCTCGCCGGCCAAAGCCTGCGCTTTGCGCACGCGTTCGTGCAGGTCGGCAACTGCATGCCTTCGCGCAACGTGATGTTCTCGGGCCGCTATCCGCACAACAACCGCGTCGAGGGTTTTTACGAAGTCCGCGATCCCGGCTACCCCGTGATGTCCGATCTCATGAAAGCCGCCGGCTACTTCACCGGCATCCGCGGCAAGGTGAACCACTCGACGCCCTACACGCCCTACCCCGGCTGGGACCTCATCCTCGACACGCTCCCCGACGGAACCGCCGCGCATCCGAAGAATCCCGAATCGTATTACCTCTCGACCCAGCACGGCATCGCGCGCGCGAAGCAGGCCGGCAAACCGTTTTGTTTCAACCTCAACATCTCCGATCCCCACAAACCGTTCTACAACGAGGACGGTCAACCCGAGGTCAACAAACCGAGCCGCGTCTATACGCCCGCCGAAATCACCGTGCCCGGCTTCCTCCCCGACGATCCAAAAGTGCGCGAGGAGCTCGCCCTCTACTACTCGACCGTCCGCCGCGGCGACGACTCCCTCGGTGCAATTTTCCGTGCGCTCCAGG
>Ga0334722_10005354_pt1 | contig 12999 bp, 26 predicted proteins | sample C3_bottom_MG_FD_207210 | JGI IMG/M metagenome (GOLD analysis project Ga0334722, IMG submission 207210) | Sediment microbial communities from Yellowstone Lake, YNP, Wyoming, USA - C3_bottom | ecosystem: Environmental > Aquatic > Freshwater > Lake > Sediment | place: USA: Wyoming | collected...
AAAATGATTATTTGCATTATTTTGTTGTGTTGTGTTCATATATTTTATTTCAACACAAAGAGCATCACGTTCTTTTTCAACCTTACGAACTATTGCATACATAGATCGTATATGATCTGGCATTAGACCAACAATGACATCGCCTTCCTGTGATTCTGATAATGGCTCAAGATGATTCTCTTGTTTGAAGTTTTCTACATCACTAATAAAATATTTCAATGTTTCTAACATATCAGATCTCCATAAACTTATTTAATTTATTGAGTAATTGATTTTCATTTTTCATTTCTGATTCCCATACTATTAATGTTTTATATCCATTCCGTTTAAAATGATTTCTTCTTTTAATACCATTGTCATTTCTATGCCAATAATCTCCAAATAACTCAATAATTTTATTTTGAGAAAAATTTATAAAATCAGGACTTTTACCATTGATAATAGTATAACCGTCTCCTACAAAATTCCATTGTAATGAAAAATATTCATCTAATAATAACTGAAAACGGGTCTCTATCTGATTAGGGGATTTTCCATTTGTTTTGATTAAAGCTCTTATTTTTTTTGGCCCAATTATAGGATCAAGCATCACTAATTTTTGAGCCTTTGACATAGTTTTTCTAATTTCTTGATTTCTTTCATCACTCCTGTTTGCTACAGTAGTTTTAATAGACGCCACCCTGGATTGAATAGTCTTAAATTCTTGTTTTTTACCTATTAATGCTTTACTAATCTTGTCGCGTTCTTCTTTTTTTCTATATCTTTTTTTAGCTGCAATAGAAATATTCTTGCTCATGATTTTTCTAATCTCAACATTTTTCCATTGTTTCTTAGTTTTTTTTGACATATTAGATCGCTGCACTGCATCCCGAACTTTACCATAAAAACCAGCTAAATTTCCAGGTCTAATTTTACCATACATTGGATTAAACTTACCTGTATTAGCACATTTAGAACTACAAAATTTACTATAACCTATAAGACTATTTATAAAACGAGTTTGTTCATTACAATTTAAACATTTTCCTTCATTTTTATTTTTAAAAAATTTATCATAATACTGTCTCAAAGTTATATTATGACAACGGTTGACATGCATTGGCATACCTAATAATAAAAATAATAAATTACAAATTTTACATTTAATTTTTTTCATATTTTACCAAATGTGTACCACCAACAAAGACTGAGGGCATCTACCACATTATGATCAATACTAAATATATCTAATTTAGGCATGTGTAGTTGCATTCTATTTTGAATAACGGGTTTGGGCATTTGAAAACGATATGATGATGGATTAATTGGCACTACTATAACATTCTCTATTCCTACTAATACACCACATATAAATGTTAACTTATGAACGGCCCCGCTTTCTCTTGCCATGTATCCTGAATATCCAAAATATTCGGGTACTTCAATAATTAAATGAGTTACTTTATATTTCTTTATTACGATCTTAATTTGATCACGTAAAGAAATAGATTTATCAATATAATCTAAACTTTCTTTTCTCTTTTTTAGTTTTTGAGTTGTTACAATACTCTGACCTTTAATTTTTTTTGGATGAAATAAATCATAAAATACGGGCAGGCCATTTTTAAAAATTGCTATGCCACAATTATTAATTGAAGGATCAATTCCCATAATTATTTTATTTTTAAGTTCTTTTTTAATTATCATTTAATCCCTGTAACTTATAATTTATTTCTACTTGATTAGCATTGCAGTAATCCGCCAATACATCACAATGACATATTTTTGGTTTGCAATGGCAGAGTAAGATCTTCCCACTTAGTATTCGAAGTACAAGTTTTTGATATGAAGGCGACTTATCGAAATCAGCTTTGAATTTTTTAATACAATTCTCACGAGTCCCATGAATATGAACACGATATGGATTGCCAAAATTATGAATATTGTTATAGCATTTTAATCGACCACAATAATAGTACTTTAAACTTTCTTGCCAATTTAATGGGGCATCTACAATATTTATAACAGTCGTTATTTTTTTCATGATGGTTTCCTAAATATAGGTTTAATCTCAAAACCAATAAGATCTGGCATACCAGTTATTTTTACAATAGGTATAACAACTTTAAAACTTTTATCATCAATCTTTCGATCAATAACATATAATGACTCATCAAAACGAAGCTCAATTCGAATATTAGGAAGATCGGCCTTAGTCATTATGGTTGTATCAGAGTTCATTCAATATCCTTTATCAATATCCTTCATCTTGTCGCTTATGATTAATTGCATTCTTATGAAGATACACCTCTTCTAATATATCAGGTGTCATATCCCATAAAATGCATAAATTTATATAGAAATGAAATACATCAACAAGTTCTTCTTGAATTTTTTTAATGTCTTCTTCAGTGATCTCCTTTTTCTGTTGCTTCCAGATTTTCCAGTTAGTCTCATGAAGAACTTCAAATAATTCATCTATAGCCGCTAATATGTACTCCTTAGTGAAACGTTCACGTTTAACAATATCATTTTTAATGATCAATAAGTCATGACCTATCTTCTCATTTAGTTCTAGCTGCTTATGAAATGCGACTCTTAAAAATCCTAATTGATCCGAGTATTGATGTTGATTTGTATGTTGATTTGTATGTTGACTCATTTACCTACCTCCTTAATTGCAACATTTGTTTAACTTTTTTAAAAACCTTATCACGTTCTGACTCATCTGAAAATGATTGAAGCTTAAATAAGTTAGCTCCTAATTCATATTTAATGTAATGAATTGTTTCACCAGTAACTTCCTGAAGATAAGTAGCAGACATTGGATTATCATCCTTACGTTTTTTTGTATGCGAATATGAAGTCACTGCCTGTACATAATTGAGATTCAATATGACTTCATTGTCTATAGAATCGAAAAAGCGATGGTATGACATTTAATTAAGCCTTTCTATATTTCCTTCAACAATATGATTAGCTTCACGAATATTCTCCAAAAGCACTCGTCGAAGATCATTAACAAAATTATCAACATCCTTTTCAAGTGTAGGTCCTTCTCGTACACTCCCATTAATGAAATGTGTAGACCAGTAACATACTGTTAAGAGGTTCATTTCATCCATTATTTTTTGTTCATTATACTTATAAATATAATCCATAATATTATCAAAGTGTTCTGCTAGATGATCTCCCAATTCGCTGTAATGTTGTTTTGTCTCATCTGATGCTGGTTTACGTTTAGCTCTCATTATAAATCTCCTTTCGTTCCCTATAAATATATTGTAATATGTTCTCTGGCGCGGGTTATGGCGGTATAGTCAAAGGCTCTTTGATCACAGAAGTATGAAACATCTTCTCTAACAAAACCAACATTACGCCACTCTGATCCTTGAGATTTATGAACTGTACATGCATACGCAAACGTAAAATATCCCAGACCTTTTGCTTTAGGTTCGACTTCATCAAATGAAGTATTCGGTATGTTAACTTCATACGTATTATCATCATCAGTATCAAGCGATCGAAGGGTATATGTATAGATCTTACTATCATCAATGATGTTCGAATATTTAGCCGTCTCGCGCAGGTATTTTTCAAGATCAACTATGTTACGATCAATAACACGATAGCGCTCTCCATTATAAAACTGTTTGCCATTAAGCAGTCGATTACGCAGACATATTATAGGTTCATGAACTTCAGCATGATCTGATGTATGATCACATAATGTTCTGAACTTATTATTAAGTTTTAAACGTGTTTTATTAAGGCCACATAAAATAATATCATACTTAAAACCCTCTGCTTTCAAATGCTTGGATGACATCACCTCACGTTTATCGCGAAATATTAAATGTTTATCATCTGCCAGTGACTTATCAAACCGGCCTGTTAAACGTATTTGTTGTGATAATGCAATAATCGGATTTTCTAATGCTTGACGATGTATATGTTTAAGTTGCCATGTAATATTATCAAATAAACTAAAGTTTGATTTACTTTTTTCAATGGGTTCGAGTTGCGCGTTATCACCGACAAAAAGAATCGGATTTTCAAGTTCCATAAGATCCTTGAAGATCTCTTGATTAATCATAGAAGCTTCATCTACAATAAAACAATCAAACTTATCAAGATCTGCGCGCTTATCCGGATTATTAATTTTCTTATCGAAACGAATTACATTACCATTAAAGATAATCGGGTAATATATCATGGAATGTATTGTACTTGCCTTAACACCTTTATTTTTTAACACACTTGTCGCGCGACCTGTATATGCCATAACCGCGACTCTAAAACCTGATGATTCAAGTTCCTCAAGGACTTTAGAAATGACTGTTGTTTTTCCAACGCCCGCATATCCTGTAAGAACACGATAACCTGGTTCATAGGACTTAAAGAACTTCAGTATTTGATCATAAACTTTTGATTGTTCAAGTGTTAACTTCATATCTTTATTTTCTTAATGTTCATACTATAAGCAAAAAGCTGGGTCACATTTTCAAGACTTAGAAAACTCTTCTGTAATAATTTAATCTTATCCTCATATTCTTTTTTAATAATAGATAATTCTGCACGCCAGCTATCGGCGCACATATTACATAAGAAAATTTCTATAAAATTTTTACTAAGATCTTCACTAAAATCTAGCCTAATCCAGCCAGATTTAACATAATCAGATTTAACAAAACAGGTCGTATCAAATAATTTAAACTCAGATGTTAATTTACATTTATAACAAGTTATTTTTTTATTCATATCTTTATTTCCCTTATTTATGATTACAAGAATCAATCATTGTCGTACCTTGACATTTTTACAATATCGATGCTCAATCTGTCGATTAGGTTTAACTAAACTCTCTTGATAAGCATTATAATCCAGTTGTTTCTTATGTGATGGGTGATAACAAAGATCATAATGCCAAATTTTTATAATATGATCAGGATTAGCGCCACACCTGCCACAATGTTCACCTACATCTTTGCTCATATCTTTATTTCCTTTACAAGTCCCCATGACTTATCTGATACTTTAATTGCAGCCGTTATTGGTACCGTAAATGTAATTACATCCTCAAGTGTTGTCTTGATTTGTTTAAGTATCTTAGAATCATTTAATGTATTATGAATTTCTATTAAAAATTCATCATGGACTACCATAAGAAGTTTTATGTATTTATGTAGGTCATATTTATCAAGATACTCATATAAACGAAGCATAGCCATCTTTAAACAATATGCGGCACTCCCCTGGCAAAGAGCATTCGGACCCTTATAAGCATCATCCTTATCAATATTATAGATACGAGAAAATTTCATGAGCTCAGAATTAAATGTTAAACGAATTGAACCTGTTCGATACAACTCTCTAGTTAATTCATTTACATATTCACGAACAGGAACAACCTGATGAAACTTTTGAAGTATATCAGCAGCCTTGCCACGAGTTATAGAAAATGTTCCTCCAGATTCAGAAACTAATGCTATCATAAGTTTATCTGTTCCCATTCCATAAATTATACCTAATGCAATTGTTTTCGCGATACGACGTAATTCCTTTGGATTTTTCGCGAGCTCATCCTTAGTGAAGATCTTTTGCGCCATCGCGATATACGGATCTTTATTATTTAAGAATGCGTCAATAAGAGTTTTGGATTTAGAGTAGCTTGCAAAAATACGTAATTCAATTTGAGCATAATCATAACATGCAATAAAATGATTTTCCGCGGGAATGAAGGCTTCACGTATACGATTAGATGCTTTATCTGCTCCCTGATCTGTTCTTGGAATTGTTTGCGCCAATTCAACAGAATATCGTCCTGTCTTTGCTCCTGATTGCCAAACACTGAAATGTGCACGATCATTGCTTTTACTTGTGTACCAATTATAAAGTGGACCATAGTATGTTGATTGCTGCTTCGATAGACCAGAATGTTCAAGCTTCAATTCAATAAAGCGATGATCTTTATACTGTAATAATGTATCAGCATCAGTCGCAAGTTTTCCTGTTTTGGTGATTTCTCTAATCGGGATGTTTAGTTTTTTGATTGCTTTTTGCATGTGAAGTGAAGATGTAGGAGAGAACTTCTCTTTAAGTTTATAGACCCGTTTATTATTTTGATCAACTGATGAAATTAACTTAAGTGAGTGCTTATCACAGAATGCCGTAATTTGTTTAGTCATACGAGCAGAGGCCTTCTCAGGGCTCTTGCCGCGAATTTTATATGACTTTTCTACAAAGAATTTCACTTTGTTATCACGTAATATTTGACGCATTTCAACATCAATTATGTTTAAGTGCTCATCATTCTTTATGATTTGCTTCTTAACAAATTTTCTGTTAATTCGCATGCCATTATTCATCATATCCACATTTATACGTATTAGACGTTTCTCAATGTCATAAAGATCTTGAAATTCTTTGATTGCATCATGCCAAAGATAAAATAATTTAATTGTAAGTACGGCGTCCTTAATCGCGTAAGGCTCTAAGATTTTTTTAGGTATCTGATCCCATCCGAATATCATATTCTCTTTTTTTGCTTTACGTTTATATGTCGCAACTACCTTCTTAAGCAGCTTTTCTTCTTCACAAGGATCTTTCAAGTAGACTCGAGCCAGAGGTTTCAATCCACGTGGTGAGTATGCAGATTGAAGCAAGCCGGCCATTATTATTGTATCCTCAATCAAATCAATGTCATGATGAGGAATCTTAATACCAATCGTTGAACATGCACAAATATCCGCAGGCGTATTATGAAATATTTTAATTGTGTTATTTGATTCAGCAATCTGTTTAAACTTCTTAAAATCAGACTTATTTTTAAGATCATATAGATAAGTACGCAACTGTTGATCACAAGTTGTCGCAATAAATGGAATACGAGTTCTTGTGTCGTACTCTGTATCTATTGCAATAAGTTCTTTATTTGATAATTTCATATTTATTTACTTATTTGCTTAAAAATTATTAGAGAGTCAATCTCAGTATGTAAATGAGAATGACATAATTGACGAGTAAGGTCTTTGTATTCTGTTTTAAAAATAAACGTCCTTACGCCTATGGAAAGTAATGCATGAAAACAATGTAAACATGGAGAAAAGGTACTATAAGAAATAAGCCAGCCATCTTTTATAGACCCTCTTTTCATACACTTGAAAACAGCATTCATTTCTGCATGTGATGTACGTATACAACTCTGTGATTGACCGCTTCCAAATTCACCATGATTATCTATAAATAAGCATCCGATATCTTCACAATGATAGTCACCAGAAATTGAACCAACAAAACCAGTCGCCATTATTTCTTTATTATAGATTATTACACATCCAACTTTTACACGACATGTTGAAGCTTCTGCAACTTGATCAACCATTTTTATCCAATAATTATCATCAATATGCCGGTTCATCTAGTTCTCCTTATGAGTTATATGTTTTATTATATTTCATTATATTTCATTATATTCTTGATAAATTAATTTAGAGCTAAGTTGGGTTGATAAATTTAAAATTAACTTATGTTTCCAATGATCATCATGTTTACGTCTAAAAATTATCTTTTTTATGCCAATAGAAAGAAGAAGTTTAAAACATGTTAAACATGGTTCATAAGTCGTGTAACAAGTATCTACTGGTCTTCCATTTAATCTAAGAATAGCATTCATTTCTGAATGTACAGTTCTAATACATGTTCTTGACCCATTTACAATTTCATATAAACATCCAACATCAATACAATGTAAATCTTCAGGAATAGATCCAACAAATCCAACAGAAACCAGTTCATTTTTATTTATTAAAACTGTTCCAAGTTTTACTCGACAAGTACTCGCATTAGCAACCATATCTGCTATGTTCATCCAATATTTATCTGTTATGTTTATGTTCATATATACTATTCTTTAATATGTTTATGATTATGTTTATAGTATGATTATGATTATGTTTATAGTATGATTATGATTATGATTATGTTATGGTAATGTTTCTTCCCATGCTTTATATGCAATAGGAAAACCTATTTTTGTAATTTCAGCAATCTTTAAAGCATACGCTCTAATTTCCATTTGTATTTCAGGCGGAGTACGCAAGCTTAAGAAATGAAATAGATTATGTAAATCCATTTGCCAAAATATTTCAGTATATAATGATACGGGTAAAAATATTCTAGCTAATCCTCGTGTTATGCCACTATCTACCATTTCTTTATATGCTTCATAAGCTGTTTTATTTACGTTATTAGCCAGTTCAATAAAACGTTCCGCTAATTCAACAGGTACGGAAATATCAGAATATGATTGTTTAAGCGAGGGATGTTGCATTCGTATAACAGAAATATTTGGAATATAAAACTCTTCATTAAATATAGAATATTCACCGGATATTTCATTCATTTTAGCAGTTCTATGTCGAACCCATTGCCTTGCTACGAAGATGGGCATTTTTATTCTAAAAGTCATATTGCATTGCTCTAAAGGAGTAGTATGGCGATGTTTTATTAAATAATGAATAAGCTGCTCATCTGAACGTAATTTTTTAGTCCCAGACCCATAACATACTCTTGCAGCATCTACTATACGTTTATCAGTTCCACAATAATCAATAAGATCAATATGACCTTTATCTAATATGGAATGTCGTATGTCAAGTAATGATTCTAAACCTTCATTTACATTTTTTGCAAAAGCAGGTACATTTGCATTCATTTAAGGCCTCTTTAAATAATAGGTTTCCAAATACAGGTTGATGTAAATATGCAGGCATTGCGCCTTTATATAATTTTATTGATTTTATATATGATTTTAGAATATGTAATTCTTCAGACATAAATGATCGCTTATCCATTATGTTTTCATCAAAGGGTCTTATGACAATGTGCCAGCTATCAGTTGGCTCCATTTTAAATTTGCACTCATAAAGCTTAATCATTGAAAATTTATCCAATATTTGTTTAATTAATTAATTGTTTTAAAATTATAAATTAATTTTTTATCAAAGTAAACAATTATTTTTATTTATTTTTTGTTTATTTTTATTTATTTTTTGTTTATTTTTATTATACCAAGCTATAACTGCAGCACGTTTATTCGCATGTAAATCAGTTGATTCTTGACAATTATAACACTCCACATACCATTTATTATCAATGCCATAAATTAAGCAAGGTTGATGATTGCATTTTGAACATGTTTTTAGTATTATTTGATCAATAAGGTTTTCTTCTTTATGACGTTCATCAATCTCTATCTCAATATCAAGCATCATCCTATAGTCGACACTATATATATTTTTAGTGTTTGCATATATTGTTGTTATCAATTGCTTTATATTATGTAGAAGTTCTTCATTAGACATACGTTTACTTTCAATCGTATGTACTTCTTTATTTACTCGCTTAACTTCACAAACTGAACATTCACCATAATCATTAATTGAGAATTTTGTGCCATTACATTTTGAACATTTCATATCTTCTTATCCTTTCTGTCAAACTCAACAAGATAGTATCCAGCATAATCATATTTATTACGAGTTGATTCTACTTTAAAAATCTCATAATCATATTTTGCAAGATATTCTAGTAACATTTCTAATTTACTTTCATCAATTGTTGCTGCTCTCATATTAACTCCTGTTTTTTAAAAACCCATAAAAATAAATCATTATATCAGACTGAGAATATCCTAATAACTGAATAATGTTTTTATCTTCTCGTGAAGGGTCTAGATTTAAAGTAATAGGAATCTTTAACTTACAACCATAACGAAGTACATCATTGCTTAATATAAAATTTTTCCCAATAAGACCAGGATCTTCTAAACATGCTATACAAGATCCTAATGGAATTATACTATACAATTTAGTGTTAATAGATGTTTTCAATACTAAAGAAGCTAAAATAGGTGAATGACGTTCTTTTGACAAAACCTGCACTAATATACCACACCATTTAAAAACCCTTTTAGTCAAATTAAGTCCAGACCATTGTTCGTGAAATAATTGATTAAGGTCAATTTCCATTACATCGTTATCTATGAATTTTACTCTTTGTATTTTCCAAGCTACTGTACAATCGAGCTCCTCTATTACATCATCATTATTAAACTGTTGTGGGTTTAGTTGTGTCATTATCTTCTCCTTAGCGTCTATTTTCTAATCGAGCTATAAGTTTAGTTAATTGATTTTGTGCTATAGGATCAACTAGGTTCCAATCAATATTCAGCGGCTCAAAGACATTTTTAAATACAATGTTGATAGCATCTCCATGCCGCCGAATATAAGCAATTTCAGAGATTCCAAAATAATACTCATTAAGATATTTTCCTCTAATTTCTAGTTTCATTTTAATAGTTCCATCATTTTAATTAATAATTGTGCTGTAAGACGCGCATCACCTATAGCTGTATGACGTTCTTCTTCATAAACCGTAATGCCAAAATATTTACACGCATCTGTCAGACTAGCATTCTTAAGACTAATACGACCTGAGAGTGTTAGAAATCGTAGAATTGAGCATGTATCAATTATACGATGAGAAAATATTTCGTCATAAAATGGTTCACTTATAACGCCAAGGCTCCATAAACGCTTAAGAAACCCAACATCAAAATTTACATTATGTCCGCCTAAAACAACCTTATCTTTAGGAAAATATTTTAACGTAAAATATCTAAAACTCTGCACTGCATCATAAGCATTCGTACCTTCTGAACATATTTTAAGTATGTTCATTTTATTAACATGAATTGCTTCTAGGGCTATGGTAATATTAGGCTCTTTGATAAGTATTTCAAACTCATCAACTATACGTCGATCTTCCAGTATAACAGCACCTAAAGATAGTATCGAATGTTTTGATGGATCAAGCCCACCTGTTTCCGTATCAATTATACATACTTTATTACTCATCGTTATTTCCTTTCATAAGATATAATGCCAATAATAATCCAAACTGCATATTCAAGAATAGCTGTTATTAATTCAGCTTCTGATGAATATACATGTCCCTTTAGATACATTAAATAATTACTTATCTCAGTGATTAATGGCCATCCTAGCATCCATAAAACAAACGGTAACTTATTCATCTTTAAAACTTCCTCTAGCATAACCATGATTCCAGGACTTAAGACCATAATCCATAATTGCTTGAATTAATTTACGAGCTTCGATAACATTATCGACCTTTCTTAAAACAAATGCTTGAATTAGTGTTAAATCATCATTGACTTGCTTAAAAAGCGCATCCTGTTCAGGTTTATTCATTAGAGTCATTTTCCTTTATTGATAGTTTGTTTTTAATCGTTTAAGCGCTGCTATATATTGAATTATGTTTATCATTTAAGTAAAGCCCTACAAAGATTATCAAATATAATAAAAGTATGGAGGTACTCTTCATCTGTAGCATGATAATTTAATACTTTATGTTGATATGCTTTTTGAAGATTGATAAAGTTAACTGAATTTGTAATGACTTGATTCCAGCAAGGTTTATGAACATATAGAGAGACCTTTGTTGAGCCTTCTATAGTTGCTTCTTTCCATTGAGCCTTATCTCGAATAATAAATAATCTTGATTAGCTGCGATCTAATTATCACAAATATCACATTCTATAATAATTATCATTTATTTTTCTCCTTATTTATATTTTTATCATTATTCTTCAGTATTCAGTATTAAGTTTAATTTTAATTTTACTCCATTGATGACATACATCACCCTCTTTATCTGTATAAGTATTAACCCATTTGTAATAGTTTCCACGATTGTCAAGAGCATAATTAGTATCATTAAGCGTAATGAAGTCGATAAATTTTGGTTGTGACTGATCACGAAGTATTTCTTCAATTTGCTGTAACGATGCTGCGATATTTGATAGCTGATTTGATAGCTGATTTGATAATGTCATTATTGCGTCTTCTTTACTCATACTTCAAGCCCTTTCTTTTTTAATGTTTGATAAATACTTTCAAATGTTAAGTTTCTATTCTCTGCATCTGTGAATGTCATGTGCGGTATATAAATAGATGGGCGACAATCAAGTACACAAAACTCAATCGTGTAATGCATTTTTTTAATATCATGAATATCTTTATGATCTTCTTTTGATATGCTAAGAACATTATCTAAGTTCACTAACATATTATTAATTCTAATAAACATCTTTACTCCTTAAGAAAAATTTTCATATCAAGATCATATTCTTTACTCATATTTCAAATCCTTTCTTTTTTAATTCACTTAGACCTATTATTTGTTGTCTATCGTCCCTCTCTTTTTGTTAAATCTTCTATTTCAAGATTAACCCATAGACTATCTCTATTAATACGAATATAAATACCTGTCATTTTATTTCTCCTCTTTGATGTCGATCAATTTGCATGTTTGCTTTTATCATATCCCTTTTAATTTCCATCTCTTCTTTTTCATTAAGATATTTAATGATGGATTCCAATAGTTCTGTTGATAGCGCAATTTCGGCCCCAGAGGAAGCTATCCCTTTAAAAACATCGATATGAATATTTTTTAATCTAGACATCTTTTCATTTAGTTCTTTTAGTGTTATCATCTTATTTTTCCTTATTAATCAATATCCTTATGTTTTATTGTATAACTATCAAATGCCAATATACGAGTGCCCCAACTGTTTTCAATATCTGCTATAACAACTACACTATGCCAAAAACGAATTCCTGCCCACTCTTGTTTAGCGATATATATGGATGTTACAATCGCAAATTCTCCCTGACTCTCGCCTGATGTAATCAAGACCCGATCACCGGCCTTAACGTGTCGATCATATTTGACCGGCTCCGCTTCACATCTTGTAGCTTCCATAATATTCACGTAAGATTGGTTGCATACGCCGCATTTCCATCTTGTTATATTAATTTTTATAGGCATTAATGATCTCCTTGTTATTTCATGTAGAGACTTAAAATAATATCTGCAAGTTCGTCTTTGCAATAATCACATAATGGCAGCGCAATATTACGTTGCGCGACAAAT
>Ga0334722_10005355_pt1 | contig 12998 bp, 12 predicted proteins | sample C3_bottom_MG_FD_207210 | JGI IMG/M metagenome (GOLD analysis project Ga0334722, IMG submission 207210) | Sediment microbial communities from Yellowstone Lake, YNP, Wyoming, USA - C3_bottom | ecosystem: Environmental > Aquatic > Freshwater > Lake > Sediment | place: USA: Wyoming | collected...
TCACATTCTTCGGATAGGGCCGGTAGCCCCACAGGTTCGTCTCACGGATCAGCGTCTGCTGCAGCACGTTCGGCATCAGCTCGCGCAGGATCGCACCCTCCTCGAAGGGGCTCTCCCTCCGGTTCATGATGCCCACATGCCACCGCGCGCCGCCGTGCGTTTCCGCGCTGAACAGGCCCATGGCGTTGTAGAACGGCGCGAGCGTCTTCAGGTCGTAGATGCGGTGGCGGTTCTTAAAGTCCGACTGCCCCGCGTCGCGCATGCCGACCGAGGTGAGGCTCACCCCCTTCAGCGAACGGACCGCAGCAACGATCTCTTTCGGGCTCATGCCCGGCTTTACAAATATAGAATCTGACATGAATCTCCTTTATCAGGCGACCACCCCCAACCCCTCCTTATTTAAGGAGGGGAGGTTAAAGAGTCCCCCCTCCTGATTCAGGAGGGGGTCGGGGGGTGGTTACTCCGCATTGCCGTTCCTACATCCACTTCTGCGGTCCCAAAGCCGAGGTCTCGGCCACGTACCGCGCGATCTTCAGCACCTCGTCCTCGGTGGTCTTTTCCTGGAACATGGAGATCAGCTCGTCCATGTGCTCCTCGATAAACCGCGTGGAGAACTCTCCGGCCGCGAACGACGGGTGCCGGATGATCGAAAGCAGAAGCGGCTGGAGCGTCTTGATCCCCTCGACCCGAAGATTCCTGCCGAGCGACCGGTCCATCACGCTGATGGCATGGTTCCGGTCCGCGCCCGCGGTCATGAGCAGCATGAAGAGCGAATCGTAGTACGGCGGGATGTCGCCGCCCTCATACACGCCCGAGGCCACGCGCACGTTCGGGCCCATGGGTATCTGAAGCCGCGTGATCGGGCCAAAGGACGGGCTGAAGGTCTTGGGGTCCTCCGCGTTCAGCCGGACCTCGAGCGCCCAGCGGTTCGGACGGATATCGGACTGTTTGAACGGCAGCTTCTTGCCGAGCGCCACATCGATCATAATGCCGACGATATCGAGGCCGGTGATCAACTCGGTGATGCCGTGCTCGACCTGGAGCCGGGTGTTCACTTCGAGGAAATAGAACTTCCGGGTCGCGGAATCGAAGATATATTCCACGGTGCCTGCCGAGGTATAGCCGATCTCGCGCATCAGCCGGGTCGCGGTGTAGCAGATCTCGTTCCTGAGGTTCTCGTCCAGGCTCGGCGACGGCGCCTCTTCGATGATCTTCTGGTTCCGCCGCTGGAGCGTGCACTCGCGTTCGTAGAGATGCACCACACTGCCGTGGCTGTCCGCCACGATCTGCACCTCGATATGCCTGCCCCGCTCGATGTACTTTTCGACCAGAATGGTGTCGTCGCCGAAAGACTTCTTTGCCTCGGACCGGGCGCGCGCCAGGGCCTGCGACAGTTCATCGTCGCTTTCGACCTTTACCATGCCCTTGCCGCCCCCGCCGGCGGCGGCCTTGATCATAATGGGATAGGCCACGTCGTCCTGCTTCATCCAGGTTTTGATCTGCTCGATGTTCGTGACGGCATCAACACCCGGTATCGTCGGCACATTGGCTTTTCTCGCAAGCGCCTTGGCCTCGATCTTGTCTCCGAGCATGCTGATGACCTCGGGCGAGGGCCCGATCCAGGTGAGCCCCGCATCGATCACCTTCTTCGCAAAACCGGCGTTCTCGGCAAGGAACCCCCAGCCCGGATGGATCGCATCAGCCTTGCTCCGGAGCGCGGCCTCGATCATTTTGTCCATGTTGAGGTAGGACTCGGCCGGCGGCGCGGCGCCGATGTGAACGGCCTCGTCGGCCATGAACACGTGGTGGGCGAGGCGGTCCGGGTCGCTGTACACCGCGACAGTCAATATCTGCCGGTCCCTGCAGGTGTGCATGATCCGGACCGCGGGAACGCCCCGGTTCGCTATCAATACTTTCTGGATCGTTCTGCTCATAAAAAGGGCACCTTTCTCTGCTAAAACCCCGGATTGTGCTGCCAGGGAAAATGATTATTTTCCAAAAGCACCTGTTTTGTCAAGCATTGTTTTTCATCGCTCAATGCACCCCACCTAACCTCCCCTTGGCAAGGGGAGGGATTCGAGATGAAACACACAGCATTAAAAAAGCCCCTTGCTTCTGCAAGGGGCTTTCGGTTCGATCTGATCGTGTTACCGATTATTTCTGAACGCTCCCCTTTTCCATGATCACACTGTATTTGTAGCCGGACCCGAAGTCCTTGTCCTTGGTGATGGTGCCCTTCATGGTGACCACATCGCCTTTTGCCGGGAGATCATCAGAGGTTGCCACCAGGTTGTGGCTGCCGTTCTTGGGATCGCCGGTGCCGTCCTGGAGATGGATAAAGTTCGTCCCCATGATACCGGCGGACACTTTCACGACCTTGCCCTTTACGATCACGGTCTTGCCGTTCAACGCCGCCGCCTTCTGGTACACTTCCGCAACCGTATGGGCGTTCGCGCCAACAGCCTTCTCAACCTTGACTCCCTTGTCGACCGCCGAAGCAGCGGCCTTGCTGCCAGGCGCGGCATCCGGGGACTTCTTGCCAACGGAAGACGACGTGACCGGCCCGCCCGAGAAGTAGATCATATCGAACGTGCGATTCAGGCTTTTGCTCGTAAACTGGGCCATGGGGGAGCCGGGCAGGAAGGCCATCTCCTGGCCGACCGTGATCTTCATTTCCGTGACCGCCACCCATGTCTTTTTGCCTTTTTTCTCGAGCAACACATACGAGTAACCCCCGGCATTCATCGTTTCAACAACTTTGCCGGAAAGAGAAGGCTCGGCGCTGTCATCCGCCGTCATCGAATGCGGCTTTGCCGGGGCCGTGCTGCCGTGCTGCGGTGCGGCGTACGCCGAATAGCCAAGCGGCGAAAGCACCAGGATCGTTACCCACATTGCGAGAAGTCTCTTCATGTCATTACTCCCTGTTCTGTTTGATTTGATCCCATCCGGGTCAGGAGGGATTGTCACGTCGCGCGCCGTCTGGCCGTGCAGGCGGAACCCGGCAGCGCCAATCGTGTCAAAGACCTGCTTTTCAGTGTACGGAGTTTACTTCTTTTACGGGAAAGAATCAAGCGGGTTTTTGTGCAAAAGCATCAGGAGGATGCCGCATAAAACAACCGGTGCGTGATCCCGCGGCTTACCAGGAAGCCGACCACCTCCGACGGCTTAAAGAACATACGGAGCTTCCATGCCTGTTTCTTCGACTTGCTGAAAACCCGCTCGTCAAGGGTGTCGATGAAGGCGATCAGTTCCTCCCGCTCCTCGTCGCTGAAGTCAAAGGCCCCTGCTTTTTTGCCGCACTCCGCGGGAGCGCCCTGAGTGAGGCGGCCCACGATCCCCTGCGCCGCGGTGTAGTACGGCTCGCCCGCGGGCAGATCGAAGAACCGCGGCACGTTCAGCAGATGGTTCGAGATCTCCCGCACATCGGGCAGGTCACCCACATGCTCGAGGTTGATGCCCAGCTTTTCCGTGCAGAGAGCAATAAGATTTTTTACCAGCAGGTGGGTCTGTCCCTCGGGCGCACGGTTGATGATAAGCGCTGGAGTGAAGGATTGTTCGATCTCTTTGATCAGCGGAAGCAGGTCGGGCGCCGTGGTTTTCAGCTTTTCCGACAGCCACTCCAGGGTGAACCGTTTCTCGCTGTCGTTGCTTTTGGTCTCCGCCTCGATAATGGCCGAAAGCTCCGCGTGGTTCTTGAAAATGTTCTGCATCTTCCGGTACAGGGCGCCCTTGACAAAACTGTACGCGTTCATCACGGCCCCGGGCTCGGGCGCGGTGATGACGACGCCGTGGTCTGAAATACCGAAAAAATCGAGCGTGTTGAACTGCACGCCGGCGCCGAGGTCGATGATCACATAGTCTGCGGGGAGTGCGCGGAGTTGGCGCATGAGCTTGAGCTTCATCCAGTGCGCGGGGTTGGTAGCGCCGGGCACGAACTCCGCGCCGCTGATGAGGCCGAGACGCGGTACCGACGTCTCCACGAGAATATTCTCGAGCGATGCGACCTTGCCGAGAATAAAGTCGGCAATACCCGGCGTGCGGCCGCGGATGCCGAGATACGTATGCAAATTGGCAGCGCCAAGATCGAGGTCCGCCAGCACCACGCTGTTTCCGCTCCGGGCAAGGACCGTTCCGAGCGCGATCGACAGGATGCTTTTACCCACCCCGCCCTTGCCGCCGCCCACGGCGATTATTGTTGCAGGCTTGTGGTCATTCGTCATGATAGACACTGTAGCAGGTTTATTAAACAGGGTCAAGAAGAGAGGGGCAAGCAGCCTTGGTGATTTCTTCCTAAGCCGGACAAACCTGAACCACGCAAAGCATTTCCGCGCAATGGCCGATTCAGCGGGCCACGCTGAGCTGCAAAGCGCGCAACGATAAGTTTGCCTTACAGTTTGTAGCCGATCTTTCGCAGGAACTGCCGTCGTTCTGCCTTGTCTGCCGGGGTCTCGGTCCCTTTCGGCGAAGACCCGTCGATAACGCCGAGGATGCCCCTGCCCAGGGCCGTGGATGCGATGACGACCTCCAGCGGGTTCGCTGTGGCGCAGAAAATGTGGCAGACCTCGGGGCAGTTTTTGATCTGGTTCAGGACGTTGACGGGAAAGGCATTGCGGAGATAGATGCAGAAAACGTGGCCCGCACCGAGTGCCTGCAGGGTGGCGATGCAATTAATGACGAGTTCGTCATCATTGCCCTCGGTCCTGATGAGGCAGGGCCCGGACGCCTCGGTAAAGGCGATGCCGAACTTCGCCTGTGGCACCGTGGTCGCGATGATCTCGTACAGGTCCTCGGCGGTCTTGATAAAGTGCGTCTGGCCGAGAATGATGTTGCAGCCTTCGGGAATTTCAATGGTTATGGTTTTCAGTTCCATGTCTGCCTCCAGAATGTGAGAATGGATTATCAAGGATACGAGCGCTTTTTCGATTGTCGCCGCAACTACTCAAGTGTAGATTATAGCCTCGCTTTTTCGATCAATGCCCTCTCATGCTGCATATCCGGTGAATATCCGCTTGCGAAAAGCACCGATACATTTGTTCAACATCATATTACAGCAGCTCATAAAAAGGGATAAACCGCACTCGTGTTTTCCCCAGCTTCGCATTTTCATGCGCTCCGAGAGATACGATCCACGCTTCCTTCGGCTCATACTTCGCGACAAAGCCCCGGAGCGAGCGGCCAATCTCCCCGCCTTTCATCTCTCTGCATTTCACCTCGACGGGGACTACGCCGTCATCACTATTGATGATGAAGTCCACTTCGGCCCTGTCTTTCGTCCTCCAGAAGTGGACCGTGCCGCCCTCTCCCTGTGTCTTCTCAAAAAGCAATTGATGGATCAAGTTTTGAAATAGGAACCCTGTCTCATGCAGCGCCGTGTATCTGCCGAAACGGCGAAGCGCGAAGTTCCGGAGTCCAATGTCGTTGAAATACATCACCGGCGATTTGCTGATCTCGCTTCTCAGATTTTTGAACCAGGGTGTGACCCTTCTGATGATGAAGGTCTTTTCCGCGTAGGATAGATAGTTTTTCACGGTCTGAACGGAAATCCCCGCCGTTGAGGAAAGCTCGTTGAGGTTGATCATGCCGCCGAGCTGGTCGGCGAGCATGCGTATCAGATTTCCGAAGGCATCGATCCGCTCCACGCGCAGAAGAAAGGCTATGTCCTTTTCTATGTAGCTCCGGTAAATCTCATCAATGATCGCCGACTTCTCCTTCGTGGTGTCCTCAAGAATCACCCGGGGATACCCACCGAAGTTGAGATATTCCATCAGAAGACCCTGTGCCTCGGACTTGTTTATCCTGAAATATTCGGCGAGTCTGTCCTGATATTTGTACGCGGTCCGGTAATTGATGAACTCCGCAAGCGTAACCGTCGAAAGTTCAAACATTCTCTTTCTGCCTGCGAGAGATTCATGCACCTTTTCCTTTAATTCAACGCTTCCGGATCCGGAAAGGATGAATTTGTACGGTGTCCGCATATCGTAGAGACCTTTGAGAAAAATACCCGCGTTTTCTTTTCTCTGTATCTCGTCGATGAAGACATACCCCTTCTTGTTGCCGAACTCCAGGCGCAGCCTGCTTAGAAGCGCCTCCTGGTCCGCGAAATGGGGCTGGTCCCGTTCGTAATCAAGACTCAGGAAAAGAGTCTTATCGCCTTTCTTTTGCAAATCATCCTGAAGATGCAGCATCAGTGTCGTCTTGCCCGCCTGACGGGGACCGACAAGAAGAGTCATCTCCTTCTTGAGAAGATGAGCTTGGAGCTCTTTCAGCAGATTTCTTTTTATAGGCATGTCTTATCTTATATACGAGAATTAACAAAGTCAAGGTCATTTTATATCGCCGCAACCGCGTTATTTTTCCACAACATCATAGCTATTTCCTTGATAAGGCGCTTAAAAATTTGACAATTTAGGTGTCCTGCCTTTTATGATACCCATGGTTCTATTCTTTATAGTCTTCAGCCTGTCAACCTGAATAATTCCTTCACACCTTGATATGCAGCAGCGGCAGGCCGAGGCGCTGCCGCTTGTTCTCTCCTTTGAAAAGCTCAACAGTCCGCTGCGGCGCATCACCCCGCGCGCCCTCATGCTGGGCCTGTTGTTTAGTGGGCAGGCTGGCAGCGTGCTGGACCATATGCTTTCCGAACTTTGCAGACAATTCATCCACGATGTCGTAGATCCGGCCCATTTTTTCTATCTTTGCATTATCGTCGAACAAACCGTACTGGGTCGCTGATTCTGCGATCAGCCCCGCAAGCACCACGCCGGTCTGGCGATAGAGCGTGCGAGGTCGGTATGCCTGGTTGAATCCCTCACGGAGCGGTCCAAAAAGCTCGGCAGGGTAAGCCGTCGGACGACTCAGTTTTATCTCCACACCGCTGCTTGTAAAATCCTGCTTCCGCAAAAAAACCACCAGCCGCGTTGCCGCAAGCTTATAGCGCCGGGCCTTGATACAAGCGTTCTCCAGGTTCTTAGAAAGTTGGGCGAATACAAAAGTTTCATCCAGCGACGCCGGGGTGAAGGTCTTTGCCTTGCTGATCGATTGGTAAGCGCTTTTCGACTCCGTGACCACCGGGTAGACGCTCCTGCCGTTCAGCTCGTGCCAGACCTCTTGATACGGCTTGGACAGGTGCTGCTGCACAAAGCGCTCATCCTTGCGCGCAAAGTCGAGCGCTGTCGTGACACCGAACTTCCTGAGAAAGGCGGCCGTGTTCGCCCCGATGCCCCAAACCTTTTCTATCGAGAGGTCCTGCAGGTAACGATGGATGTCCCTCCCGGAGATCACCGTGAGCCCCTTCGGTTTCTTGTGCTTCGAGCCGACCTTCGCCAGGACCTTGGAGAGGCTGACGCCGACCGACACGGTGATCCCCAGTTCCGTCTCGATCGTCTTTTGCATCTTTTCGGCAATCGTTTCGTAGGACCCGTGAAAACTCCGCCGAAGGCCGGTAAGATCGACAAAGGCCTCGTCAATGGAATACTCCTCAACATCGGGTGAGAACCGCCGCATGATCTCGAACATCCGCACGGAAAAGAGGCTGTAGGTCTCGTAGTCGGACGGCAGGATCACCGCATCGGGGCAAAGCTTCTTCACCTCGAAAAGGCGCATGCCGCGCTGCACACCGCGCCCCTTTGCTTCGTAGCTCACGGCGGCCACGATCCCGCGCTCCTTGCCGGTGATCACCGGCCTGCCCTTGAGCTCCGGGTGGATCGCCTGCTCGCAGGAGGCGAAGAACGCATCGGCATCGAGATGGAGGATGGCCTGGGGCCAGGAAGAGATGGTGAGGGGTTGGTTTTCCACAGCACCCATTGTAGGTGAACAAGTGTTCACTGTCAAGTGAAATGGTCTTTGCCTTGCTATTTGACCTGCTTAAACCATCATGTCGTTATTGGTCCTACGGAAGAGTAAAAGGCTAAGCACCTTGCGCATCAAAGGCCGCCTTCACAATGCGGCGCAGTTCACTGGCCTTGACGGGTTTATTGATATACTCGAACGCGCCGCCGCTGATGTTCTGGAGATAGGACTCAACGCTGCCGTATGCCGTAAGCATGATCACCGGCATTTTTGGGGCGTCCTTCTTGAGCACGGCGATCAATTCCGAGCCCTTCATACCTGGCATATAGTTATCGGTCAGGACAAGATCAACCTTGGCCCCGCCCCTGATCAAGGACAATGCCGACTCGGCATCGCTCCTGGCAATCACATTGTAATCGCTCAGTGTTTCTTCCAGGATCTTGAGTATATCAGGCTCATCATCAACCAGCAAAATGGTTTTTTTCATAGCGCCTTGCTCCTCTCCAAAAAACATGAGTATTAGTATAGTAGCATATTGCGGCAAGATAAAGGGCAAAAGGATAAAAAAGACGGGTGTGGGGGGGTATACGGTCAGGGGTCAGAAGCTGGAAACAAGAGTCACCAGGAGATGGATGCTCTCAAGGAACGGCGTGCAACACAGGACCACCTGCTCATGAGCGCGGGGGCGCCTATTTACAGCCTGCACAGGATGACGCCGAACAGCCGCCGCAGCTTGAGCTGCCTGATGAATCTGATGAGGCGCTGCCGGACGACCTGCCCATGCCGAAGCGCGACAGGAGCTTCTCCGTGTTCCCGGAACCGCACTTTTCGCACGTCACGACAGGGTGCTGTCCGAAAACCAGCTTCTCGAACCCGGCATTGCAATCGTTACAGTGATATTCGTAGATAGGCATGGTTTTCAATGAGAATCGGCGAAAGGGGGAACGGGTGAAACGGAGCAAAATCCCCGCAATCTCCGATCCCCCCCCCCTCACCGTTTCTCTCGTTCAGGTTTACTATTTCCCCAGCTTCTTCCAGTCCGCCAGGAACTTCTCGATCCCGATGTCCGTGAGCGGATGCTTGATCAGCTGGTCGAGCACGCTGAACGGTATCGTTGCAATGTGCGCGCCCACCATGGCGGCGTCCACCACATGGAGCGGATTCCGGACGCTGGCCACGATCACCTCGGTGGAATAGCTGTAGTTGTCGAATATCGTGACAATCTGCTCCACCAGGTCCATGCCGTAGTGGCTGATGTCGTCGAGCCTGCCCACAAAGGGGCTGACGTACGCCGCGCCGACCTTGGCCGCAAGCAGCGCCTGGGAGGCGGAGAACACCAGGGTCATGTTCACCTTGATGCCTTTGTCAGCCAGCACCTTCGTGGCCTTGAGCCCGTCCTTGGTCATGGGGAGCTTCACCACGATGTTCTTGTGGATCTTCGCCAGCTCCAGGCCCTCGACCACCATCTTGTCCGCTTCAAGGCTTACGGCCTCGGCGCTGATGGGGCCGTCCACGAGCTCGCAGATCTCGGCGATGACCTGCTTGAAATCCCTGCCCTCTTTGGCGATGAGCGAGGGATTGGTGGTGACCCCGTCAACAACACCAAAGCTCGCCGCCTCGCGGATCTCTTTCACGTTCGCGGTATCGATAAAAAATTTCATGTGAGTTCCTTTCCAGTTCCTGCTAGTTTTTTCCTGGCCCCTGAACCCTGGCCCCTGGACCCTTTCATTTCTGTAATCCGCATTGCCTCATCGATCACCTGCACCGTATGCAGCACCACGGCGTCCGACCCGGCCCGCTTGAGCGATTCCGCCAACTGCATGCGGCAACCGGGACAGCCCGTGACCACGATCGGTGCTGCCGTATTGATGAGGTCCTTTGCCCGGGCATCGCCGATGGCATTGGAGAGACGGTGGTGGCCGATGCGCATGATGCCGCCGAATCCACAGCACGTACCGGGATGCGCCGCCTCGACGAGCTCGATCCCGGGAATGGACGCGAGCACGGATTGCGCCGTCCTTGCCAACCCCTGTCCCCTGCCAAGATGACAGGGCTCGTGCCAGGTCACGCGCTGCTCCAGCGTCCCCAACGAAAGTGCGGGCATGATCTCAGCAAGCACTTCATGAATGTCCAGCACGGGCACCGGAAGCCCTCTCGAACGCGCGAGCAGTGTAAGGTATTCACTTTTGAATGTCAAGCCGCAGGAGGCGCAGGCAGTCACCACCCGGTCTACCTTGAGCGATGCAAAGAGCCGCTGGTTCTGCTCCGCCACTGCCTGCGCAGCTTCACAGTCGCCCAGCGACAAGAGCGGCCTGCCGCAGCACACAGCATCGTCAAGCACGACCACCTCGTACCCTGCCCGTTCAAGCACAGCCACCGCTGCCGTGCCGATGTCCGGCTGGAAATGTTTGATGGCGCACCCGGGATAAAAAGCGATCCTGCCTTGTGAACCGGGCTCCTTCGCCGGAAAAGCCCCCCTCACCTTCATCCTCTCCCCCAAGGGGAGAGGGTAAGGTGAGGGGTTTTCATTCGCCGTTATACCAACCGATCGGTTTCTCCCCTCCATCCCCGCATACCGCAACACCACGGGCGCCAGCCAGGCCAGGGAGCGCATGGCACGGTCATTCGTGAGCGCCGCGGCCACGAAGCGGCTGATGAGGCCGCGACCGGAAGCGCGCACGGCGTCCTCTTTCGCAGCCTGGATGATGGCGGTCACGGGTACGTTGCTGGGGCAGGCGGTTTCGCAGGCAAAACAGGACGTGCAGGTCGCGAGGCGGTCCGCGAAGATCGCGGACAGGGGAAGCCGTTTGTCCAGCACGGCATGAATGAGCGCGATCCGCCCCCGGGGTGAGAGCGATTCTTCGCGATCAGGCTGAAAGGAAGGGCAGACCGCCCGGCAGATGCCGCAGCGCACGCACCGGCTGATGTCGGCGCGATGCCCTTCGAGTGATGCTTTTTCGTTTTTTCCCCGCACTCCGAACCTAACCCGGATAAACCGGAACCTCAAATCCAAGAATATTTACCACGGATACACACGGATGAGCACGGATAAAAACTCAAGATAAAGTCCTTTATTCTCAATCAGTGTCAATCCGTGGCATTATTCCGTGGTGAAATGAATTTAGCTTTTCTTGCCATTTTGAGTAGAATTGGACTTCTTAGTTACTCCGAACTCCGAACTGGTGTGCTCACGGCAGCACCGTCACAACCGTGCCGAGAGCCACGACGCTGAAGAGCTCGTCCACGTCGGCGTTGGCCAGCGCAATGCATCCCTCGGTCCAGTTCATGGCCTCGGACAAACGGTCCGAACCTGGCAATGCCATCCTCCCGTGGATGCCGATGGCGCCGCCAAGCCGGGTGCTCCAGGTCGGCGGCTGCCGCTCGTCAATGGCCTTTTTGATCTTGTCGTATTCGGTCTTGGTGATAAGACGCTCCTGAAGCCCGTACCCGGCATGTTTGAGCCCCGGATAGCTGAGCCCCATGAACTTGTAAAAGCGCTTGCTGGGATTCATGGTGCAGATGTAAAAGTCCCCTTCCGGCGTGCGCAGGTCCCCGGTCATCCGCTTATCGCCGTCGCTGTAGCCCCTGCCGAACACGGCCGGGTAGGTCTTCACCGGGGTCATGCCCTTGTACAGCGTCAGCGTGTACTGAGACTTCCATATAACGAGCCGGGGCTCGCCGGGGAGCGCCGCGACCAGGGTGGCGAACGTCTCGGCCTTTCTGGCCGGCGTCCCGGGCAGCGGGGAGAGGCAGCTGAGCAGCAGGAGCAGAACAGCGAACCTGAGAAAAAAGAAGCTATGATCGAGCAACCCTGCCATTCGTCGTACCGGGGTCAGGTGCGGGACTGCGCTTCGTGCTTATTCGCGCAATCTTCGCTGCAGAAGTAGATCAGGGCGCCCTTGATGCGGCGCGTCATGGCGCGGTCCTTGATCACGTAGGTGCGGCACTGCGGATCAAGCACCATCTCGGTGCCATGGACCTGCGCCTTGCGCTCCTCGTCATGGTACGCCCGGCTGGCCGAGCGGAGCACCGTCTTAATGGCGGAGTAGACCAGCATGGCCAGAAAAAAAATGAACAGGGCGCGGATCATCGGGCATCCTTCTTTGCCATCTCGCCGAACTTCACGATACAGTGCTTCATATATTCGGCCTCGGCATGGTGGGGTGAAATATGGAGCAGTTCCTGCCAGACGCGGATGGCGGCTGGGTAGTCCCTTTTGTCGTAGGCATACACGATCCCCATGTGGAACCGTGCGTTCTGGTGCACGGGGTCGTTGTCAATTGCTTTGCGGAACTCGCTCAGCGCCCGGTCGGCCTGCCCGGCATTCCGGCAGGCAATGCCCAGGTCCGCATGGAGGTCGGCGTTGTGCGAATCGATCCGGAGCGCATGCTCATACAGCGTGATCGCCTTATCCCATTGATTGTTGCCGGCGTAGGCATGGGCAAGCCCGATGAGACCGGCAAGATTGTTCGGATCTTCGGCAAGAATGGTCTTGTATTCTTCGATGAGACCGTAATAGTACGGGGTCTGCTGCTCCACCGTTGCCTGGTGCGCAGGGACCACGGCCGGCCGCACCGGTTCCCGGTGCCGGTCGCATCCCATGCCAAGGGTGAGAAGAAGGAAAATAATAGTAAAGGTCGTTTCCTGCATGGACCGTCTGTATTCTCTTTTCATGATCGTACCGTCAATGAGCCGGGGAGCTCAATGTCGGAAATGCCGCATCGCCGTCATGACCATGGCGAGGCCATGCTCGTTGGCGGCCTTGATCACCTCTTCATCCTTGAGCGACCCGCCGGGCTGGATCACCGCGGTGATGCCGGCCTTGGCGGCCTCGTCCAGACCGTCGCGGAACGGGAAGAACGCATCCGACGCGAGCACGCTCCCCGTAAGCGAAGACTGCGCCTTCATCACGGCGATGCGCACGGAATCGAGGCGGCTCATCTGGCCCGCGCCGATGCCAAGGGTGCGGTCGCCCGCCGCGAAGATGATGGCGTTCGACTTGACATGCTTGCATACCTTCCAGGCGAAAGCGAGTGCTTCGTATTCTTCGTCGGTGGGCATGCGCTTGGACGCCACCGTGAGCTTTCTGATGTCCGCGATCTTCCCGAGGTCGCGGTCCTGATAGATGAGACCGCCCGTGATCTTCTTGAGGTCCATGCCCTCGGGCGTCCCAATGATCGCCGGGCCGATATCAAGCAGCCGCAGGTCCT
>Ga0334722_10005356_pt1 | contig 12993 bp, 12 predicted proteins | sample C3_bottom_MG_FD_207210 | JGI IMG/M metagenome (GOLD analysis project Ga0334722, IMG submission 207210) | Sediment microbial communities from Yellowstone Lake, YNP, Wyoming, USA - C3_bottom | ecosystem: Environmental > Aquatic > Freshwater > Lake > Sediment | place: USA: Wyoming | collected...
GAGCGCCTTTGCACAAAGAAGGGTTTCAGGGACGAAATATTCATGGGTGTCGAACTTCTCACTCACGACCTCCATACCGCCGGCCAATCCTTCCATCGTCATCTTGTAGGCATCAGCACCCTCTGCGATCGCCTCTTCTGCAGCCTTCTTCGCGTCGGCTGGTTTATAATTAATAACAGCCTCCTGAAGTCTTTTGATTAATTCCTGTTCTCTTTCACTTGTCATAATTATGCTCCTCCGTTAGTTATAAAATTATAAGTTTATGTTGTGTATATATCTGTTGTTATTTGCTGTATACGCCGTGTTTCTTGGCGCAGTCTACAATATGCTTGGCGTTCCAGAGCGGCGAGTTCGGCGGGAATTCACAGCCGGTCGAAAGGATGAAGCCGCCGCCCTTGGCCATGGCTCCAATCTCGGCCTTCACCTCATCTTCTATCTCATCCGGGGTCCCAAGCATAGCTACCGGTCCGGGGGCCATCCACCCTATGGTGGTAATTTTCCCGCCCCACTTCGTTTTCTGCTCTTCCCAGGTGGTGACGTCATCGGCCAGGTAGGCATGGGAGATCGCAACCGGGTTACACCACTTCTCGCTCATATCGAAATAAATGCCATTGCCGCAGTTATGCAGGGATACCATCGCCCCGGCACCGCGGATGGCATCACATATCTTTTTGATCGACGGTCCTTCAAACTTTTCCCACAGAGGCTTGCTCAGGATGCTCTGGGAGCAGTACAGGTGATCGATGCAGACGGTATGCGCGCCTGCCTCTGCCTGTGCCTTTGCATAATCGATCAGGACTTCATCAACAACTTCAATAGCAGCCAGGACCTCATCCGGGTATTCCATCAGGTCCATAAAGAAGTTCTCAGGACCGCGCATCATGCTCAGGATGCCGATAGAACCGTAGACAAAGCCGACGATCGCATGGGTAGTGCCGACCGCTTTGGAAAGACCTGCCGTCAGATCGATGACGCCCTTCATCCTGCCGCCTTTCCGGGGATTGATCCTCTGGATCTTCTTGTAATCCTCGGGGCCCTTCAGAAAGTTATTATCGTAGTTCGGGTGGGGAGTGTCATTGGTAGGATAGAGGACCTCCATGCCGAAATCTCCGGCTTCCAAAGACAGGTCTACCAACATAACAAACCCGTCATGGTCAATCAGCTTGGCCGTGTCCAGGTGCCCCTGCACCATGGCCTCGACGTTGCCGCATCTGGCCCACTCCTCATAGGAGATTCCTGCTACCCGATGAGTCGCGCCGCAAACCAGTGGTGCGACCGGGACTCTGTCTGCCTCTTTCATCTGCAGTGCTGTTGCTACTCGCTCAAGACCGTTCATGTGTTATCCTCCCTCTCTTAAAAAAGTTAATACGGTTCATATGAACCACTGCTGCCAAGAACCTCTGCTGCCATTTACTTCCTGTCCTGCTAAAGTCAGTCAATCAGACTCAGTCGACCAGAATAAGCCCTGTCCAGACGATTTCCGAGACAGGCGGCATGTCAAAAGGCAGGCCTGCCGCTATGCTCGTTGCTATGACGTCGACCCCGAGCCCCTCTATGGCCGGTCGTGACTCGTAAGGTCTTCTGCATGGCGTGCCGATCCCGGGGCAGCTGCTGCAGAGCATGCAATCTCCGCCAATAAGCCCCAGGGCATAGTAAAAACCCAGCGACATCGCCTGCAGTTCGGTCTCATTGATGATCTTATGAAGCTTTATCGCCGCGAGCCGCGTGTTGTCGAAATCCTTGTTCCGATCCTTCCCTTCACCTCCCTTCACTTCCATGGTATCTTTTGTGGCGCAGGCTGCATCCTTGCCCTTGAAAAAATCCAGGACCTGCTTCCGCTCATAGCTGTCCATTTCGCGGCCAATCGGGGCCACGGTCTGAAGCAGCAGCGCATTCGTATACAGCGCCAGAGAATCCCTGAATTCGCCGACCGTGGGAACATTCGGCGGACAGTTATGGCCTATCCCGTAGTGGGGGCAGCGCGGAATCTGGCACTTCATCCTGACGCGTTCGTCCACGACCACCTTCCGCGCGGAAAATATCTTCGCACGGGCGGCGCCTTTCTCAAGGGCAAACTCCTCAAGACGCTTCAGCCTCTTCGCCCTGTCGGCTGAAGATTTTTTTACGGTTCCGCTGCTCATCTTACTTCCCGTAGACATAGGTCTTCGGTTTATGCGTCTTGGCGTCGACCATGTCCTGCGTCAGCTTCACCTCTTTTTTCTTCCAGCAGTTCGGGCACATAAGCCTCGACTTGAAGCCCCGGTCAGGGCCGGTGTACCTCGGGGCCATATGCGGCTTGCAGTATTTCTTCCCGCAGTCAGGACAGATGAAATCTGCCTGTCCTCCACACTTCTCACACTTTTCCATACGCGCCTCCTTTCAGGTTGTAAGTCTCTTATAAATAAGCGGGAGCATCACCGGCAGGGCATCCACATTGTTGATGACCGTGTAATGCGACTCCCCGTACATATGCGGCAGATAGTCCTGGGATTTTTTATCAACCGTAACACAGAACGAATTAATGCCCATCCTCCGGCCTTCCCAGAGCGCCGACCGGGTATCCTCCATGGCATAATCAGAGTCACCATAATCAACATCATAAGGCCGTCCGTCAGAGAGCAGGATAAGCAGCCGGATCACGGAATCCTGCTTTACCAGCAGGCTGTTTGCATGGCGGATCGCCGCACCGAGCCTGGTCATCGCAATCGGTCGTATCCCTTCAAAGCGGCGTTTGACCGGGTCTCCGAAGACCTCCTTAAAGTCCTTCACCACAAGAAAGTCCACTTTTTCGCGGTAGTCACTCGAAAAGCCGTAGACCGCCCACTGGTCGCCGATGCTCTCGAGGGCCTCGGCCATCAGGGTCAGGCTTTCGCGCTCCACGTCAATAATCCTTTTCCCGGAGGGAAGTACGTCGCTCGTGGAAAAGCTCATGTCAGCGAGGAAGGCGACTGATACATCCCGCTGTCTCTTGTCACGGCGGATATAAACGCGGTCTGAGGGGGGGACGCCTGCGTGACGATCTACCAACGTCTCGATGAGGGCGTCAAAGTCAATGTCATCGCCCCTTTCCTCCCTGAATATCCTCCGGAACCGGTCAGGCCTGAGCAGGCCGAAGTGGCGCTTCAGGGCGTTAACAAGGCCGTGGTTCTCCGCAATCGTCTGGTTGTAGGCGGAAAGAGAGCCCTCGGGCATGTCCATCTCGCGAACCCGGCACCATTCCTTTTTATAGTCGTCCATCCTGAAGTCCCATTCATCGTAAAAGACCGCACGCCTGAACCTCGACTCCTCTTCCATCTCATCGAGGACGACCTGCACTTCTTCGGAAAGGTCCTCAAAATCATCATCGCCGGATTTGTGCCCATATTTACGATAGACCAGGTCCTCTGTCTCAAGCCCCTTCGCCTCCTCAATGCGGATGAAGGCGGCCTCGATGAGGTCTGCAGTGACTGTTTTGTCGACAGCCGCAAATCGTTCTATAAGGCGGTCGGCAAGGGCCTTTGTGGCGGTCCTGGCCTCGTTGACCAGCGTAAAGTCGAGGGCGCCGCGATAGAAGACTGCGTACCGGTCGTCACCGCCGGAACTGTCCATATCCTCCTCCGAAGCAGAGAGACGGTCGGCGATGCCTGCCGCCTCCCGGATAACATCAGCAGCCGTTACCCCTGCTGCGCGGACCCGGGACCTGCCCTCAGCAAGGAGCTGCGCCAGAAGCGTTCTTCCGCCCGCAGGACGGTCTTCAGACGAAAACGATATCTCTTCACAGAGGGTAGGAGATTCGCCCACAGCTTCAAGGGTCTTCAGATAGGCCTTTATCAGGGCCAACCGGTCTTTTTCGAGACCGGGATAGGCAAGCCCGGTGAAGTAATCCACGCGCTCGTCCTCAAGAAACGTGAAGATCTTCATGGCGGTCGAGGCGGCCTTGTGCTGCAGGAGCGGGGCGCGGTCATGGTCCGACAGGGAGAAGGTGCCGTACTCAATATGGCCAAGCTCGTGCGTCAGGAACCACTTGAAGGCCTTGCTGTTGAGGCCGTCATCCTCAAAGAGGGATATCCTGGAGGGCAGAAAAATACGTGTCCCATCGGTAACCGCAAAAAATCTGCCGAGGCCGGGGAGATCGCGGTAAAACATCGCAGAGGTCCTGATCGGTACGATTCGGTCAAAAAGCGCTGCAGAGTAAGAAGTGAGCATCGAGTGTACTTTCTTCAGTTCAAGTCCCCTGATGAGCTGTTCCATGGTCCTGCGGCTCGCACCGGTCTGCATCTCGAAAAAGGCCTCGCCTTTTTTGCCGTCTGCGGTCACCGCAACATTGTCCATATCTTGCAGCCCCTGCTGCACCCATTCCTCAAGGTTCTTGACCGAAAGGCGCGCAAGGGTCTTTGGGGAAGACTTGAAGTACCGCACGGCCAGGTCGATCGTCCTGCCCTTGCCTGCCCCCGAACCGACGGCATGCAGGCTGTGAGGGTCATGGGCCGGCTTCAGCTTCGGGCTCTTCTCGATGAGATGCAGCCCGATCCTGGCCCACCGTTCTATGTCAGCACGATCGATCCTGCTGACCACCTCGGGGCTGGCGATAAAGTATTCACGGGCCGCCTTCCACGACAGCCGGGCAATCTCCTCGCCGAGCACTGCCCAGGCATCAAGCCTGGCCAGCCCGATCTGTTTATGCACAGCCATGCTGGTACTGAAATAGGCGATCGCCACATCCTGATCAATCGATGCCAGAGAGATCCCTCGTTTCAGCCATGGAATAATTCCCTGCTGGTCCCCACCGACCGCGGCCACCATGTCGGGCAGGACTGAGAGCGCCGCGGATGCGGCGCTCCACTTCACACGACTGAGGCCTGCAAGCAGAGAGAGGGTTTCTGCCCTGGCAGCAGCCGATACAGCCCCAAAGATCTTCTGACCAGAGACAAGCAGCTTCACAGCAGTGGGAGGCTCAAAACTGACAAAGACATTCACCAGTTCGAGATAGGCAGCAAGGCCCGCTTCATCCGTAAGACTGCCCATGCGGGCGATCTCTTCATCGACAGCCACACCGACCGCAACGGAGCCAAAGCGTTCAACGCTGTCCTGGATCAATCCGCTTAAACTGTTGTCCGTCCTGGAATCAGTCACTGTTTCCATCATTCCTTAAAAGATCGAAGCTACGATCTCTTCCAGCGCCTTTTGCATCTCAATATCATCCGTTATCGGATTGATGAGGGACACTGAACAGGCCCTCCTGGTATCTACTCCCTTGACAATGAGTACACCGGCATAGATCAGGAGCCGTGTACTGACACCTTCATCCAGGCCCCTTCCCTTGAGGTTTCTGAATTTTTCAGCAACCTTTCTGAGGTTGCCTGCCGTGGCCCGGTCCACCCCGCTTTCGTGAATAATGATCTCCTCTTCGAGAGAGGCAGTCGGGTAGTCAAATTCAATCGTGATGAAGCGCTGCTTCGTGCTCTGTTTGAGGTCCTTCAGGACTGTCTGGTAACCCGGGTTGTAGGAAATGCAGAGCATAAAGGAGTCATCTGCTTCGAGGAGCGTGCCGCGCTTTTCGATCGGCAGAATGCGGCGGTCGTCAGTCAGGGGATGGATGACCACCGTAGTGTCCTTGCGCGCCTCGACGATCTCGTCAAGGTAACAGATACCCCCGTGCTTCACGGCGAGACTCAGCGGTCCGTCCTGCCAGCGGGTCGAGGACCCGTCGAGAAGGTACCGGCCCACGAGGTCGCTGGCCGTAAGGTCTTCATGGCAGGCAACCGTAATAAGCGGCAGGGAAAGCTTCGAGGCCATGTAGCTCAGGAAACGGGTCTTGCCGCAGCCGGTCGGTCCCTTCAGCATAAGCGGCAGCTTGTTTTCATAGGCCAGTTCAAAGAGTTTTACTTCATCACTGATCGGGAGATAGAAAGGTTCCTCTGTTACTCTAAAATCCTTCATTGCACTTTCGCGACTCGTCATACCCGTCATAATACCTCCCAAAAGTCTGTATATAATTAAATGCTAAAGGTTATCGTAGTCCGGCGCCTGAAGCAGGTGTTCATGATCGTCCGCGTCATAAAGGTCCTGCTTGAGGATCTCTTTTGTAAAGCCCAGCCTGCTGCAGACCTCGTCAACGCCTTCCTCGTTTGCATCGCGGATCTGAGGGGCTTCAATATCAACAATAATGGTGTTGATGACCAGTTTTATGGTATCGGTCGGACTGCCGTCGCGTCCGCGCACCATGATGTCTGCTGCATCGCCGAGGGTATCTGCATAAAGAAAACCTTCACCGCCGTATTCGATATGCGCCTTTATATGACCGACATCCGTCGCACCGTGGCGCATGCAGGCTTCAGCAATCGCCTTCATCAGCTCCCGCGCAAAATCCTTCACCCCATCGTTATCGAGCATCCGGGGTGCCTTGAAAATATAGGTGGCACAGTAGCCGTTTATCTCCTCATGGGTGTGATCAGGGTGGGACTTGCCGTCTCCGGCTTCATTTTGTTTAGGATCGTTCGTCATGCTATCACCATATCCTTCATCGCGGCGATCACCTCGGGAACGCCCTCTTTGGTAAATGTCGAGAGGCCGATGACCCTGGCCGCGGGGTTGATCTCATGCGCAGCAGCCTCGGCCTTCAGCCGCTGCTCTGCAGAGACGGAGTCAACCTTGCTCAGCGCAATGACGTCTGCGTCCTTGAGCTGCACTGATACGAGCCGCTTGAGTGTTTCATAGGACAAAAGCTTCTCAAAGCGGCCCGTATCCAGCAGCACGATCGTCGGGCCCATGGTCAGATCCAGCTTTCCGGCCGCAGGTTTCATAACATCCCGCACGGCGTTCGGAACCGCCATCCCCGTCGGCTCGATGATAATAAAGTCGGGCTTTACCCCCATGGACAAGGCCTTCAGGGTATGCAGCAGATTGCCGGCCACCTGGCAGCAGATGCAGCCGCCTCCGATGTCCTTTACCGTGAGTCCAAACTCCTGGATGACCTTCCCGTCAACAGGGACCTCACCCACTTCGTTAACCAGTATCGCAACCTTGTACCCAGCCCCGGAAATCTCTTTTCCCAGAGCTATGACAAGGGTTGTCTTTCCTGATCCAAGATACCCGGCAATCTGAACAATTTTCATATAATTCCCCCTCGGCCCATCTGTTAAGGATTATTTACTGAATGCCTTCATCATAGCTGACATGTTCTCTGCCGGGACTTCAGGCCACAGGTCACAGCCCGGCCAGATCCCGTCGGCGCCATTCGTTATGCATTCGAGCACTGCCGGTCCAACGTCAGCCGGGTTACCCTTGTGCAGGACCTTGACCGGGTCGAAGTTGCCCAGGAGGACGACATTCGGGCCGACCTTCTGTCTCGTCTCGGCCAGTTTGTTCTTCTGGTCAACGCTGAGGGCATCGGCACCGCACTCTGCCATATCCTGGATGATCGCATTGGTATCGCCGCAGATATGCAGGACAACCGGCCTGGGCATCTCGGAGATGATCCTCATGACATGCGGCTTGATAAGACTTCTGAAGCTCTTCGGACTCATAACGTCCGAGGTGCCGCCCATCTCCCTGAGGGTGATATAATCTGCCCCGGCGTCACGGTAAATTTTTGCCACCCTGATGATAACGTCCGAAAGCCTCTCAAGGATCTTCCCGATCTTCTCGGGGTCCAGGAAAGACTCCTCATAAAGCTCATCGAGCTCCATGACCTGGCCTGCAAGGGTAAAAGGCCCGAGGACATAGGCCCCGATGGCGACTTCTTCACCAAACTCCTTTTTCATGGCCTTGATAGCTCCGGTGACAACCGGAATCCTGCCGGCATTTTCCAGATCAGCAGGGATAACGACATCCTCGGCAACCTTGACGCATTTCTCCTGGACCGTCGGATAGAGAAGCCCTTCGACGTCATCGTAATAATTCATCTTGGCCCCGAGCGCCTCAGCCTCTACACCGAGGTCGAACGGCACCACCGCACACTCGAAACAGAATTCCTTGTAGGTGCCGCCCGCTGCCTTTGCCATAAGCTCCGCGTCCCGATGGGCCCGGGAAAAGACTATCCCGTATTTATCCAGAACCGGAACGACGACGTTCCCCATCCCGCTGAAAATCGGCGGTGGTGACACCTTCTCTCCTTTTAGCAGCTTCATAACCCGTTCTTTTGAAGTCATTGCACTCTCCTTTTATATGGTTTAACAAATTTTGCCCGGCACATAAAAACGACTTATTCCTGAACTGCGCGCGGCTGATGTATTAGCGTAACCAATAGGCAAAATGAAGACAATGAGGCATTTCCTGAATGTGACGTAGGGAAAACCTTACTCCTGAAGTTACAATTTTAGGGCAGACCCTGTAAGGGCATGTCATTAAATACAAATACCATGAAAATCCTGCAATGACAAGGGGACGAGCCGGTCATAGATCACATAAACGAAGGCACAATCGCACAGGAGTTCAGGAGGAAGGTTGACGAGCCGGATATTGAAAGTGAAGGTGTTGCAGACAGCCTTTTTCGTCAGTCCTGTCTGCTGCCAGTCATTGCGCTGTTCTAAAGAGAGGTAAGTCCTTCGCGGATAGCGTATTTGGTGAGTTCTGCGATGCTATGCATGTTCAGCTTCGACATAATGTTCATGCGGTGGGCCTCGACCGTCTTGCCGCTGAGGTTGAGGCTGGAGGCGATTTCCTTGGTATTCTTTCCCTCGGCAAGCAGCTGGAGCACCTCGCGCTCCCGGTCGCTCAGGACCGAAAAGACCGAACTCTCAGGTTTGCCGCTCTGCTTGATATAGCTTTCGACCACCACGCCGGTAACAGCCGGGCTCAGATACATGCGGTTCTCCTGCACCGTCATGATGGCCGTCACCAGTTCTTCGAAGGCTGAATGCTTCAGGAGATAGGCAGACGCACCCGCCTTCAGCATCTCTGAAACAAAGCGCTTGTCAGAATGCATTGAGAGGGCAACCACCTTGACGCCGGGCTTCTCCCCGGTGATGCGCCGCGTCGCCTCGATGCCGTTCATGTCAGGCATGGCAATGTCCATGATGACCACATCCGGGGAGAGCTCCCGTGCCATCTCGACCGTCGACCTGCCGTCTTCAGCCTCGCCAATCACCTCGATATCAGGATATTTCTGAAGCAGGGTGCGCAGCCCGTCACGCATGATCTTATGGTCATCGGCCAGGATAACGGTTATGGCCATCTCTGCCCCGTATCAGCCTTATCGCCTACCGGCGCCAGCATGACGACCGTCGTACCGGAACCGGGCTTCGACCTGATCTCGTAATGGCCGCCAAAATGCTTCAGCCGCTCCCTGACGCTGAAGAGTCCAAAGGCACTCCCTCTGCTGATCAGGGCCGGATCAAACCCGATGCCGTTATCGGTGACCACAATCCTCACGTTATCGCCGTCTCTTTGCAGGTCCACCGTAACGCGGTCTGCCCGGGCATGCTTGACAACATTGATCAGCAGCTCCCGCAATGCCTGGAAAAGCAGGACCGCTACATCAACGGCGAGGGGTTTGTCCCCTCCGTCGTCCCGGCATTCAAAGGCAATACCATGCTCCTTCTGCATTTTTTCGCAGAGCCATTCCACGGCTGCAGGCAGGCCAAGCTCGTAAAGAATCGGCGGACTCAGCTCAAAGGTCAGGGATTTTGTATACCCGATGGCCTGCTCGACAAAGGCCCTGATGTCATCAATCTCCTGGCACGAGTGTGTCGAGGAGAAGGCATCCCGCAGGGCGCCGAGCCTGATCTTCGTTATGGCCAGAAGCTGGCCGATATGGTCGTGAAGATCAGTGGCAATTCGCCGCCGCTCCCGCTCTTCAGTCAGAGAGAGCTCAGAGGTGAAGGAACGGAGCTGCTCCTGGTAGGCCAGCAGCTCCTCTTCATCTCTCTTCCGTTTTGTAATATCCCTCTGCATCGACACAAAATGGGTAACCTTCCCTTGTTCATTCCGGATCGGGGAGATCCTCCACTCCAGATAGAACTTTGTCCCGTCCTTGCGCTGCATGACCGTCTCCACATGAAAAGTCTTGCCGTCGACCTGATCGCCTTCGAGCCTGAACCACTCGGTGCTGTCGGTCTTCGGACCCTGGAGCATGACCGAAAGCCTGCCGATCACATCCTCCGGGGTGTATCCCGTCATGCGGGTGAAGGCATCATTGACATAAACGATTTTAGAGGCAAAGTGTTCCTTGCGCGCCGTGGTTATGATAATGGAATCCGAGGTCTGCTGCATGGCCGATTCGAGCAGCCGCAGCCGCTCCTCCGTGATCTTGCGCTCGGTGATATTATTGAAGAAAGTCAGTATGGCAGGCCTTCCCATCCAGGTAATCAGGACAGAATTGATCTCAAGCCACTTGGTCTCGCCTGCCTTGTCGATGATCCGGCAGGAGTAGACGCTCGGCATCGAATCGCCCCTGAGCCGGCGCAGATAACGCTCCATCACAATGTCCTGGTCATCGGGATGAAAAAGGTCAATAAAGGGCATGGCCGTCAGTTCTGCCTCACTGTAGCCCGTGATCCTGAGCGCCTTCTGGTTCGTATATTTGAAAATTCCGTCCTGGCCGACCACAACGCCTTCGTTGGCATTTTCGACAACAAGCCGGTATTTTTCCTCGGACTTCCTCAGGACGGTCTCGGCCCACTTGCGTTCAGCGATCTCAAGCTGGAGCGCCTCGTTCGTCCTGGTCAGTTCGTTCGTCCGCATCGCCACCTGCTGCTCGAGCTCACTGCGATATTGCTCAAGGAGGGCCTCGTTCTGCTTGCGCACGGTCACGTCATTGCCGACGCAGAGAATTTCAGAGAGCCGCCCCTCGCTGTCGAAGATCGCCTTGTTGGTCCAGGCAATCCAGACCTGCTCGCCGTTCCTGCGGACATTGACCAGTTCACGATTGGCATATGATGCCGCATCCCTGCCTATGTTTCTGAGCATGTTGCCAAGAGATGCACGCTCCTCCTCTGTATCAGAGACAATCGTACCGACGATGCTTCTGCCGAGGATTTCCTTCTCAGTAAAATCAAAAAAGTTCTGGGCAAATATATTGAAAAACGTTACCCGTCCCTCAAGATCAAGCCGGAGGATAACACTGTTGACGTTCTGGACAAGGTCCTGGTATTTCGCCTCGCTCTCGCTTAAGGCCTTGACGATCGCCTTGTGGTTGGTAATGTCTTCAACGATGCATATCATGCCGTCATAGCGCCGGCCCCGCACCTTCGGGAGCAGCCATCCGGACTGATAGGTCTGGCGGCCGGCCGGCGTCAGCACGGGGATGGAACTGTAGTAGACCGGCTGGAGGGTATTCCTGGCCTCTTCGTAATGACAGATAAAATCATCACCCAGATTTTCGTGGGCATCTTCGAACACCTGGTGGCCGACGAGTTTCTGCTTGGTGGTCCCGGCGATCATTTCCATGCCCCTGTTGGCATAATAGATCCGGTCCGCGGCGTCGGATACCCAGACCCCGCAGGGAATGCCGTTCAGTATACTGTCATAGAACCCCCCAAGCTCCCTGCCCTGTTTCCTGAGCTGCCTGATCTCCTTCCGCAGCAATTCCGCCCCGTTGGTGTCCTGCGAGGGGTGCTTGACAGGAAGAGCGGTTTTTTTCTCCCGTTGCGAGGCGTCGGCTGCAGACTTCACGAGATACCCGCTGTCTGGGGATCGTCCAGGCGCATTCAGGGCAATCCGCTGAAAGTACGGACCCCTGCGAGCAGATCAGCAACCTCCTGCAGTTCCTCTGAAAACATGCCCAGCTCAAAATGAATGTCGTCCGGCTCAAGGCTTTCACAGAGCAGCGCGCGGACGATACGGTATTTCAGGGGAAGGTGCAGGGCGTCCACGAGATAATAATCGCAGTAGTTTGATGAGCCGTCAAGGCGGCAGATATGTATGATATAGCGGCCATCGCGGGTTTTATAGACATCGAGTTCGAACTCCTTGATCAGGAGCGTGCGGTTTTCCACATAGTTCTTCACCCGCCCCTTGAACATGACGTCAATATTCATCCCGCCGGATGAAGTACCCGGCTGCTCAAGGACATCGCTGAAAAAAGCGTCTATATCGATGCGCGCGGCATAACCCTCAAAGAAATCTCTGCTCATATGCCGTCCACCGGAGTCTCCGCACCGGCAGCCGCCTTAATGCGGGCTACGAGCTCTTCGTTTAAAGGAAATAACCCTGTCCCGCATTTGGAATAGAACAGGACTCCGTCCACGGTCACTTCATACGCGCCGGCAACGGATGAATGGACCAGGGCCGGCTTTATTCCCGTCGCCCTCTCGATCATAATGGCCAGGGTGGCTGCGATCGGACGATAGTTGCAGGTGCCGCAATATTCTATAGAAATCTTCATCGATCTGACTGAACTGTTTTCATAACAATATTCACCTCAGGGGTCCTGTTTAAAAATATCACGGGATTCAGAGGGAAAGCAAGCCTGACCCGTCTGCCGGTTGTAAAGCCTCACCGTCCTCCTGCAGCCGGTTTCTCCGGGCAGGCAACTGACAGCAGATACTTCAAGTTGACACAGGCTATGTTGAATAGATATAAATAAGGCAGGAGGATGAACCACCACCGATGAAGACAAAAATTATTCCAGCAGTGTTGTTTATTCACCTCCTGCTGGCGGCAGATGCCCATGCCATGCATATTTCCGAGGGACTCCTGCCTCTTGGATGGGCGGGCATCTGGTTCTCCGTCGCGGCCCCTTTCATGGCATATGGGCTTTTCCGTCTGCGGAGCAGGGCCGTCGGCGATCTGTCTTTTAAACCTCTCGTGGGGCTGCTGACCGCAGTAGTCTTTATTATTTCGTGCATGCCGATCCCGGTCCCGACAGCGGGGACCTGCTCTCATCCTGCGGGGACCGGCATATCCGCAGTGCTTCTCGGCCCCTGGATCAGTGTTCTTGTCGCCACTGCGGCTCTTCTCATTCAGGCGCTGTTTCTTGCCCATGGCGGTCTCAGCACCCTGGGGGCGAATATCGTCTCAATGGGCATTGCCGGTTCCTTCTCAGGATATCTTGTCTTCTTTGGGCTGCGGAAA
>Ga0334722_10005358_pt1 | contig 12993 bp, 10 predicted proteins | sample C3_bottom_MG_FD_207210 | JGI IMG/M metagenome (GOLD analysis project Ga0334722, IMG submission 207210) | Sediment microbial communities from Yellowstone Lake, YNP, Wyoming, USA - C3_bottom | ecosystem: Environmental > Aquatic > Freshwater > Lake > Sediment | place: USA: Wyoming | collected...
TATAGCAACACGAGGAGATATCCCACGAGCGGACTTTCCCCTCAAGGGGGATCGAGACCTTCGGTGCGCCTCCCCTCGCGCTCCCCCAAATCGGCCGCAACAAAATATATTTTGTTACGAGTCTTAGAATTTGGGCTTCCGCTTCGCCTTCTTGTAGCGCTCCACACCGGCGAGGATTTCCTGCTTCGCCTCCTCCGCCCCGACCCAGCCTTCGACCTTCACCCATTTACCCGGCTCGAGGTCCTTGTAGTGCTGGAAGAAATGCGATATTTGCGCGGTCGACAGTTCGGGCAAATCGCGCGGCGACTTGATCGCGCGGTAGAGGCTGGAAAGTTTGTCCACCGGCACCGCCAGTACTTTGGCGTCGCCGCCCGCCTCGTCCTCCATCTTGAGCATGCCTATCGGCCGGCAGCGCACCACCACCCCGGTGATCACGGGCACCGGGCTCAGCACCAGCACGTCCACCGGGTCGCCATCATCCGAGATGGTATGCGGCACGTAGCCGTAGTTGCAGGGGTAATGCATCGCGGTGGACATGAAGCGGTCGACGAAGACCGCGCCGGTTTCCTTGTCGACCTCGTACTTGATCGGATCGGCGTTCATCGGGATTTCAATGATCACGTTGACGTCGTTGGGAACGTCGCGGCCTGAGCTGACTCGATCCAGATTCATGGTGTTTCCTCATGATGATGGAACAGCATTTCAAGGCTTGAACCTATTTCTTCCCCCGCCGGTTCGCCGTCCGCCTGCTCCAGCGCGTATTCTAGAACGGGGGCGCCGAAGGCGGTAAGATGGCGGACCTGGAGCCCGCTGCAGCATGAACTTTACAGCGGTCGATTTAGGCAAGTATGAGGAGGGGGCCCGAAGGTCTCGATCCCCTCGTCTTGAAACAGTTCCTGATCTGCATTCACCTATTACGGACGGTCCATCATGAGCGGCAATCGCCTCACCCTCACCGATCTGCACAAGCTGAAACGCGATGGCAGCAAAATCACCATGCTCACCGCATACGACGCAAGCTTCGCGGCGCTGCTCGAGGGCGCCGGCATCGACAGCATCCTGGTGGGAGATTCCCTGGGCAATGTGCTGCAGGGGCACGACACCACTTTGCCGGTCACGCTCGCCGACATGATCTACCACGTCGGCTGCGTCGCGCGCGGCGCCAAGCGCGCGTTTCTGATCGGGGACATGCCCTTCGGCAGCTATCAGGAAAGTGCCGAGCAGGCGTTTCGCAGCGCCGCCCAGCTCATGGCGGCCGGGGCGCAAATGGTCAAGATCGAAGGTGGCGTGGCGTTCGCGCCGACCACCGAATTTCTGGTCAAGCGCGGCATTCCCGTGTGTGCCCATCTGGGACTCACGCCGCAGTCGGTGCACCAGCTGGGCGGTTTCCGTGTTCAAGGCAAGACGACGGATGCGGCGCGGCAGTTGCTGGAGGACGCGCTCGCACTGGAGCGCGCCGGTGCCGGCATGATCGTGCTCGAAGCAATTCCGGCCAAGCTCGCTGCGGAAACCACCGCCAGCCTTGCGATTCCGACCATAGGCATAGGCGCCGGGCGCGACTGCGCCGGGCAGGTCTTGGTCTTGTACGACCTGCTGGGCATCTTCCCCGGCAGGAAGGCGAAGTTCGTGCGCAATTTCATGGACGGCGCAACGAGCATCCAGCAGGCCGTGGAAAATTACGTGCGCGCAGTGAAGGACGGTTCCTTCCCCGGACCCGAGCACTGCTTCAGCTAGATTTCTTCAGTCGGCGGGACCCCGCCGAGCCCGCGATTCAGCCGGACTTGCGCAGTCCGCCGAGCAGCGCCGCTACCTGGCGCCCCGGTTTTTGCGCTCCGGTCCGCAGCGGCTCGGCTGCGGCAGGCGCGGCGTCGCTGGGCACGTAGGGCGCGGAAAAGATCGAGTCCACCGGCTTCGCTGGTGCTTTCGTCGCATGCGGGCGCGCAGCGCCGCGCGTCAGGCTGCTGCTGCGCTCGGGACGGCGGCGTTCGGGTCGTTCGCGCTCGGTATGCATCAGCACCGATACGCCGGAGGCGTCCGGTTCGAATCCGGCGATGATGGCCTGCGGAATGCGCTGCTTGATGAACTTTTCGATCGCCGCGAGCTTTTCGTGCTCATCGGCGCATACCAGGGAAATGGCGCGGCCGGTGGAACCGGCGCGGCCGGTGCGGCCGATGCGGTGCACATAATCTTCCGGTGCGCCCGGCAGTTCGAAATTGATCACCACCGGCAGTTCCTCGATGTCCAGGCCGCGCGCCGCGACATCGGTCGCCACCAGCACCGAGACCTTGCCGGCCTTGAAATCAGCGAGCGCCTGGATGCGTTCCACCTGCGATTTGTCGCCGTGAATGGCGGCGGCATGGATCCCGTCTTTCTGCAGCTGATAAGCGAGGCGGTTGACGCCCAGGCGCGTGCCGCCGAACACCAGCACCTGCTGCAGATTCTGCGTGCGCACCAGGTGGGCGAGCAGGTCGCGCTTGCGCTCGCGCCGGACCGGATGCACTTCATGGCTCACCAGCTCGGTCATGGCATTGCGCCGGGCGACTTCGATCAGCACCGGTTGGCGCAGCATGCTGTCTGCGAGGCGCTTGATCTCTTCGGAGAAGGTGGCCGAGAACAGCAGGCTCTGCCGCTTGGTCGGCAACAGCGCGAGAATGCGGCGGATGTCGGGCATGAAGCCCATGTCGAGCATGCGGTCCGCCTCGTCCAGCACCAGGATTTCGACCTGCCCCAGCATCACCGTTTTTTGCTGCACGTGGTCCAGCAGGCGACCGGGGGTCGCCACCAGCACCTCCACGCCGGCGCGCAGCATTTGAATCTGCGGCACGATATCGACCCCGCCGAACACCACGCCCGGACGCAGTCCCAGGTGCTTGCCGTAGTCGCGCACGCTCTCCGCGACCTGCGCCGCGAGTTCGCGCGTAGGCGTCAGGATCAGCGCGCGCACCGGATGGCGCGCGGGCGAAGCGCTGGTATTGGCATGCGGCGCCAGGCGCTGCAGCAGCGGCAGGGTAAAGCCGGCCGTCTTGCCGGTCCCGGTCTGGGCGCCGCCCATGACATCCAGGCCCTGCAGGATGACGGGGATGGCTTGCGCCTGGATCGGGGAAGGTTCGGTGTAGCCTTTATCGGCAACCGCCTGCAGCAGCTGCGGCAACAGACCGAGATCGGAAAATTTGGGAGCGGAAACGGTCATAAGCCCTGCACGGCGCGAGGGCGAGTTGCTTTAGCGCTGGAAAGATGCGTTGATATGTCCACGTATTACCAAGTTTGGACGCCCGGCAAGCAGGGGCGCCCGAGGTCAAAGGAAGGCGTAATTATAGGCTAGGCGCGCCGCCGGCGCTTGCCTATCGCCGGGCCATGCCCCGGGGCTGACGTTCCTGACCCTTCCCGGGCTGAGCCGCTAAGAACCGGTCATTTTGTTACGCCTGATCTAGGGGAGCACGAGGGGAGGTATCCCCCGTGTGCAAATATGCTCTAAGATGCTGGCTTCACAGCACAGTTCCCTTCGCTCCAATAAGAACATGAGCCGATCCGGCGCGTTTCTGGTGGTCATCCCCGCGCGCTACGCTTCCAGCCGCCTGCCCGGCAAGCCGCTGGCCGACATCGCCGGCAAACCCATGGTCGTGCATGTGGCCGAACGCGCGCGCGCGAGCGGCGCGGCGGCGGTGTGGGTCGCGACCGACAGCCGCGAGGTATTCGATGCAGTCGAAGCGCACGGCCATCAGGCCATGATGACCCGTCCCGATCATGCTACCGGCACCGACCGCATCGCCGAAGTCGCACAGCGGCTGGGCCTTGCGGACAGCGACATCGTGGTCAACGTGCAGGGTGACGAACCGCTGATCGCGCCCGAACTGATACGCGCAGTGGCGCGTTCTCTGTCCGAGCACGAGGCGGCCAGCATCGCCACTGCCTGCCATCCGCTCTCAGATGCCGAGTCGCTGCAGAACCCCAACGTGGTGAAGGTGGTGCTCGACCGCTCCGGTCATGCGCTGTATTTCAGCCGCGCGCCGATCCCCTTTGCCCGCGATAGTTTTGCGATTAATCAACACGCACTGCCGCCGGGCCTGCCAAGCTATCGCCATATTGGCATCTACGCCTACCGTGCAGGGTTTCTGCAGATTTACGGCCGCCTGGAGCAGGCCGCGATAGAACGCTTCGAGGCGCTGGAGCAATTGCGCGCGCTCTGGCACGGTTACCGCATCGCCGTGGCCGTGACCGAGCACGCCCCGGAGGCGGGTGTGGATACCGACGAAGACCTCGCGCGCCTGCGCCGGATCTTCGCCGACCAGCGGTCGGCCTCCCAGGAAGCCGGCCCGGATTCGACTGATTGATTGGACAACAAGGAGGAACTCGCAATGCGATTCATATTTCTCGGCCCCCCGGGCGCAGGCAAAGGCACGCAGGCCAGCTTCATCACCAAGAAATACGCCATCCCGCAGATCTCCACCGGCGACATGCTGCGCGCAGCGATCAAGGCCGGAACCGAACTCGGCCTGAAAGCCAAGAAGATCATGGATGCCGGCCAGCTGGTTCCGGACGACGTCATCATCGGCTTGGTCAAGACCCGGATCGAGCAGCCCGATTGCGCCGGGGGCTTCTTGTTCGACGGTTTTCCGCGCACGCTGGCGCAGGCCGAGGCGATGAAGAATGCAGGGCTGCAAATCGACTACGTGATAGAAATCGCCGTGCCGGACGAGGAAATCGTTCTGCGCATGAGCGGCCGGCGCGTGCACACCGCCTCCGGGCGCACCTATCACATCAAATTCAACCCGCCCAAGGTGGCGGACAAGGACGACCTGACCGGAGAAGCCTTGATCATCCGCCAGGATGATCAGCCCGAGACGGTGAAAGAACGCCTGCGCGTGTATCACGCGCAGACGAAACCACTGATCGAATACTATTCAAAATGGGCGGCCACGGGCGACCCGAAGGCGCCCAAGCACTGCGCGGTATCCGGCACCGGCACAGTGGAGCAGATTCGAGACCGCGTGTTCGCTGCGATCAAATGAGCTGATCCGATGTCCAGCCCCATCCGACGCATTGCCATCTGCACCGGCGGCGGCGACGCTCCCGGTCTCAATGCAGTCATCCGCTCCGTGGTCATCTCGGCCGCCAACCGCGGCTGGGAGAGCTACGGCATCCGCGAAGGCTTCAACGGCATCATGTTTCCCGAGCGCTTCCCCGAAGGCGGCGTATATCGTCTCACGCGGGAAAAAGTCAGCGGCATCGGACACCTGGGCGGCACCATCCTGGGCACCACGAACAAGGGCAATCCGCTGCATTTCCCGATGAAAATGCCCGATGGCTCAACCCGCGACCTGGACCGGTCAGACGAAATCCTGGAGTACTTCGCCAAGAAGGAGCTGGATGCGCTCGTGTCCATCGGCGGCGACGGTTCGCTCACGATCGCGAATGCGCTGCACCTGAAGGGGCTGCGCGTCGTCGGCGTACCGAAGACCATAGACAACGACCTGGACAAAACCTTCACCACCTTCGGCTTCGATACGGCAGTGGGATTCGCCACCGAATGCCTGGACCGCCTGCATACCACCGCGGAAAGCCATCACCGCGTGATGGTGGTGGAAGTCATGGGACGTTACGCGGGCTGGATCGCGCTGCACGCCGGTATCGCCGGCGGCGCCCACGCCATCCTGATACCCGAGATCCCGTTCGACCTGAATAAGGTCAGTGCGAAAATTCTCGACCGGGACCGGGAAGGACATATGTATTCCATCGTCGTGGTCGCCGAGGGCGCGGAGGCCGCGCACGGCCAGCGGGCAATTCTGGAACCCGCCGAGATCGGCCACGCAGAGCGCCTAGGCGGCATCGGCGAGCGCGTCACGCGGGTGCTGCAGCAAAGCACCGGCAAGGACGCGCGCGTGGTGGTGCTGGGCCATTTGCTGCGCGGTGGCAGCCCCACGTCCTTCGATCGGCTGGCGGCCATGCGCTTCGGCACCGCCGCCGTGCGCGCCCTGGAGCAGGGACATTCCGGCATCATGGTGGCCCTCGCCTTCCCCAACGTGAACTACGTCGCTCTGGAAGACGTCGCCGGGCGCATGAAGGGCGTTCCGCTGGATTGCGACACGCTGCAGACTGGCAGGGATATGGGGATATCGTTCGGCGATTGAGGGCTGCTGTCGGACAAATCTTGTCCAAGTCGCTCTACGAACGGCGTCTCGAACCCGGTCGTATGCCAATAGCAACCATTGCGCGCTCCGCGCGCCAACCTTGATTTGATACGGATGAAAAGCACATCCGTATCAAATCAAGGTTATGGAAAAAAGCAACGACGCCTTGGCCTTTATCCGAGATCCTCGATGGCGCACGGATGTGATGTTCATCCGCGCGCCATCGAGGATCCGCGCGGACGGGACGCCGGCCGCGCAAGCAGAACCACGTCAGTTCAAACTATGCTTGGATTTCTGTGGATTACCGAAACGCAAATCCTATTTCGCCGGCTTAAGGATCTTGTCCACCCGATTCAGGCGCAGGCGATAGGCATCGGGCATGCCCGAACCCAGCAGCGGGCGCAGGTACAGACGGAAGGCGTCGGTGATGTCGGTGCCGCTCGCGGCGATGAATTCGTCTTCCATGACGCGGGTTTTTCCGGCCACCGCTTCGAGCGGAACCAGTTGAAAATCGACCGAATAGAAGCCGGTGCGCCGGATGGTGACGGAGCCGTCGCGGTCGCCCCACATGGCGTATTGCACCGCCTTTTCGCCGACTTCGCGCGCTTCGCGCTGATCGACGTCGGACACGCAGCCCATGAAGGAACGCTGCACGTAGCCGAAGGTATCGCCGCGCACGCGCTTGATGCCCAGATTGCGCTTGATTTCATCGCACAGCAGGTCCGTCAGCGCGCCCGTGCCCGACAGCTGCACGTTGCCGTGCGCATCGTGCTCCACCTGGCGCGCGAGCTGAGCGATGATCGGATTGCCCTGGCTGTCGTGTATGCCTTCCGAGGCGGCGATGACGCAGCGGCCGTACTTTTCGTAGGTCGCCTTGACATCGGCAAGGAATTTTTCCAGGACGAAGGTACGCTCCGGCATGTAGATCAGATGCGGGCCATCGTCGGGAAACTTTTTCCCCAACGCCGCTGCTGCCGTCAGAAAACCGGCGTGCCGGCCCATGACCACGGCCAGGTACACGCCGGGCAGCGCGGCGTTGTCCAGGTTCGCGCCCATGAAGGCCTGAACCACGAAGCGGGCGGCCGAGGGAAATCCCGGCGTGTGGTCGTTGCCGACCAGGTCGTTGTCTATGGTCTTCGGTATGTGGATGCAGCGCAGCGCGTAATTCGCGCGCCGGGCTTCTTCGCTGACGATGCGCACGGTGTCGGAGGAATCGTTGCCGCCGATGTAGAAGAAATAGCCGATGCCATGCGCCTTGAGCACCTTGAAAATCTCCTGGCAGTAGCGCAGGTCGGGTTTGTCGCGCGTGGAACCCAGGGCCGACGACGGCGTGCAGGCCACCATCTCGATGTTGTGGCTGGTCTCCTGGGTGAGGTCCAGGAACTCCTCCTCGACGATTCCGGATACGCCGTGATAGGCACCGTAGACCAGCTCGACGTTGCGGAACTTGCGCGCTTCCAGGACCACGCCCGCCATCGATTGATTGATGACGGCGGTCGGACCGCCACCCTGAGCGACTAACACCTTCCCGTGCGGCATGATCCGGCGGCTCCCTTGAATTATTGAACGGTCTGACTGGGGCTAGCGCGCGCGCGACTTCGCTTGCGGCGTCGCACCCGAACAGGCGCTGCCGCACTTTCCAGGCAGCTGCAACCCGGCCGGTATTATATTCGCCAACGGGCGCGGCCGTCTCGCGCCCGTCCGGCCGTACGCGCCTGCCCTACGCCAAAAAAACTTGCGAAATGCAGGATTTAGCCCCCTCGGCCCCTGTTCCTGAATAGGCACTGCCTGTTACAATTCGGGGTTTTCAAAAGCTGACGGTCCGGAATCGAGGCCGACTTTTCTCGGGGAGAAGCACTATGAATGCAGGACTCTGGTTTGCGCTTGCGTGCGGCGTGTTCGCGCTGCTCTACGGCGGCTGGTCGATCCAGTGGATATTGGCGCAGCCCACCGGCAACGATCGCATGCGCGAAATCGCCGCGGCGATTCAGGAAGGCGCTTCCGCCTACCTGAACAAGCAGTACACGACGATCGCCGTGGTCGGCGTCATTCTCGCGATACTCATCGCGATCTTCCTGGGTGCCGCGACGGCGACCGGCTTCGTCATCGGTGCAGTCCTGTCGGGTGCGACCGGCTTCATCGGCATGAACGTGTCGGTGCGGGCCAATGTGCGCACCGCAGAGGCGGCGCGCACCGGCCTGAATGAGGCGCTCACGGTCGCGTTCCGCGGCGGCGCCATCACTGGCCTGCTGGTGGTCGGCCTGGGCCTGCTCGGCGTGACCGGCTTCTACGCCTTTCTCACCGCGAATGCGGCCGGAGGCGGACTGCCGCTGAGCGACGTGATCAAGCCGCTGATCGGTTTCGGCTTCGGCGGTTCGCTCATTTCCATCTTCGCCCGGCTGGGAGGCGGCATCTTCACCAAGGGCGCCGACGTCGGCGCCGACCTGGTGGGCAAAGTCGAAGCCGGCATCCCGGAAGATGATCCGCGCAACCCTGCGGTGATCGCGGACAACGTGGGCGACAACGTCGGCGACTGCGCCGGCATGGCGGCCGACCTGTTCGAAACTTATGCCGTGACCATCATCGCGACGATGCTGCTGGGCGCGCTGACGATCAAGACGACCTCGGCCAATGCCGCGATCTACCCGCTGGTATTGGGCGGATTCTCCATCATCGCCTCGGTCATCGGCTGCATGTTCGTGAAGGTCTCGCCGGGCAAGAAGATCATGACCGCCCTGTACAAGGGCCTGATCGTCGCCGGCGTGCTGGCCTTGATCGCGTTCTACCCGCTCACCGACTGGATGATGGGCGACATCGTCAAGAACACCACCTTCGACATCGGCGGCGTCGCGAAAACCATTACCGTGCTGCATCTGTACGGCACGGCCGTGATCGGCCTGGTGCTGACCGCGCTGATGGTGATCATCACCGAGTATTACACCGCGACCGAGTTCTCGCCGGTGCGCCACATCGCCGAAGCCTCGACCACCGGCCACGGCACCAACATCATCGCCGGCCTGGGCGTGTCGATGCGCGCTTGCGCGCTGCCGGTACTGGCGGTGTGCGCCTCGATCTATCTCGCCTATGCCTGGGCCGGTCTGTATGGCATCGCCATCGCCGCGACCTCCATGCTGTCCATGACCGGCATCATCGTCGCGCTGGACGCCTATGGCCCGATCACCGACAACGCCGGCGGCATTGCCGAAATGAGCCACCTTCCTGATTCCGTGCGCGCGATCACCGATCCGCTGGATGCGGTCGGCAACACCACCAAGGCGGTGACCAAGGGCTACGCCATTGGTTCGGCCGGTCTCGCCGCGCTGGTGCTGTTCGCGGACTATACGCACGCGCTGGAAGCCGCGGGCAAGCACATCACGTTCGACCTGTCGAATCACATGGTGATCATCGGCCTGTTCATCGGCGGTTTGGTGCCCTATCTGTTCGCCGCCATGGCGATGGAAGCGGTGGGCCGCGCCGCGGGCTCCGTGGTCGTGGAAGTGCGCCGCCAGTTCAAGGAAATCAAGGGCATCATGGAAGGCACCGCGAAGCCGGATTACTCCAAGGCGGTAGGCATGCTCACCACCGCCGCGATCAAGGAAATGATGGTGCCCTCGCTGCTGCCGGTGCTGGTGCCCATCATCGTCGGCATCGCCCTCGGCCCGCAGGCCCTCGGCGGCGTGCTCATGGGCTCCATCGTCACAGGCCTGTTCGTCGCGATCTCCATGACCACCGGCGGCGGCGCCTGGGACAACGCCAAGAAGTACATCGAGGACGGCCACTTCGGCGGCAAGGGATCGGATGCGCACAAGGCGGCCGTGACCGGCGACACCGTGGGCGACCCGTACAAGGATACGGCGGGCCCGGCGGTGAACCCGCTGATCAAAATCATCAACATCGTGGCCCTGCTGGTGGTGCCGCTGCTGTAACAGCCGATGATGCGCAGTCGAAAGGGCAGCCTGCGCGCTGCCCTTTTTTATTTGTTCAAGGCGGCATGCGGCCCCGCGCTGGCGCTGGCTGCAGGAATTGCGCTGGCGCAGCCGGCGCCCGAACCCGGGTCCGGCCATGCGCCGAAGCCGCTCGCCACCGGGCAGCGCTTCATGCTCGCCGCCGCACATCCGCTGGCGGTCGAAGCCGGTTACGAGATATTGCGCCGCGGCGGTTCAGCGATAGACGCGGCCGTGGCGATGCAGATGGTGCTCAATCTGGTGGAGCCGCAATCCTCGGGCATAGGCGGCGGCGCTTTCATCCTGCACTATTCGGCCAAGAATTCGGATCTCTCCGCCTACGACGGACGCGAGACCGCGCCGGCAGCCGCGCGCGCCGACCGCTTCATTGGCGCAGACGGCAAGCCACTGCAGCACCTGGACGCGATCGTGGGCGGTAGGTCGGTCGGCACACCCGGCGTGCTGCGCGCCTTGGAACTCGCGCATGCGCAGCACGGCAAACTGCCCTGGGCCGAGCTGTTCGCACCGGCCATCCGCCTGGCGACAGAGGGCTTTGCGCTGTCGCCACGCCTGCACAGCCTGCTTGCATGGGTGCGCCTTCCGGGGCGCGACGCAGATATGCGCCGCCTGTACTACCGCGACGACGACACACCCAAACCCGTAGGTACGGTGCTCAAGAACCCTGCGCTCGCCGACACGCTGCGCGCCGTCGCTGCGCACGGTGCCAAGGCCTTCTACACCGGTGCGATCGCACGCGACATCGCGAACAAAGTAAGAAATGCGCCCAATCCCGGCGACTTGAGCGAAAGCGATCTCGCGACCTACCGCGCGAAACAGCGCGAACCGGTGTGCGCAGCCTATCGCCAATGGAAAGTCTGCGGCATGCCGCCGCCCAGTTCCGCCGGCGTCGCGGTGCTGCAGGTCTTGGGCATGCTGCAACGGCTTGCGCCGGACAATCTGCCGTCGGACCCGGTCCGCGCCGCGCACCTGATCGCCGAAGCCGAGCGGCTTGCCTACGCCGACCGCGAGCGCTATCTCGCCGATGGCGATTTCGTCGCCGTGCCGCTCGCGGGGCTCATCTCGCCCGAATACCTCGCCGCTCGCGCCGCCCTCATCCGGCCGGATCGCTCGCTGGGCCGCGCCCTGCCTGGCGCTCCGCCCGGCGCGCCGCGCGCTGAACTGGCCGACGATGCCGCGCCCGAACTGGCGTCCACCAGCCACCTGTCCATCGTCGACGCCGAGGGCAATGCCGTCGCCATGACTTCGTCGATCGAATTCGCCTTCGGCAGCCAGCAGATGGTGCGCGGCTTTCTGCTGAACAACCAGCTCACCGACTTTTCCTTCATCGCGCACGAGAACGGCAAACCGGTGGCCAACCGCATCGAACCGGGCAAACGCCCGCGCAGCGCCATGGCGCCGACCATGGTCTTCGACCGCGGGGGCAAGCTGGTATTGGCCCTGGGCTCGGCCGGCGGCAGCGCCATCATCACGCACGTGGTCAAGACCCTGGTCGCAGCGCTCGACTGGAACTTGAACATACAGCAGGCGATCGCGGCACCGAACTTCGGCAGCCGCAACGGTCCGACCGAATTGGAGCTGGGCAGCGCGGCGGCGGACTGGGCCGGACCGCTGAAGGCGCTAGGTCACGAAGTGCGTCTGATCGACATCACCAGCGGCCTGCACGGCATCCAGCGCACGCGCGACGGCTGGAGCGGCGGCGCCGACCCGCGGCGCGAGGGCGTGGCGAGGGGGGAATAGGCGAGCGGTCGTTATAGTTTGTTGCAGAAATCACTTTGCAGCGGATTCGTTCAGCCCGCGGCCGTCTTGGTCAAACTCAATGACGAATCGTTTCAGCAGCGCGGCCACGCCCTTGGGCTCGACCAGAAATTTCACGCCGGATCGACGGACGAGACTGCCATCGGGCTGCAGAATCGAATCCGTGTAGCGCACCTCGAGGTCGGCCACGATCGGCTTGCTGCCCGCGATGATGATCTTGCAACCTCTGAGCACGGTGCCCGGCGCGAGCCTTACCTGCGGATCGTAGATCATGCCGCCCAAGCCGCCACGGCTGATGTCAACAATGCGCGCCTCGAACGACGCGAACCCGGCATTATCGGCGATGCAGCGCAGCGATGCGTCCGCAGGGACTTTGAACCTCGGGTGCGCACGGCTTTGTGATCGGACCAATACCTGAGGAAGCGCGAACCGAACGGCGGGAACGCCGCCGAACACCGTCTCGGCAGGCGCGCCTGCCGAGAATTCTATGCGCCCGCGCTTGTCGCTCGCCCGGAACACCACGGATGCCTCTAGCAACAGCGCCGCGTTGGCCCGCCTTTCCTCGCCATAAGCGACAACAAAATATTCCCCGGCCGCATCGACGTGCAACAGCCGCGTCAGAAACAGCTGGTCGGCGTCCCCGACTACCGCGGTCAGCACCGCGCGATCACGCGCGAGCCGCTGCAGAATGCGCGTGATTTCGATGCGCGAACGAAATAGCGTCCCGGTGGCGCGCGCGGCGTCATTTGGCGTCAGATCCGAGTTCCCATTCTTGATCACTTGATTCGAGGCGCACTCGGGCGAGCGCTCGGCTGCGTCGGTGTCGATGCAGCCTAGACTGCGTCTCGCTTCTTAGGCGCGTTCTTGTGCGCCGCGCTCGCAAAGAAATCATAGTAGTGCCGGTCGCTCGTCAGGATGTGGTCCCGCAGCCACTTTTGCATGTTCCTGATCGTCTCGCGCGACACCTTTTCCTTGGTCCTGAGGGACTTTTGTGCCAACTCGTGCACATCGGCCTGGTAGCCGCGGTGCTCTCTAATGTGCTGCTCAAGCTCGGGGTAGCACAGGGTCCGCATCATGCTTTCCTCGAGCGCAAAATGTTCCTGAATCAGGCCAAGCAGATTAACGATGGCAAATTCGGCTAGCAG
>Ga0334722_10005360_pt1 | contig 12988 bp, 14 predicted proteins | sample C3_bottom_MG_FD_207210 | JGI IMG/M metagenome (GOLD analysis project Ga0334722, IMG submission 207210) | Sediment microbial communities from Yellowstone Lake, YNP, Wyoming, USA - C3_bottom | ecosystem: Environmental > Aquatic > Freshwater > Lake > Sediment | place: USA: Wyoming | collected...
ACCTCATATATTGATGGTTTTCCTGCAGCCCCCAAAAAAGAAGCTATCAAACCCAAAAATGCTGACCGACAGGAGTCTGCAGGGAAGAAAAAAGCCTCAGTAAATCGCCTGTCCTCGGCAAAGTCCAACGAATCCCGCAGTGGAGCCTCTCGGGATTTGAACGATATTCTCGATGACAGTAATATAAAACCAGCAAGAAATCAGCGTATGGAGCCGGCGGATCAGGAGGAGACCATTGAAATTGGCTGAAGAGGATATAAGACTATAGGAGAACTGGAGAGAAAGAAAGCTTTGTTATTTAAATTTACGGATAACTGTGAAATACTATAATATTTAAAAGAGGCATGAATCTGATGGACGAACTTGAAGAAAATCTAATAGCGGAAATCGCAAGAGGGAATCTCTCGGCATTCCGCGAGATTGTCGAATGTTATCAGTCTTCCCTGCTCAATTATATCTGTAGGTACACAGGCGACAGAGCTGCCGCGGAGGACATTGCACAAGAGGTGTTTCTTCGAGTTTTCAAGAATGCAAAGGAGTACCGACCACTTTCTTCCTTTAAAACATGGCTCTTCAAGATAGCTACTAATCTCTGCCTCAATGAATTAAGAGATAACAAGATGCAGCGAAACACCCTTGACATCTTTGAACTGAATGAGGCCGGTTTTGTGGCTCTTGCCGAAAAGCGCCAGTCTCCATTAAGAGAACTGGAGAACCGTGAATTAAGTTTTGCCCTAAAGAAGGCATTCAAAAGTCTTCCGGAAAATCAACGGGTTGCGCTGCTTTTGCATAAGTATAGCGGATTCTCCTACCTTGATATCAGCCAGATGATGAACTGCTCCATATCAGCCGTCGAGTCCCTCATCCACAGGGCTCGCCAAAGCCTTAGAAAACAACTGACCCCTCATCTTTAGTTTTTTTCTCCAGACCGCAAGTTTTTGCCGATTCCCGTGTTTAAGAGAGTATGAAGGACTGCAAAGAAATACGTGAGAGGCTCTCGGCGTTCATAGACAATGAGCTACCGCTGTCGGAGCGCATGCTAATTGAAAGACATCTCCATCAGTGTCCTGCCTGCACACAGGAGGAAATTTATCTCCGACAGGTCATAGCCTTGATGGATGATATTCGCGATGAAATTCCGTCCCGGTTATTTATCCCGGCAACTATTCACAGAGTTTCCGCATGGAAACGCTGCGAATATGTAAAAGGGCATATCCTTATGCCCGCGCTCACTGTTCTGCGCTCGGTATTCTCTGTAGTTCTCTGGCTGCTGGAAGCTAACGCAGACAGAATACGGACACCATTTAACGCCTATTTGCGAAGTTTTGATGATTTTCCACCCGAGTCACTTTCGAGCGTTTATATTTCGCTTATCCAGGGAGAGTCCATATGAAGGATCTTCTATTAATATTCCTTTCACTAATAGTCATCATTCTTCTGGCGAGCAGATTTATAGGAGTGCGGCGCAAGCCAATCAAAGGCTATCTCGACCTTATCGAGTTAACCAAAAATCAGAAACAACAGGTTGAGGAAATAAGAAGAGACTTTCTGCCAAAAGTGGCGGAAATTCGACAAGCTTTGCGCCGAAGGAGGCTCGAACTTAATGATCTACTTTTTGCCGAACCTCCCGACTTGCAGGCGATTGAGGGCAAAAGCGGGGATATTTCAAAGCTTCAGGCACATTTGGAAAGAGAGGTCATTGAACACATAATCCAGGAAAAGATGATCCTCGCTCCTGAACAAAGGAGGCAATTTTACGAAGTAATCCGGAGCGAGTTTGAAAAAGGAGGTCTTGGCGTCCACGGAGAACAGCGTCCTGATGAAAATTCAGTGGCAAAGTCTTAATAGTTTTGCAAAAAAATAATTAAGGAGGTATTTGTATGAGAAAAACAGCAACTTTACTTTTCATTCTTTTTATGTCCGTATGCATCACCGGTTTCGCGTTTGCCGCTGATGGCAGGTTCGCTTTTGTCTCGAGCGAAGGAGAGAATAACGTAACGATCATGGATCTGAATACAGAAAAAGCAATCAAGATCCTGCCCACGGGAGCGATACCGCATGCCATGGCAGTAGCGCCGGGCGGCCGTATTTATGTGAACAATCGTGGAAGTAAAGACCTTACTGTCATTCAGGCCGATGGCTGGTCTTTAGGGGGAACTATCACTTTGCCGGCAGTTTCATTCCAGCTTGCCGTCTCGCCTGATGGAAAAACGCTCGCGGTCGCCTATAAAGATGCACTGAAATTGTCGTTTATCAATACATCAAACGATGCGATAATCAAGACTGTCGATCTCGGCGAAGTGAAGGGTGAGTTTAAGTCCCCGATGGTGAAACACCCGTATTGGAGTTCAGACGGCAAGTTTGTTTATGCTCCCGACTCCGTTAATGGTACCATCGTCAAGGTCAATGTCTCAAAGGGCAGCATCGAGAAAGTGATCTCGCTTCCGGGTGGTAGCCATTATCTCCATCCCTCTCCAGACGGCAAGATCCTATATTCAGTCAACGAGAAGACCAAGAGCGGCACCAGTCTTACCCTCATCGATGCCCAAACGGACACAATTATAAAAGACATTCCGGTACCGTTGTCTGAAGGCGAAAAGGGGTTGGGCCATCACGGAGCCTTCAGCCCAGACAATCACTACTTCTTCTTCTGCAACGAGGGCGGGTCTCATATTGCTGTATTAGACACGGCAAAACAGGATTGGATAAAGACAATCAAAACAGGCAATGGGCCGGGGCATCCATCGCTCTCCCCTGATGGAAAATATTTCTTCATTGTGCACCATAATGATGGCGTGATCTCGGTGATTGATCTGGCAAAACAGGAAAATATCAAGGACATCCGCATCGGAAAAGGAACCAAGCAGGCGCATGCCTCCTATTTCACGCCGGATGGCAAGTTTTTCTATGCGGTAGCATCAGAAGACAAAGTGATGGCAAAAATTGATGCTGTCAAAATGGAGGTTGTTTCCACAATTCCTGTCGCCGCCAAGTCGATGTTTTTTGGCATCAAGGATGGCAACACCTTTCCGCCTACGGAATAAGTGTTTGGATGAGACCATCGGTTTGTCGGTGGTCTCATCCATTACAGCCGTGGCCTATGTTGTAACATGAAATCGAATTAGGAGGAATAAATGGATCTTTTGACCATACTATTTCCTGTTTCAGGCGTCACGACCAACGTGCTTCTGCCGCCGTTGGTGGCGATGGTGATATCTTTTTTTACCTCGATGGGCGGGATCTCAGGGGCCTTTCTCCTGCTTCCTTTCCAGATGAGTGTATTGAACTATACCGCCCCCTCTGTAAGCGGCACAAATCATGTTTTCAACATCGTGGCGATTCCGAGCGGGGTCTATCGTTTTATTAAAGAGGGCCGCATGGCGTGGCCTCTCACATGGGTAGTAGTCGCCGGAACGCTACCCGGCGTGTTCCTTGGTTACTACGTAAGAGTGCTCTACCTGCCTGATCCGAGGACATTCAAGTTCTTTGTCGGGCTGGTCCTGCTGTATATAGGCATTCGCCTTGGCAAAGATCTCTTGTGGAAGCCAAAAACAAAGACCGCCGGTACCAAATCATTGGAAGAGAGATTCAAAGCAAAGGCAAACGAAATAAAAAAGGAGCAGAGCGCTAAGCTTGCGGCAGGGATACCTGCAGATGCGGTCGTAAAGACGATCTCAGTATCCATGAAGAAGATAGAATATGAATTTTGGGGAGAGCGTTTTTCATTCAGCACAGTCGGAATGTTCGCCCTTGCAGTCGTCGTCGGCATCATAGGAGGCGCCTACGGCATCGGTGGCGGCTCCATTATCGCGCCTTTTTGCGTGGCTGTTTTCCGTCTGCCTGTTTATACGATAGCAGGCGCTGCGTTAATGGGCACATTCATTACTTCTGTTGCAGGTGGTATATTCTTTAGTGTCATCCCATCTGCCGGCGGAATGTCAGCAATGCCTGACTGGCCACTCGGAATTCTTTTCGGTCTTGGTGGGTTTATAGGTATGTACTTCGGCGCAAGGGCACAGAAGTTCATTCCGCAGAAATTCATTAAGGCAATGCTCAGCATTGTCATCGTTTTTCTTGCTGTCAAATATATTGTCCAGTATTTTTAGGTAACAAAGGAGGAATATGTCATGAGCGAGAATACATGTCCAATTGCAAGTCTGGAAAAGCTTCTTCTGGCAACAGACGGCTCCAAATTCAGCGACGGTGCGATACGGGAAGCACTAAGCCTTTCAAAGCGGTGTTCAAGCCGGCTCATTGCTGTATCAGTGATAAAGACGAACCTCGAATTCGAAGTCACCATGCCCCAGGTCATCGAGAAAGAAGAGGATGAGGCGTCGAAGCATCTTGATTTTATCAAGACAAGGGCATCAAAGGAAGGCATAAACTGTGAAACGCTGACGGTTCATGGCGAAGAGCCGTATCAGGAAATCGTAGGTGTGGCTGCACGGAATCAGGTCAATATGATCATAATGGGAAGGCACGGCAGAACAGGGCTGCCAAAACTCATGATGGGCAGCGTCACTGCCAGGGTTGTCGGTCACGCGACCTGCAATGTCCTTATCATTCCCCCGGATGCAAGAATCGAGGGCCGGAATGTTCTTATTGCAACCGATGGGTCCCGATATAGCGAAGCGGCAGCACAAGAAGCTATCTGTATTGCAAAGCAGTGCAAAAGCCCACTTATTGCGATATCTGTCTCTTCTTCAGACACCGAGATTGCGACTGCGGAAGAAAACGTGAAGAAGATCATGGATGCTGCTGCAAAAGAGGGCGTAAAGGCAGAGGGGTTAACAACCACAGGCAAGCCCTATGATGTTATTGTTGAAACTGCAAGACAAAAGGTTGTTGATTTAATCGTTCTCGGCAGTCATGGAAGGACCGGTATCGAAAGACTACTCATGGGAAGCGTAACAGAAAGGGTGATCGGCCACACAGAAGTGGCTATTCTCGTTGTAAAAACTTAGGAGTATTATTGAGGTCACCTTCTCTAAGCAAGCTATTTCTTTCTTTTCTCAGGCTTGGCATGACCGCCTTCGGTGGTCCCGCCACGATTGCGTTTATAAAAGATATGGCTGTGAACCGCCGCAATTGGCTTGACGAAAAAAGCTTTAAGGACGGGGTAGCACTCTGTCAAATCATACCGGGAGCAACGGCAATGCAGACCGCAGCATATGTGGGGCTCAGGGCGAACGGTATCAGAGGGGCACTGGTATCATTTATCGGTTTCGGTCTGCCAGCATTTATATTGATGCTGATACTTTCAGCGCTCTATGACAGGTATCATGCAGTTCCCGGAATTATCTCACTGTTTAATGGCCTGCAGGTTGCTGTCGTTGCCATTGTCGTGAACGCGACATATTCCTTTGGCAGGAGCACGTTCAAGAATTACAAGGATGTTCTTATTGCTATCGCTTCTGGCATTCTTTTTTGGACGGGCATAAGCCCCTTCATTGTAATTATAGTCACTGCCTGTGCCGGAGCGTTATTTTTCAGAAATGTAAATACAGAACTGCTTTCCAATAAGACAGAAAGCATAGATCACACTTTTTTCATAAAGCTCTTGCTGGTAATGCTGATTCTCTTATCATTACTAATTGCGCTCTACTTTGTAGATTTAGAACTTCTTCGCCTCGCGCTCCTGATGATGAAGATTGACCTTTTTGCCTTTGGAGGAGGCTTTGGATCTGTACCGCTGATGCTTCATGAAATTGTAAACATCAGGGGATGGATGGACAGCAAGACATTCATGGACGGAATAGCCCTCGGACAGGTGACACCCGGCCCGATAGTTATCACCTCTACCTTTGTGGGATACATGCTTTACGGATTGCCCGGAGCAATGGTAGCATCAGCGGCGATTTTTACGCCATCTTTATTCTTGGTCATTTTAGTAACCCCATTTTTCGACAATTTAAGAGCGTCGGCATATTTTACCGCAGCGACAAGAGGAGTGCTTGCGTCCTTCGTAGGGCTCCTTTTTTTTGTTGCGGTGAAGTTTGGGGTGGCTGTGCCCTGGGATATTGTCAGGGTAGCGTTAGCAGTCGCGTCATTCGCAGCGCTCATGAAAAAGGTCGATATTCTCTATGTCGTTCTCATAGCTATGTTCATTTCGATATTCATATTCTGAGATGAGACGATAATACCCGGACAAACATCACGATCCGTTCACAAGTTGTCCATTACTTTTGAATACGCTGATGTCTTCCGGATAGGAAATAACCGATTGCGGAACTCACGACTGTTAAAATACCTATAATTCGAATGGCAGGGACGGTCCCATAATGGCATGGGTGGAATTGGCTCTTACAATATCCAACTACTGCCGGGGACGCGAATACCGCGCAACCAAGCAAAAAAGACATGAGCATTGATGTTCGGAATACCGTGGGTGATTTTAGAAACATCCCGACCATGGATATTACAATAATCGCCGATCCTAAAATACCAACGACAATGGATAGATCAGTGCACCGCATTCTCGATAATCCAGAATATTCGCATACTGGCAAAATATATCTTGGCGTGACCACGGATAAAATCCCCAGCACGGACAATATCACTACGAAAACCTGTTTTTTCATTTTATCCTATCCTCACGGTAAAATTAACTCAAAGTCATTCCTTTTTCTTTAAGTGTTTTCCGTAAGCCTTCCTTTTTTCATTTTTAATCTGCGTGTTGCTCTCTTTGCGAGTTCCTCATTATGCGTGACCAACATAAAAGTAATATCCGACTCTTTATGGAACCTCTCCAACAGGTTCATTACATCCTTCTCAGTTTCTTCGTCGAGGTCACCCGTTGGCTCATCGGCAAGCAGTATCTCAGGTTTATTCATCAACGCCCTGGCGAGCGAAACTCTTCTGGCCTCGCCTCCTGATAGCTGATAAGGATAAACATACGCCTTTTCAGCAAGACCTACCATGTCAAGATAAGCAAGAGCCTCAGCCTCATGATCATGTTTTCCGCTCCTGCCGGATGCGAAGATTGTGGGGAAAAGCAAGTTCTCCTTGACCGTAAGAGAAGAAAGCAGGCTTGCGGACTGAAACACAAAGCCTATTTTCTCAGCTCGAAATCTGGCAAGCTCATTCTCAGTGGAATTGTAGATATCCTTTCCATGAACGGATACGCTTCCACGAGTAGGCATAAGAATACCGCCAACGATCGACAGAAGCGTTGATTTCCCCGAGCCTGAATGACCAGTGATGGAAACAAATTCCCCTTTGCCCAAGGAAAGGTTGATATCATTTAAAGCAGGGATTGATTCGCCTGCCGCCATAAAATTTTTTTGAATGTCGTTCAGAATAATATGCGAGTTAGGAATTGTCATCGAAAGCTCCTTTCTGGACCTGACCGCCCCTCATGAGATAAAATGTTTCAACCTTTGCCCACTTTAGGGCTGTAAACAATGAAGCTAAAATTCCGGAGCAAAGTGAAGCGGCTAATACAGCAAACGACAGGACCACCAGATGTATCTTATCAGGCATCAGGAGCGGCACTTTATAGGTAATCATGAGGAGGCTTGAAAAGGCATTCACGACCAGATATCCGCACAAGATACCTGCAATACCGCCCGCCCCTGATAGAAGTGATATTTCAAGAAGCAGCATCTTCCAAATATCCGCCTTATTAGCGCCGAGCGCCTTCATCACTCCGAGTTCTGTTCTCCGCTCATCTATGGAGATTTTATATATCACCCAAATCAAAAAAAGGCTGACTGCCCACTGTAGGACGAATAATGCACTCATTCCCTTAAGCGGGACGATCAGATTTTTTTTTGCGTTGCTTAAGATGCTGGAGGTGAGGATGACTTTTTTATTCGGATGATCTTGCTCAACGTGAACTGCAAAGCGTTCAAGTGCCGTATCATTTTTTAGTTTAACAAGCAGGGAAGTGACCTCCTCAGGTCTTATCGTAAGAGTTTTGAGTGCTTTATCTTTGGATTCGGCAATCATCTTTCTCGCGCCCAACATGGGAATATATACCGCATTGTCGATGAAGGGCATGCCCACAGGTTCCAACTTTCCAACAATCAAAAATTCCTGCCCGTAAAACTTTTGCCTCCCACCGACTCCAGCAAGGATATTGGCACCCACGACTATTTCATCAGATGCCACTTTATCTTTCCTGATATTTTCCTTAATCCAGGGGGCTATGACGAAATCGGTTTCAGGCTCATACCCGATCAGCATCGTATCGGATACGGTACAGCATGCAAGAGCGGCGGAAACTATAAAGAGTTGAGCGCTCACAGCCTCAACGCCATCAGTTTGGAGCAATTGCTTGCGCAAAGGTTCGGTGTCGTTCATATAAAAACTGCCCGGCCTTCCTGTCAAAATGATGTCTTCAGTTTTCTCTGAATATTCTGCTGGTACGATCATGGCATCCGCTCCAAGCCTTTTACTGGAGAGTTCGACTGACCGGCCCAACGCACCATAGATAAGGCTCAGGCTGAATATAATGCCCGATAGAACACTCATTGCGACAATAATGGCAATACTTCGCAAAGCATTTTGTCTAACATTTTTTGCAGCTACAGCATATAGATTCATGTGTGGTCCTCATGCGTTTCTCAAATAAAATTATTTTTCCTTTTGACAGAGATCACATATCGTCATTAGATAGGAAAACGCTTACTAAAATTGATCGTGCCGGTAGCAAAATAGCCTCCGCCCAATTTCACCTTCTCCATCTGTCCCATGCTGTAATGATTGAGATGCTCATAGAGAGGGATCCCCCCTGACGCACGCACACTGAAAGTTCCGCCGAATGCCGTGAGGAATTTCCATTCTGTTACCGCAGTCAGATTGCTTTTAAATCCTCCAGTATTATCAACAGCGACTCCCAGATATTTATCTTTTGCCGTATAGGCTCCATCGATTTCGAGACCTGCCATCAGGTTATAGTTGGGTGTATAATGCATTGCAGCGCCGAAACGTGCTGTATCTCCGAACTTGTAATCATCACCGTTCTCAGGCATAGTGGTATAACTTGCCAGGTAGTGGAACCAGAAATCCTTGTAGCGATGGGAGAAAAGCAGGCCTCCAGTGAATGTGAATGCACCCATACCGCTTTGCAATCCGGGCATGGTTATGAATTCTTTCTTGAAATTGCCGGTAGGCAGAGTTGTGCCGACGAGAAGGCTGAAAAATTTGCTGTAATTGGTGTCTTTCCACAGGTTATACCTGAACGTCACATCAATGTCACCGAACCCATCGTTTTTAGATGTCTCAGTTACCTTACCCCCCATCTTGTAAGTTTCCATTTTCTTATCGAAATACGAGGCATTAATTCCAAGGGTCAGCACGTCCGTTATGCTATAGTTAAGCATCAGCATTTCTCCGTCGACTGTCATTTGTTTGGGTGCCATCATCTGTCCCGGTCTTCTAACTAACTCAAGAGGGTCAATGCTGTCTGAGCCCAACTTTACCTTGTCCATCGTCATATGCATATATCCGACTCCGGCACCAAGTGCCCCTTTCGGGGAAAGAACAGCGGTCTTAATTCGGGTTGGCATGGTCATCATCATCGGTGAGATGCTCAGCAGTGCCTGGGTGAAATGCAATATCTCTCCTCCTTCTTTCATCCTAAACGCCTCTGCACCTTCCCTGTTTTCAAACGCGATGATATTGGGCGTCATGTCAGGGATTATCTTACTTCCAATAACGTACGTTGCCTCTGTAGCTGGGATGAGGACCTTCTTGTTCCAATCGTGGACCATAATTGATGAAAATGCATCAGGTCCGCCTTTTTCGTTGATGATTCGGAGCATGCAGGCCACACCGCATGTCTCAAGCATTTCACCGTTTTTTAGCGTCAGGTTGGTAGAGGTATCATGAAACTGATCAATATACATACCGCAGACCTTGCAGCTGTGCTTCTCGCTATTTTTTTCGGCAAAGGCCCCGGCAGGAACACATAAGAATATCATTACGATAACCGCAAAAATTTTCATCACTTTCCTCCTTTTGAGAAACTATAGGCTATGCTGACTTAGGCATATGCCCCGAATCAGCATAAAAAGAAATGACTCCCAAACTTCGAAACTACAGGTTAGATCCTTGGGGGCCGCTCTATTTGAACGTAACGCAGTGATGGAGTAAAAAACGGATTGTGGATTTCAATAAATTCTACAAACTCGTAGGTTGCCGGTTTGCATGGGTATTCAGGAAAGGAAGGAGTATCTGAATTAGACGACATGAAAGAACCTGAAGCATGACAAACGTCGAGTGTTACAAAAAAGTTTACCTGAGTGATAGGAGAGATCTGAATATGTGCAGTAAATGGCGAGAAAATCGAAACAATAAGAGTGACGAGCATCACAAGGCTGCTGTATTTCATTTTTTTACTATAGCACCGGAATGTCTCTTCTGTAAATTATCGTCAGTGTCACGGGTGTGTTCATCTGTCTCTACATAGAGTATCTGACAATTACAATTTAGGTTGACAAGTAATACATTGATTCGCAATCATACTTCATGAAGATGAGAGGCGTACTCATTTTTCTTATTGTTTTTTCAATTGCCATTCAGAATACCTGTCCCTCTGGCTTGGTCGCCAAGACAGGATTCGCCTCTCCCCGTATGCACAACTGCCCCTGCGCAAAAAAAGCGGCTGAGCAGTCAAACAAAGCGGACAACACCTCCGCGCATTATTTTCCCAAGGCAGGACCAGTATTTCTATTCATAGGCCAGGAAAAGGCGCTTCAGGGCCCCTTGCAGGTCCCGCAGATCAGCTGTAGTTTATTTCCCGATGACCTTTACCTGAGTCTGGCGTCAAAGCCGCCTGACAAACCTCCCCGTCTTTCCTGATTCGTAGTCAGCAGATCTTCAAAGCCAGCATAAACACCAACAGCCTCGCGTTATTTGTTATTGCGTGCGCCGAAAGGGCTCAATACAATCTCGTTCAGAAAAGCGGGCTTGTACTGTTTCGCTCGTAAGGCTGTGATTTGCTGCTTGATTTAATTAATTTGCTAACCCAAGAAACAGGAGGAACGAGATGAAGAATCAAATTGTGTCTGCATTGAGCAGACTGTTAAAGAAAGATTTTGCTTTAAAACGAGGTTTACTGATTGGCCTGTGCGTTGTGGCAGTGGCAGGCACAGCCCTTGCTCTTAATTCGACCAAAGAGGGGTTGATCGAGTATATCGGCGCCCAAAGGGACATATTTAAAACAGGCAAGGCGAGCAGTGTAATATCACTGGAATCCCTGGCAGGGCAAAAGGGATTGTACGCCGTCGGCCCCATCGACGGGCTTGACGGGGAAATCACCATCTTCAATTCGAAGCCTTACATTACGAAGGTCCGTGGTAAGGACTATGATGTTGACAATACTCTCAATCATCGCGCATTTTTTCTTGTCTGGACGGAACAGGAGAAGTGGCAGGATGTTCCTGTGCCAGTTGCTGTGAAGGGCTATGTTGATCTGCAGCAGTTCGTCAAGGCACAGGCACAGGCAGCGGGGATCGATGTTACAAAGCCTTTTCCATTCCTGATTGCCGGCACGCCTGTAGAGATCAAGTGGCACATTAACGTAGACCGCACGGAAGGCAAACCCATTACGAATGAACTATTTGTTAAGTCAAAGGAACCTTTTGTAACGAAGAATGAACCTGTTGATATCATCGGTTTCTATGCCGAACATCACGCCGGTGTGTTCCTCCCCTCGTATAATCCCGCAATTAAGGAGGGCTCGGGACAGCAAAACGTAATCCACATCCATCTTGTCTCGCGGACGAGCAAGGCCGCAGGACACATTGACAATATTACCCTCGGCGAAGGCATGGTGCTTCGCCTGCCGAAGCCGTAGTTGAAACTCCGGAGCGGTCTGCATCAACAGGCCGCTCCGGAAAACTATTACCCATCTTCATCGGATTCTCCACGAAAAAAACTTTTACGGAACAAAATTCAGTTTCAATCGTTAATATAATAACAATGAGTAATAATTCTGACGATTCAGCAGCAATAGACAAGTTCAAAAAGGGTGAGAAGGCGGCATTCGAAGAACTTGTCATGAAATACCAGGACAGAATATACAACCTCTGCAATCATATGCTCGGAAACAGTCATGATGCCGAGGATGCAGCACAGGACGCTTTCATAAAGGCGTACCAGAATCTAAATGATTTCAGGCCGGAAGCTTCGTTTTATACATGGCTATACCGTATTACTGTAAACACCTGTCTGGATAATAAGAAAAGACCCTTCTTTAAATCTCTTTTTATGACATCGGACGAGGATGAAGAGTATATTCTCGATCCAGTTTCCGAAGAGCCGTCACCTGAAAAACTCTATGAATCAAAGCAGTTAGGGCTTGCTTTACGCAAAAGTTTAGGGAAACTGTCCCTCAAACTGAGAACGGTAATCATTTTAAAGGAAATAGAAGACCTTACATACGAGGAGATAGCGGATATCCTCGAAGTCTCCACAGGCACCGTAAAATCCCGGATATCCAGGGCAAGGGAAGAGTTAAGAATATTAATGAAAAATTTTAGGGAACAAAAGTGAACCCTCAATCGTTTAAGTAGTAAGAGGAGGTAAAAATGAACTGCTCATATACTCATATACTCATATCGCCCTATATTGACGGAGAACTACAGGAACAGGACATGAGAAGGCTTGAAAACCATATGAAGGTCTGTTCTAAGTGCCGGGCGGAATTTGAAGAAAGCAAGGAGCTCCATAATTTGTTTGCAAATGTGGATAGATTAAAAACGCCATATGGCTTTCATACACGGGTGATGGCGAACATAAGTTTAGGCAAGACGAAAGCGAGATCAAGGATTCCTGTCTTTGCAGGACTTGCAGAGGGGTTTGCGATTATGGCAGTTATTGTGCTGGGCATATTTTCAGGGACTCAGTTGACAAAGGGTTTTATGCCAGATAAGGCGAAAGAGGTAGTCGTGTCGTTTTCACTTGATGTTTTTGATCCAGCGCCACCCGGTTCGCTGGGTGGGGTATATCTAGCGATGACGGAGGTGAGGAATGAAAAATA
>Ga0334722_10005361_pt1 | contig 12986 bp, 9 predicted proteins | sample C3_bottom_MG_FD_207210 | JGI IMG/M metagenome (GOLD analysis project Ga0334722, IMG submission 207210) | Sediment microbial communities from Yellowstone Lake, YNP, Wyoming, USA - C3_bottom | ecosystem: Environmental > Aquatic > Freshwater > Lake > Sediment | place: USA: Wyoming | collected...
AGCGGCGACGTGTCGTCGCCGAGTTCGGCGAACGCAGTTCGCCGCTACAGCAATTCGGCGAGCACAGCTCGCCGCTACAGAGCATAGCTCGACGATACAATGTATGCACAAGCCGCGACTGCAACGATTGAAGTGGCTGTTCACCGATCGCCCCCTCTTCTTCATTACCGCTGCAACTTACCGAAGGCGCCGCCTGCTCGATCAGCCGCGTGTGCATGAGGTATTTCGTTCCTTCTGCGAAAAGGGGCCGGCGCACGGGGTCTTTGTGGGGCGTTACGTGCTGATGCCGGACCACCTCCATTGCTTTGTAGGCGTCGCCCCGGGAGGGTTGAGCCTCTCCAAGTGGGTGCAAATTCTCAAGGTCACGCTGGCCAAATCACTGCGGGAGCAGGGGCACGAGGGCCCGTTCTGGCAAAAGGGATTCTTCGACCACGTTTTGCGGTCGGGAGAGTCTTACAACCGGAAATGGGAGTACGTGCGCGAGAACCCGGTGCGGGCGGGACTGGTCAAACAATCAGCGGACTGGCCTTTCCAGGGCGAAATCCATCGGCTGAGCATTCCCGATCTGTAGCGGCGACGTGTCGTCGCCGAGCTCGAGGAGCACAGCTCGCCGTTACAGCATTTCGGCGAGCATAGCTCGCCGCTACAACCGACATCTTCCCGCGAGCATAGCTCGCCGCTACAGCATTTCGGCGAGCACAGCTCGCCGCTACAATTGGAGCGCGGGATTGCCGCGACCGACGCCGAAATCCGCGAGCTGGTTTACGACCTGCCCACGGTAGGGAGGGCCTTACGGCATCACCGGCGACGAACGCAGAATCATCGAGGGGGGCTGAGGATGGCAAAACGCGCGTAAGGGGTCTGCCCGCATTTCGAAAACTTCCGCCGCGAGGCCCGGGAGGAATACCCGGACGCGCCATCCGGTCTCCGCGCCGCAAAGGCGTCTCTCGCAAACATAGGCTTTCTATGTAGCCTACACACATGCGAGACTCCCGCCCCTCGATGCCCCCATGGCACTACTGATATTCCTGAGAAGTTTTCGTATGTAATTGAAATTACGATACTTGCCTTTCGCCCTTGGCTCGCCACCGGCCCGCCGCGTGGCCTTTCGCCCCGTTGCCCCGCCCGCCGCAAGTCCCGCAACGCAAATGGCCTGAGGGTCTGCGCAAGCTCCTCAGCGCGCGCGCCGGTGAAGCGTGTGCCGCAGCGCGGCTTCGAGCTCCGGATATTGAAACTCGAATCCGCTGGAGAGGAGTCGCGCCGGCTCCAGTCGCGCGCTCGCGAGCAGCAACGCCTCGCCCATTTCTCCGAACAGCAGCCGCAGCGCAAAGGCCGGCACGGGGAAAATCGTAGGGCGCCGCAGCACGCGCCCCAGCGTCGCCGTGAACTCGCGATTAGTGACAGGACTGGGCGAAGCCGCGTTCACCGCGCCCCGCATCGTGTCGTGAGTCAGCGCGTGCTCGACGACGCGCACCAGATCATCGAGCGCGATCCAGCTCATGTACTGCTGGCCGCTGCCGAGCCTTCCTCCCACGCCCAGCTGGAAGGGCGGCAGCATCCGCTTGAGCGCTCCACCGTCGGCGCTCAGCACCAGGCCGATGCGCAGCCGGACGACGCGGATACCCTTCTCGGCGGCGGGTTCGGATGCCGCTTCCCACGCGCCGCAGAGCTCGGCGAGAAACCCCGAACCGGGCGCGCTGTCTTCGTTAAGAACTTCGTCACCTCGATCGCCATAGAAGCCCATCGCCGACGCGCACACCAAAACCTGCGGCGGCCGCGCCAGCGCCGCCAGCGTCTCGGCGAGCAGCCGCGTTCCCCTCACGCGGCTCTCGCGGATGCGAATCTTGCGATTCAGGGTCCACCGGCCCGCACCGATGCTCTCGCCCGCCAGGTGAACGACCGCGTCCAATCCCTCCAGCGGCCGGGGATCGAGCGTCCCCGTCGGGATGTCCCAAAGGATTCCCTTCTCTCCCGGACTCACTCGGGCTCGAAGCAGACGGGTAACCGCGTGGCCCTCGCCGGTCAGGTGCGAGAGCAGCGCCGACCCGATCAGCCCCGTCGATCCGCTCACCAGAATCTTCATCGCTCGACCCCGAAGAGGAACACCGCCGCCATGTTAACAGAACTCGCGCCGGTAATCAGTTGGTAGTTGACAGTTCACGGTTGACAGTCGACAGCGAGTGCGTAGGGGCGGGCCTCGCGCCCGCCCTCTTGCTTTTCCCCACTTCCTACTTCCCATTCGCTACCCGCGCTGCCCTTCAGCTCGCCACTCGCCACCGTCCCTAAACTCTAAGCACCCGTCCCCTGATACTGGAAATGGTTATCGAGGGATTTACCCGCCGATTCTCAAGAGGTACAATGCGCGTGATGGGAGAGAATCTCCTGGTTCCTAAGGCTCGACTCGAAGAATTCTGCCGGCGGCGCGGAATTCGCAAGCTGGCGTTTTTTGGGTCCGTCTTGCGCCCCGACTTTCGCCCCGAAAGCGACGTTGATGTGCTAGTCGAGTTCGAACCGGGAAGCAAAATCGGTTTTTTTGAGCTTCATGACTTGGAGCAGGAGCTCTCGGGTATCCTCGGCGGTCGCAAGATCGACCTGCGCACCCCCGCAGATTTGAGCCGCTACTTTCGGGATGAAGTGGTGGCACTCGCCGAGGTTCAGTATGCCGCGAATGACAGCGTGCGCCTTCGGCACATTCAGGACGCCTCGCGGCAAGCCCTGGCTTTCGTTCGCGGCCGGTCGCGTGCTGATCTCGATCGGGACCCCATGTTGAGCCTTGCTCTGGTCCGCCTGCTCGAGATCATCGGCGAGGGGGCGAGAGGCGTTTCAGTCAGCACGCGAGACTCCCATCCTGGCATCGCTTGGAGTCAGATGGCTGCAATGCGCGATCGGCTGATTCACGGCTACTTCGATGTCAACCTGGACATCGTTTGGCAAACTGTCGAGCAGGACTTGCCTCCGCTCCTCGCGCAACTCGAGAAAATTCTTCCGCCTCTCCCCTCTGCCTCCTGACTCCTGAATTCTGCTTTTTGCGTGCCACTCGTCACTCGCCACTATTCACTGTCCACTGTTCACCGTACTCTTCCCCCTTGCATTGCCCTCCCGGTAGCTGTATATGAGAATGGTAACCGAGCAGTAAAGCGCGTGGGGCGGATCCTGTTACTCGGACACACCGCCAAAGAGATCCATGATTGCACCATGTGCAAAAGCAGGGGGCCTTCTGAAAATCGCCCTTCTTGCGCTCGTTTTTCTGATGGCTATTTGGGGTTCAGCCCAAGCCCCAAGCACGCCACAGAAACCTATGACAGCGGCCCAAGTTGAGCAATTGGTGGAAGCTGGAGTAGACAACGCGCGTATTGCGCAGGCAGTCGAGGACCGTGGGATCGACTTCTTTCCCACGGAGCAGTTCATCAGCACTCTTCGATCAAAGGGTGCAAAGCAACCCCTAATAGATGCCCTTCAAGCCTCTATGCCTCCCTGTTTGAGTAAGGCCGAGATACTGCGGATGGTTGCCCAGGGAAACCATAAAAGCGAGATTCCGAAGCTGGTTGGGGAGCGCGGAGTTTCCTTTAATCCCACGGCGGAGGACCTCGACACTCTGCGCATCGCTGGAGCGGATCAAGAACTACTCGAGGCTGTGCGGAACGCCCCTCTGTACGTTTCTCCTATTCCCATTTACAAACCCGAACCCGACTATACACCGGAGGCATTCAGGGCCAAGGTGCAAGGGTTTCTGGAATTGAGAATTACGATCGACAACTCTGGGAATGTCACAGATGTGCGCGAACTATCGACGCCGCTCGGCAAGGGCCTGGACGAAAGGGCCATCAAGACCGTGCGCACCTGGAGATTTAAGCCCGCAACCCGCAATGGCAAGCCGGTGGCGGTCCGCACGAAGGTTGAAATTAGCTTTTCGCTAGGGGGGTCCGGCTCGTGAGCTTGTAGCCGCGGCATGGGCTTTGTGCCGTGGGCACTTCAGGGCCAGCCGTCAGGCGACGGGTGCGCGGCGACTAACCGCGTTTTTGCACGACCTGCGATATGATGTCCCGCCTCTGAAACTGATTCCACACAAGGGTGACCGATGATTGCGGCGCTGGTTTTGGCGGCGAGTCTGCACACGAATTTCGAAGGCGGGAGCCTGGGAAAAATCCAGCGCGTTTCGCCCACGCATTTTCGCTGCGCCGTCAAAGGCGAAGTTGACCAGGACGGGCGCAACCGCCAGGCGAGCTGGTACTACTTCCGTCTTGACCATGCGGCGGGGCAGGAAATCACCATCGAATTGATCGACCTGGGGGGCGAATACAATTACCAACCGGGGGCGTTTTCGATTACGAAGGACACTCGTCCTGTTTACAGCGAGGACGGGAAAACCTGGAGGCACTTCCGCGAACAGGAAGTCCGGTGGGATGCTCAAGCCCTCAGCCTGCGTCTGCGGTTCAAGCCGGCGAAGGACCGAGTCTGGATCGCCCACGTGCCTCCCTACACCACCACCGACCTGGCGCGCCTGCTGAAGATTCTGCACCGGAGCCCGTTTCTGCATCAGGCGGTGATCGGGAGAACGGCGGGCGGCAGGAACCTGCTGCTGCTCACCATTACCAATCCGGCCACGCCCGAGGCCAACAAGAAAGTTGTCTGGCTGATGGCCCGGCAGCACGCCTGGGAAGCGGGCACTTCCTGGGTGGCGGAAGGCGCGATCCGGTTTCTGCTCTCGTCCGACCCCGAGGCCGCGCGCCTCCGCGATGAAGTCGTCTTCAAGATCTTTCCCATGGCCGACCCGGACGGTGTGGCTCGGGGCGGCGTGCGGTTCAACGCCCACGGCTACGACTTGAATCGCAATTGGGACGCAGTGAACCCCCGACTGATGCCGGAAATTGCCGCACAACGAAAAGCGGTGCTGGATTGGGTGGACGCCGGGCGGCGAATCGATCTCTTCCTCACGCTTCACAACACCGAAGACACGGAGTACCTGGAGGGGCCGCTCTCGGCGGGGGGATTGCAGGTGCGGGAATTGGCTGAGCGTTTCTCGCGGCTCCTGGTGCAGAAGACGCGCTTCAACCCCACGCGGCCGCCCGGCGATGCCAGCCCGCAGCGCACGCAACCGAAGCGGGGCCGCATGACCGTCGACCAGGGTCTGTTCCACGAGCGCGGGATTCCTGCGTTCCTGATGGAGCAGATGATGAATTTCAATTCCAGGCTGGGGCATCCGCCGACGGTCGAGGATCGCTTGGAATTCGGCGCGGGCCTGGCCCGCGCCCTGTGGGCCACCGTCACGCCGCGTTTATAGCGCGATAACCTGAATGAATCGCCCAGCGGGGTCTGCTCCTGTTTACACGCGGGTGCGGGGCGCGTATAGTGAGGCGGCTTTGGCCGCCAGTCGAACCTCCGCCGCATTCTGAGTGCTGGAAGGAACAACGATGGTCTGGGCGCTGGCGCTGCTGATTCTGGTACTGCTCGCGTACGTGATCGTGGCCTATAACGGGCTGGTGAAGTTGCGCGTCCAGTCGGACGCCGCCTGGGCGGACATTGACGTGCAGCTCAAGCGACGGCACGACCTGATTCCCAACCTGGTCGAAACCGTGAAAGGTTACGCCGCGCACGAGCGGACCACCTTCGAGCGCGTGACGGAGGCGCGGGCGCGGGCCATTTCCGCCAGCGGCCCGGCGGCGCGGGCCCAGGCCGAAGGCCTGCTAACTGAGGCTATACGGTCGGTCTTTGCCGTGGCCGAGAACTACCCGCAACTCCGCGCCGTCGAGAATTTCTCCCAACTCCAGACGCAGATCAGCCAGGTCGAGGACACCATCCAGCTCGCGCGCCGATATTACAACGCGGTGGTGCGCGACCTCAACACCCGCGTCGCCCAGTTTCCGTCCAACCTCATCGCCGCTCTCTTCAACTTTCACGCGCGCGAGTATTTCGAGATGGCCGCCGCCGAGCGCGAATCGCCCGAGGTACAGTTCGGGCAACCCCTCCCCTAATCCCGATGGGACTCTCCTTGGGAGACGGGGTCGTTGTACAATAGCTCTCGATGCGGAAATCGTTGCTGCTGGCGCTGAGCCTGCTCGGGCTGTTTGATTCCTCCTATCTCTGGTGGGCTTACACGTCCCCTTCGCGGCCGATGGTGTGCCTGGGAGGCGGCTGCGACGCCGTGCGCAGCAGCCCACTTGCCTACCCCGCGGGCATTCCCATGCCGGTGTTTGGCGTGGCCATGTACGCGGTGCTGGCGCTGCTGATTCTTGCCGAACCCCTGCTCTCGCCCTCCTTTGCCCGCCGGGCGAGGCAGGCGGTGGCGGGAATTTCCGGCGCGGGATTCCTGTTCTCACTTTACCTGAGCGGGGTCGAGGCGTTCGTTCTGCACGCCTGGTGCACCTGGTGCGTGATTTCCGCGGTGACGGTGACCCTGATCTTCGTGCTGGCGGTTCTGGAGGTGCGGCGAGCCGGAGACGCCCCTGAGCCACCCGCGGCTGTGGCCACGATGCGAAAGCACCTGGCGCTATGCGTTGCGGCGGTGGTGATTGGCACACCGGCATTCTTCCTGCTGGCCCGCTCCGGCACTCCTCGCGCGCCGCAGAGCGCGCTTCCCGAAGCCCTGCGGGAACACCTGGTCCGCCCCGACAGCCACATGACCGGCAACCTGCAAGCGCCGGTGACGGTGGTGGAGTTTGGTGACTTCCAGTGTCCCGCGTGCGGGCGGGCGGAAGAGAGCGCAATCGAGATTCGGAAGAAATACGGCGACCAGGTCCGGTTTGTTTTTCGCCAGTTTCCGTTGGAACGAATCCATCCATTCGCTCTAGAAGCCGCCGAGGCCAGCGAGTGTGCGGCTGACCAGGGGAAATTCTGGGAGGCCGTGGAGAAGCTCTACGCTCGTCAAAGCGACCTGACCGAACCTGCGCTGCTGCAATACGCGAGTGACTTGGGCCTCGACGTCCCACGATTCCAGCAATGCCTGGCGAACAACTCGACGCGGGCGCGCATCCAGCGCGACGTTGAGGACGGCCGGGCGTTGGGCGTTGACCGCACGCCGACGTTCTTCGTCGGGCGGCAAATGGTTCTGGGAGGGATGAGCCTGGAACAGTTTGCCAAACTGTTGGAACAGGAACGCGCCACGGCTGGATTAAGCAACGCGTCCCGCCCGGCTGCGGAGAACGCTCCTCTCGCCCAGTCTCCGGCGGGGACACCCGCCTCCACAGCAGCCCCCGCTTCGACCGGAAGCCCATCGTCGGCATCGGCCGGAGGATTCGGGAGCGGAAATCCCTTCGGCCAGTTTCAGAGTTCCACCGAAGCCTGCAGCGAAGCTGACGCGGAGAAAGAGCAGGCCGCACTCATCCGGACCGCCGAGGCCCGCCAGCTTTTTGACAACGGTTCCAAGACGCTCTTCGTGGATGTAAGGGATCCGGCCCAGTTCCAGAGCGGGCGCATTCCCAAAGCCATCAACGTGCCGGCGGACAAAATCGATGAGCGCGCCCGCAGCCTACCCAAGGACCGGGTTATTGTCTTGTACGAGAGCGGCCGCTCTTCCGGGGATATCTGCGCCGCTGGCCGCGCCGCGGGACGCGCCTTGCTAGCCCACGGCTTCGCATTCCATCGCGTCAAGGTCTATCAGGACGGACTGGCGGACTGGGAAAAGGCGGGCCTCCCCGTCGAACGCTAGGCTCCCCCAAGCTTCCGGACGGTCTTCATCCTTCCCCGCCGGGTGGCGCAAGGGCCAGGGAACGAAATCGGCCCTTGCCCGTCCGCAAACCCCCACCAGAACGGTTAGTACAAAAGTCCTATAGTCTTTCCTTGACTTAAGTCTTATAATCTGCGGCTTGGTTCTGGGAGTTTCCTTCGCTTGACAATTGTCCGGCCCGATTGAGGAACGAACGACGGAATGGAAGCGAGCTGCGGTGCCCTCTTCCTGCAAGCGCCCGCACCACGGAGTCGATAACCTCGAGGGATTCCCTCGTCCGGATTCCGCCGGCATGCCGTGCGGATCGGCGCGCGCGCCGCAACGGAATTAACAGAAAGGACACGAATACCAGCCAGCAAAAGCATGGAGGGTCGCCGGGAATCCTGAGTTAGCGCGAAGAACATGCCCGTACTCATCGAACATATCTACGAGATCGTCGTCGCGATCGTCATCACGGTGCTGCTGGGAACCGGCGCTTTGATTATTATGGCGGTCGCCCGCCGCCAGCGGCGGGAGAGCTATTTCCGCCGCATTGATGACTTGCGCCAGCGATACGGCCCCGTCATCGCGTCCATGCTTTCCCAGAAGCTGGAATACGAAAGAGGGCGGGACGTTTTGAAGGGAATTTCGGGGGTCGATCGCGATTATGTCCTGGAGCAGCTCTGCTTAGAAAAGAAGCCCACCCCCGACCAGGTGCCCATTCTGCGGCGGCTGTGTGAAGACCTCGGGCTGGTCAGGCTCTGGCAGCAACGCCTGAGCGGGCAGTTGGGGATCGCCTCGATTCGTGACACCTTGGCGAGCCCGGAGGGCATCCTTCACCGGGTGGGCCGGCTGCACTTCCTGCTGCGCGCCAAGGCCGCCGACAACCTCGGCATCATTCAGCATCGGGCCAGTTGGCCGCTGCTGGTCAAGGCTCTGGAGGATCCCCACCCCGATGTCCAGGCGGTGGCGGTTCGGTCGCTGGCGGCCATCCAGGAGCCGGCGTCCTTCGGGCCGCTGGTGGAGCGGCTGCACGCCGTCATCCTCAAACCCTCAACCCGCCTTTCGCTGCGCTCCATCAAGACCGCCTTGATCAGTTTCCCGCTCAAACAGGCGGTGGGGCTGATCCCCTCGCTCACCCACGCGCACCGGCGGATCCGTTTTCTGGCCACCGACATCATCCGCGAGATGGTCGAGCGCCAGGCGGCCTGGGACGAGGATTTTGTTCTGGATGCGCAGGTCTTTCCGGCGGAGTTGGGAAACATCTTCCTGGGCCAGCTTTGCTTTGACGAGAATCCCGACGTGAGGGCGCGGTCGGCCCCCGTCATCTCCTTCCTGGCGGACCCGCGCTCGACTCCCGTGCTCCTGACGCTGCTCGAGGATGCGCAGTGGTTCGTCCGGCTGCACGCCGTGCGCGCTCTGGCCAAACGCAAGTTTCTTTCTCAGGCCCCGCAAGTCGCCCAGCGTCTGACCGACCCGCACTGGATGGTCCGTGAGGCGGCGGCGCGAACCCTGCTGGTCTTTGGGCGGGTGGGAAGCGACCAGTTGGCCGGCCATTTCCTGGCCACCCAGGACCGCTACAGCCAGGAGCAGATCGCCGACGAAATCCAGCGCGCCGGGCTGGTGCCCAACATGCTGGCGCAATACGCCACCGAAGCCGAAGGCAGCGAGGGCAAGGTCATCGAGCAGCTTGTGCAGATGGGGAAGACCAGCTATGTGGTGTCGGTGCTGCAGACCACTTCCGATCAGAGATTGCGCAGGAAATTCCTGATGAATTTCGGCCGCTATCTTGACCCGCAGATTCGCGGCTGGGTGCAGCAGGTGGCGACCGAAGAGACTGACCCCAATCTGCGGACGCTGGCCCAGACGGTCATTCGCCCGGCAACCAAACAAGGAGAGTCCTAGGTCCATGGAAGATTGGAGACAGATTTTCTACCACGCCATGAACATGTTCAACGTGGTGATCGTGTCCTATTTCTTCATGGCCAACGGCATGTACACGATACTGATGCTGGTGTCGCTGGGCTCGGTCTGGCTGCATAACCGCCGGCTGACCTATCAGGGCCTGGATGAGCTGCGGGAATCGGCGGTCACTCCGCCCGCCACGATTCTCGTGCCCGCGTGGAACGAACAGGATGTCATTGTCGAATCGGTGCGCTCCATCCTGCGCACGGACTACCCGGCGCTGGAAGTGATCGTGATCGACGACGGCTCGACCGACGAGAGCATGGACCGCCTGATTGCGGCGTTTCGCCTGGTAAAAATGGATTTGATTTACCGGCCGCGCCTGGCCACCAAGGCCGTCAAGGGCTTCTACATGAACCCGCGGATTCCCAACCTCATGGTGATCAGCAAGGAGAATGGCGGGAAGCCCGACGCCCTGAACGTGGGCATCAACATGTGCCGGACGCCGTACTTCTGCACCCTGGACGCCGACTGCATCCTGGAACGCGACGCGCTGCTCCGCCTGATGCGCCCCATCGTCCGGTCACCCGAGAACACCGTGGCCAGCGGCGGCATCGTCCGCATCCTGAATGGCTGCGAAGTTAAAGACGGCAAGGTCATTTCCGTCAAACTCCCCAAAACCGCTGTCGAGCGCTTCCAAGTGGTGGAATACCTGCGCAGCTTCCTCTTTGGCCGGACGGGCTGGGACCTCCTGGGGGGAACGCTCATTGTTTCCGGCGCCTTTGCTGTGTTCCATCGCGAGACCGTCCTCGAAACCGGCGGGTTTCTGCACGATACGGTCACCGAAGATATGGATCTGATCGTCCAGATCCACCGCTGGGCTGCGCACCATCAGCGCAAAATCAAAATGGTCTTCACTTCCGACCCCGTGTGCTGGACCGAATGCCCCGCCAAAGTCCCCATGCTCGGGCGGCAACGGCGGCGCTGGCAGATGGGACTTTGCCAGACCCTCTGGAAAAGCTCCGAAATGCTTTTCAACAGCAAGTATGGCGTCATCGGAATGGTCAGTTTCCCCTTCCACCTTTACGTGGAAGCCATCGGGTCGGTGGTGGAATTTCTGGGCTACTTCATGGTCCCCCTGGCTTTGCTCTTCGGCATGGTTCCGGTGCCCCTGGCGGTCTTGTTCATTGTTCTGAGTCTGGTTTACGGGTCCTTCCTCTCGGTGGGTTCGGTGCTGCTGGAGGAGCTGACTTACCGGCGTTATCCCGGACTCCGGGACCTGGTGATCTTGCTGGTTTACGCCGTACTGGAGAACATCGGGTACCGGCAGATGGTTCTGCTTTATCGCGTTCAGGGAGTGCTCCGGTTCATCACAGGATTCCGCAGTTGGGAGAAGGTAACTCACGTGGGTGCAGGTTAACGGGCGTTCACCAATGCGCTTCTTAAGAAACCGCATCATCATTTCGCTGCTCATCGTCATTGTGGTGACGTTCTTGTGGGAGTTTTACGTCAAGCCCATCACCGGACCGCTCTACACCGAAGCCGTCACCGAATACAAGAACCAGAACTACGAGCGTTCCTTGCGGCTGCTGCAGCAGGCGCACCAGATTGACCCCAATGACTCGGCCATCCTGGCGTTGATGGGGTGGAACTACCTGAAGCTGGGGAATGCCCAGGCCGCGGAAGAACCTAATTTCCGCCGCGCCCACGATCTCTCGCCGAACGTGGTGGACATCACGCTCGGGTATGCTTACACCGAGATCGAGCTGGGAAAATTCCTTCAGGCCAAGGCCTTGCTCGACCAGCTCCGTGAAAAAGGCGAGGATGGCGCGGATTATCACGTGGCCCAGGGTACGCTCTACCGCCAGCAGGGCCAGTACCGCGAGGCGGCACGGGAATTCCAGTTAGCTCTGGCCAAGGATGAGAAGAACATTGTCGCCGTGAAGAACCTGAAGGAACTGCTCAATGTCTCCGGCGATGTTCGCAATATCGCAGTCGAACTGCCGCCCCTCGAGCGAGCCAAGGAATTGACCTATCCCGCCCGGGTTGAGGGCAACTACTTCGCCTGGCGCTCGGGCGGGAGCTGGCGGCCCGTGTACCTCACCGGCGTGGATCTCACCGCGGCCCTACCCGGCTACTACGCCTCGGAGGCCGTGACGGATTCGGCCGTTTACACCGACTGGCTGAACCGCATCAGCGATCTGGGCGCCAACACCATCCGCGTCTATACGATTCTTCCCCCGGCCTTTTATCGCGCCTTGTACCAGTTCAATACCGCCCCCGGACACGCGCCGCTATGGCTCCTGCAGGGCGTCTCCTTTGCCGATCCGCCGCGCGATGATATGTTTCACGGGCCTTATTTCCAATCCTGCCAGAAGGACATCCGCGAAGCCATCGACGTCATTCACGGGCAGGGCGATGTTGCCGCGCAGCGCGGCCGCCATGCCGGGGGCGTGTACACCTACGATGTCTCGACGTGGGTGGCGGGCTTCGTCGTCGGGCAGCCGTGGCTCTCCCATGTTGTGACAGCGAACAATCTGCTTCATCCCGACCTGCGGAGCTACGAGGGGAATTACATCGAGGTGCCCTCCGGCAGCCCCACCGAGATCTTCCTGGCCCAGATGATCAATTACGCCGCGGAATACGAGGAGGGCAAATACAACTGGCAGCACCCCCTCGCCTTCCTCAACTGGCCCACGCTCGACCCCATGCGCCATCCTACCGAGAGCACGCTTCTGGAAGAAGTTTCGATTCGCCGCGCCCAGGGCGAGCGCCTGGCGACTCCCAGTGGACCGTACGATGACGACGACGGCGTCGCGGTGGACCCCACCCACCTGCACGCGCGCAAGCCTCTGGCCGCCGGCTATTTCTCGGCCTACAACGTTCTGCCTTATTACCCGGATTTCTTGAATCACGACCCGCGTTACCAGGCCGTCCGGGACGCCGAGGGGAGCAATCCGTTTCTGGGCTACTTGCAGGACCTCAAGGCCAGCCATCGCGGAATACCCCTGATCGTCGCCGGCTACGGCATGTCCACCAGCCTCGGCATCGGCCACTTCAGCCCCGCCGGGTTCGACGAAGGGGGGAAGACGGAAGATCAGCAAGGCCAACTGCTGGCGCGCTTCACCCGCAACATTCGCGACGCCGGGGCGGCCGGCGGCATGGTATTCGAGTGGCTTGACCAGTGGTTCCGCCGGTCGTGGATTGAGGGAGACTACAAGAGCCCTCCCGACCGACGAGTCCTTTGGACTAATTTCATGAATCCCGCCGAGCACTTCGGCCTGATGGCGGCCGACCCGCGCCGCCGCAGCACCCACCTGCTGGGAGGGAATCCCAACGAATGGGGCAATATCCAACCCGTCTACTCCAAGACGCAACCGGGTCCGTTCGCGCCCAGCGGCGACCGCTATGACCCCGCTCGAACCTTGAAAGCGATTTA
>Ga0334722_10005362_pt1 | contig 12985 bp, 13 predicted proteins | sample C3_bottom_MG_FD_207210 | JGI IMG/M metagenome (GOLD analysis project Ga0334722, IMG submission 207210) | Sediment microbial communities from Yellowstone Lake, YNP, Wyoming, USA - C3_bottom | ecosystem: Environmental > Aquatic > Freshwater > Lake > Sediment | place: USA: Wyoming | collected...
AGCAAGGTGGAGCGAAGAGCCAAGAAGTAGCCGGTCTCTCCAGTTCACCCCAGCTCTTAGGACGTTAAAACGGGAATCAGCAGTCAGGATCATGGCTCTTTTTCATCAATGTCGGACAGGCTCCTAGTGGGTATGTTTTATGCTTGATGAGTCAATACAGGGGAAATTGATTTCCCCATTGACACAATTTTCTAATGGGCGTAAGTGGAACCTACGGCCCATTCATTCACTCGATCAGGGGGACTGGACAGGGCGCGCGGCTGTCAACGGGTTCCCCCGCCAACTTTCTAAGAGAGGAGGGTAGCGATGGATGACCTGACTCCACCTGGCCACACGGGCCCGCCGACTCGAGGGCGGGCTTCTGATCGGTCGTGCTAGCCGGTTCTCCCCTGGCTGTGCCGTAACGGCACCACAGACCAACTGGATATTAGCCTGATCACGCGATGGAGAACTCGACGCTGGCGCGAGGAACACAAGCGCCTGGGATGATTTTGTTTTCCCCCGATCAGTAGTTCTATACCTTGCTGTTGTGCGGGTCTCAGTTTTAGTTGGGCCGAGACAATTACATAGCTGACTTGGCGTCCTAAGCGCCACACACACGGGCGACCTCCCACCTTAGTGCAGGGTCGCCCGTGCCGTGTCTGCCGGAGTGAACATTCAACTCAGAATAAATTTCTCTTTGCGTGTCATGCTTGCGCTGCGTAAGACCTGACTCCATGGCATGGTTGCGTGATCGTGCCAACCTGTGTGTCGATCCCTCGTCTCACTGCTGTTGACACCAATGTCGTGACTACGCATATCTCTTTGTCGTGTGCCCGACCTCCCAGGTTAAATCGTACAGATGTCTTTGTGCAGAAGCCTCTGTAGGTCATACTGTCACCATGACAACTGTTCGTACTCGTCGATGGAGGTGGCAATGATTGGTCCAGCCAAAATTGTGGTTCGTTATGCCGATGGCACGGTTCTGAAGGGATACTCCCAAGATTTTTCTCCGACGGCGCAGCAGTTCCATGTTCGCCGTGATGCCGTTGGCGGTTCAGATCCCGGGCAACGGGTCATGATGCGGGACTTGAAAGCCATCTTCTTCGTTCGGAACTTTGCTGGGAACAGTGTCTACAAAGAGCAGAAAGAGTTTGTCGTCGGCACGCCGCTCTCCGGGCGCAAGATGGAGGTTACGTTCACTGATGGGGAAGTATTGGTCGGCACGACGACTGGTTATGATGCCCAGCGCCCAGGATTTTTTCTGTTTCCTGTCGATGGTCAGAGCAACAATGCTCGCATCTTCATCGTTCAGACGGTCGTCAAGAAGGTCAGGTTTATCTGACCATTGCAGCGTCTCTCAAAGATTGTGAATGCCGGGTACCGGCAAAGTATGGAGGCTTGAACACCAACCAGCTACACCCCTCCCTCCTGTGTCTTCCCCTTCGCCATAATGCCTCCTCCCTAGCGATCGGTTTCTAGGCTACGGTGCCGGCGAGTTTGATGGACGCCAAAAAATATAGAACGGGATGCCGCTGAAGACCGTCGCGGCGCCGAGGAGAGATTCGACTGGTCGCTGGAGCAGGCTATAGATCACGAGCACGAGGGCTCCCGTGATCAAGATGGCCGGCAAGAATGGATAGAGCGGGGCTTGGTAGCGATGCGGTCCGTTGGCTGGATCGCGGCGAAAGTGAAAGATCGTGGAGAGGGTCAAGGCCATAAACAGCGAGAGAACGAGGCCGCTGTATACGAGGAGTTGTTCGAAGGTTCCGCTCAGAATGAGCAGCGACGCCCAAAGGCTTTGGAAGACGATGGCGCGAGCCGGCACCGAGGTGCGAGGGTGGAGCCGGGCAAGCCAGGGGCTGATCATGCCGTCATGTGCCATGGCCCAGTAGACGCGGGGTCCTGCCCACGTCATGGCGCTTACTGATCCTGCGATGGAAAGACAGAGAATGGCGGCGACCAGCTGCCCGCTCTGTGGCCCCCACAACGCCGCGGCTGCCTTCTCCGCGACCGGTAAGATCGGCTCCCGGACCAGGTCCGTGATCGACAGCGCTGACAGATAGACGACGTTCAGCAGAAGATAAATGACCGCGACGAAGGCCGTGCCCCCGATCATGATCTTGGGCAATGTCCGTCGGGGATCAACGATGTCGCCTGCGATGTATCCCGCGACGTTCCAGCCGAGATAGCAGTAGGTCACAATCACAAGCGCGATGGCGGACGCCCCAAGCGTCGGCTGCTGTATGGTAGGCCTGGCGAGGAGAGCCTCCCCGTGGCCCGCCACCGCCCACAGCCCGCCGAGAATGAGTCCTCCTATGGCAACGACTTTTATGGTCGTGAGCAGCTGCTGCATGCGGCCGCCTGTTCCTACACCTCGACAATGCACGAGAGTCGCGATCCACAACAGAGAGAGCGAGAGACCCTTCGCCAGCCATCCCTGCTCGTCCTCGATCGGGATAACTCGCAGCGCATAGGACGAAAAACTGATGGCTGAAGCTGCGACTGCCGCGCCGAAGCCTATCGTGAAGGACGTCCACCCACTGAGAAATGCCACCAGCGGTCCATAGGCCTCTCGCAGATAGACGTAATCCCCTCCCGCATGAGGTAAGGCGGCCCCCAGTTCTCCATAGATCATGGCACCACCGAGAGCAAAGAGCGCTCCGACGAACCACAAGAGGAGAATCAGCATCGGATCGCCCAGGTCACGGGCCATGAATCCCGTCGTGGTGAAGATACCCCCACCTATGATGTTGCTCACAAGTACGCAGGAGGCCGTGAACCAGCCGATCTTCTGCGCGGAAGATTTCTGCTCTAGCTCTCTGATCGGCAAAGGGCTCCTGCTGTCTGCAATTAGATCGGGATGAGGGGCTTTCTTTTTTTCCTGCTCTTCCCTACCATACTGAGCGATGCCTGGGAAGCAACGGAAAGTCCCTCGATCCGCCGGTGTCGTACGACGTCGTCGCCAACCTGCTCATACGTCGACCGGTTTAGCCGCGATCGAACTCCAAGCCGCAGCGCCCCCGAATGATGTCGCCGAACTGCATCGAGCAATCGAGGGTGATGGCGGGAAGGTCCTCGCGATCTATCGGGAGCCCTATGGCGGACGCTGGGTGGTGCTGGCGGCTTTGCCCATCGAACTCGTTGAGCCGACCCCTTTTCAGCGCAATCTCTCCGAGACGCACGTCCGCAAGTTGGAACTCGTGATCGGCAAGATCGGGCGGTTTCTCGATCCGATCATTGCGGTGCGTGCGCCTGCGGAGGGGGGCAAAGGGGTAGAGGAGGTAAAGGGGTACGTGAAATACTGGACTCCCAATGGCAACCATCGGCTCTCTGCGATGAAGACGCTGGGGGCGAAGAGCATCGTCGCGATTGTGGTGCCGGAAGCGGCTGCGGCCTATCAGATTCTCGCGATGAACACCGAGAAGGCGCACAATCTGCGCGAGAAATCCCTCGAAGTCATCCGTATGTACAAGGAACTGGCGCGGCTCGATGATGCGACGGAAGAGACCTATGCTTTGGAGTTCGAGGAGCCGGCCTTCATTACGCTGGGTCTTTGCTATGAAGAACGACCCAGATTCAGCGGCGGGGCCTACAATCCTGTGTTGAAGCGGGTGGATGAATTTCTGAAGAAGCCGATGCGCGCGGCGATTGAACTGCGGCGGGAACGAGCAAAAACCGTGCTGGCCCTGGACGATCAGATCGTCGAGCAGGTCGAGGCGCTCAAAGCGAAAGGTCTCACGAGTCCCTACCTCAAGAGTTTCGTGGTGGCCCGGGTGAATCCGATCCGGTTCCGACCGAAGGATGCCGCTCCCCTGTCGTTCGATGAAGCCTTCGACCGGATGGCAACCGCAACGGCGAAATTCAATCCCGAGAAGATCAAGATGGAAGACGTGGCCCGCTCGGGCGGCGCAGTCGATGAGTCAGAGTAGCCACTCTATCGTCTGATTCCCCCACCTTGCCCTTCCTCTCGAAGCCCCTTTAGAATATGCGTTCTAGACAAGATCGGTATGCAGCGTTGATCCCCTACCAGGAGGTGGTGCTATGAGCCTTGCTGATAACAAATGTATCCCCTGCCGTGGCGGTGTACCCCCAGTCCCCGCTGATCGTGTGCAGGCTCTGCTGAAAGAGCTAGGGCGCGGGTGGTCGCTGAACCAGTCCGGCCATCTTGAGCGCTTGTATACGTTCAAGGATTTCGCCCAGGCCTTGGCCTACGTGAACAAGGTGGGCGCTGTGGCAGAAGCGGAAGGCCACCATCCCGATCTCTATCTTGCCTGGGGCAAGTGCAAGGTCGAGATCTGGACGCACAAGATCAATGGCCTGACGGAGAGTGACTTTTACATGGCCGCCAAGGCCGATCGCGAGTTTGAACCCTTCAAGCTGTGAACGATGAGTGCAGAACGATGAACGGAGGAATCGCTCCCCTTCATCACTCAGCGTTCTACGGTTATTGTTTCTCATAGGTTTCCGCATGCAACATGACAAAACGGCAGTGGCGCTCGTCAATATGCCGTTCAGCTACTCGAAGTATCCCTCGATCCAACTAGGCACACTCGCCGCGCTGCTCAAATCGAAGGGGGTCCCTGTCGACTGCCATCACCTGAACGTGCGTTTCGCCCACAAGATCGGCGTGCCCTTCTATGAGATGATCTGCGAAAAACGAGCGCTGTTTGGCGAGTGGCTTTTTTCATACCTCTTGTTCCGCGACAATCCGAAGCGCGCTGAATATCCCCGCCTCTTCAAGCCGGTGTTTGAGCAAGTCGCCAAGGAGAGCGGGCATCCGGCCTCGTTCTTCGAAGACATGGCGGCGATGACGGCGCCACAGTTCTTGACCTGGGCTCTGACCGCAATCGACTGGGGACAGTACAAGATTGTCGGCTTCACTTCTACGTTCGATCAAAACGTCGCGAGCCTGACGATGGCGAAACTTATCAAAGATCTCTATCCCAACGTGACGATCGTCTTCGGTGGAGCGAACTACGACGGCGAGATGGGGCTGGAATACTTCCGGGCCTTTCCCTTCATCGATCATGTGGTAGTGGGGGAAGGGGAAGAGGTGTTCCCGGAATTGGTTCGATACCTCCTCAAGGGAAAGGTCGGGATCGTGCCCAGCGGTGTGGCCTATCGAGAGGGAGCGGCGATCGCATTCACTCCGAACAACTCACTCTTCTTGGACTTTGCGAAGACCGGTCCACCCGATTATGACGATTACTATCATCTTCTGGCTGAGCTGGGGGAGGCGGCGCAGGGGCTCGATCGGATCCTGCTCTACGAGGGTTCGCGGGGCTGTTGGTGGGGGGAAAAACATCACTGTACATTTTGTGGATTGAACGCACAAAGCATGAAGTTTCGGGCCAAATCGTCCGAGCAAGTGGCCCGGCAGATGGCCTATCTCTCCAGCCGATATGATACGGCGCGATTTCGCTTGGTGGACAACATCATCGACATGAAATATGTGGAGAACCTCTTCGGTCGGTTTGCGGCAGACCATTGTGATCTCGACGTGTTCATCGAAACCAAGAGCAACCTGCAAAAGAGCCAGATTCAAACGCTCGCCGTCGGGGGCGTGAAGTGCATGCAGCCGGGACTAGAGAGTCTGAGCCTCAATCAGCTGAAGGCGATGGATAAGGGCGTGACACCGATGCTGAACATTATCTGTCTCAAGTGGAGCTACTACTATCATGTCGCGGTATCCTGGAATATCTTGCTCGGGTTTCCCGGAGAAACGAACGAGGACTACCGCCGGCAGATCGATCTGATTCCGTCGTTGTTCCATCTGCATCCACCAGAATCGACCGGGAAGTTCTGGCTGGAGCGCTTTAGTCCCTACTACACGAAACCACACGAATATGGCGTCCGCATCACAGGTCCTGGGATTGCGTATGAGTATGTCTACGATGCTCGGCAGGTGGACTTGAAGAAGATCGCCTACGATTTCGAGTATGAGCTGGACAATTGGAACGTAGACCCGCATCTCTACCAAGAATTAGTCGACCTAGTGCAGGAGTGGCAGAGACGGGTCGGTTCGAGCGATCGGCCGTTTTTCTATTACTCGAAAGCGATAGACTATATCACCGTATACGATGGTCGGAATCCGAAGGCACCAATACGGCAGCGCTACGAGTGGCCCGCGGCTGGGATCATCGAGGTTTGCAACGAAGCATCCAAGAGCGTAGACCAAATCCGCTCGCTGCTGGCAAGCCGACCTGACAGGAGTGCGAATATCGACGGAGAGATTGATCAGGCGCTAGGTGTTTTGACGACTGCACGGATTCTCTACGAAGAGCGTGGCAAATACTTCACCCTCGCCGTTCCCGAAAACCCCTACCTCTAGCTGAACGAGACACCGGTCTTATTACATCGACAGTTTGTCGGCCACGTTGCGCATCTGGACGCCGTGCGCGAGCGAGGCGCCGCCTCGGATAGCACAGGCGACGTGGACCGCTTCCGTCATTTCTTCTATGTTCGATCCCTTTTCAAGGGAGGCCTGCGTGTAGGCATCGATGCAGTAGGGACATTGGACTGCGTGGGCCACGGCAAGAGCGATGAGGGCCTTCTCTCGTTCCGTCAAAGCTCCTTCAGCGAAGACGGCGCTGTAGTAGGCCATGAATTTCTCCCAAAGGTCCTTGTTGCCCTTACCCATCTCGGCGAACTTGCCCAGATCATGGGGGTGATAATAGGTCTCCATTGGCAACTCCAAATTGTGAATGTTAAAGTTTGAATATTGAATGAGTGCGCGCCTCTTCATTCACCATTCACAACTCATCATTCAACATTGTTTTGCGATCATGCGTTGCTGGGCGGTTCAGCATCAGCTTGCGCGAGCACCTGCGAAAACCGCGTGCCGACGATGCCGGTCACCTTGGCCATGAGGTCGGTCACCTCTTGCCATTCCTGCGGCAGAAGATCCTGTTTCAATTGGGGATGAATCGTCCATTGGGCATCGACTTGTGTTCCCTTTCGGCACACGAGGACCCAAAGCAATTCCACATCCTTGGTGTGTGATTCGGTCCCTGCAGCTTGGGAAGGGGTTCCGTTTGGTTGTCCCGATGGAGGCGTTGAACGTGCCATACAGCCAATCTCCTTCCCCATGTAGGAGGGGGAGATCATACCTTATCGTCATTCTGTCTGTATATCTGCCAGCAGGCCCCTGTGGCCAGTCTGGACTGTTCATTCATCTGACTGATCTGGTGCAAGTGCAGCGGGACTGATGCCTTAGCCCGCTATATTCATGACGGTTCACGTGCTAGAGCAGCGAATCCGTGATTGCAGCAGAAGCGCTCAAGAATAATCCGGGCTACGAGAGAGTTGCGTCTTCTTGGAGTATATCGAGCATGGCCTGATGGATAGGCCCGTTACTTGCGACCAATTCTTGCCCATAGATCGAGTGAGGAGCGCCTTTGAAGTCCGTCACTTTGCCACCGGCTTCGCGGAGGATGACGACTCCTGCCGCCATGTCCCATGGGTTCAGTGTCACTTCCCAAAATCCATCGAACCGGCCGGCCGCGACATAGCAAAGATCCAGCGCTGCCGTTCCAGTTCGGCGCAAGCCCTGCACCTTCAACGCGAATCGCACGAAGTGGTTCAAGTTATTGTTCGGGGTCTCGCGAATGTCGTACGCAAATCCGGTTACGAGGAGCGCGCGATCAAGATGATCCGTTGTGGACACGGAAATAGGAACTCCATTGAGGTAAGCCCCGTGACCAATTTGCGCGGTGAAGAGTTCGTCTCGAGTCGGGTCGTAGACCACCCCAATGATCCCGCATCCGTCGTATTCTACCCCAATGGACACGCAGTAGGCGGGGAACCCGTGGGCGAAGTTGGTCGTGCCATCAAGCGGATCAATCACCCATCTGTAGCAGGATGGAGGTTGCTCGGTCAGCCCACGTTCCTCGGCAAGGACATGATGGGTTGGGAAGGCGTCGTGGATGACGTCGATGATCCGTTGCTCCGCCTGGTGGTCGGCGTCGGTGACAAGGTTAATGATCTGCTTATGTTGAATGCGAAAACCGTTGCGCGTGCATTCCACCAGAACGGATCCGGCCTGGCGGGCCGCGTCAGTGGCGACTGAGACGAGTGTGTCGAGGGGGATATCCTGGCCATATTGTAGAGACATGGGACGGCATCATAGCACGAGGCTGTGTTTTACTTTTATGTGGCGCGAAGAGATATCTCGAACGGGAAGCAATCCTACTCATTGAGGCCAAGATCTGACCGGTTTCTTGACACTTGTTGACTGAGCAGATGACATTGCGAGCAAGCACGGACCAGTTTCAAAGCGATCCTGCTATGCAAGCCATGATTGCAACTTTATCTATTGACTTGCTACGCAAGCAATGCTATAAAGCAAGCATGCTTCACCTGGGGGCAAGTTCGTGGAAGAACTCACCGATATATTGGTTGGGCTTGAACAGCGAATCAGCGCTTACAAGAACCGGCTGCAAGAGCTCGAAAAGAAACGTCGTCGTTTGGACGACGAAATCGCCACGATCAAGAAATACTTGGAGTTGGCAGAAACGCTTTATCGCGTTGAAGCCGACAAGGCCAAACTCGCCAGTCTCTCCAGTCAATTCTATTCCGACGAAAAAGGTGCTCGTCAGCGACCGAATACGGATGTCACAGACCAGTCGAGGGAAATCCTCATGGGCCGGAGCAAGTATTCTGGGAAAAGCGTGTCGGAAGCCGCGTACGAAATGCTCCGCGAGGCGAATCGCTCAATGCACGCAAAAGAGCTTGTGCAACGATTGGTCGAGGGGGGGCTCCAGATCAAGGGGAAAACGCCGCTGACATCTGTGGCCACGTCCTTGAAGCGGGACAAGCGGTTCAAGAAAGTGGGCCCGAATACCTTCGAGGCATTGGAAGAATCCCTGTTCCACGCAGTGTAGTGTGTCCGGGCTAGGTAGTCCTCAAAGTACACGAAGGGGGGTGAGAGTCTTGGCGACGAAGAAAGCAGCAAAGAAGAAGAAGAAGTAGTCCCCGCCTCGATTCTAGCGTCGGGAGCGAGGCCACTTGCTCCCGACGTTAAATCACATCTCAGTGACCCGCACGTCAAAATTTATCTCGCCTGAATTGGCAAGACCACACGCAGAATTCAAGAGGATGAGCGGCAGCCCTCATTATTCATGAAGGTTCGTCGCGTTAGCCCGTGAGAACGGGCTTGTTGCTCAGGTCTGTTTAGTTTGTCTCGTTTGTTTGGTTGAACAAAACCAAGTCGATGACCTAAAGAAACCAGATAGACCAGATGAACCAGACAGGCGCTTTACGTACAAGAGCCGCGTATCCACGCTCGCAGTAGAAGCTTCATGAATAATGCGGGTTAAGAGGCTTGGATGGCCACAAGCGATGCGGGTCGCGGCGCGGCCTTGGCAGAACGAGGCTTAGACGCGGCGACTGTTTCGTCGCCGTCGAGCAATACCCAGCTATCGGGGTGGGTGAGAATCTGTTGAACGAGGCGCGTATGTATCGCATGCCCCGAGCGCTCGGCGATCAAGTGCCCGATAAAGGGTATGCCGAGCAACGAAAAGTCCCCGATCAGGTCCAGAATCTTGTGTCGCACGAATTCATTGGCAAAGCGAAGGCCTGATTCATTGAGAATGCTGTCTTGAGAGAGGATGATCGTATTGTCCAGGTTGCCGCCCTGGCCAAGCCCGCGAGCCCAAAGAGCTTCCACTTCATGCAAGAACCCGAATGTCCTGGCATCCGCGATCTCGAGCTCAAATGCATGGGCTGAGTGCTCATAGACGTAGGTCTGAGTCTGGATCAAAGGATGATTGTAGTGGATGGAATAGGTGATCTTGGTGGTCGAGGATGGTTCGATGCGAACTCTACGAGCTCCATCCACCACATCGAGAGGCCGTGTGATTTTCAGATAGCGTTGCCGACGGTTCTGGGAAACAATTCCGGCTGACCGAATCAAGCGAACGAAGTGTGCCGCGCTGCCGTCCATGACGGGAGCCTCACCGGCATCAACCTCCACGTATACGTTATCGATGTCGAGTCCCGCCAATGCGGCAAGGATGTGCTCGATCGTCTTGACCTGAAACCCGTTACCGCTGATCGCAGTGCAGAGTTCCGTAGGCACCACATGCTCGACGGAGGCCGCGAGGAAGGCTCCGTCTTTGCCGTTCCGGTTGACAAAGACAACGCCTGAATTTGGTGGAGCAGGCCTGAGCGTGAGGGTGACGGGCTGTCCGGAGTGGAGCCCAACTCCCGCACAACTCACTGCCTTCGCTAAGGTTTGTTGAGCCCTCAAAAAATTACCTCAATTATTACACGTATTGCACCGGGGGTAGCAGCAACTCGTGTGCCAGCCGGAGGTTTTGCGAAAAGTGATCATAAGATATTGATAATAGAAGATAAGTATTTAAGTGCAGCGACATGAAGCCATGTTGCAAAAACGTGACACCTGTGACTTTTCAAAGATTATTGAATCGTAATTCCCGCCCCTATCACGACGAGCCAGCGCAACTCTGCATGGATTCAATCCCCATGATTGGCAGCAAGGGTTGACGGAAATGGCTCACGGTCTGTTGGCGGCTGAAAAAGAATACGTGATGATCGGTCGGGTATGGAAGAGCTACAAGCCGCTTGCAGACCAGGGACGTTTCCACTTGGTGGCCTCAACAACTATGGCCGGGGATCCAACTCGATGAGTCCTTTCCGAATGGCTAAGATGGCTGCCTGTGTGCGATCATAGACTTGGAGTTTATGAAAGATATTCCGCACATGGTTCTTGACGGTTTTTTCGCTCAGGTCCAAGTTATTGGCGATTTCCTTGTTCGTTTTGCCGTCTGCGACCAAGCGTAAGACTGTGATTTCTCGTTCCGTCAGATCGTGCTCGACCCACCCAGGCTTTTTCCCCTTCTTTTGGGACATCAAGGAGAACTCCGCCAAGATCTTGCTCGCGACGGATGGATGGATCAGTGACTCGCCCTTGTAGATCGCACGAATTGCGGCGACGATTTGGGAGGACTCGGAATCCTTTAAGAGATATCCGGTGGCGCCGGCGCGCACCAAATCGAAGATGTATTGTTGCTCATCATACATGGTCAGTGCTACGACTCCGATGTGAGGGAACTCACGCTTGATTTGTCTGGTCGCTTCGACTCCGCCCATCCGGGGCATGCTCACGTCCATCAGCACGACGTCGGGGACCAACGTCTTCACCTTCTCGACCGCTTCCATGCCATCCTGGGCCTCGCCCACGATATGAATGTCGTCTTTCGTCTTGAGGATTGCGGCCAGTCCTTCGCGTACGACGCGATGGTCGTCCGCGATGAGCACCTTAATCTTTTCCATGGGGCGTCGTCTCCTTTTTAAACAGGGGGATGTCGACGACGATTGTCGTGCCACGCCCTTTCTTAGATTCGATCTTGCCCTCACCTCCTACGAGTCGAGCCCGCTCCAGGATTCCGCGAATCCCGAAGTGATCCCATTTCTCGGGATCACGCAGCACGGTGTCCATGTCGAATCCCACGCCGTTATCCCCGATGGTAACCTTGAGGCGTTCGGGGTCGATATCCAGCCCCACGGTTACCCGAGTCGCTTTCGCGTGTCTCTCCACGTTGCTGAGGGCCTCTTGCACAATGCGGAACAGGAAGATCTTGGTACGCGGGAACAAGATCTGCTCATCGCCGGATACGCGGAACTGCGTCTTGATATGATACTGGGTTTCGTACGAGGTGAGATAGTTGGTGAGAGCTGGGAGCAGCTCCATCTTGTCATAGTGGAGCGGGCGGAGATTGAAAATAACTTGCCGCGCCTCCTGGATGGCCAGCTTCAGTTGGGCTTTGCTTTCGCGCAAGGTAGCCAAACTGGCTTTCGGATCTTTTCGAATCAGTTGCTGGCTCAGATCCAGTTTGAAATTCACCCCGGCTAAACTCTGCACGAGGCCGTCGTGCATCTCGCAAGCAATGCGTGTCCGTTCCTCTGTCACTGCCACACCCGTCTCCTTGACATACAGTCGATAGAGCGATTGGTATTTATTCAAGGCTTTCTCGATCTCTGCCGTGGCGCGGATGCGGGCCTCGATGAGCTCCCACATGAATTTGGCACTGGCCCCACCGATGATCGTGACGCCCATCCGGTGGAAGTCTTGGAGCACCTCCCAGACTTTGGCATTGCCCGACACGTCGATGATGAGATCCACGCGCTCGAGGTCCAGGAGCCGACGGTAATCGCGGGTCACGGGGATGCCGAACCGCTTCGCCAGTGCGATGCCCGGGGCGTTTGCCTTGATTTCTGCCACGCCCACGATTTGTACCAGCGGGTCTGTTGCAAAGATCTCCATCAATGCCGTGCCGCCGCAGCCTGCGCCAATGATCGCCACATGCGCGCCGCTCGGGGCTCCGGTCTTGCCTGGTTGTCTCGGAGACATGGCTTGGATTGTGGGCATCTTGACGCCTACTCGTTGAGAAATTGCACCATGTCATAGACCGACGAACGGCGGAAAGACATGGAGAGGACGATGAGAAGAAAGAAGGGTTCCTGCAGCCCTCACCGCTCGCGGCGTTGCTGGGCCAACGTTCTCAGCTCATCCATGAACTGGTCAATATCTTTGAACTCGCGGTAGACAGACGCAAAGCGAACATATGCGACCTGATCCAGTTGATGAAGCTCTTTCATCAACTCTTCGCCCACGATCCGGCTGTCGATTTCGGTTTCACCCATTTCCTGAATCCGTTTCTCGATACGATCCGTCACGGCTTCGATGGTGGCGGTACTGATGGGCCGTTTTTCGCAGGCCTTCTTGAGACCGGCGAGAATTTTTGTACGGTCGAATGACTCCCGGCGGCCGTCCTTTTTCACCACCACGGGAAGGATTTCATCGACGCGTTCATAGGTAGTGTAGCGACGCTTGCAGCCGAGACATTCGCGTCGACGGCGAATAGCCTCGCCTTCCTTCGCCATGCGCGAGTCTACAACCTTGTCTTCGAGTTCATCGCAGAACGGACATTTCACAGGCGGTGGTCCTGCCCCGTCTGACGAGGTTTAGTAGGTATGAAAG
>Ga0334722_10005363_pt1 | contig 12984 bp, 8 predicted proteins | sample C3_bottom_MG_FD_207210 | JGI IMG/M metagenome (GOLD analysis project Ga0334722, IMG submission 207210) | Sediment microbial communities from Yellowstone Lake, YNP, Wyoming, USA - C3_bottom | ecosystem: Environmental > Aquatic > Freshwater > Lake > Sediment | place: USA: Wyoming | collected...
TTCAGCGCCGCCTCGCGGTTAAAGGAGCGAGTCCTGGCGCCGTAGGCGGGCGGACGGGCGAGGACAGCGTAGCGCATCCCCGGCACGTGGACGTCGAGGCCAAAGACTGCCGTGCCATTCACCTTCGCAACGCTGTCGACGCGCGCCACGGGCGTCCCGACCAGGCGGAACTCCCCCTTCTTCTTCAGCGGCGGGTCCGCCGGGACCGGGATCGCAGCGGCCTCGGTGCACAGCTCGCCGTAGCTCACCGTGCGGCTGCTCGGCGTGTGGGTGACGACGCCGAACGCGGCTACGCACTCCCCTGTCGGTGCCCCCCAACGCTTCGCGGCGGCCGCGACAAGCATGAAACGCGCCGCCGCACCGGCTTTCCGCAGGGGCTCGAACATGTGCTTGACGCTGGTGCTGCCCCCCGTGGCCTGCATGCCGAACAGGGGATCCTTGTACTCGTCGCGTGCCGGGGCGACCTCGATGGCGACCCTCTTCCAGTCCGCCTCGAGTTCGTCGGCCACGATCATCGGCAGTGACGTGTAAATCCCCTGTCCCATCTCGGACTTGGCGACAACGATGGTCACGCTGCCGTCCGGGTGCACGGTCAGCCAGGCGTTGGGTCGGAAATCAGCCCCAGCCGCGGCTTCGGCTGTGGTGGCGCGGAGGCCGAAGGGCGAGTAGACGACCGCCAGGGTGAGCCCGGCGCCGGAGTACTTCAGGAACTCCCGTCGCGTCAACCCAGCGTTCACGGCGCGCCTCCTTCCTTGGCAAGCTTGGTGAGCGCGGCGTGGATACGGGGGTAGGTGCCACAGCGGCAGAGGTTGCGGTCCATGGACTTGACGATCTTCTCTTCGGAAGGACGGCCGTCCTCCGCAAAGAGGGCCGCCGCCTGCATGATCTGGCCCGGCTGACAGTACCCGCACTGTACGACCTCCCCGGCGATCCAGGCTTTCTTCACGGGATGATCGGCGGGGAGGCCCTCAATAGTGGTGACCGCCTTTCCGGCGACCGCGCCGACCGGAGTCTGGCAGGAGCGGGCCGCCCGGCCATCGATGTGCACCGTGCAGGACCCGCAGATGCCCTTGCCGCACCCGAACTTCGTGCCGGTCAGACCGAGGTGATCGCGCAGGACCCAGAGCAGCGGGACGTCGGTTTCGGCGTCCGCTTCGTACCGTGTACCGTTCACCATGAGCGTTATCATCCACGTTCCTCCTTCTCGAACCGCTGAAGTGAATCCGAAGGATTGCAGCCCCACCTGGGGTGGGACCGCATCCCCCACGCAGCGTGCACTATGTATCGGCGACCTTCGAACGACGTCATCTGACCGTTCGGCGTAATTTTCGGACCGCGGAGGGAAGTTTGTCAAGGTCAGCTCGGCTCGTTGAGGAAAAGTGTGGTCCCCCGCGGTAGAGCGTGAGCAGCAGCGGGGGCAGGAAGGCCAGCAGCATCTCCTGATAGAGACCTCGACTTTGCGGAAGCCGTAGGAAGCGCACCTCATCAGTTTGATTCTGGTGTGAGCCCCTTCGGTGTAAGCGTTGGTACTGCGGGAGAAAAAGTTTTTTGGGCCTCACCCATTTACCAGACAGCCCGGAGCTATCTCGTCAGGAGTGGCAATACAACTGGGAATAGGTTCAGTCGCATCTTTTCAGCGCCATCGTCCAAAGCAACAGCTCTCGGGAGGTCCGGGCCCTCCCTCGTTGCCCTATCAGGGCTCATCTGCTGAGCTCTTGGCCTTCTGATCCCTTCGCCTTCTCCGCTGAGAGTCAGATCCGTGCCTCTTGGGTCACTCCGCTGTTCCATGGGACCTTCCCACCTTTGACTGCTGCCGACAGACGACCTGTTCCAACACCGACTGCCCGCCGGCGGTTCAAGGAACCCGCCGCGCGGCTTGCCATCAGGAAAACTCAGAGATAGGATGCACTCAGCCGGCGCCAACAGCCTGGGGGAGTATGAAGAAGTCACCGGGTGGAGAAAGGCATGGACCAAGCGGAACATCCTGAACAGATTCGCGGGAGGCCTGACCTCGAACTTCGGATCCAGGGAATAATCGCCCCTGGACAGGAGAAGAATGCCTCAGAGATAAACGAACTTCTCAGCGGAGTCGGCGCTGCCCTTAATTATCTGTTCAGGCAGGGTCTTGAGCAGACGCGAATATCCGACACCGTGAAAGCGGATGCCTCCGAGATGGTTAACGCGTCTGACCAAACGAAAGAGCTTTCCACCCGGGTTTCGGCGTTCATGGACGAATTGACCACCGCGGTGGCCGAGATCGCGCAGAAAATCAATGCCGGCGGCGCCGATGCGTCTGCGACCGGCGCCGATTCTCTCCGGAAGACCGATTCTTCGCTGGAAAGCATCAAAAAGCTTTCCTTGAGAATTTCCTCGTGGGCCGAAACAAACAAGGCGTTGTCCGAGGGGGCCAAGGAGATCGCAGGTGTCATCGATGTCATTGACGATGTGGCGGATCAGACGAACCTTCTGGCGCTGAACGCCGCTATCCTGGCGGCAAGTGCGGGAGAAAAAGGGCGGGGGTTTGCGGTTGTTGCCAGAGAGCTGAAAAAACTTTCGGACAGGACAGCACAATATATCAAGGAGATCGTCGGCACTCTCAATCAGATCGCGAAGAAGGCGGACGACTCGCTGGTGAACATGAAGGATACACTCGCTGTTGTGGCGGAAAGCATTGAGAAAGCCCAGGCTACGGACGAGTCGCTTCGGCAGATCGCCTTGAAAGCGTCATCGATCGCCGGGGAAGTCTCCGCAAGCATGGATTCAGTTTCGGCCCACTCGCACAACGCCCGGGAGATTGCCGAGCGAATCGCCCAGTCGGGGGCGGCGGTGGCGCGCAACGCTTTGGACATCTACACAAAGCTTTGCTCATTCAAGCTCAACGATGAGGACCGGGCACTTGAGCGTCTTCTTATTGCGACAGCACGGGAATTTCAGGACAAGCTTGCCGCCGATGTCGCGGGGGGGCGGATCAAGACGGAAGATCTTTTTGACGAAGGATACCTTTCAGATGATGGGATCAAGCACCGGAACAGGGCTTCCGGTTATTTCAGCAGCGTAATCCTGCCACGGCTGGAGGAGTGGTCCTCGGCGAACCGGAGAATTATTTACGTCGTTGTCATGGACCGCAAGGGATTTATGCCGACGCACGTCAAACCCGACCGCGCGGGAGTCATCATGAAGGACAACGTGTCGCAGAGCGGCGCTCAATCCCAGGACATCATCGGCCAGGCCTTCAGAAGGCCGATTGCGGCCGGCGGCGAGCTCGTGATCGATATCTCCTGCCCGGTCAGGGTAATGAATAAACACTGGGGGTGTCTCAGGATCGGGTACCTACCTTCAAATAATTAACGCGCACGCAAGTACACCGCAGGCAGCGAACACCGTCCCGGCAACGTTCGCCCCGTCGCCGGGAGGATCTCAGTCCGCACAGAGGAGGATCGCATGAGGAAGAGAATTCTTTGGGTTGTTGCAGCGACGCTCTTATGCTGGGTTCCTGCGGCACGGGCCGCGGAGGGGCTCACCAAGATCGCCGAGGACGTGTACTCCTATGTCGGGGTGCAAGACAGCTCGCCGGCCAACAGCTACGCGGCCAACGCGGGCATCGTGATCGGCAAGGACGCCGTGCTGGTGGTGGACACCCTGATCAGCGCCAGGGAAGCCGAACGATTTCTGGCGGACATTCGCAAGGTCACGGACAAGCCGATCCGCTACGTCGTGAATACCCACACTCACCTGGACCATGCCTTCGGCAACTGCGTCTTCGCGAAGCTCGGCGCAGTGGTGATTTCGCAGGAAAAGGACCGGGAAGGACTGGAGAAGATCGCCGCTGTCGCCTTGAAGAATGCCGTCGCCTTCGGAGTGTCTGAAGAGATGTTGCAGGGCACGACCATTTCAGTGCCGACGATCTCCTTCCCGCAAGCGGCGCGGGTCGACCTCGGCGGAATAGCCGTCGAACTGATCGCTGCCGCGCCATCGCACTCCCCCGGCAGCGCATTCGTGTGGGTCCCCTCCCGCAAGGTCGTCTTTGCCGGCGACGTGCTCTTTACGGATTTTCATCCGTACATGGGGGACGGCGATGTGGCCGGGTGGCTCAAGGCGCTGGACGCCATAGCCGCCCTCGACGTGACCGCCATCGTGCCGGGTCACGGGCCCCTTTCGACGAAAAAGGATCTCGCGGAGATGCACGCCTACCTGACGACCTTCGACGCCAAGGCACGGGAAATGGCGAAAACGGGCGCGAGCGCCGCAGCCATCGTTGCCGAGCTCAAGAAGATCCTCCCCGCCCGAAGCCAGGGGGAGTGGATGATCGGCGCCAACGTGAACGGCATGTACCTGGGGAAGCACGACACACGATGAATGCCGAGGGCGTTAGTGGGGGCGAGAGGCAAATCCCCAGGTGCTCGTCATGAAGCTTGAAGACCATCCCACCGTGAAACGGTACCGGGAGGCGCACGCCACGCCCGAGACCGTGGCGGGAGAGCCGGTCTCCGCCGCCTGGATTCGCGAGGTCTGTCTCGCTGCCGGCGCCGACGATGCGGGCTGCGCCGATCTCCAGGACCCGGTTTTCGCTCCTGAGCGCACGCGGCTGCTCTCGCTGCTGACGGGCGCGCGCACGCTCGTCAGCCTCGTGCTGCGCCTCAATCCCGAAAGCGTCCGCTGCCTCTCCCGGTCGGCGTCGGATCTGGAGTTCTCCGTCGGCATGCACCGCATGGACGGGATCGCGCAAACGGTGGTGCGCCGCCTGCGGGAGAAGGGCATCCACGGTGTCAACTTCTCCACCGGATTCCCCATGGACCTGGAGAACTGGCCCGAGGGGATGTGGGCCGCGTCCCACAAGCTGGCTGCGGAGGCGGCGGGATTGGGCCGGCGGGGGCACAACCGCCTGCTGCTGCACCCACGGTTCGGCGCGTTCGTCATGCTCGACACGATCCTCGTCGACGCCGCAGCGGATCAGTACGGCAGGCTCCTCGACTACGACCCCTGCATCTCCTGCAAATTGTGCGTCGCGGCCTGCCCGGTGGGGGCCATCGCCGCGGACGGTCATTTCGGTTTCACCACCTGCCTCACGCACAACTACCGGGACCGGCTGTGCGGGTTCGTGGATTGGGTGGAGAACGTCGTCGCCAGCCGCACCGCGGCCGAGTACCGGGCCCGGATCTCGGATCCCGAGACGGTCGCCCTCTGGCAGGGCCTGACCTACGGGGTTTCCAACAAGTGCAGCTATTGCATGGCGGTCTGCCCGGCGGGCAGCGAGAACATCGGGCCCTACGCGGAGAACCGGCAGGAATACAGCGATCGGGTGCTCCAGCCTCTCAGGGCGAGGGAGGAGCGGGTCTACGTCGTGCCGGGCTCCGACGCCGAGGCTCACGTCAAGGCGCGTTTCCCCCACAAGCAACCGCGGCGCGTGAGCAGCGGGTTGCGCGCCGGCACGGTCCGCGGTTTCTTCAGGGCGCTGCCCCTGGCGTTCAACCGCGGCCAGACCGAGGGGCTGAAGGCAAGGTGGCACTTCGTTTTCGGCGGCGCGGAGAGCTATGAGGCCACCGTGGTCATCGATGGCCCGTCGCTGACGGTCTCGGAGGGTCTGGTGGGCACGCCCGACGTCTTTGTCCGGGCCGACAGCCGCACCTGGCTCAAGTTCCTGGCGAAAGAGCAGAACATAGTCCTGGCCATCGTCACGGGGAAGATCAAGATCAAAGGGCCCACGAAGCTCATGGACCGGTTTGCGAAGTGTTTTCCGCTGTAATGCCGTTCACGATGCTCACACGATGATGACAACCTTGCCTAGGGCGTGCCCCTCCCCGAAGCAGGTTATCGCCTCATGTGTCCGGCTCAGCGGAAACGTCCTGCCGATGACCGGCGTCAGCTTCCCGGATTCCATGAGCTCATTCAAGAAGAGCAGGTCCTGCTTCAGGGGGCGCTCGCTGCAAACACGGATGCGCTGCGGCACGAACAGCGAAAGCAGCGGGGCCTTGACGAGGAGCACTCCCGTGCTGGCAAACCAGCGCTTGTAGAACTGGCCGCCGTTCGGCACAAGTGTCCCGCCGCGCTTCAGCGCTTGCAGCAGGCGCGACAACGAGTGCTGCAACACGTTGTCGAGGATCAGGTCGTAGCGCTCCGCGCCCTGGGTGAAGTCCGCTTGCGTGTAGTCGATGACGTGGTCCGCGCCGATTGACCGAACCAGATCCAGCTTCGACGTGCTGCACACGCCGGTCACCTCCGCGCCGAACGACTTGGCGATCTGCACGGCGAACGTGCCGATGCCACCGCCGGCGCCGACGATCAGGACCTTCTGCCCGGGCCGGATGCCGCCCGCGTCGCGCAGCGCCTGGAGCGCGGTGAGCCCGGCCATGGGAACGGCGGCTGCCTGTTCGAACGTAATGTTGGCAGGCTTGGGCACCAGGTGCTCCTCCGCGGCAACCGCGTACTCGGCGAAGGTGCCTCTGCCGGCGCCGAAAACCTCATCCCCGACCTTGAGCCGCGTCACGTTCCTGCCGACAGAGTCGAGGGTGCCCGCCAGATCCATGCCGCGAACACCGAGCTTCGGCGTCCGCAGCCCGAACGCCAGGCGGACGATATACGGCACGCCATGAACACCGGCCCAGTCGGGAGGGTTCACCGCTGCCGCGCGAACGTGCACGAGGACCTCGGTCTCCTTGATTGCCGGCTTGGCGATTTCCTTGAACTGCAGGACTGCCGGTGAGCCGTACTCGCTCTGAACGACCGCTTTCAGGACGCCTCCCTTGACACCGTTGTTGCGATGTCAGCCGCACGAGTCGCGCATAAACTCATGGGATTTTCCTGCAACATATTCCGGCCGAAGCGGCTGTTTGTCAAAGCAGCTCCCGAAGAATGCCCCGGTTTCTTCTGGAGCGAGAACTGCGGTCTGTTGGAATTCATCGACTCACCCATAATGTTCGAAAGGAGTATCCTCCTGCCAATGGGGTTCAATACCCTTACCCGTCCACCATAGTGGGGTAGCTTCAGCTGAAGCGGGGGCGTTGAAGGCAGGTGTGAAGGTGCAGATCAGGACAAAGGCGATCCTCATCCTCACCGTGTCCTCCGCCGTTCTCGGTGCGAGCCTCCTTGCCATCTCCATGACCGTGCTGCGCGCCGGGTTCGTCTCGCTCGAGGAGCGGCACGCCCTGCTGGACATGGGGCGCGTGCGCAAGGCCTACGCGCAGAGACTTCAGTCCCTCGGCCGAACCGCAAGCGACTGGGCGCGCTGGGACGATACCTGGCTGTTCATCCAGGGCAACAAGCCCGGCTTCGTGGCTGAAAACCTCGAGGACGAGAGTCTCGCCGCCCTGGACGCGGACCTGATGGTGTTTCTGTCACGCGACGGGATCCCCTTTCATGTGAAAACGAGGCCGCGCCCCGGCTTCGTCGCCCCCCCCGGAGCCGCATCAACGCTCCGGGCGATGGACACCGCGCCGACCCCTCCGCCTCGAGACGACAAATCACTCACGCGCACCGGCACGCTGCCGTTCGCGGGCGCACCGCTGATGTACGCCACGCATCCGGTCTATCGCAGCGACGGGTCAGGCCCTGCGGCAGGACAGTATTACATCGGCCGCTTTCTCGACGGGGAGCGACTCGCAGAACTCGGCGCAGAGGTGGGGCTCCAGCTCTCGCTCCGTCCCGCGAACGTTCTGCCCCCCGGCAGTTCGGACGTCGTCCGCCGGCTCGACGGCGACCGGCTCCTCGTGCAGGGCATCACCATGGACCCGTCGGGCGCGCCCGCCTTCGTCGTGGAGATCAGCGAGCCGCGGGAGATTTATCGCCGCGGCACCGCGACCATTCGCACCTTTCTCATATTGTTCATCGGTGTCGGCCTCGCCGTGGCGGGGATCTCCCTGCTGGCGCTCCACCACGGCGTGCTCGCGCGCGTCGAGTCGCTCAACGAGCAGGTGCGCCGGATCGGCGGTGGCCAGAAGGGCGCGCAGGACATCACCGTTGATGGCGAGGACGAGCTCTCGGACCTCGCCCGCTCGATCAACGCCATGCTCCACTCGCTCGCCAGGGCCGACAAAACGCTCGTGCGCTCGGAGCGGCTCGCCGCCGTTGGCACGCTCGCGGGCGGCGTGGCGCACCAGTTCAACAACCTCAACGCCGGCATGCTCGGATTTGCCGAGCTCGCGCTGAACCGGGCCTGTCTGGACGACGAGGCGCGCCGCTACCTCGAACAGATCGTGAAGGGCGTGCTGCGCTCCGCGACGATCACCCGGGGACTGCTCGCCTTCTCCGGGGAGATTCAGCAGGCACCGACCCTCTGCCGGCTCGACGAAGTGGTCGCGGAGTCGCTGCCGCTGGTGTCCCGGGAGCTGACTCGCCACGCGGTCACGCTCGAGAGCCGGCTCGGCGAGGTTCCCGCCGTGCCCATGGATCCCGCTCTCATCCAGCAGGTCGCGATGAACCTCCTCCTCAATGCGATCCACGCGGTCATCGGCCGCCCGGAGCGGCTTATCGTGGTGGAGACCGACGTCGCCGGACCCTTCGTGCGGCTCGTGGTTCGCGACACGGGATGCGGGATCCGCGCCGACGACCTGACGCAACTCTTCACGCCCTTCTTCACCACGAAGGGGGAGCACGCTGCGCAGGACTCCTCGCAGGCACAAGTGGCCGGCACCGGCCTCGGGCTGAGCGTGAGTCACACCATTGTCGCGCGCCACGGAGGCCGCATCGAGGTGGAGAGCAGCGAAGGAGTCGGGGCGACGTTCACCGTCCTGTTGCCTCTTGAAGGGGCCGCGCCGGGCGCTCCCCCCCCGCAAGCCGGCTGAGCAGGCACGACCCCGAAGAGGAATCCTCCACTCAAGAAGGGCAAGAAGGACACAAGTGGCTCGTGTAGTCGAGGACCTTGTCGGCTCCAGGGATTTCACCAATTCAATACTTGACGCACTACAGACGCCGGTGACTTCAGCGCCAAGCGACCCGCACCGGCAGCTGCGTCCGCAAACTCCGGAGGGATCTCAGTCCGCTCGCCACAGAACAGCCAGGGTGCAACGAGCATCCCAATGCTGCCGAACCCCGTCGCGCAGCGTCGCGTCGAGGACTGCCGCCAGATCGAGCGGGTGGCCGCAGAGCCCGGCAAACGCCCTGCCGCTGGTGGTACACTGCAGAGCAGGAGGCGGCGATGGGAGAGTTGGCCACCTGCAGCGCCTGTGGCAGGAAGTTCAATCCGACGTTCGCCCGTTGCCCTTTCTGCAACGCGCCCGTCAGACCGGCGCCGACCTCGCCCCCGCCGGGAGTACAGCCGGCCGCGCGTCGCACCTATGCGGCGATGGCGGAAGATGTTATCGCCGGAAACCGGCCCTTCCTCTTCCTCGAGTTCCACCCGGCCGCGTACCTGACGCTCGACCACTTCTTCGAGCACACCTGGGGAACCGAGGGCAAGGCGGCCGCCGACCCGGCATGGCGGATGACCGAGGGGCAGCGCTCCGCGATCTTGAATTTCGGGGTCTTCCTCGGCGAGCTCTTGCGGCGCGAGTTCTCGGGGCGGTGGGAGGAGGACCCGGCAGACCCCGGCAACGCCTTCAAGACGAGCGTCCTCCTGCCCGGAGGTCTGCAGGTTAGTCCGGTCGCGCGGGTTTACCAGCGGTTCAGGAACGGGGCCGCAGAAGCCTTCGAGCCGCTCCACCGGATGGTCCGCGGGAAGCTCGGCATCGTTCCCTCCCCCGCGGAGATCCCGGGCTGGATGCGGGCCGCGAAGCACTTCCAAGACGCGCGCCGGCCCGACCTCGCGGCGCACTTTCTCGAGCGCGCCCTCACCCTCGGGCCGGCGCTTCCCCAGCGCACGAAGATCGAGACGCTGCTCGCCCTCGCCCGGGAGGAGGCGACAAACGCAGCTGCCGACACCGCGGCGCGGAACGACGGGACCGCGGGCGTTCCGCAGGTATCTCCTGCTGCGGGGGAACCCCCAGGAGAAACGGCGGTGGGCAGAGAGACTGCCGGAGCGCGGTCGCCCGCGGCAGCATCTCCGCCGCCAGCGCCGGAGCCCGTGCGCGATCCGGCCGTATGGCTCGCCGAGATCGAGGAGATCGAGGATGTGGGGAAAGCTGTCGCGGCTTACGCGCTCTTCACCGCCGAGCACCCCGGCGTCGCCGAGGCCTGGCGCGAGCTCGGCGTCGGGCTGACGATGTTAAACCGCGGCGAGGAGGCGCTCGCCTGTTTCGACCGCGCGATCGCTCTGGAGCCGGACGAACCTAAGAGCTACGACCACAAGGCGGTCGCACTCGCGCGCCTCAAGCGCCTCGCGGAGGCCGTGCGCACACTCGACGACGGGCTGCGGCACTGCCCGCGCTCCGGCACACTTTTGATGCGCCGTGGCGTCTTCCTCGACAACCTCGACCGCACGGACGAAGCGATGCGCTCCTTCGCAGCCGCGCTCCAGGCCGACCCGAACTACCCGGAGACCTGGGCTTTCAAAGGGGACCTCGAGCAGCGCCTCGGCCGCACCGCCGACGCCATCGCATCGCTCCGACGCTACCTGGCCGCGCATCCCACCCAGAATGAACGGCGGGTGCTCGCCGCGCGCCGTCAGCTCGAGGCGCTCGAGCGCGACGGCGGCAACGGTTGAACGCGCTAGTGGTTAACGCAGTGGGTCGGAGCAGGCTGCTGGCAGGCAACACTTGAAGACAGTGACCGACAAGACCAGGATGGTTACAGGTCGTCATGACGCGCGGCTGCTGCCCCTCTTGACACATTGGCTCTGCGAGGAAAAGTCCTACCCATGAACTCGACGCGCCGCTTCGCTGCCGCTCACTGGCCGCGATCGCTCCAGATGTCATCGGCACTCGGCACGGCGCTTCTCGTCGGCATCGGCATCGCCGCCTATCGGGCGATCCCGATCCCAAACGGCTTCACGCACGGCTTCGGCACCGTCGTGGCGCTGGTCCTGCCCGCCAGCTTGATTCTGAGCCTCCTCTTCACGGTCACGGGGTACATCGTCTCCCCCACCGACCTCGCCGTTCAGCGCTTGTTCTGGAGCACCCACGTACCGCTGGTCGGTCTCGGCGCCGTCTATGCCGACCCCACTGTCTGCAGGCACTCCTTGCGGATCATCGGCAACGCCGGCCTCTTCGGCTTCACTGGCCTCTATCAGAGCAGCAAGCTCGGTCGGTACCGTCTCTTCGCTACAGATATCTCCCACTCCGTCGTCCTGGTGCTCCCCGGCCGCACCGTCGTTGTCACGCCCTCGGCCACGGAGTCTTTCATCGCGCACATCCGCCAAATATTTCCGGCCGCTCAGCAGGCCCCTGAAACGGGAAATTCGTCGCGGCCGGCACACCCCTTGCGGAGAGACCATGCGCAAGGCACGAGATACTAGCCGGGTCTGACCAAGCGCCATGAAGCAAGGTGGAATGTCGTCGGGCAAGGGTGACCTCATGGCCGCGCTGTGCCTCCTGCTGCTTCTCTGGCTGCCCGGCGCAGCGCTCGCCGGCTCCGGCCAACCTCGCCTGCCGCAATCATCCATCCCTGCCGATGCTTCCGCTGAAGTAAGGGGGTATCTCTTCCGGTTGTACGCACCCGCCGCCGACAAGCGGGCACCGGCGGTCGCAGCGTTGGGGAACCTGGCGGAGAGGGCCGCGCCGGCGGTGCCGTTTCTCATCGGCATGGCGGATTTTTCTTCCACCGAGGGAAAAGAGATCGAGCAGGCGCTCGTAAAGATCGGCGCCGCCGCAGTCGAACCTCTCCTGCCCGCACTCCGCGATCCCGATCGCCAAGTCCGTACTGCCGCGGCCCGGGTGTTGGGAGAACTCAAGGACCCGCGGGCGGTGACGGCCATAGCCGGGCTCCTGCAGGATGAGGAAAGGCTGGTTCGGGAGGCGGCGGCCAAGGCCCTCGGAGAGATCGGCGCGGCCTCGGCCAGCGGGCCGCTGTTCACCGCTCTGCACGACAAGGATGTCAGCCTGCGGCAATACGCCGCCAAGTCCCTCGGCAAGATCGGCACGCCGGTGCTGGAGCAGGCGATCGCCCTGCTGAAAGACCCGGATGTCGACCAGCGCCGCTATGCCGCCTGGATCCTTGGCGACCTCAAAGATCCCCGGGCCGTCGAACCGATCACGATCGCCCTGCGGGGCCATACCAAAGACACCCCGGATCAGGATGTCTATGAGACCGTGATGGCGCTGGTGAAAATCGGCCCTGCGGCGACGGAATCCTTGCTCGCGCTCGCCCAGCACGGCAGTGACGCCGTGCGGCGGGAAGCGCTCTTCGCGCTCGGGACCATCAAGGAGCTCCGGGCGGCACCGTTGCTCTTGGCGGCCTTGCATGACCCGAACTACAGAATTCTCGCGAAGGCGATCGAGGCCTTGGAGAAGATCAAGGACCCACGGGCCGTCGAGCCGCTGATCCCGATCCTCAAGGACCCCAGACCCGGATTCCGCATCGCGGCAGCCGAGGCCCTGGGAGCGATCGGGGACGCCCGGGCGGTTGAACCGTTGATCAAGGCCCTGGAGGATTCGGAAGGTCTGGTCCGGATGACAACAGCTCTGGCCTTGGGTGAGATCAAGGATCCTCGCGCGGTGGAACCGCTGTTGGGCGCCCTCAAAGACAAGATGGCGGACGTGCGGAAGGAGGCGGCCAAGGCGCTCGTGCAACTGCCCGACACCCGGGCAGTGCGCCCCCTGATCGCCGCCTTGGGCGACGAATCATCCGACGTGCAAAAACAGGTGATCGAGGCCCTCGTCAAAATCGGTGCGCCGGCCTTCGCCCCCCTCCTTGCCGCCGTCCAGGACAAGAGAAAAACGGCCCGAACAGGGGCGGTGCTGGCCCTCGGCGCATTCAAGGACGCACGTGCCGTCGAGCTGCTGATCCCGGTCTTGAAGGATTCCTCGGCGCGCTACGCTGCCGTCTACGCGTTGAAAGAGATCGGCGATCCCCGTGCCGTAGAACCTCTCCTGGCCGCGCTGCAGGATTCCTTTGAAAGCCGCACCATCGTCGCCGCTCTTGTCGCATTGAAAGATCCCCGCACCGTGGAACCCCTCA
>Ga0334722_10005364_pt1 | contig 12980 bp, 7 predicted proteins | sample C3_bottom_MG_FD_207210 | JGI IMG/M metagenome (GOLD analysis project Ga0334722, IMG submission 207210) | Sediment microbial communities from Yellowstone Lake, YNP, Wyoming, USA - C3_bottom | ecosystem: Environmental > Aquatic > Freshwater > Lake > Sediment | place: USA: Wyoming | collected...
TCGGCCTCGCCAGGTCCCATGAACCATGAAGCTGGCCGCTGCCACGGAAGGTGATATCGGCGACCACCTGGACCGCCTCGCCGACCGGCACGTTCTTGAAGCGCGAGCCGTCGAGGAAGCGCAACTCCGCGCGGTCAATCCCGAAGTTCGCTGCGACGCGGCCGGCAAAGTCCAGCCGCAGTTCACCCGTAGCGCTATCGCCGCCGACGCGGAAGGTGCGTTGAAAGGTAAACCAGGTGAATCCCGCTGAGAGCGCGGTGTCGATTACCGTATGCGGGATGACCAGCTGCTCGCTCATGACGACTCCCCCGGCCACTGCCCTTGCCGACAGTGCGCTGCTCGCGGGATCGGCGATCGGTTGCGAAAAGTGCGCGGAGACCAACCCGAGAATCCGGCCCTCCGGATTGCGAAACACCCCCTCGGAGGAGGTGAGACTCAAGGACGAACCGGCCGGGCCGGTGACCCCGGGGAGCAGGGAAACGTCCCAACGCACGCCGGTACTGGTTGAGCCATGTGGCTCGACACCGGCCCGCGCCGGCTGCGGACTCACCGACTGGATTGCGTTCGCCGGTTGCAACAGCAGCGTGCCGACGAGCACGGCGCCGTCCACCGTAAAAGTGCGCTCGAAGCGCATGCCTGCCCCGCCGCGCGCCCTGAGAACAGCGCTCACAACGCTTTCGGGTACCCGGAGCGTTTCATCAATCACCAGCGAATTTCTGCCGGTACTCTGCAGCGGATTGCTCACCGCTGATCCGTAGACCCGGCCCCGCCCGTCCTTGAACCAACCCTCCCGGGATCCGATCCGGACGCTAGCGCCGCCTCCGAGCGACAGCTTCCAGCGCACGGACACCAGCGTGTCGGCCCCCGAGGCAACGGGCGCCGAGAGCGGCGAAGCCTCGACGGCCCACGACGTCGTGACAAAGATCGTTACGGTGGGTGCGGCGAAGCAACCACCGGTGGCGGAGCAGAACGTGCGGGCGTACTCGAGCTGCGTCAGTCGCCGTCGCCTGATCTCGGCGATGACGCTGGCGGGGATCGTCACGGTATCGACAACGCTGGAACCCGCAAAACTCCACTCCAGGGTTTTTGACACCGGGTTCTCCCCGAGGATGGCAAGCGGACCACCGGGGCTGGTTTGAAACGCTCCCGTCGGGGATACCAGTATCGCCCTGAGCGGGGCACTCCCATCGTCCCGGGAGAAGGTGACGGAGAATACGGGACTGCCGTCAATGTTGACCCTCACCGAAACCGGGGCGACGGTGATTGTCGGCGCCGCCAACGCCGGCGCGGTAACACCGAGGCAGACCCCGAGGGCGGTGAAGGCAACCAGTGCGCGCATGTTCCAGGTTTTCATGGTCTCACCCTCCTTACCGCCACGTTCCTGCGGCCGACACCGGCCAGCCGATATTCACCGCGAGGAAGACCTGGAACGGATTTTTATCATTCTCGTTCGTCAACCGGTCGTCGACTTTCTGCTGCTGGCCCTTGAGGTTCAACGCAATCCCCGGCCAGTTGTCCCGGGCCTGGCGCAGCGCCAGGTCAAGACTGAAGTCCGTGGTTTGCGTCACCATGCTCTCGGAGTTATCCGAGGCTTTCTTGATGTCGTTCTGGTGCGCGACCCGCGCCGTGAGGTAATCTTTGACCAGCACCAGCGTCAGATCGCCGCCGATCAAGGTGCCGGTCCGAGTCAATCCCGTTCCGAGGTCTTTCTCGCGCGTGTACTGGCCGCGCAGCCCGAGCGTGATCCGCTCCCAGAGCCGTAAACCCAGATTCCCGTCTGCGCTCTCGGACGTACGGTCCGCGGCCACGCCGGTCAGGTCAACCTCCCGTCGAGAGCGGTAGCTGCCCTTCCAGTCCCAGATCGTATACGCCGACCCGAGCGCGGCGGACCATTCGCGGTTACGCTTGTCCGGCTTCTCGGTCGTTCCCTCGGGGAGCTGGATGGTCCGGTCGCGAAGTTCCTGGTACCCGAGGTCCAGCCGCGGCTGACCGAGTACGCCCTGTGCCCAACCACCCGGGGTCAGCGTCGGGCTGTACGCCACCAGCGCGCCCATCAGATCAGTGCGCCCCGTCGCCACTGCGGGGTCGTCCTCGATGTTGTCGTGCTCGCGGCCGGCCACCGCTTCGGCACTCAGGCCGCCGAGTTCGACCCGGGTGAATCCCTTCTGCATCTGCAGGTCGTTGGGGAGCCCGGCGTTTGCGAGGCTTTTGAACGAGGAACCGGTTGAGCGGTACTCGCCCCCGATGCTCCAGACAACCGGCATTTCGGCAAGCTTCAAATCCCGCAGCAGATCCAGGATCGCCGCGGCGCCGTACGCCTTGTCCGGGGTCGCCTTCTGTTCGCCTGCCCCGTCGGGGTCGAACTGCGTCGCCGCGTACTCGCCGCGCAGGCGCAGCCGCTGGCCGGCGAGCCCGCTGACAAACCCGAGGCTCCAGGCGCTCCCGTCGCTGAACGCGGTCTCGTCCGCCACCCCCAGCCCCGGATCGGTCCCCTGCTTGCCGACGAGATAGATGCCGGTGAGCGTGAGCCACTCGGCGTGCTGCGGGATCGGCCGCAGCGTCAGTGAGCCGCCAAGCACACGTTTTTCAGGGTCGCCAATGCCCAACCCGTGCTTGAAGCCGGTCACCGGTTCGGTGCGCAGGGCGAAACCGCTCGCCTGCACCTGCTGCCCGGCGTTGGTGTAGCCGAGCGACACGCCGCGTCGCTGGAAGGCGCCGATGATCGGGCTCTCCAGGCGTGGGTCGACCTGGCCGACCTGGGCGGTGACCCCGCCCACGCGTACCGTCGCCAGATAATTGCCCCCCTCGAAGCGATCGAGCCCCTGCGCCGGTTGGTTCGACCAGAGGCCGTCGGCGTTGCCGCTGACCTCCCAGAACGGGGTCCCGGCCGATCCCTCGAGCCGCAGCGTGGCATCAGCGGTACCGGGGTGCGACGGCAGCGATTCTTCGGGGATGTTCTTGGTCTCGGCGCGGTAGGTCGCGGCAAATCCCGCATCGGCGCGGACCTGATAGGCGATCGCCTGGCCGACCTTGAAGGTCCAGGAACCACGCTCCACGACCTCCCCCGCCTCGTTGTACTGCGCGAGCGTCAGCCGGTGGGTCCCGCTCGCGAGCGGTCGCGGCGGCCGCACCACGACCTCGGCGCCCTCCATGGTCAGGATCGGTGTCACGTCCATGGTGTCGAGTTCAACCGCCAGCCACTCCAGCGTCGCCGGGTCGATGTCGTCCGGGAGCTTGATCCGCAACGGCGACTGCGGGTCGGTCGGCTCAGCGACGGATGAGGAAAACTCGCCCTGCCAGCCAGACTCGAGCGCCAGGGCCGGCGCGCAGAGGGCAATCGCCAGTACCCCGGCGACTGCGGCGCACAACCTGAAGTATCTGCTCGGCATCTTCCCCTCCTTCGCAAACGGCCTGTTCGCCGATTTCGGCACCGAGCTACCGACAACTGATCGTAGCACTGCCTGGACCTTCATTATCCCCGCCGGCATGAGCCGTCACGCACTGCAACTGCGTCACAGCCTCAACGTCCGCCACGGCGCCGCGCGCGTCGTAGGCGAGCGCCCCGTCGGCCGTCTTCGTACCCGGCTTCCAGCGTACCACCCACGCTGAGGAGCCGTCCTCGTTCTCGCTCTGCTTCTCCAGGCAGACCGAGTCGTCGACTCTGCAGCACGGACAGTGCGCGTCGTACAGGTCGCACTCCTTGTTCACCTTGCGCAGGCCGCGCCCGGCCAGCGCTTTCATGGCAAGCAGCTTCCCGCCAACGGCGCGTTTCCCCGGCGGCGACGGCGCCGGGGCGCTAGCCTCGGGGGCGGGCACGGGTGCCGGCGCAATCTGTATCGTCACGGCTCCGGCGCTCAGGACGCGTGCGCCCTTCGGCCCGGCCGCGGGCGCCGGTCCGCTTGCCAAACCGCCCTCGTCGCCGTAGTTGTAGCCACCGCCGTAATCACCGCCGTAATCACCGCCGTAATCACCGCCGTAGTCACCGCCGTAGTCACCGCCGTAGTCGCTGCCGTACGCTTCGCAGGTGTAGACGTAGACTTGCGGGAAAAACTCCCCCTGGTAAACGATTCCGAGCGCAAACCAGCCGAGCTTCCCCGCCTGCGGCGGGACGTCGAAGTCGATGCCGGTCGGCTGCCATTTGCTCGTCGCGATGCCGATCGGTTGCCCCTCGTCCACCTGGACGGCGAGCGTAAAGCCGGCTGCCGCGCTGCTCGTCCCGAGGTTGGCGCCTTCGGCGCTCGCCGTGGAGCCGACGTTGACGCAATCGGTCGGCGACACGGAGACGATCTCCGGGACGCCCCCGGAGCCGCCCGTCTGGCCGTAGGACCAGCGCCCCGCGAACATCAGCGCTTTTCCATCGATGATTCGCCCCTGGACGACCGTCTTCCCCCCCTGGGTTTTCGGGATCTTCTTCGTCGTCCGCTTGCGAACCGTGGGGGCGGGGGGTTTCGCGGTCTCGGCCACGCTCTGGATCACGGTTTTCGGAATCTGGACCGAACCCACGGCAACCTTCCCGGCCAAGGGGGCGCACAGCGTCAACGGGAGGCTCGCCGCGAATGCGGTCCCGTTGTGAAGCCCCACTATGAAGGTGGAACCTGCTGTCAGCCCCAGCGTGGCAGACAACGTGGCCGACAGCGTGAACGTGATGCTCGTCGGGGACCATGTGGGCGCGCTGATGTTCTGAAAGGGAGCGTTTGGAAGGGGCGCGTTCCCGACCTGGATCGCCAGTCGATACCCGAGCGTTGGATCGGCCCCGAAATGAGAGCCGGTCAGTGTTATCGCATCGCCGGACTTGATACAACCGGTCGGCGTGACCGAGGCGATGACCGGGACGACGCGCATCAGCTGCTGCGGCGGGCCCGTGGACAACGGGCGGAGGCGCGTTTTATTGAAGTCAGCCGCGCCTGCACTCGTTGCCACGAGCGCCACGAGCGGAAGCGCGATCATCAGAGAACACCTCATGTCGCCTGAGGGACCTTTGGCAACACTGCTGTCACCCGCTACCCCCCGGAGAATCTTTAAACCGCCGGATTTTATTATATATCGCAAAAGCGCGTGCCCCTGTCAACAGAGCCAACCTGAGGCAGGGTTGGCATTTCCGGTTTGCCGCCTGCCCTGAAGCAGCCTGTCCCGGCCCGCGCCGCTGCGCTCGCCCTTGAAATACCCGCCCGGCACAGGTAGCCTTTGTAAGGCATCTCACTTCACGAGGGAGGTACGGACATGAGCATTTTCGACGGCGTGCGGCGGCAGCTGCGGTCGGTCATCGAGTGGACCAACCCCGACCCGGGCGCGCTCTTCTTCCGCTGGACGGACAACGGCGACGAGATCAAGAACGCCTCCAAGCTCATCGTGAACCCGGGTCAAGGGTGCATCTTCGTTTACCGCGGTAAGGTCGAGGCCGTTGTCACCCAGCCGGGGACAACCGATCTGGCCACCGCGAACATCCCGTTCTGGACGACGATCTCCAAGTTCATGCAGGCCTTCCAGAGCGAGTACAAGGTCGGCATCTACTTCTTCTCGACCAAGCGCTTCCTCAACCAGAAGTGGGGCACCAGCAGCACCATCAAGTACGAGGACCCGAAGTACAAGTTCCCTGTCGGGCTGCGCGCGTTCGGCAACTACAGCTTCCGGATCGCCGACCCCGAGGGGTTCTTCGTGAACGTCGTCGCCTCTGCAAGCGACTACGGCGTCGAGGAGTTTCGCCAGGTCGTCGGCGCCCGCATGGTGCAGCCGCTGACCGATTTTCTCGCGACTTCGCAGTTCACCTACACCGAGATCGACGCGAACCGCGAGGAGATCGCGACGGGGATGCGCGAGCGGCTGACGAAGGAGTTCGCCGACCTCGGCTTCGAGTTCGAGGACTTCCGGGTCGAGGGCACGAGCTTCGACGAGGACACCATGCGGCGCATCAATCGGATCGCCGACACGACAGCCGAGGCGCAGGCGGCCGCGGCCGCGGGTATCAACTACGCGCAGCTGCAGCAACTGGCGGCACTGCGCGACGCGGCGAAGAACGAGGGCGGCGCGGCCGGGGCCGGGATGGGCCTGGGGGCCGGGATCGGTTTCGGCCAGATGATGGTCGGGACGATGAACGCGATGCAGCCGCCCGCGGCTGGCGCGGCGGCCGGTGCCGGCGCAGCCGCGGCGGCGGACCCCGTCGCCAAACTCCAGAAGCTCAAGGCGATGCTCGACGGCGGGCTGATCACGCAGGCCGAGTTCGACGACAAGAAGAAAGAGATCCTGGCGCAGCTGTGAACCACTCAGTCCGCGGCTCCGGCGTGGTTCGGTCTCTGGCGGCGCTCGTCGTCGTCATGCTCATGGCTTTCGGCACGGCCTCCGGCGTGCTCGCGCGTGCCGGCGGGGCCGGCGGTCACAGCAGCGGCGGCAGCCGCAGCTCCGGCGGAAGTCGCAGCTCCGGCGGAGGCGGCTATCATTCGAGCAGCGGCCGTTCCTCCTCGGGCTCGACGGCGCCGCTCCCCTCCGCGGCCTTTGTCATCGTCTTTGGCATCATCGTCGCCCTTGCAATCTTCGTCGTCATGCGGGGCCGCAAGCGGCAGCAACTGCTGGGCGGCGCCGCCGGCGGGGACGAGGCGGATACTGAAGACGAGGTCACCGAGGAGCAGCCCGAAGGCCCGAACGTCGACGCGGAGAGCCTCGCCGCCTTCCGGGCCGCACATCCCGCGTTCGACGAGGCCGCCTTTAAGCTGAAGGTCAGCCGCGCGTTCGCGAAGATCCAGGCGGCCTGGACGGCTCAGGAGCTTGCCGGCGTGCGCGCGTTCATCTCCGACGGGATGTACCAGCGCTTCGCCACCCAGTTCGCGATGATGAAGCTGTTGAAGCAGACCAACGTCCTGGACAACATCACGTTGACGAGCGTCGAACTGGCCGCCGCCTGGCAGGACGGCGCCTACGACGTCGTCGAGGTCTACGTGGAGGCGAGCATGCGCGACGCCTTCGTCTGCGAACTCGACCACGGCCTCGACATGTCCGGCGAGAGCGCCTTTGCGGAGTACTGGTCCTTCATCCGCAAGCAGAAGGCGCCCGACCCGCGCGGGGATATCTACGGCGACTCGACCTGCCCCGCCTGCTCGGCGCCGCTGCCGAAGGATCTGGGCGAGGTCGGCGCCTGCGCCTACTGCCACGCGCTGGTCAACAGCGGCGCGTACGACTGGATCCTCGCCGAGATCACCCAGCAGGCGGACTACGGCGCCCGCGCGGCCATGGGACCGCTCGTCTCGCGCGCCCTGCCGCAGGCGGTGGCGCAGCTGCACCAGGAGATCCCGGAGTTCTCCGTCCAGCTCATCGAGGACAAGGCCAGCAACGCCTTCATGCAGATCATGACTGTGCTGGCCACGCGCAACCCCGCGCTGATGCGGCGCTTCGTCTCCGACCGCGCCTTCGCGCAGATCTCGGCGCTGATCCCGCCCGAGCCGGTGGTCTTCAACCGGCTCTACCTCAACGAGTCGGTGCTGATCGACGCGGCGCGCGCCGGCGACCGCCACCGGCTCGCCGTCGGGCTTTCGGTCACACTGCAGCGCGTCAAGGTGCTGCCGCAGGGGCGCCTGGCGAAGATCGACGCGCGGGAGATCCAGCGGCGCCACGTCCTGATCCTCGAGCGCGACGTCGCGGCCGGCTCGAGCAAGGGAGCGCTCTATCAGCACCAGTGCTCCACCTGCGGCGCGCCGGTCGGCGACTCCCTCGACGTGACGTGCGGCTACTGCGGCGCAGCCCTGAACTCAACGCGCCTGGAGTGGATCGTCGAGGAACTGCTCACCCAGGGCGAGTACGAGAAGCGGCGTCAGTCGCCCCGTTGATCGCCGCGAACTTCGCGACGCCCCCGCGTATGCGGCGCTTGTGACGCCGCGCGAACTGCACGCGCAGATCGCTTCACCGCTCGTGATCGCCGCGGGGAAGAAACCCCGGACCTCGTGATAAGGTGTTGCTGCCGTGGCTGGCGGGTCATCCGCCGGCCGGGGGTGGGCGGTTATTCGCACCTTCGCTCAGGCCTGTCCCCGGCACGCCGCAGTCGTTCGACTCGCAGTAGCGGATCAGCGCGTCGACGCACGAGCGATCGAAATGCGCCCCACTGTTGTCGATCAGATGATTGCGGACCTCCTGATACGCCATCGGTTCGCGGTAATGTCGCTTGGAGGTCAGCGCCTCGAAGACGTCGGCGACGGCGATGATGCGCGCCCCGAGCGGGATGCTCTCCCCGCGCAGGCGGTTGGGGTATCCGGTTCCGTCGATCTTTTCGTGGTGCGCCCCGGCGATGATCGGCACGTCCCGATAGATCCCCTCGAAGTGGATCTGCTGGAGGATCTCACGCGTTTTTGCGGCATGTGTTTTGACGACCTCGTATTCCTCGGAAGTGAGGCGGCCGGGCTTCTTGAGAATCGCATCGTAGATGCCGATCTTCCCGTAATCGTGCAGTGTTGCCGCGACGCGGATCATCTCGGTGTACTCATGGGGCAGTCCCAGCTCCCGGCAGATGCCGATCGAGTACTCGGTGACTTTCTGGGAATGTCCCGCGGTGAGCGGATCGCGCGCCTCGGTCGAGGCGACGAGCGCCAGAATGATGGACTGGAATTGCTGGACCCGGGTCTCGGCGAGGCGGACATTGTGCAGGCAGATGCCGATCTGTGGCGCGATCCCCATCAGCATGTTCATGTCGCTCTCGAGCAGGGGGCGCTTGCTGCGGTAGTTGTCCACTGCCAGCACCCCGAGCGACTCGTCCTCGTAGGCGATCGGGCAGCAGATGAGCGCCTTGGCCCCGGTCTGCAGGGCGAACGCGAAGCTGCGGTTCGAATGGGTGCTCTCGATCTGCCCGATGTCGTTCACCAGCAGCGGGCGCCGTTCGCGGAAACAGGTCACGAGCGCGTCCCGCGAGTCCTGCCGGTCGAGGCGAAACCCGCCCTCGCTCGCCAGATTTGCGATGACCTCGCGGTGGTAGCCGTAGTGGGTGCGCACGGCAAGCCGGGTTTTTTCCTGGTTGGCGAGCAAGATGACCCCGCGGTCGTAGTCCAGCCGGCGCTCCAGGACATCGACGACGCTCTCGAGGATATCGTCGATGTTGCGTTCCTTGGAGAGCGCCTGGCCGATCTCGTTGACCATCAGCGCGTTCTGGTAGTTCGCGTTGATCCGCTCGAGCAGGTCGTCCGATGATTCCTCGAGCCGGGCGACGGCGGCCTTGAGTTCACGGTTCTCCAGCAGGGTGATGACGGCGGTCAGCAGCGCAAGCAGAACGGCGCCGCTTGCCGCTGTCGCCAGCAGGGAGAAAGGCTGCAGCAGCCCTTGCGCCGACATGCCGAGGGCGACCACCAGCAGCGGCGCGACGATCAGGCGCAGGCGGCGGCCAAGCCGGGCGAGAGACGGCCGCCAGGACACGATGTACCGGCAGCAGGACCCTCCTTTGAACACGCACTCCGGGTGATCGATGCGCGGCAGGTCGTAGCCGAAGTGTCGCGCAATGGCTTCCAGGTAGCCCATGCGGTTCTCGCACTGAAATGGCTCCTCGTGCACGCCTGCGCGCGGCGTGATGACGATCTCGATGCTCGTATTACCGAGAGCGCGCGGTTCCACGACAACGGAGCGGGTGAATTTGTTCGTGAACTTCCCGACCAGGGCGTAGGCGCGCTCGGGACTCGCCAACCCCAGGATGTACCGCCCGATGCCTCCGAGCGCCTCGGGAGAGGCCGAGAAGAGGCCGGCCTCGCGGGCGATGTGCGGATTGCGGGTCACCTCCCGAAGCTTCTCCTGAAAGCGGTTGACCTGGCTCTGCGTGAACCAGTGCCCCTCATCTTCGACCTGGTGGGCCTCCATGCCCGCATGGGCCAGAATGTCGGCGATGTTCACCTGGGGGTAGCGCCGGCGCAGCAGCTTGAGATAGGTGCTCGTAATGCGACTGTTGTACAGCGCAGCGTCATTGCCGGCGGGATCGCCTTTGGAGACGCGGCCGCTCATCGATCTGGACCGTTTTCCGTGACGACTTTCGTGTGCGATTTCAAGCCCACAGGAATTCCCTTTTCCGTCCCGAAACAGGCAAGCCTACCGGGAGCCAACCTGAGATAGAGCGCTCAACTATTTCAGGGAAGATTGTGTCGTTGCCGGGGGGGGGGAAAGTCAATGTTCAGCCGGGTCGTGCCACGAGGGGGGCCAGTGCGTGCACCTGTGCCGGAGTGTGGCCTGATGCTGACGACCAACCCCGCCGCCGGCCTCTACACGTTGTTGGCCGCGGCCTTGTCGGTCTCCTGTTTCGCCCGGGTGACGGACGCTCAGGCGGCGGCCTCGAAATCCCGGGCGCCGGGGCGCTCCGCGGAGCGCCGGCGGCGGCTCACTTGCCGCAGGCGATCGCCGCCAGGACGTCGCTCGAGACGCCGGAGGTGCTGACGCGGAACGAAACGTAGCCGACGCACTCGGCCGTTTCCGACGCCGCATTGCCGCGGGCGCATGCCATCGCGGCGAGCCTCTCCGCGTCGGTGTCCTTCGCGGAGCGGAACTGCCGCGCCACGAGATCCATGCACTTGGCGGTTTGCGCCGCGTCGATCGCCCCGGAACAGGCGCTGGCGGCGATGATCTCCGCTTCGGTCCCCCGGGCTTGCACCTGAAACGTGACCTTTTTGAAGCACTCGCGGTTCACCTCGAGCGCGCGAGCGAAACCAGCGCTGGCGCCGTCGGTGCCCTTGCAGGCGACGGCCGCGATGAGCTCCCGGTTGTCCATGCTCGCCATCCCGGTACTCTCAGCCCGCTTGATGCACTCCATGACCTGCTTCCCGTCGGCGGCGCCGGCCGCGACAGGGAGCGCCAGCACCAGAAGAGCGACCGCACGGCGACACCATGGCAGCGACCGGCCAACCACCAGTGCCGAAGGACGATCCGCCTCCTTGTCTGAAGCTCGTAGCCTGCGATCCGGGACAACCGATCTGCTCATCATCATGGGCTACCTCCTGAATTCGCGCCTTTGCCGCCGCTTCGCTCGAAAGCCAACCCGCATGCCCGTGATCTTGGTCGTCATTTCTAGATCATAAGTTTTTCCGTCGGGGCGGGCCATAGCCCTCGGTGTGACGACCGTGGTGCTTGCGCTGACCTTGTTGCCCTTGTCGCGCTCAGGAATCGCGTCGGCATGCCGATCATGACGCATGACCCTGGTTTCAACTGCACAGCAGCAGGCCAGACTTCGAAGAGCTGCGGCCGCCCTGGCGCGAACCCCAGAACAGTATCGCTCATCGAGCCGAAGCCGACAATCGTCCAATCTTCAGACCAAGGCCGCGGCGTTGCAGTACCTCCTCGCGCTTTGTGGCGCAGCGGCCACAAGGGTGCTCTTGCCGGCGTCAACTCGAGAGTGTCAGCGATCGGGGACAACGAGCGACCAGGTCAATGGCGCACTCGATGGGTATGTATCGGAGAGCGGCGACCGCAGCTGGGCTGTACGGGGTCTCTACAACGGGCAAGCCGGAGCGTTCTTCGAGGATCAAGCGTATAGTCGAATCAAGGCGGAGGGCAAGCCTGCAGGTCCGGCTAGGCCGGCGTTTGAGCTGTGGGAGGGGCCGTTATGTGCCGGCAGGGGCTTGGGCAATAAACCAGATGCAGCTCCGGCGCCCCGACCTTATCTGCGTATTCTGTGATTTCACCGTGAGCAGAAGAACACTGCCGAACGCCGTGCACATCACGGTGCCAGCCGGGGATTGCGACAGCTGATGGGGCACCGTTTGCGCAGAACGGATTTTGTTCGGGTCGTCCTCATCGCGATCCTCTATGGGGCAACCGTGGCGGCCGTGTTCGGGCCGGTACGCAGGTTTGAGTTCATCAATTTCGACGATCCCTTCTACGTCACGGAGAATCCCCACGTTCAAGCCGGGATCACCCGAGCAGGCGTCCTCTGGTCTTTCGCCTCCACGCATGGCAACTGGGATCCGCTGACGTGGCTTTCCCACATGCTGGATGTCGAACTCTTTGGCATGGACGCCGGCGCGCACCATCTTGTCAACGTCGCTCTGCACGCCCTGAACGTTGTTCTCCTTTTCGTCGTGCTCTGGCGAACGACGGGCGCGTGGTGGCGCAGCGTCATCGTCGCGGGTCTGTTTGCCACGCATCCCCTCCACGTGGAACCCGTGGCCTGGGTGTCCGAGCGGAAGGATGTACTGAGCACCGCGTTCTGGCTCCTGTCCATGGCGGCCTATCATCGGTATGCGCTGTCGCCGGCACGGTGGCGGTATCTGCTGGTAGTCCTTTTCTTCTTTCTCGGGTTGGCCGCCAAGCCGATGCTCGTGACCCTGCCCTTTGTCTTGTTGCTCATGGACTACTGGCCGCTGGGACGCCTTGGCGGGGAGTCCCGTCGGGGGGCGCCACGCACGTGGATACCACGCTTGATCGAAAAACTCCCCCTGATCGGCTTGGCCGTGACCTCAAGTTTCTTGACGATGGTGGCCCAAAGGAAGGTGGACGCAGTCAAATCCCTCGAGGTGATCAGTCTTTCGGCCAGGACGGCAAACGCCACCGTTTCCTATGCCGAGTACGTTCTCAAGACGATCGTTCCCCGTGGCCTCGCTGCGTATTATCCCTTTCCCATGGATGGCATCCCTGTTTGGAAGGTTGTCGCAGCGGGTACCGCTCTTTTCATGGCGAGCACGGTGGTCGTGGTGCACATCAAGCGGTATCCCTATGCGACGGTTGGCTGGTTTTGGTATCTGGGCACGCTCGTTCCGGTTATCGGCATGGTGCAAGTTGGCATGCAGGCCATGGCCGACCGGTATACCTACATACCTTTGATCGGGATCTTCCTGGTGGCCGTCTGGGGGACGAGTGACTTCCTGGAGAACAGACCGCTGCTGGGCAAGATCGCTCCACTGGCAACCGTAGCGCTCTTTTTGGGAATGAGCCTTGCTGCGAGAGCATAAGTAGAGCACTGGCGGTCGAGCAGGACGCTGTACGAACACACCCTGAAGTACACGACCGCGAACTACATTGCCGAGAGCAATCTCAGG
>Ga0334722_10005365_pt1 | contig 12978 bp, 14 predicted proteins | sample C3_bottom_MG_FD_207210 | JGI IMG/M metagenome (GOLD analysis project Ga0334722, IMG submission 207210) | Sediment microbial communities from Yellowstone Lake, YNP, Wyoming, USA - C3_bottom | ecosystem: Environmental > Aquatic > Freshwater > Lake > Sediment | place: USA: Wyoming | collected...
GACTGCCCAATGGACCCGGTGGAACCCAGGATGGAAATATTTTTCAAATTCTTGAACTCCGAACTCCGAACTTATCACTCCGAACTACTACTATCTCATCCTGAGATAGTAGTACAACACCGGCGCAGCAAAAAGCATACTGTCCATGCGGTCCAGGATGCCGCCATGGCCGGGAATGATCGTCCCCGAATCCTTGACCCCTGCGGCGCGTTTGAACAACGACTCCACCAGGTCGCCGATCGTGCCGGCCGCTGCCATCGCAAGGGCGATCCCGATAACAGCACCTGCGCCAATGGATGGCATGAACCACCATTGGCAGAGCAGCGCCATGCCCACGGACGCGATCAGCGCGCCTATCAAACCCTCAATGCTTTTCTTGGGACTGATTTTTTCGTACAACCGATGTTTGCCGAAGGGAATGCCAATGGAATATGCTCCGATGTCGGATGCCCATATGATGAGATACAGGAACACCAGCCACTGCCTGCCATCGCTTCCTGTGCGAATGGAAACCTGAAATCCGAACAGCAATGCCACGTAAACTATTCCCATGAATGTCGCTGAAACATCCTCGATCGCTCCTTCGACCGGACGGGCTGAAAAAAGCCGGGCAACCATGATCATGATCAGGCATGCGGCGAGCAGGAACGCACCAGAGGAGGGAAACAGGGGATGATAGGCATTCAGGACGACCAGCGCGCCGAGCGCGCTCCCGAGCAAAGCATGAGAACGGATGCCACGCGCCTGCGCCATGCGATAGAACTCATACTGCCCCAGGACGGCGGCGGCCATCACGAGCACAAGGAAATACACCGGCGGCAGTTTCCAGGTGAACAGATAGAAGATGGGAAGGAACAGGAGTCCCGACAGCACTCGTTTGTAAAGCATGTATTTCTCCCTTGCTGCGGATTGCGGCCGCTACTTGCGCGCCAGTTGTTCCTGGGTGAGGCCGAAACGCCGCTGACGCCCCTGGTAATCGAGAATGGCGCGCAACAGATCGTCAGCTTTAAAGTCGGGCCACAGGATGTCGGTAAAATAAAGCTCCGCATACGCCGCCTGCCACAGGAGAAAGTTGCTGATCCGCTTTTCGCCGCTCGTCCGGATAATGAGGTCCGGGTCCGGGAGTCCCGCCGTATCCAGCTGGGCGGAGAAGGCGTCCTCGGTAAGATCGCTCATGGCCGTACCAGTCTCAGACAGCCGCTTGATCGCTTCAATGATCTCTCCGCGGCCGCCGTAGGACAGCGCCAGGTTCAGGATCATGCCCGTATTGCCGGCAGTCTCGGCCATGGCGCGGTCGATCCAGGTCCGCACCGTTTCGGGCAGCCGTTCGATCCTGCCGATGGTGCGGAACCGGATGCCGTTCTTTTTCATGGTCGTGATCTCGGAACGCAGAAAGGAGCCGAGCATGTCCATGAGAAAGCCCACTTCCTCGCGGGGCCGGCCCCAGTTCTCGTCGGAAAAAGCATAGAGGGTAAGGACCTTCACCCCGACGGCGCGGCACTCCTCTGTGACAAGCCGCACCGTATCTGCGCCCTTCTTGTGGCCGGCGATACGCGGCATGCCACGCTGCGTGGCCCACCGGCCGTTGCCGTCCATAATGACGGCAACGTGCGCCGGCAGGCTGTTCCCGGCTACGCTGGCGCGAAGTTCATCGATCGTCTGCGTCTTGTTCTTCATGCGTGCTGCATCTCCATCCCCGGGCTGCGCGGCAGCTGCCGCACACCCTTTACTTCATCGAATAGCTCATCACCTGCATGGCGTCTTTGGTGAACAGGCCGCCTTTGGCCTTTACCAGGGCGGCAACCTGCGGCACTCCCGTGCCCTGGGGGATGAGCGCAATATCATACACCGGCCCGCTGATATCCCTGACGCTCCATACCTGCTCGAGCCGTGCGCCGGTCCAGGCCAGACCGCTCAGCTCGGCCCCCGTGAATACGCCAAGCATGCTTGAACCGATATTCTTCTGGATAACGATCTCGTCCCTGCCGTCGTTGTTCAGGTCGCCTGCGACGACCCGTCCGCGGATCTTGACCCGCTGCGACTTGTCCAGCGCTGTTGCCTGCCGGGACAGAACCGCATCGATCCCGGTGACCGGCTTGTAGACAAAGAGCCCGGCGCCGGCATACTGTTCCGCGCTCTTCCAGACCATGGTCAGCCCGGAATAGACCGTCAGATAGTCATCGTCATCAAGCGCCACCAGAAGCGGCTGCCGGTCTCCCAGGTTGGCATAGGTCCAGCCGTACAATCCCAGTTCCTTCGGCAGCGTAAACTCGGCGCCGGCAATGTATTTTCCATCAACCGCGGAATAGACCTTCGGCTGCCCGGCAAAGAAGGTCGCCGGATCATAAGCCTGTCCGATCAGCACCGCGCCCTTCCCGGGATACGTAAGCACCCGGAGAAATCCGGGCACATCGGCAATGCGGCGGTAGCCGCCTTCCTGAAATTCGATGACATAGGAAAAGACCTTGCCGCCGAACATGGCCGTCACAAATATCTCAGGCCTGCCGTTGCCGTTGATATCCGCACTCTCTACGTTGATCTGCTCCAGGGTAGAAGCCGGGTCAACCTGCGCAGATTGTCCAGATCCTGTCAGCGTTACGACATCGTGCTTCATCGGAGTTTCGGTCCAGACCTCATGCCAGCCGGAAGGTTCGCTCCGGTAGAGGTGAAGCCTGGTCCCGTCCGAAAATGCATACAGCGGCTTGCCGTTCCCTTCAAAATCGCCATACACGAACGCGCGCGCCAGAAAGGGCAGTTCAGGCGCGGCACTGCCGCTTTTCTGTTCCACCACCGGAACCGGGGCAAAAAAAGGCTTGATGTCCCCCAGGGTCTCTTTCCCGGATTTTTCATCAACCAGCGCCACGATGGTGTCGAGCTGCCTGCCCTCTTCGGCATAGAATATACGCGCCATCGCCATCAGCCTGCCCTCGGTGGGATACAAGCCGAGCACCACGACCGCATCGACGTTCAAATCGCTGCCCAAGCCTTTGACCATCGAACTGTCCATGACCTTGCGCTCTTTGACGAACGCTGCGGTCTTGCTGCTCTCGAGGACCGAGAACCTGCCCGATGCGGCCAGCTGGTCCGTGAACTGCTTCACCAGTTCAGGGCGGTCCGCCTTAAGCGGAATGACCGCCAAACTGATTTTTCTCGGCGTGATCCTCGCCCGGTCGCCCGGTTTGGGGTCCTTCTGTTTTTTCCTGAGCACCGCCGTCGAGGAACCATCGCCCACAACGGCCACCTCCACAGTCCCGATCTCCTCCTCTTCCCGTCCGAGCACGATGCCCGAAACAGGATGGAGGATCTCTTTGCCGTCCCGCCAGAGCGTGAGGGACATGCCGGGCATGAGCCCCTCTTTTTTGCCGAGCGCGATCGTGAGACGGTCCGCCTGCACAGCCTTCACCTCGCCCTGCACCTTCGGGAAGTAGGACGCGAGCTCCATCGCCAGTTCATCAACGGAGCGAAATTCTTCAGGGCCCAGCGGCCTGTCCGCGGCAAACGCGGGTGAACCGAGTGATGCTGCCAGCAGGACCAAAGCGATCAATGTTCTCATACCATATCCTCTTTTCTATCAACTTAACCAGAACAAACCGAAAAAAATCTTCGACAGGATAACGGGATAAAATCAAAAAACGCTTTATCCTGTCAAAAGGATTTGTAACTATGCAGCATGGGGCAAAATTCTGTCATTCCGACAGTCGTTTTTGTAGGGGCGTATTGCATACGCCCTGGTGGTAATGGCAACAGCAGCAAGGGCGCAAGCATTGCGCCCCTACGACTTCAACAGGATAGGTGCCGCCTCGGTAACTACGGAGTTCAATTTTTCTCAAGCTGGATAGAATATTTTGTCAAGATCATAAAAGTGCTGTCAATTCGGGACGAAACGGCCATCTTTGCGCATCTGTTTTTGTTTGATTTGCACTTTGCAATTTGCAATTGTGGTTTGTCCGGGTCAGCTCACTCCACCTTCACCCGGATCTCCGCCTCCCACGTGGCGCCCGCGCTGAGCGAGATACGCCAGAGCGGCATCACCATGGAGCTCTGGTACACGCGCTCGAACCCGGATTCGGACTGCGACACGGTCTCGACCGGCGCGCGCCAGAGCACCACGGGCTGCGAGAACAGAAGCGACAACTTGAGCTTGAGCCATTCATCGACGAGGCTCACCTGTTTTACGTTATTCGTTTCTCCGGTCGACGCAAGATGCCGTTTATCCAGCGTATGGCCGGGGATGTCGTAATAACGGTCATGGGCGTTGCCGGCCAGGAGCGAGAAGTTGAACTCGCAGCCGAAGGTCGTGTTCAGTTCTTCGCTGCTCAGGTTCGTTATGAAGTATCGCGCCAGGAATCCGCTGTCTCCGGAGCGCAGGTGCAGCTCCTTCCGCAGGCTGACGGCCAGGCCCTCTACCGTACCGGTGCGCTCCAGGGCGACGATCGCGGACCCGCCCGATTTCCGGGACGTCATACGGTAGGCTCCCAGCACGAAATCGCCGGTCTCATAATATTCGGACCGCATGAAGCTCGCCAGGTCGACGCCCGACCCCTGAAAATGATCGAGGAGCGAACCCCGCGTATACCAGTCGTACTGCAGATGGTGCTGCAGGCCTTCTTCCTTGACCGATACGCGTTCATGAATGGTCTTTGCGCCTTCATTGGAGACGCCTGCAACAGCGTCCTTCACCGCATCAAGAAGCTTCTGGTGATAGCCTTCCCGCCTGCGCGTAAGCGTGTTCGTCAGATTGAAGGACCGCGGTTTCCAGTCGATCTCCGAGATCCTGCCGCCCTCCGTGGGATCAATGAACAGATTGAGCAGCTCCGAGTTCATCATGACCTCGTCCTGTCCATCCCGGTCGAAGTCGCCCTTTTCGATCTCCAGCCAAGCAGGTGGTGCCTGCTCTTTCTTCTTTTTCCCCGAACCCTGGACCCTGGACCCTGGACCCTGCTGATGCAGTATGCCATCAGCAAGATACTCCGCCTGGATCACCTGCTCGTAGATGCCAGTGCGCAGATGCGGCAGGTACAGGCCGCCGAACACACCGTGCCAGTAGGCGTCGTTGCACTGCGCCTGGTACACATGGTCCTGCATGCGCGCCGCCTCAACGCCTTTTTTCACGCCCCGCTCCTCAAGGGCAGCCAGGGCCGCACCGGCCTTGTGGCTCGCCATCAGCATCCGCTTGTGCATGTGGTTGCTTTCGGAATACTTGGTGAAGAAGTTCCTCCAGATACCGCCTTTGATGAAGGGCCGGAGTCCGCTGAACTGGGGCGTGCCTTTGACCGTTTCGAGCGCGTCGTCGTACTCTTTCATGGCGCGCACGGGCAGCGTCCATTCACCCATCTCCATGTACGACGCTGTGGGCAGATAGACTCTCCCGCGCGGCGGCTCCCGGTCCGCAAATTCCGAGAACGTGGTCGTCTCAAGCCATTCGCTGTTCTGTTCGATGAGCGTGAAGAACCGTTCGAGCCAGCCCTCTTCGTACACGGTCCGGTAGGTCTCGGGCCAGACGCCGAACTTCTCGCCGTCGTCGGCCATGACAGCCAGCCGGTAGCGCGAGGGAGAACGCAGCGTTGCCAGATACTCCAGCGTCTCCTCCGGCGCGTGAAAGGGGATGAGGTACCGGAGCCGTTCGCTGCCCGGAAACACGCGCACCATCCCGTTCTGCTCTTCCGTCAGGTAGTAACCGTCCAGTTCGTCATCGTGCAGGCCGGCCATTTTGAAATGAAAGTCATCAACCACCACATGGTCGATGCCCGCTTCGGCGATGAACTTCGGCAGATGAGGCTCCCATACGCGCTCGGCGAGCCACATGCCGCGGGCCTTGTATCCCAGCGTTGTATCGATGTAGGAGGAAAGCTTGCGGATCTGGCCGATCTTGTCCTCGTCAGGAAGCACCGCAAGGATCGGCTCGTAGAACCCGCCGGACAGGATCTCGGCGCGACCCTCGGCAACGAACCGCTTCAGCATATCGATATACTCGGGATGTTTCTGCTCAAAGAACCGGTAAAGGATGCCGGTGTAATGCAGCGTGATCTTGATCGAGGGGTGCCGGTCCAGGACCTTCAGGAACGGGAGGTAGGATTTCTGATAGGCATCTTCCGCCACGAAATCAAAATTGCCCACCGGTTGATGGTTGTGGATGGCAAATATGAATTGTACTTTGGGCATGTCCAATGACCGTCTTTTCCGAGAGCTGATCGCTGCGAATGGAGAGCAAATATTAGCCCTGAAGCCTCGAAAAGTCAACCAAAATGAGAGGATAGAGCTGCGAAGAGCTTTGATTTTCCTGAGGGAAGAGGCGGCAGATGCTTAAGCAAAAAAGCGGCGGGTATTTACTTTGCTCTTTGCGTTCTTTTGCGGCTAAGAGGGGTGTCTTTTTTTTCTCCGGTACAACCATGCCGATGCCGCGACCATGGTCAGCGGAACCCATATCCAGAGAACCTCGCCTGCCACGATCTCGAATCCTTCCCAGCTGAAAAAGCGGGAAATGCGCATGGGCGAAGCATAGATGGGCCGCCAGGGAAGGAAGTAACGTGCACTGTCGAAGGGAAGAAAGAATGCGATCCCGTAGCCCTTGTCCGTCATGGCGTCAAGAACACCGTGGGACGCGGTCACCACAAAAAAGAACCCCACGAGGCTCCACCATTGTTTCGTCATTTTGGGAACGGTGCGAAATGCCGCCATGACCACGGCCAGGCTCAGCAGCAAGGCAAAGAAGAGCGAGTGCGTAAAACCCCGGTGGCCGAATATGTCGGCGTACCTGATCCCGTAATGGAAACCCAGAATATCGAGGTCAGGAAGCACTGAGCAGACGGCCGCCAGGACCCAGAATCGGGGCAGCATCTTTTCGTCCGTATAGGTCTTGCCGAGCGCGGCAGCAGTGAATATATGGGTCAGACCGGAAGCCATGGGTGAGTTGGCGAAGAGCGGCGCTTACGCCGTTCTCTTTACCATCCTTCCTGCGATATAAAAAAATATCGCTGCATAGGCTGCAAGAATGAGCACGGAACCCATAACCAACCCGTGGCCTGCTGCGAGCGAGCGAAGCACGATGCTGGCATGGGTGAGCGGATAGACCATGATCATACCATGGAAGGGCTGCGGCAGCCGGTCCGGCGAAAAGAAGGTGCCCGCAAGGAACGACATGGGGATGATGAAGAAGCTGTTGAAATTCGCCATGTCCTCATGGGAGTGAGCAAGCATGGCCGCAGCCACGCCCATGGCCCCGAAACAGAAGGCGGTGAGCGCCAGTACGGCGAAGAACAAAAACGAGTAGTGCAAATGCACGCCCGTAGCCAGTGCCACCAGGACCAGCATGAGCGCCGAGAACAGCCCGCGGCCCAGACCGCTCAGCGTTCTGCCCAGGGCGATGTCCCAGTGGCTCACCGGCGACACGAGCACCTCCTCTATCGTCTTGGTGTAAAGCTTGCTGATATTGAGCGACGTCGAGACCGGGCCGAAGCTGTTGTTCATGGCCGAGAGCGCCAGGATGCCGGGCAGCACGAATTCGAGATAGGTGCCGCCTCCCACGTTCATGCCACGGCCCAGGCCCCAGCCGAAGGTCACGAGGTACAGAAGCGGCATGACCAGGCTCGACGCCAGGAACCGCCAGGGTTTCTTGCGGATCAGCATGATCTCTTTCCAGATGATGGGGGTGAAGTTCATAATTCAATTCTCTCGCCCGTCAAATTGATAAACACATCTTCCAGCGTGGACTCGCGCACAACAATGTCCTCGCACACATCGCGGGAAGCATCAATCGCCTCTTCCCGCGTGGGGAAGAACCTGCGGGGGATGTCGTGGCGCCCCAGGCATTCGATGGAGTATTTGCCCACGCCTGCCTTCAGCACGGAAGGGCGGTCAAGCGCGATGATCCTGCCGGTCTGCATGATCGCCACGCGGTCGCACAGCGCGTCTGCCTCCTCGATATAGTGCGTCGTGAGCAGGATGGTGATGCCCTTCCGTTTGAGCGACTCAAGCAGACCCCAGATCAAGCGCCGCGCCTGCGGATCGAGCCCCACGGTCGGCTCATCCATGAACACCACCTGCGGCCGGTGCATGAGGCCCCGGGCAATCAAGAGCCTTCTGCGCATGCCGCCCGAAAGATGTTCCACCGGCGTGTCCTTCTTTTCCCAGAGCCCGACAAAGCGCAGCAGCTCCTCGATCCGGCCGTCCCGGTCCGCGGGCTCCATTTTGTGGAGCCGGCCATGGTACTCAAGGTTCTCGGAGCAGGTAAGGTCGATGTCGAGGTTCAGCATCTGCGGCACCACGCCGATGGCTCGCCGGACCTCAAGCGGGTCGGCAATGACATCGTGGCCCGCGACCAGCGCCGTGCCTGCCGAAGGTCTCAGCAGTGTCGTCAGCATGCGGATGGTCGTGGTCTTGCCCGCGCCATTGGGCCCCAAAAGGCCAAAGACCTCCCCTTTGCCCACGGAGAAGCTGACGGCGTTGACGGCAGCGAGCGTGCCGAAGTAGCGGGTGAGATTGGTGATATTGATCATACGTTACAATACCCAAAAAAGAACTGACATCAAAGGCGTCTCTCGCAAAGACGCCAAGACGCAAAGAAAGGATTAAATCGTTTTTATGATTTTATTGGTGTTCTTTGCGAGCTTTGCGGCTTTGCGCGAGATGCATTGCTTTTGACCTGAATAGTTACAAAGTTTGATTCTTAGTTCCTGTACCCTGGCCCTCGCCTACTCATCCAATTCAATATCAAGCGCCTTGATCTTGCGATGCAAATTGCTCCGTTCCACGCCGATCGTATCCGCTGTCTTGCTCACGTTCCCGTCGTTCTCCTTGAGCTTGCGCACCAGATACTCCCGCTCAAAGTCTGTCCGCGCCTCTTTCAGCGTGGGAAGCGAAAGGAATGACTCGGTGGTATTCTTCCCTTCCATTGCTTTTCTGGCCACAGGCACTCCGCTTAAGGGAGACGGCACATCAGAGACCCCGATCGTCTGACCGGGCGACATGATGATAAGCCGCTCAATAATATTGCGGAGCTCGCGCACGTTGCCGGGCCAGGGATAGCGCACAAAGAGCGCCAAAGCGTCGTCATCGACAATCTTCGGCTTCTGGCCGTACTCGCGCGAGAACTCCTGCAGAAAATGCCGAACGAGCCGCGGGATATCGTCAATACGTTCGCGCAGCGGCGGCGCCTCAAGAGGGATCACGTTCAGCCGGTAGAAGAGGTCCTCACGGAACGTTCCTTTTTTGATCTCCTCGGCAAGCTCCTTGTTCGATGCGGCAATGACGCGCACATCGGCCTTGAGCGTCTTCGTCCCACCCACGCGCTGGAACTCCTGCCCTTCGAGCACGCGCAGCACCTTGGCCTGCGTGGCAAGGCTCATGTCCGCGATCTCATCCAGAAAGATCGTGCCCTTGTCGGCAAGCTCGAACTTGCCGCGCTTCAACCCGGTCGCGCCGGTGAAGGAACCCTTTTCGTGGCCAAAGAGCTCGCTCTCAATAAGCTCCTGCGGGATCGCCGCGCAGTTTACTTCCACAAAAGGCCCGGAGACTCGTTTGCTTGCACGATGAATGGCGCGCGCCACCAGCTCCTTGCCCGTGCCGCTCTCGCCATGGATCAGCACCCAGCCGTTCGTGGGACCTGCGAGCGAGATCTGGTGCTTCAAGGCCGCGATGGCCGCGCTCTCTCCGACCATCTCATAGCGCCGTTCAATGCGCTTCCTGAGCGAATCATTCTCTTCGCGCAGTTTGCTGTCATCCAGTCCATGTTTGACCGAAAGCAATACCTGCTCCAAGGCCAGCGGCTTCTGGATAAAATCGTACGCGCCCATCTTGATCGTCTTGACCGCGGTCTCGATCTCTCCGTGGCCCGTGATCATAATGACCGGCAGCTCCGGCCTCATCTCCTTGATGCGCCGCAGCGTCTCGATCCCGTCGATCCCGGGTTCCATGGCGATGTCGAGCATGACGATAGCAGGCTGCGCTTCCGTCAGGATATCGAGCCCTTCCTGGCCGGACGCCGCTGTCGCGGTCTCATACCCCTCGTCGGAAAGCACACCCGCAAGGGTCTTTCGGATGCTCTCTTCGTCGTCAATGATCAGTACTGTCAGGCCGGGCATAGGGTTTCCTTACGGATGTCAAGGTTTTCGCATAGAACAATCAACCACCATACGATCGCACTATATCGATCAGTTTTTCTTTTATCAGCGGAATATCGTTTTCTACGGAATCCCACACTGCGGACAGGTCTACTCCGAAATATTGATGAATCAGCTTATCCCTCATCCCCGCCATGTCCTTCCATGGAAGAACATCGTGGGAAGACCGAAATTCATCGGAAAGGTTCTTCGTCGCTTCGCCGACGATCTCAAGCTGGCGGATAACGCCGTCCTGCACAAGGCGCGTCGCCAGAAAAGTTTCATAGGTCATTCCACGCGCATAACCCTCTATCTGATTTGCGGCATCAAGGATATGCTTCAGATATACAGTATCATTCTTCATCAATACACGACCTTCAATTCTGATTTTATCGTGTCGATCAGGTATGGACTAATCGCCTGCTCGGTCAACAGATCGACCTTCATGCCGATGGCCTCCGAAAGTTCCCGTTCGATCCGCACTAGGGTCAGCAGGCTCTTCCGCTCCTTAAAATCCACGAGCAGGTCAAGATCGCTGCCGGGCCCGGCTTCGCCCCGCGCAAATGAACCGAATATACCGATATGCCGCGTGTTATATTTTCCCAGGACATCAATTACTTTTTTCTCTATTTCTGCAGGTGTCATATAGTCTCCTTCAATAGCGCTTGTTCCAATGAGTATTCAAGCCGGCAATCCGTATTTTGCGCGGACTTCCCGAACACCGCTGGTCCGACCGGCTGTGATGTCCTCCAGCCCCCGTTCGATAACCTCGCGAACATAGATTTCATGTATGAGATCAGCCCACGTTGCGTTATCCGGCATCATGTCCACGAGTCGTTTCGCTTCTTGTTTGCTAATCATGCTGCCCATAGTCAACCTCCTTGCGCCTACTTGAAAGTTTGCAGGTTGGGCTACGCATCACAACTCAACGTTTTTATTAATTCCATTGTGCAAGGTGAAACATTTTCCCAACCTACCGGCTAAGCTTAATCTTTTCCGCATTATCCAAGTCGCGCATTAAGGATTCCAAAGAATAGTATAGATAAACTATTCGACTTGCTATTTTTGCGCCTGTCTTGTTTGTGATCCTTTCTAAAGTTGCTGTCACGGGATCTGGGTAGAAATGTGTGTAGTTTTGTTTGAAGGTTGGATCATTTTCTTCTTTTTTTCTCAGTTCTTCGAGTCTTTCGGATGTGCTCTTCATGCACGCCAAGATGCACCTCTCGAAAGGTCGGAAGAGAACTCACAGAAGCACGGAATAGAATGCTTAGATGAAAGAGCTTAAATGTCAGATAGTCATAGACGGCTGTATGTGCAGCATCTTGCGCGATGCGCGTTGGCAATGGTAGGTCCACAAACCACTGTTTAAGAAATGGCTTCTCGTACTTATCGTTTAACCATTGCTCACAATCGACGCACAGCAAGCGCTCACGAATTCCTTTCTGAAGGGTTTTCCATCCCCGGTTGCCGACCCCATTAATCCCCATCATATTATGATCGTCATTGTAGAGGGGTCGTTCAAGTTCCCTGCGACAATTCAAGTGACTTTTTCCTCGTCTGCTCTAATTCAATTGTTTTCTGACGATCATTTCGCAGTGCGGCAATGGATTTTACAATGTCATCCGGTTCGGCAACTATTCTCGCTTGCAGCGAGTATGTTTTGCCGTCCCATTTTTCATCAGTTATTTCCGCACTAACGATCCCCGCAGTCAGCGTTATAATCTGATCTTTCGTCAACTGAAAGTTTTTGACCTCAGTAATGCTCTCAAGATAAGTCCCGAGTTCCTCCAAGACACGCCTTTTGACTTGCTCAAGGGCAATTGCCCGACATGTTACCTTGCTGTCAACTTCGCTGGCCTGATATGCATAGCTTTTTTGGAAGGTGACTTTGGAAGCAAAGGCTACGTTGACTGACACGACGAATAATAGAACAATGATTGAGACCGTACATTTAACGCAACCTGTTCCACTACTCATGTTATTTCCAAGCATGGGGTCTCCTTTCCTACGGATACGAATATTGTTCTCTTGCTGGTTCACTCTTGCAGTTCCGTAGGTCGGGTAGAGCGAAACCCAACGGCATTTACTCACTCACTGGAAGGCGGGTCACGCTGTTTCCTCTTTCAAAAGAACTGCTAAAATCTCCAGGAATTCGGCGGGGTTGATAATTCTGAAAGGCAAGGCGTCAGACACTTTCACCTTGCCAAAATGTTTTTTGTCTCCGGTCACCAGAAAATCCACCTTGCCTTTGATGGCTGAGACAAGAACCGGCGTGTCCTTGTCGGCAACGATCCCACTGTGCTTTGCCACTTCCGCGAGCGCAGGCAGGGACACGATTTCGATCCGCAATTTGGGAAAATATTCGTCGTAAACCGGCAGCGCTTTCGGAGCTTTCTTCTTGAGGTTCCTTTCAATTTCGATGATATTGTACCGGCCGGTGACAGCGACGAGGCCGGGGAGCTCCATTGAGAGCAGGTCAAGGATCAGACGTGGCGCGCCCCTATCGGACATAAGACCGGAGAGTATTACGTTTGAGTCGAGAAAGATCCTAACGGGTTTTTTTGCCATAACGCTCTCTGTACAAGGTCTCTCGTTCCTGGACCAGACCGGTCAGCATGTCCTCTGCCGAAACCCCGGTCTCCTGGAGTATCTTCGCGATGCGCCTCCTCGCTTCGTCCAGTTCCAGCCTGCGCGGCATGATAATAACCACGTCTCCAAATGGGACCAGGGAAACGGTCTGACCTTCCTCGAGATGCTTCATTTGGCGTATTTTTTTAGGGATGGTCAGCTGCCCCCTGGCCTTGATCTCTGCTGTATACGGTTTGGTCGCCTGCATGCCTTGCTCCTTTCGCCCACACTCAGCACCGAACTACCGAGCATT
>Ga0334722_10005366_pt1 | contig 12977 bp, 9 predicted proteins | sample C3_bottom_MG_FD_207210 | JGI IMG/M metagenome (GOLD analysis project Ga0334722, IMG submission 207210) | Sediment microbial communities from Yellowstone Lake, YNP, Wyoming, USA - C3_bottom | ecosystem: Environmental > Aquatic > Freshwater > Lake > Sediment | place: USA: Wyoming | collected...
CGCTCCCGAGGACCGCGTTGACATGGCGCGCTGGATGGCGCTCATGTTCTCCCGCATGTCCTCGACCGTGCCAGGATAGACCGTCGGCACGATCGCGTCGGTCCCCCGGCTGCCGTGGATGTCGGCCAGCCGCAGAATATCGTCCTGCCTCCGGGTGAGCGTATCGTACTTCTCCGCCCCGTGGACGTGGATATCGATCAATTGCGGCTTTGTCCCTGCTGCGTAGGCCATGATTAACACCTATTCAAAAATCAAGATTCAAGATTCAAAATATTAAAGAATTTCTCTATTGAATTTTCCTTCTTGAATATTGAATTTATCCTTACGTTATCATTCCCCGTCGCGAAAAGAACTCCGAGAGCGCCAGGCGCACCACCGCGCCCCTGTCCCATGGCTGCTTCAGCTCTTTCGTGAGCTCTGCCGCCACTACGTCCAGGGCCGGGATGTGCTCGTCCTCGAGCTCGATCGTCACCGCGACAAGCCCGTGCTCATGCTCTTCTTCGCCGTCATGTCCGTGGCCGTGATGCTCATGGCCGCAATGCTCGTCGTGCTTATGTCCTTCATTCATACTATATTCCTTTCGCCACAGAGATCACCGAGAGCACAGAGGAATTCAACTTCAGCTCCATTCGCATTGGTGTTCTCTGTGAACTCGCCACCTGCCCCGAGGGTTTGAATCGGGGGTCCTCGGTGGCGACTATTAAAATAATATTCTCATCATCATCGGCAGCGTAAAGAACACCGCGACCGTCGAGACCGCGATGCACGTGGCCGCCAGCGGTACGTCGAGCTCGAACTCATCGGCGACGATCAACGAGAGCACCATCACCGGCATCGCTCCTTCGATCACGATCCCTTTCAGGACGTCGCCTGCCATTCCCGCCTCCCTGGCGATCCACCATGCCAGCGCCGGAGCGAGGATAAGTTTGAGCGCCAAAGCGGGGACCGCCACGGGGATCCGCCTGATGTCCCGGAAATCGAGGGCGAGCCCCACCGTGAAGATCATCACGGGGATCACCGCCTTGCCCATGAGCTGCGCCGCGTCGAGCACGACCTGCGGAGGCGGGAACGGCAAGGCGTGAGCACCGATGCCCGCGGCAACGCCCCACAGCGGCGGAAGCTTCAGCACTCGTTTGAGGGACGCCGCAAGGGAAACCGTCCCGCCGCTGCCGTACCGTGCCGCCATCAGCATCCCGATGGTCAGCAGGATCGGCGTCGTGGCGAGCAGGTCGTACAGGATGGCGATGTACCCGTACCGGGCGCCAAGGGTCTCCGTGATCACCGGGAGCCCCAGGTAGGTCACATTGCCGAAGGAGGCGGAGAGAAGAAGCACGCCGATCGCGGCTCGCGGCGTGGACCGGAACAACGGCAGAAAGCGGTAGACGGCAATGCCGGCCGCCATTCCGACCAGCGTGACCACCGCCGCGGTGAGCGGCACAACCACAAAGCTGCGGTCCACCCGCGCGGTCGCCACCAGGCCGAAGGCCAGGGCCGGAAGGAAAAAATGCAGGACCGTAACGCTCAGCGCGTGCCGGACGCGATGGCGGTCTATGCCGCCCGGATCAAAGAACCGCCACAAGTATCCCGCCGCGACGATCAATCCGAATGAAAAAAGTACCCGGTTAATGGTTTTCTCCTTGGCACCTGACAGGTGCATTATACCAATATGCCCGGAACGGTGAAAGAAGTATTTTCCCGCCACAACCTTCAACCGTCGCGTCACCGCATCGCAGTGCTTTGACTTTTTTCAGCTCTTCCTCTATAATGTGCAGCATTATCAATCTTGCTTTAAGGAGGGCACTCATGGCATTAAGATACATTGTTGAGATCGTTGCGGTCCTGATCATGCTGGGCGGGGTCGGCGGGATATTCTACGGCGTCTTCAAAGGTACCATTACGCTGAGCGTCAGGACGCTCCAGTTCCTTTCGATCGCCATTGTCGTCCCGGCGGTCCTCATCCTGTCGCTGGAACGGAGCCTCGGCAACGAATCAACCTCTGCATTGCTCGGGGCCATCATGGGATTCGTGCTGGCGGGGGGAGTGAAGAACGAGTGAGAACCGGGAGAAAGGAAGAAGGAAAGAAGGTACGACGGTAAGATAAAAAAGTGTCTATTCCATCTTTTCTTCCTACCTTTCTGCCTTCCTACTTTCCAGTTCTTGTCGTCGGTCCTTTCCCGGCAGAAACGGAATGGTCAGCATGCCGGGGATGGTCAGGAAGCAGACCATGATGAAGAACTTCTGATATCCGAAATACTTTTGCAGATCGCCGCTCCAATAGGTGGCCAGCCACATGCCGAAGGCCATGATCCCGGTCGAGATGGCATAGTGGGATGTTTTATACTCGCCCTCGGCCGAATACATCAGATAGACGGTGAAGATGGTGAATCCCAAACCGTACCCGAACTGCTCCAGGGCAACGAGCGGATAAGCCCAGGTGATCGATGGCTGGACATAGGCGAGGTAGACGAAAAACAGGTCCGGCAGGTGCATGGTGATCACGAAGGGCCAGAGACAGCGCCGCAAACCATACTTCGCGATAAGATACCCCCCCAGGATGCCGCCTCCGATGAGAGCGAGGATACCGACCGTTCCATACACAATACCGACCTCCGACGTGGACAGCCCGAGCCCTCCAACCTCACGGCCCTGCTTCAGGAACGGCTGGACCAGTTTCAACAGCATTGCCTCGCCCAGGCGATAGAACACAATGAACGCGACCACAACGCCGATGCGCTCCTGCCGGAAGTACGCACGCAGTATGTCAAGGTAGGACGCCGATCGCCGGGTCTTCGAGTCCCGAGACGAATGGTCCGATGGAGGGTGCGGAAGCATGACGCTGTGATAGCCAAGCGCCGCAAGGAAGATGGCCGCCGCGGTAAAGAGCACGATCGTCCAGCTGTGCGCAATCGAGCCCGTCGACACCTCCAGTTTTCCCGCCAGATAGACCAGCACGCCGGAAGCAAATACCATCGCAAGACGATAGAAGCCGGCCCGGAAGCCATTGTAGAGCGCCTGGTCCCGCTCGTTCAGCGCCAGCATATAGAACCCGTCCGCCGCGATATCATAGGTCGCCGAGATGAACGCCCCGATGAAGAACGCAATGAAGGTCAGGAGAAAAAAGTGCTGCGAACTGAGCAGGAGGCCGGCAGCAGCGCAGCAGATGGCCATGGCCGCATGCATGGCCAGCATCCAGCGGCGCTTTGTCGCATAGGCATCCACCAGGGGCGCCCACAGGGGCTTGAGGATCCAGGGCCACATGAGCCAGGACGTCCACTTCGCCATAGCGTCGTTCGGGACGCCCATGTTCACATAGAGCAGGGTTGAGACGATGTTGATGATGGCGTACGGCAGGCCCTCGGCGAAGTAGAGCGAGGGGATAAAGAGCCAGGGATTGCGGGAAGAAGAACGGTCAGCCATGTGCCGAAGCGTAACAGATTGACAAAGGACAGTCCAGCATAAAATAAAAAAGGCAGGGCGCCTGCCCTGCCTTTGCATGACCATTTCTTCTGATCGATCCTGCTATTTCGCCTCCGCTTTCGGATCCGGCTTTTGCTCAGCCTTGACCTCCGGCTGCGTTTCAGCCTTCTGCTCGGCCTTCGGCTCCGTCTTTGTCTCCGGAACCGGTTCGGCCTTCGCTTCCGCCTTCATCATGTCAAGGCTCTTCTTGGCATCAGGCACGAGCGCGCTGTCCGGGAACTGTTTGAGGAACTCTTCGAACTCATGGATGGCCTCGGGTTTTTTGCCCGCTTCCGCCAAGGCGAGCCCTTCCTTGAATTCCTTAAGCTCTTCTTCCGTCACGGGCTCCTCACCCTTCTTGCCCTTCCAGTAGAGCTTGTTCTTGCTGCTGTCATCCTTGGCGCCGCGCACCCCTGCCACGCCCGTGCTCACAGAGAGGTTCTTCCGGGGCGAGATGATATCGATCTTTTTCTGAAGTTCCTTGAACCACGACGAAACCCCTGACTCTTTCTTCTCCTGGGCCACGGCCGTGGTGAAGCACAGGGCGAGCAAGCTGAACGCGATGATAGTTTTTCTGATCATGGGAACCTCCCGTTTGTAATTGCGGATTGCGAATTTCGGATTGCGGAATAGAATAAGGGTAACGCTGCTTGGTTCTCTTAATCTGCAATCTACAATCAGCGATCGGCAATTTATTTTGTCACTCCCAGCTCCGCCGCAATATCTCCGTAGCGGCGCAGGACCCGCGGGTCCATGGCGGCCGCATCGTTGAATAGTTTCCGCGCTTCGGCCTTCTTGCCTTCCCGCATCTTTATGCGGCACAGGTTCGCCATGATGCCCGTGTCTCCCGGCTCGACCTTGAGCGACGCCTCGTAGGCCTGGCGCGCTTCGTCAAGACGCTCCTGGAGGAAGTGAATGTTCCCGATGTTGTTCAGCGCCATTGCATTGTCCTTGTCCAGGGCAAGCAGCTTCTGGAACTGCTCAAGCGCTTCTGTATACATACCATTCTCGCCGTACAGGATGCCGAGCTGGGCAAGGGCCTGCCCGTCATCGGGCTTCTGTTTGAGGGCGGCAAGGTATCCGGCCGAAAGCGCCGACAACCGCTGGCGGCCCAGCGCCTCAAGCTCGTCCTTGTACATCGCCTCGATCTCCTCCCGCTTGATCCTGACCTGCTTCAGGTCGGCGGGCGGAAGCGTCACCGGCCGGAACTGTTCCCATGCCTTCTGGACCTCGACGATCTCGACCTTCCCCTTCGCCGACCAATCGCGGTATTCCTCGGCGCCTTTCTGCCATGCCCGGGTGAACGATGAACCAACCAGGGTCATTTCCACGGGGACCCAGACGGTGCCGCGATGGATGACCAGAAGGGAATCTGCGAAGCCCAGGGTGTTCTTTTCCGCTTCGGTTACGCCGGTGTTGAACATGATGAAGACATGGCCCGGCACGTCGACGAGCGCGGTCCCGATGCCGATGTCCTCGAGCGCGGCGGCAAAGAGGATCGACAGGTCGTCACAGTCGCCGCTCTTCCGGGCCAGCGTATCGCGGGGATACTGCAGATAATCCACGGCGGCCGCCTTCTCGGAGAACTCCTGGAAGGGGCTCGATGGATCGACGATGTACGACAGCCCGTACACGCCCAGTGCGGCGTAGAGGGTCCGCGCGTAGACGACGGACGGATGCAGGTTCGGGTAGGCGTCCACGTAAGGCTGTATCACGCCGCGCGCAAAGTCCGCGACCGGCGGGTCCTTCGGCGTCACGAAAGCGCCGATCTTCTCCTTCTGGTCCCAGGTCATGGCATGGCGCTCGTAGAGCGTGACCGGGAAGCTCCGCTTCACGGTCTTCGCCTCACCGGCGCTGTAGAAGGTCAGGGCTATTTCGCTCTGGAGCGGCGTGTTCTCCGTCACTTCCAGGATCCGGTTGTTGAACACCGGTTTCACCGGCAGGTCCAGCTCCTGCTTCGGACCGATCTCGGGAACGGCGATCTCCGTCGGGAAGTCCATGTAGTCCTTGATGGAGAAGGTGAGCTTCGCGGCCGGGAAAGGGCTGTCCGTATTGTTCCGGAGCACGACTTTGCCCAGCGGATGGGACTCGTAGTACTTATAGGAGGACGCAAAGATCTCGCGCATCTCGATCTTCACGATCTCCACGGGCGGCGCGGTGAGCGAGGCCTTGGGCGTCGAGGCGAAGACCACCTCGCTCGGCGGACTTTCGTCCCCTTCTTTTCCCACGGCCGTAACCTGGTAGTAATAGAGCGTGTCGTCGGTGAGAGCGTTGTCCACGTAGAGGGTGTGGTCGATGGTGGCGGCCGGTTCGAACCCGGACCCGAGCTGTTTGGTACGGTACACCTTGTAGGCATTCACGAAGGGCTCCAGGTTCGGCAGCCAGGAAAGGGTGATCTGTTTCTCCGCGGCATCGATCCTCATCTTTTTCGGCGGCGAGGGTACCAGCCGCGGCGTCACCGCCGACACGGTCCCCGAAAGAGCGCTCTCATTGCCTTCCTTCGCCTTGCTGCTGATGCGGTAATGGTAGGCCCGATTGCTCGGCAGCGCCCGGTCCACGAAGAACGGCTCCGCAGTGGTCGCGAGCAGCTTGAACGTTCCGCCGGGCGAATCGGCGCGGTACACCTTATAGTGTTCCAGGTATATCTCCGGTCCCGGCTTCCAGCTCACCTGGACCTCGTTCATCTTCGGCTGCGCCGTCACCTCTACCGGGACCGCCGGGGTATGCAGCAAGGTGAAGACCTGCACCCGCTTGTTGCCGCGGTCGCCGACGGAAAGCCTTGTGCCGCCTTCCAGGGCAAGACCCGCGGGCGACCGGAACTCGCCGGGCCCCTTTCCTTCGTTCCCGAACTTGCGCAGGAACTTTCCGTTCCGGTCGAAGACCTGCACCCGTCCGTTCCCCGCGTCAAGGACGTACACCTCGCCGTCGGGAGAGACGATGACCGATTCGGGGTCCTTGAACTCGCCATCCTGCTTTCCCGACTTTCCAGCCTCCCACAACAGAGTGCCTGAATTGTCGAACCTTGCGATCCGGTTGTTCCCACGGTCAACGACCGTGACGTTCTCGCTGCCGTCCACGGCAAGTGCGACGGGCTCGGAGAACTGCCCGGGCTGGCTGCCGGACCGGCCGAAGGCGCCGAGGAACAGTCCCTTTGCGCTGAAGACCTGCACCCGGCAGTTGCCCGTGTCGGCCACAACGATGTTCCCTTTCAAGGTCAGCGCGACCGCGGAAGGAGAGCTGAACTCTCCTTCCTTCGAGCCGGACCTGCCGATCACCTGAAGCAGCTCGCCGTCGCGGTTGAACTTCTGCAGGCGGTCGTTGCCCGTATCGGCAATCAAGAAATTACCGGTCCCGTCGATGGTGACCCCCCGGGGGTTCTTGAGCATGCCGGGCTCGCTGCCCCGGGTCCCGATCGTTTTTCCATTAGCCGCACCCGGGACAATAAGCGAGTCGCCGGAAAGGCCCCAGAGCTGTTTGTCCGCCGTCAGGGCGACGACCTCGGCGGGGATCTCCTTCTGCAGCACGACCGATGGCGGCGGAGAGACGGGCACAACCGATGCACCGTCAGCACCTTCGCTGGTAAAGATCTGGAGCGTGTTCTTATCCAGGTCCAGGAGATGGATCTTTCCTTCGCCGTCTACCTTGATCCCCGACGGTTTTCTGAACTGGCCCGGGCCGAGGCCCTCAGACCCTATGGAGCCCAACAACTTTCCCTGGGGATCGAACTTCTTGATCTTGACGTTGCCGCTGTCGGCAATATAGATATTCCCCGCGCCGTCCAGGGCCAGCCCCAGCGGTTCGTCGAAACCTTCGGTCCCCTTCCCGCCCGCGCCCAAGGCCTGGATCTGGACCCCGCCGACGTTGAACACGCGCACCTTGTTCATGTCGCTGTCCAGGACGTAGATCCGGTTCTGTGCGTCAACGGCAACATCAACCGGCGCCTTCATCTCGTCCTTCTTCGTCGTAACAGTGATCTGTCCCAGGAAGATCCCCGCCGTCGTGAGGACCTGCAAGCGGCTGTTCCCTGCGTCGGCGACATAGAGGATCCCCCGGGCGACGGTGATGCCACGGGGATCGCTGAACTGCTTCGGTCCCGAGCCTTTCGAGCCAAAGCCCCGGAGGAACGCACCGCTTCCGTCAAAGACCTGGACACGCCCATTCCCCGCGTCAACGACATAGACGCTCCCCTGCTCGTCCACGGCTATGCCCGCGGGGTTCTTGAACTGGCCGTTCTGGTCGCCTTTGCTGCCCCAGGAAAGGACCATTGTTCCCGACTGGTCCAGCACCACAACGCGATGGGCATCGGAATCGGCGATGTAGATGCGGTCTCCCGCAAGGGCGAGGGCACGTGGCTCGTTCAGCAGTCGCTGGGGTGTTTTCTTCCCGGGCTCGCCGATCTCGCGAACGAATTCGAACTGCTGATAAGCATGGGATGATGAAGCGATGAGCGAAAGGAACAGAAGCGGTACGGCAATGCGTGCGACGGGGCGGAACAAAGCCATGGAATTCCTCCTGGCAGGATGCTCACCGGACGGGGGAACGACTTCTTGCGGCATACCTGAATTAATAGTGGTTTGAATTATAGCACATTATAATGCAGAAAAAAACATTAAATAAGGTCGGTCACATTACTTATTGCGAAGAGCACCCTGCCCTGCCAGTCGCCCACTCCGGCAATTTAATTGACTTTCATCACCTATTTAGGTATTTTCTAAAAGTATCTTCGGTCATCCTATGAAACCCAGCTCATTACATTCATTATTTTACGCGCTCTTCACCGCCGTGGTGCTGCTGCTTCCCTCTCCGGCCGCGGCCATTACGCGCGTCGTGGCCCAAACAAGCGGTCAATGCCCGCCCGTCACTGCCACGACCATCTGCTATCTTTCTTTCCAGGATGCTATTACCAATGCCGCTGCTTCGGGGGACACAATAGAAGTTCTTCCCGGCACGCACAGCGTAGTGAACATGACGGTGAACAAAAGCGTTTCGATCTACGGGATCGAGACCGCTCGGACGGTCCTGAACGGCGGCGGCAGCGGCACGATCCTTACCATCAGCGGCGTGAGCGCGTCCATGAGCATCAGGAATCTCACGTTCGCCAGCGCCGGCACAGCCATCGCGGTCCAGAATTCATCGTCCATCGACATCAGGAACAACATATTCGAGGCCGGCACCTCCAGCACGGCGATCTCGGTATTGGCGTCGCCGACCACGCGCATTTTTAACAATACCTTTTATCTGAACGGCAATGGCATCACCTCGACGGACACGAACCTCAATATCATCAATAACGCCTTTTACCAGATCAGCGGCGCCACGGCAATTTCTCCGATCGTCACTCTACCTGCGATCAAGAACAATCTGTTCTTTGGCGGCACCATCGGCCCGTTGGTGTTAACGGTCACCTCCATGCCCTTCTCCTCCGACCCCTATTTCAGCAATGTTGACTGGAAAGGGAATATTTCCACGCTCGACCCGCTCTTCGTGTCCACCAGTTCCACCGACGTCACCCTGAGGGATTTCCACCTGCTGGCCAGTTCGCCCTGCATCACTGCGGGAGATACGTCGGTGGGCTCCAATAATGTAGGCGATCTGTCAGGGACCGACATCGGCGCTTATGGCGGCCAATCCGACAGGATACCGAATATCGTTTCCGCGGTCTCCGGCGTTGCCTCGGCCTCGACGGGGACGATCACCGACACCATCACGCTCTCATGGTCACCGAACAACGCATACACCACGAAGGGCTACAATGTATATTACGGCAAGGACACCAGCTACACCGGCGCTGACGCAATCGTATCAGGCGTGACCATGACCTCGCCCATCGATGTGGGCACCGCCGTCAGCGTGATCCTCACCGGGCTGACGACATCGGCGGCAACACCGTCAGCGCCCGTGTTGTACGCGCCGGAGCCGCGCAACGAAAGCCTGGTCCTTTCGTGGTCCGCCGTTCCCGGGGCGACAAATTACATTCTCTCCTACAACCTGGCGTCCGCACCGTCGATCACGTTCACGGTCGACGCTGGGAAGACCACGTCCTACAAATTGGCGGGCCTGGCCAATGGGACGCTCTATACTATTTCAGTCATCGCAATAGCGCAGGACCCCTACTATCTCGCCGTGACCGCCTATGACCTCGCATCATTGGCAGGCGATCCGGGCGTTCAGGACGAAAGCGATTATTCCGTAGTACAGAAAGTGTACGTTGGTACGCCGGGTATCAGCGGGCCGTCCAACTCCGTACAGGGCCTTCCGGAAGTGCTTGTCCCCTACCCGAACCTGCCGAACACGGGATGCTTCATCGCCACTGCCGCCTACGGTTCTCACGATGCCTCTGCCGTGCGCCTTCTCCGGAAGTTCCGCGACAGCCGTCTCCTGACCAACGGTCCGGGCAGGGCCTTCGTGCGGTGGTATTACGAACACTCCCCCGCCGCGGCTACCTACCTCAATGAACATCCCGCACTGAAGCCTTTCGTCCGGGCGGCGCTGGCCCCGGCCGTTGCCGTCGCCATCGTGACCACCCAGGCATCTCCTCTGGCGCTGGCCATGGCTGCCCTGATCCTGATCGCGCTGACAGCGCTTTTCGCTTATCGAAAGCGGTCCCGGCGAACATACCAACCCCTAGGGATTAAACCATGAACCTTCGAACGATGATCCTTGTTCTCGTCATGCTGCTGGCCATTCCCGCAGTTGCTCCCGCCGCGGAACCCGCGGCGCTCACTCCGCATTGGTCCGTCGAGGTCAAGGGAGGATTTTTTTATCCGGACATCGAGAACTGGAAGGACTTCTATGGGGACGACCGGACAGGGCACTACGCGGGATCGCTTGCCTATAAACTTTTCCGGCAGCTTGAGGTAGGGATCGAGTCAGGGTATATCAAGGACCGGGGACGTGCGTACGCCCCCCTGAATGCACTTATCACGGGGAACGTTGTCTATGAGGTCGTTCCGGTCAATGTCTTCGTTCTCATTCGGGGCGTGTTCAGCGAAACGCAATGGCTGGTGCCCTATGTAGGCGGTGGATGGACGCGGATGTACTACCGCGAAAAGATCGAGGACCAGGCAACGGTCCGCGGTTCAGCGGACGGTGTTCACGGGCGCGCGGGACTGCAGATCCTCCTGGATAATATGGATCCTCATGCGGCGCACAACCTGTTCACCGATTACGGCATTTATCACACCTACCTTTTCGGCGAGGTCCAGGTCATGGACGTGAAGGTCGGAACACCATCGATTAATATCGGAGGAAAGAGCTACCTGGCGGGATTCCTCTTCGAGTTCTAAACCAACGCTATATCGAAAATCCTTCTATAACCACGGGTCCCGACGTTGTCGGGACACACAGATAAGGACGAACAACCGGATTTCTCTGTGTCAGATCAGAATGGTGCTTACCCTGTGCTGCGAAGACTTCGACGAGCTCAGTCGAGTCGCAGCCAGTGGTTCATCAACCCTGCTACCTGTCGTTGTCCTGCATTAGTTTCTTCAGCACGACGTTCTTCACGCACTTCCCCGGCGAAAATCAGTTTGTCACCACCTGTCCGTCCCGGATCTCGATGGTCCTTCCCGCCCGCTTCGCATTCTCCATGTTGTGCGTTACCATTACGATCGTATGGCCTTCGCGGTTCAGTTCCTGCAGCATGTCCAGCACAGAATCTCCGGTTCTTGTGTCCAGGTTCCCCGTAGGTTCGTCGGCAAGGATCACCGGCGGCTTGTTGACGATGGCACGGGCGATGGCAACCCGCTCCTGTTCGCCGCCCGAAAGCTGGGAGGGGAACCGGCGGGACTTTGCATCAAGGCCCACCTTCCGGAGGGCGTCCTGCGCGGCGCCGCTTGCCGTTCCGTTCATCCCCGGCTGGACCGTGAGCGGCAGCATCACATTTTCGAGAGCGGTCAGATAGGGTACCAGATAGAAGGACTGGAACACGAAACCCAGATACTCCCGCCGGAAGTCCGAGAGCTTGTTCGGCCCGAGCGTGCCGAGGTCGATCCCGTCCACGGAAACAATGCCCGACGTCGCGTGGCTCAGGCCGCCCAGCAGGGAGAGGAGCGTGCTTTTTCCCGAGCCCGAGGGCCCCATGACAGCTACGAACTCTCCGCTCTCGATGCCCAGCGAAATACCTCGCACCGCAGAATACTCTTCATCGCCGGCATGAAATGTTTTGGTCACATCCTTCAGATCTATGAATGCCATATCATCTCCTACTTCTTAAATGCCATAAAGTTTCTGTTTTCACCGCAGAGGACGCAGAGGAAATCAACATCAAAAACAATTGGACGCGGATCAAATCTGATGAACGCGAATAGATCAAACGCACTTTTTGGGTTTACGTCTTAAACCCAGGCCCAAGCCTTTTACTTCCTCGACTTTCTTCCCTCTGCGTCCTCTGCGGTAAACAAGCTTTTACAGTGTCCGTAACGCCTCGATCGGATCGAGCCGCCCGGCACGCACCGCCGGGTAGATACTGGCCAGGAGCCCCACAACGACCGAAGCCGCGACGGCGCTCACGGCCATGACCGGATAGAAGACGAACTTAAGGTTATAAGCGCTCATGAGATAGGGCGCGATGAACCGCGGGCTGAGGGTCCCGATCACATACCCGACGACCCCCGCGAGAAAGCTCACGAATAAGGCCTCGATGAGCAGCACCTGGATGATGTGGCCGGTACGGAAGCCGATGGCGCGGAAGAGGCCGATCTCCTGCACCCGTTCCTTCACCGACGCGGTCATGGCAAAGAATATGATCATCCCCGCTACGATCAGGAGCAGCAGAGAGATGCCGAGCGAGAAGCGGTGAAAGTAGTGCATGGCCTGCATCTTGAGCTCCACGGTCTCTTTCACAGCCACGGCACGCGCGCCGGGAAGCACACCGTTCACCTGTTTCACAATGTCCTCGATCGGGCAGCCGCTGCACAGGGCGGAGAGCTCGATGAGGCTCACAGCGTTCCCTTTCCTGAACTGCCGCTGGACCGCCGCCAGGTCGGCGAAGATCAGGCCGTCGTCCTGGGATCCCGTGTCACCAAGCACGCCGGCCACGCGGAATGCGCCGCCTCCGAGCGTCACGGTATCGCCGGGCGCGATGCCCAGCTTCGCTGCCGCATCCTTGCCGACAAGCACCTCCGCAGCAGTTCCGGGCTTCACGCCCGAGACAACGCGCCACCACTTTTTCAGCCTGAACTCCGAAGGAAATTCCACTCCCGCCACCATCACCCGGGTCCCCTTTACTTCAGAGACGACAAGAAGCTTGGGTGCCACGGTGCTGATGTTCTCGCGGTTCTCGATCGTCCTTACCTTCCGCGCGTCCTCGGTGGTCAGCGAACGGCCGCCGGTGTTGACGGCCGAAACGGTCATACCGCCATAGGACAGCGGCAGGTCCTCCGTGGCCGGCAGCACCAGGATGTTCGCGCCGAACTCGTCAAGGGCGTGCATCACCTCACGGTTCATGGCGTCTCCCACCGAGGTAAGCGCCACGGCGGCGCTTATCCCAAGGGCCAGTCCCGAAACGAGAAAGAACGTCC
>Ga0334722_10005367_pt1 | contig 12976 bp, 22 predicted proteins | sample C3_bottom_MG_FD_207210 | JGI IMG/M metagenome (GOLD analysis project Ga0334722, IMG submission 207210) | Sediment microbial communities from Yellowstone Lake, YNP, Wyoming, USA - C3_bottom | ecosystem: Environmental > Aquatic > Freshwater > Lake > Sediment | place: USA: Wyoming | collected...
TCCAACCGGAAACCAAACGTCTGTCGAGAGCCAAAGTTGGCTCGTTGAAACAGAAAGAACGCTATGCGAATGCGTTCCAAGAAGCCCCTTCCTGAGTCCTTAAGGACGAAGGTGGGGGAGGCTCACAGTATCTCCGTTAATTCAACAGATCCAACAGCCCACGCAGATATATGCGCAATCTCTCTTGGCGAGTATCCAAGGGCCATATATTTTTTAAATATAGGCTCGACGGCCTTCATAACTTCCGTGTCTAAAGCAAGGCCATCCTCATTCATTCTGAAGTCTTTATTGTAAAACGTTTGCATAATTCTCCTTAAAGTTTGGCAGGAGGAGTCGTCCTCCTATATAATGGTGCGTCGAGTGGGGATCGGACCCACGACTCCTTGATTAAAAGTCAAGTGTTCTACCGCTGAACTATCGACGCTTTATTTTTTTTAATTTTAACATTTTTGCCACGATACGTTTCTGTTTGTGCATGACAATTCGGACAAAGTATTCTAAGATTTTCCAATTTGTTATTTTCTTTTTCTCCGTCTACGTGATGAATATCTAATGGCAACCGTTTACCTCTCCATTCTGTAAGTCCACATTCATCACATTTGTTTTCTAAAACACCCGCTTTAATTAATCTACCTTTCATATGAAAAGAACTACGGGGCTTTGACAGTAATTCTTCTATAGACATCTCTTCTCTTACAGGTCTTGTTTTAAATCTTCCTGATTTTCTTGCATTAAAAATAGATCCAAGTCCAATATTAAATTCTTTAATACATTCCTTATAACTATGTCCCTCATTGTAATAAACCTGTATATCTCCCCAATTATGTTTATTTCTTGGACCACCACCAAACCCATTTCGACTTGCCCATAAACTTACAGTAGACTTAGAGCATCCGACAATTTCTTTAATTTTATTTTGAGATTTACCCTCTTGTAACAAAGAAACTATCAACTCTATTTTTTCTTCTGATAACTTTTTCATTCGTCGCCTCCTATGTATTGTGTATGTGAACCCTAATACACAATACATAGGATTTAACTATATAGTTCGCCTACTCAAAAACTGAACTTGAACTACTTACCTTATCGTCTACAACAAATATAGCACCACTCGTAGAGACGTAGATATACTTGTGTCTTTTTGTGTCATGAACTACAGCAACGTCATGCCAATACTGAGGCATAACAATCGTATCCTCTACTTGTGCGTTTGGAGGTATTCCTGTTGTAGGCATACCTACTTAATATGCACCATGTATTTCTTGTTGTTTTGGTTCTAATTCTTCGTACTTCTTCCCGCAAGCGGTCATCAGTACCATAACAACCAACAGAACCACTAACTTCTTCATTTTACCTCCAAAAGGGGTGGCGGAGAGACAAGGATTTGAACCTTGGGACCTTTTAAGGGATCAACCGCTTAGCAGGCGGCTACCATAAACCACTCGGTCACCTCTCCGTAAAATTCTCCAACGTCAGAATAAGGTCATATATCGTTTGCGTCCTTGCCGCCGAGACAAGACAAGTTGACCTTTGAAAATCTACACCTTCATCGGCGGCGCTCATGGCACGAAGTTTTTTCTCATCTGCATCACGAAACTGCCGAGCAATTTTAAGTTCCGACTGAAGGAATTTTAGTAACTTTACCTTGGTCGAACCGGAGGTGAGAACAAGAACACATAGAAAATAGTATTAACAAAACAATCAGCGCTTTCATTGAAACCTCCATAATGGTGTGGACGGAGAGATTTGAACTCTCGAATAAACGGACCACAGCCGTTCGCGCTAACACGTCCACCATAACTCACGTCGGGATACTCTCCCCCCGATAGTCACACCACTTCTCCACGCCCTATGGCGCTTCGGCAAACGCTAACGCATGTGTCGCGTCTCCGTAAGATCATAAATCTCCATAATGGTGGGGCCGGGGGGATTTGAACCCCCAACGTATCAAAGTAGCGGATTTTCTTACCACTATAGTTTTCACTACCTACAAATAAATGTAGTTTGTGGTCTGGACTTTACCTTCACCTTATGCGATTCTCGCGTTTAGGTGCTCCCCGTCAAGTCTCTACACCTTCCCCTGATAAGGGTTTGGCTCGGTATTACCATGTGAAAGGCTTCACCGAATTTGAGGAGTTCTACTCTTTAGGTTTCCCTAAAGGCACTCAAATTTAATAAGTCCGCTGCGTCTCGCCAATTCCGCCACAACCCCTTAACCTTGATATGTCACACAAATAACTTTAACCCGTTAAACTGTCCCTTATGCGTGCGATACGGTATCAGATCTACCTACAATCTCTCTTACAGTTTAAGAGCCCCTAACTTACATACGCTGAATCATCAAGGCTAACCTCCATGAGATTTCTCTCAAGGCGTATTGATTAAAGATGGAGGAGGGTGTGAGATTCAAACTCACGGAACCCGTATTAGGTTGTCCAACACTTTTCAAGAGTGCCGCAATCAATCGCTCTGCCAACCCTCCTTAATTTTTTTCGGATTCACACCTTTATCCGAGCACCCTTTAATCTACGGTCTTCTGAGTCTGCCTCCCATGGATTACGGTGCATAGGTACTCAGGTATTTCCATAATAGGGTTTATTCTGCCTCTGTAAAGTCCACGTAGAACTTCTGTCCCGGTTTGACCTTACCCGCCAAGTCAGGGTTGCTGATGTACATCTCTAAGGTAGCAGATGGTGTCCACTTGGCGTAGGTATTATCTTCGTCTGAACCGTCTGCGGGATAGTAGTTCTTACAGACGGCTGACATCTTGATCTTCTCGCCTACTTCAAAAAGTTCTACTGATGTTACTTTCATTTTTGCTCTCATCGTCACCATTGCATGTCTCCTCTTCGGTTAAGAATCCCCATCCCTTGTTTATTCTTCGCTTTGTGTTATACAACTCGCAGTCGTCTGACCACGGATAACCCTGTTTTGCAGACCCACGCCTTACCATTTGGCGACGGTAGCGTAAATATGGTCCGACGTAGGGGATTCAAACCCCTGATCCTCAGATTGAAGGTCTGATGGCTTAGATCGCTTGCCTAACGTCGGTTGTAACTAACTTATCAAAAGCAGTATTAAGAACTTTTGTAATGGCCGAAGAACCTACGCCTCTTACAACAGCACCTACAACTCCCCAATACTCCTTACCCTCGTAGTTCCCTTTAGATATATTTCTTTTCCATGAAATCCTTATTTCTTCCTTAGGTACATTGAGTTTGTCAACCCAATAATTAAGAATATCCTCAAGATCATCCGATCTTATTTCGTGGATATAAAGTCTATATTGCACAGAAAGTTCATACAAGTTTATAAATTTTGAAAAAACGTCTATAATTCTCCAATCTTTATTAGCAATACCCGCATTACCATACTTAGCCCCCTCTCCTGCGTATAAAGATATTACCATTACATTAAAACTATTAAAATAAATACGACTTGCAAAATCTTTCATCGTTTCTTCTTGTCTGTCTTTTCCATGCAACCTACGAGAATTATCCCTACATAAATCCTCATGTTCGGATAATGAAGTAAGTCCTTCTTTTTGGAAAATATAGTTAAGATTAGATTTACCCATACCAACCACACTTTTAATTTCCGAATAAGACTTGCCTTCTTTACGTAAAGATATTGCCAATGCCCTTTGTTCTGCTGTATATTTCATAACACCCTCCTGATTAGAGTTATTGTACCGTTGTAAGATACAAAAACCCATAATCAAGAGGATGGTTCTATGGCTCCCGGTCAAGGGATCGAACCTCGATTGGGGCAGTCAAAGTGCCCTGTCGCTACCTATTAGACGAACCGGGAATAACCTTTAACTCTTCAACTTCAGTGTAATACACCTTAAAGTCACAGTGAGTACACTTTGTTTCACCTTTTTCACCTTGGACTGTCCTATTGTCACAGAGAGGACATCTAAGGTGATGTTTGGGGAAATTTGTACCCAAATTTCTATCGGCTATGATAATGTCTGTCCAACATTCTTGACATTTCATGTAACCACTTGACATTCCGTTTGGACTCTGCGTCATCTCCGTGCCGCAGAGGGGACAAGCCAACCCTGTCGGATGCCCTATATTCATAAAGAGACTCACATTACTCCTTTAAACCTGCAGCCTATCCATGATAGAGATGAGTTTATCGTTTGCCGCCTTGAGCCTATCACCATTTGATCCATTATCAAAGGCTATGCCGCGCATAGATTCTGCCAACGGCACTATTGGGTCAAGTTTCTTAAGTTCCGACGATTGGGCTATTATAGCACCAGTAAGCGGCTGTGTCAAGACTCTTTTTAAAGTATTTTCAAGAGCGTCAACTCTCTCTTCTATTAATGATACCGTAGCATTGACATATACCGTGCTCTTGTAAAGAGCGTCCATCTGTATGTCTACCTGTGTCTGTTCCTTTGGGGTTGCGCCTTCCATTGTATCTCCGTTCATTTCTTTCTCCTTTTATTACTCTGTCCACTTATTAATATATAGGATACTCACTTACGCTTTCTCCTTGTTTCCACTGATTTTACATTAATAATCGGAGTTACGTGATCTATAACTCGCACAACAACACCTTCCTGATATCCAATAACCTTCTGCGCGTCTTTATAAGCCTCAGGAGACTCGTCAAGCGTACCTTCGGCAATATCTGCCACAATACCCTTCATAGCATCTTTGAAAGAATCCATAGAAATAGTTCTACGGGCTTCTCCACGAGAAAATTTTCTTCCACATCCGTGCGACGCGCTTGACAAATATTCCTCGTTGCCAAGTCCTTCCGTCACATATACACCGTCACGCATGTTAGCAGGAATAACTCCTAACTGACCTTTATCGGCAGGCGTAGCCCCTTTGCGTACCAAAACCATGCCATCCTTTACGGAGGCGTGATTATGGTTCTCGTTAATCATTTCATGAAGCATTATTGCCGCTTCATCCTGCGGGATACCCAATATGCTCAAGATATCAGACATCATGACCTTGCGGTTTTCAAGAGCATATCCAAGGGCGTAATTCATATCCGCAAGATACGCTTTCCCAAGTTCAGAGTCTATGTCAAAAAACCTACCCTGGGCGCTATACCAATCGCATATAGTTTTGCCAAGATTACGAGAACCCGAATGAATCATTACACAAACATGATTATCTTTATTAAGACCTATTTCACAGGCATGATTTCCTCCGCCTAACGTTCCTATCTGATAAAGAGCGCCTTGGCATTTAGAAGTTAATTTGTACCCCGACGCCGACCTAAACTCAGGATAATTCGCTTTATCACGCTTACCGCCTGCACCTATAGGAATCCTTCTGTGAATTTCGTGATGCACGGCCACCTTAGCCCCGTCATCGCATAATGAAACAAAATTACTTATAGGAAATTTTGTGTTTATAAAGGTTACGCCACATCCGATATCGACTCCAACAGCCCCTACGCCAATCACACCTTCTAAAAGAACGGCTGACCCTACTGGCAAATCATACCCTTGATGACAATCAGGTAATATAACCATCTTCTTTAAAAAGGGTAGGGTAAGCCAATCGTTTATTTGAGCCCATGCGCCTTCTTCTATTTCTTCAGGCGGTAGAAGTAACTTCAGTCTTTCGTCCATGATTCCCTCTCTATTTCCCAATCTTCACCACATTCACAGAATTCCCAACCACAGCCACATTCAGGGCAAGTTTCCTCGTCTTCGTGTCCATATAGGTCTATTTTGAATTCCTTTATTTCTTCGTCAGCGGCGTTTCGCCTCTTCCTATCGTTATGGAGCCTGCCGGATTCACACCACGAGCATCCACCGTGCGGCCTACAAGAGGTGTCCCATACTTTACATCCTCGATATTGTTTGCGCCTATCTTTCCTGTTAGGATAGTCTTTGTCAAACCCCATAACGTTTTCCTTTTGTCGGATTCAAAATTTCCGTCTTCAGGCCAATAGTCACTCTACTAATTTATGTCCGTCGTGTTCAGTCTATATCATAAGGGCATATGTACGAGTACATCGACAATTAACGGAGTTTTTACAGTCGTTATCACAGACTATATTAGTAGCCTCTACTTCAAATGGAACTGGTTGACGCCGCTTAATATCTTGGCCCTCGCCTCTTCCGAAAAAATAATCTGTTTTGCCATCTTTACAATCCTCCTTGATATTTATTAGGACAGTATGCCCAGGATTTCTTCTTCTTTGACTATCAGGTAGTCTACGTCGTCTACCTTAATCTTGCTGCCGGAGTACTTGTCGAACAGGATGACGCCTCCCACCTTGACCTCCTCCACGTCCTTGCCGATCGCCTCGACCGAGCCCCTCTGCGGCTTTTCCTTAGCGGCATCCGGTATGTACAACCCGCCCGCTGTCTTCTCCATCTCTTCCATGAACTTCACAAAAACCCTGTCACCAAGCGGCTTGAAACCCATGTTAAATCTCCTTTCCTCTGCTTGTTATTGTTTTGGGTACTGATGCTCCCGTTTAATAGACCCCATCCTGTTAGCACTCATATTGATTGAGTGCTAACTTTGAAAATATACCACAACGGCTCCAAAAATCAAGAAGAATTTTCACAACAGGACAATCCATTTGCATAGGATAGTGTTCTCTAAGATAAGAAAACACTCCGTTAGCCGCATCTAACGCCTTCTTAGCCGTAGACAAAGCATTACACATGGCTAACGCATTCCCGTTAAAAGGAGTTGCAAGCGAACCCGCTCGGACATACAATTCATATTCACGACGCTCAGTCAAAAAATCTCCTTGAAGGATGTCTCAGATAATTCTGAACATCACATACATACGCACCTTCCTGTATACATGTCTGCCCACGCATCCATGTGCAAAAATTCTCATAACCAACAGAACCAAGAACGTCCTTGATGTTATCCCAAGGGACATACTCAATGCCGTCCGTTGTTTCTATTTTAAAATCCTTGATATCCATAATGTTCCTTAAAATGGTGGAGAATAGGGGACTCGAACCCCTGATTTATCCTTGCAAAGGATATGCGTTCCCACTTACGCCAATTCCCCACTAAATTGGTAGGAAGGAGGGGATTTGAACCCCCACGGATGATGAGTCCACCGGATCCTAAATCCGGCGCGTATCGCCAATTTCGCCACCCTCCTAAGACATCCACTGTTTCTTCTTCTTAGTGCGCTTCCAAGATTTTTTGGGTTGATACATTCTAACATCATCCCAACTATCAAGAAGGTTCTTATGAGAACGTGTCGCCCTCAATTTGAATTTAAAATCCTGCAGGTCATAGAGAGATTTACAATACTCTCTTTTTTCCTGCATGAATTTGAAGTTCCGCCAACACCCATAAAGATTACCTTTAAAGGTATGGATACCCGGAACAGGGTCTTGTCGATACCTAAACACCTTCAGTTTCCTTCTCGTCTCACCACCCCAAGAATTCCTGAAGTAAAGTTTTGTACCGTGTAACATTTCACACCTCCTCACTAAGTTGTTAATTTAGTGGAAGGCGATACCTCTTTCCCATGGATTCATTTTTCTCCTTTATTATGGTAGGGGTAGAGAGTCTCGAACTCACACGGGGATTACTCCCCATCACGCCCTTAACGTGACGCGGCTACCTTTACGCCATACCCCTATAAGACGGCCAAGGATTAGACCATTGAGTTCGGGTAGAATACTTGTCCGTTTCTTCTACCTATATTCCGAGTCATCCTCGTGCCTTGACCGTCAACTTATATTCTTTCCAAAGTTTATTAAACTTTTGTTCGCACTGAAAACTTGTTTCAAAAATTAAAATATTACCATTTTACTTATAGTTTTCCCAACCGTTCGGGCTGTGGACTTGGATACCATAATGATACCTTGAATGAGGATATTCGCTGACATTCATCCAATGAACCATCCTGACTGTATCGCTACGCTTCTTCATACTTGTTTTACCGTTAGCAGTTTGAAATACTCAACGTCTGATCCCGTTATGCGAAACGCAGGTTCTTGAAGACCTTCCTTTATTTCGCTAACCCTGACATCGTCGTCTGATTCTATGGCGATTTGGGCGGTTATTTCAAAATATCTAACTTTACTCACTTCATCCCCATGCGTTGTGCAAGTTCAACTATAGTGATACCAAAGGAAAGTTTTCCGTTTATCTCTTGTATGACTCTATTACAGTTGTCACACTTCATGCTTAAGGGGGTACAGTCCTTACATTTTTCTTTTTTGTTTTCGTCGTCAGAATTTTGCAATTCTTCCTCCGTGGTAATGGTGCCAAGTCAGGAGTTGGACCTGTCCCTTGCCTTCTTCAGAGGCACGCTCTCCCGCGTGAGCTACCTTGGCATTATATGGTTGGGACGGCAGGTAATGATGGTGCCGCCGAGAGGCTACGATCCCCTCACCTATCGCTTACAAGGCGATTGCTCTACCCAATGAGCTACGGCGGCATTATTTTTTTGGCTCCAACCGCAGGGATCGAACCTGCATTTTTCTCCTTAACAGGGAGACGCCATACCGTTAGGCGAGGTTGGAATATTTTTTTTAAAGGTCGATTACGCCCTATCGCTAACCCTCACGGCTTTCGGAATACCGTTAGCAGGGTACGTCCTTTTTGCCTTGCCCCGACCTTGGATTTAACTATACACTAATACTGGTTAAAATGTCAAGAAAAAAATAGGGGACCGAAGCCCCCTATTGAATATTTATTTAGAGAAGTCGCGTAGGTTTCTCATAGAACCCTCGCTGCTATTTCTGCCAACTCAGAGCGTTCTCCTTTTGTCAAGATAACGTTACCTGCGATATTCTCACCCTTAAACCTTTCAGCAACATAGACCAATCCATTGGTTTCTGCGTCAAGGTGGGCACTGTCTATTTGACTCACATCGCCCACTAAAATTACTTTAGACCCCTCGCCTGCACGGGTGATAATAGTTTTAACTTCCATTGGAGTTAGGTTTTGAGCCTCATCTATGATTATATACACGCGAGGCATACTTCTACCACGTATATACTGTAACGCTTCGATTTCGAGGATCCCCTGTTCAATTAAATCTTCGTAGTGTTTACGTTCCGGTGTAGCATATCTTGACGCTTTTTTGCGTCCACCATCTCCCATAAGGAAATCAAGGTTATCAAAGATAGGTTGCATCCAAGGCTTAAGTTTCTCGTCTATATCTCCCGGCAAGAAACCCAACCCTTCTCCACCACCCATAGCAACAGTAGGACGGGCCACGATAAGTTTTGTATATGTCAGACCATCTTCTACCTTTGAAAGACCCGCCGCCAAAGAACATAAAGTTTTTCCTGAACCCGCGATACCGATCAACGTCACAAGTTTCACGGAATCGTCAAGCAAAAGGTCAAGGGCGAACTGTTGTTCTAAGTTTTTAGGTTGTATCCCCCAAACACCTTTAGTGGTTAAAACAGGCATAAAACATTTTTTCTTAGCATTATATCTTACGGGTGCCGATTGACTACCTGAAACAAGCAGAACACATTGATTAGCAAACCATTCGCCTTCTACCGCCGTGCCCTTCTTTTTATAGAGTTCGTCTATTTGCCACGATTCAACCTCTATAACGTCTTGAGCTATTAACTCGTCTACATCCACCCTACCTGTTTCGTAACTTTGAGCCACAAGGCCATGTGTCGTAGCCTTTATACGAAGACCCAAGTCATTACTTACGAGAATAGTAGGAGACTCCAAGTTCATAGCAATACAAACAGATAAAATCCTGTTGTCTGCTAAATCAGGATCAAGGTCTTTACTGAGTCCCGGCGTGTTCCTATGATTAAGTTCAACGCGAAAGGTCCCTTCTCCTAAAGGCACTCCCTTAGATAGGTCTCCATGCTCCCTAAGGGCATCTATAGACCTTAGAACTTGCCTTGCATTTCTACCTACGGTATCATTTTTACGTTTAAGGCCATCAAGTTCATCTATGGCTTTTATAGGTATAATAACGTTATTGTCTTGGAAATTGAAAATGGAATTCGTATCGTGGATCATGACGTTCGTATCCAAAACGTAATTCTTTACCATTTGTCACCTCCGGTATTTTTGTACCTCTATAACTTCTACTTCAAATCCCTTTTCTTTTGCTTGATTAATCGCGTGCTGAGATCCTGAAGGACTGCCATCGCAGAATGCGAGTAACGTCTTCTTCCCTTCGTATTCGAGTGCTAAGTTAAGCATTTGGATATTTCTATTTTTAAAAGAATACCATCCGTCTGCTCTTGTTATTTCTTTTTGAAGTTCTATTACTTTATCAGCATGTCTTCTTATAGCGATTTGAGATCCTTCAGGTTGGTTCCCGACGCGGTCGGGCACCATTACTATTACCTCAAAGTTCCCCTCATGCTTTGCCATACCAGCGGCGCGTAATGCTATTGTATCAACACCCTTCGCCCCGCCCAATATTATTCTGTCATACTCCCCAAGTAATAAAGTCGCCCTGACGTTTATCTCCACCTTTCCCCTATAACTGTCCGCAATATCCCTATGTCCCGTAATAACTAAACTACCCGCCATAATTTATCCTATTCGTAGTCATAGACTTCTTTAAAATACCTGTCTACTATTTCTTCTGCCCATTTATTGGCATCTTTTTCATCCGCCCATGCTTTCATTTTATTTGTCATACCTAAGTGCTGTTGAGCGTGACGAAATTCGTGAGCCATAAAAAAAAGAGCATCGTCGAGAGAGGTTACCGTGTCGCCTAACGCTATATGAACTGTCATTGTCCCATCATCGTAAACAACAAACAACCCATAACCATAACCACCAAACCACCTTGTAAGAAATGGAAATTTTTTAACTAATTTATATAGCCATTGTGTGTTTAACTCAAACTCATCAAGATCAAGTTTGCTGTAGGCGTAATATACAAAACAAACTTTTCTAAGTTCTTTGTTTTCACTGTTGTATTTTAACCACGCTTCAAATAGTTCACACTCAGAAAGGAGAAAATCATGCCATTTTTTAGTAAGAGGATGTCCATCCCAAACTTGAGACGGAGCAGAGTGGGATTTTTTAATAACCCTAAGTCTTTTCTCCATCTCAGTTTTAGTCATAATTACCCCCTCATCAATTTTTCTCTAATCCTTGACTCCTCAATTTCTCGTAATACCATATAGTTGAATTGACGGTGTCTTGAACTTACAAAATCAGACATATCATGCGTAAAATTAGCGGCGCGATGGGCTATTATTGGAAAGAAAATCCAATAGAAAGGCGTAAAAAACACAATTGAAGATATTAAACATGTGGCCCAAAACGAAAAACACCTTCCGCAAGACAGGACACCATTCAAAATTTTAGACTTCTTCTGAAGGTATTCTCGGAAAGGCGCTGTGATTTTATCTTTAACTGCTATCTCCGTAAGGGCTTCTGCGGAAAATGCAATGAAAAGGAGTTTAAGGATTACTATCAATTATTTCTCCCGAAAAGTCTTTTAAGTAACTTAGCGGCACGAATATCCCAATCGCCCGTATATGTAAACTTGGCAAAAATACCGTCTGCTGTACCCTTGTCTTTATCTAACTTAGAACCTATCTCAAATTCAGACACTCCGCCATCTTCGTCTTTTTTCTCGTAAATAGGAGTATAAGATACGCCGTCATCAAAAGATTTAGGCTCAAGTTTGTGAGCCTCCCCCACCTTCGTCCTTAAGGACTCAGGAAGGGGCTTCTTGGAACGCATTCGCATAGTGTTCTTTCTGTTTCAACGAGCCAACTTTGGCTCTCGACAGACGTTTGGTTTCCGGTTGGAAACAGGTTCCCGTGGCTCCCACGGGCACTATCTTTAGATAAGGCACTTTGTCTTCAGGTTTTTTCGTTATAATCGGCACAGTCCACCTTCTTGTCTTCTTTACACTTTTCGGTGCAAGTATCACAAAGATAGAGTTCTACCCTGCCAAGTTCAAGGTTATCACGACGTCTAACAAGATCTGCACGTTCTGTTTGTTGTTTAAGTTGTCCCGTTTCTTTCATCATAAAAACCTCCACTGTATCTGACCGTACTCAAATACACCCCAAGATGTTCTCAAATACTTCCGACAGATTTATAAATTTACATGGATTTTGTCTATAAAGCGCTGTAAACGTAGGGGAATTATAATGTGCCGTAAATTTACCTTCCATTACTTTTTGTCCTCTTTTATTTTCTTCAGGCTGCATTATGTAACTTTCAGCCTTGACAGATATCCCACAAAAAACGTCTCCTGTTGGTATATATATAACTTTGCAATCTATACCAAATTTCTCATCTTCATCACCACTTTCCATACCTGTAATACTCAACACTTCAGATAGATTTACCTTAGAAAACAAACTATCAATGTCCGACATGAATATATTTTCTGCTTTCGCCCCATTTAAAGACTGCGTGCAATATAAATGGAATAAAAACATAAATATTTCTTTATCTGTATATTCAACACATTTTTTATGAGGGCCACATTCTTCATTACAAGCCTTACTTTCTGTCTTCATTAATTTTTTAAATTGTTTAATTTTTTTGTCAAAATCAAACTTATGATCTAATAAATATTCCCAAATTTTATCAGAGTTATAAAGACTATTGTCTTTAATGGCTTTAACTATGGCTATGCCGTTAGAATTTCTAACGGTAGTGAGACCGTGTTTTTTACTAAACATATTTATACACCAATAAGACTTGATGTCATTATGAGTTAGTATTGAGGGATCATATAGAGGATGTTCTGTAAAATGCATTTACATATCCTGTATTTGTTTAATTACATCCCGAAAACCCTCTTCAAACTTCATACAAGTATGACTTGGGTTATCATGTCCACATCTAAATGCGGGATCTGCTAAAAATCCGGCGTTTGCAAGTAGATGTAAAACCTCTGTCTTACTGACTTGTTTTTCGGCAATGGGTTTATCGTTAGGCCAATCCATGGCTACCTCCCTGTATTTTATGTTTAGCGAATAAAAAGACATTCCTGCTATTTTTCTGATAGCAGGAATGTCGGAGATATTACCTTAAAACTTAAA
>Ga0334722_10005368_pt1 | contig 12975 bp, 5 predicted proteins | sample C3_bottom_MG_FD_207210 | JGI IMG/M metagenome (GOLD analysis project Ga0334722, IMG submission 207210) | Sediment microbial communities from Yellowstone Lake, YNP, Wyoming, USA - C3_bottom | ecosystem: Environmental > Aquatic > Freshwater > Lake > Sediment | place: USA: Wyoming | collected...
GCGGCCAGGGCTTCAGGGGTGGACATCCTCCCCAAGAGACGGACGGCCCGTTCAAACGGCTCGATCGCCGGCTCATGGACGGCCAACTGGTGGAGCAACTCCGCCGTCTCGGGCGTCCACTGCGAGGGATCCCGGCCCAACTCCTCCAGGGCCCAGGTCCTTCTCGCATAGAACCGCGACAGGAGCCTGGGCGAGTGCCCCCCCAGGGCCGCGCGCAAGGAAGGCAGGAACTTGCCAAGCAAGGGACTCACGAAGATCCAGTAGGCGTGGTAAGCGATGTAGAGTCCGAAGAGAACGGCGCCGACGGCAAGACCAACCTTGCTCCCCTGCGCGACGAGAAATGGGAACAGGATGAAGCCGCCGAGGAAGAACCCGAAGAACTGCGCGTCGCGCTTGCCGGGATAATCGAGGGACAGTCCATCGACCGCCGCCGGGGGCGGCAGGAGTTGCGACGACGCGGGCGGGGCTGAGGCGTCCTTCAAAAGGTCGTCGAGGCGCTTGGCGGCCGCGGCCTGGGCGTCCGCAGTCTTCGTCGAAAGTTCGGACGCGGCCTCGAGGATCGCCCGACTCTTGACCCTCGCAGGAAGTGAGGCGTCGCGGCCCAGCGCAGTCACCGCCGACTCGGCGCGGGCCAGGAGTTCCGAAAACGGATCGGCCTCCGTCTTGCGGGCCAAGGCCGCGAGCTCCTCAATGCGGTCGATTGCGGCCCGGGCGTCCTGAACTCGAAGGAGAGTCTCATGAACCATGGCGTGACGGCCCGGCTCGACGAAGTTGTAGCTCGCCTCCAGTTCCTGCAGGGAACCGACGGCCTCGTCGTCGGGTGCTGCTTCGTAGACGGCCAGGAGAGTCTGCAGGATTTCCCCGACGTCCCCGGCGCTCAGCTGCGTGCTCCCGACGCCCGGCAAGAGAGCCCTTAGGACGGGAAGCAAGGCCCGGGCCTCCCCGGGATTTAATCGCAGTTCATCCAACACCTTCCGCCGACTCTTTCCCGTCGAGAGGAGCCCGTAGAACCACTCCCGTTGTCGGGGCGTCAAGGACAAGCCCCTTGCCGCCTTAAACGCGGCCCTGCGCAATGGCGATGGGAGAAGATCGAACATGCTTTGAGCGAAACCCGGACCGCGCGGAGAGGAAACGATACCGGCGTAGAGGTAAGTCATGGCGGCAAACGCAATAAAAATACCGGGGACTCCAAACGGAAGAGCGCACGCCACCTCGACGGCCAAGTCGAAAAGCACAAATATGCCCAGGGCCGCCAGACGCCGCTGCAAGGTCGCGGTCTTGCCGTTGCTCAAGATGATCGAGACGATCAAGCCGGCGAGGACGACTCCTCCATGCTTGACCAGCCAGGGAAGAACCAAATAGCCCGCGCCGAAAACCGCGACGTTGAAAGCCAGGATCGTGGCAAGTGGAAGTAGGATGGGGTGAAAGAAAACGCGGGAGAGGGGATGACGGGAGAAAAGGTTGGCCGCTGACGCGGGCGGAGCCGCGGGAGAGTTCCGCAGGAGATTCTCGAGCCTCTGGGCGGCCATGGCCCGAGCATTGCCCGTCGAGGCCTTAAGTTCGGCCGCGGCGTCCTGGATGGCCTTCTTCTTGATCCTCGCGGGCAAAGCCGCGTCTCCGGCCAGCAGAGCCGCAACGACCTCGGCTTGGGCGAGAATCTCGGAGAAAGGCGCGGCCTCCGTCTTTCGGGCCAGGGCGGCGATCGTCTCGATCCGGTCGATCGAGGCGCGGGACTCCCGCACTCGCATGAGAGCCCCATGAACCTCGGCGTACTTGCCCGGCAGGGAGATCTTGTAGCGCTCCTCAAGCGCGCTTAAAAACCCGACGGCCTGCTCGTCGGCCAACGCTTCGGAAACGGCCAAAAAGGTCTCCAGGACATCCGAGCCGTCCCAACCGCTCCACTGGGTCTTCACGAAGTCCGGAAGGAGGACGGCCAAGACCGGGAGCAGGGGCCTCGCCTCCTGGGGAGCTGCGCGCAGTTCATCCAGCACGCCCTTGCGGCGCGCTTCCTTCGAGAGAAGTCCCCGGAGCCACGTCTTCTGCCGGGACGTCAAGGACAGGCCCTTCGCCGCATCGAAGGCGGCCTTGCGCAGCAGGGGATGAAGGGGGATTTCCTCGGCCTGGAAAACTCCGGAGGCAACGGCGGGCGGCAGCAGCGAGCGCGCAGAGAGCATGAGGCCGGCATAGAGGGCCAGGGAGGCTCCGACGAAAATGATCCTGTCGGCGCCCGCGGGCAACTTCATGAACAGAATCTCCGCCGTCAAATCGAAGAACACGAACGAGGCCAAGGCCAACAGGCGCCGCGGCCAGACAGAGAGCCGATCGCTTTTTAAGAAAAGCGAGAGGACCAGGCCGATAAAGAGCAGTCCCGCGTATTTGCTCAGGAACGGAAGGAAAAACAGGCCTGCTCCTAAAACCGCGACGTTGAGGGCCAGGAACGCCGCCCCCGTCAGAAAGGCGGGATTGGACGCGATCCCGGAGAAGAACTGACGGGAGAAAAGGCTGGCCGCCGACGCGGGGGGGGCCTGCGCGGAAGCCTGGGAGAGGAGATCGTCGATGCGTTGGGAGGCGGAAGCTTGGGCGCGCTGGTCTTGCGAGGCGAGGGCGGCCTCAAGCTCGGCGATGGCTTCCGTCAACGCCTGTCTCTTGAGCTTGGCCGGCAGCGAGGCGTCCGACGCGAGGGCCTTGACGGCGGCCTGAGCTCGGGCCAATATCCTCTGGACTCCGAGAGGCGCGGCCGTCGAGGATCCTTCCATCTTCTCCAAGTCGGCGCGCATCTCCCGGGCGCGAGCGAGGCTTTCCTCGACAAGGGCGAGCATTCCCTCTTTATCCTTTTTGCCCGTGTAGTACTTCTTAAGCGCGGCAAGAAGGCTCATCGACTCCTCGTCGAGCCAAGTCTCCAGCAGGCCTAGGATCGGGGTCAGAATCTCATACTCGTCGGCGTCAAGGATTTGATCTAAAACTGGAAGGAGAATCCGGGCCCTGGCCGGGTCGAGACGCATCTCACGGAAGGCCTTGTCGCGGGCCGACCGAGTCGACAAGAGCGCCTTGACCCATTTGGCCTGGACCGGGTCGAGACTCAGGCCGCGCGCGGCCGCCAAAGCCGCGGACAGGACTTTCGGCGGGAGAAGTCCCCAGCGCTGCCAAGCCAGCTGCGGGGCGATGTCCATGGGCACGACAAGTCCCATGAAGCTCAGGGCGACGAAAAGGAAGGGCAGCCCTGTCATCCCGATCGAGGAAGCGGCAGTCCCCAGACCGATCAAAAACGGCAGGGAGGCCAGAACGGCGAGGGGCAGTGAGCGCTGAACAGCCGGAGAGGCGGACATGTCCATGACGACTGAAGTTCCGGCAAGCAAGGCGAGGACCGTCCCGCCGACAATCCACGGCGTGAGGGGGCCGGCGATGAGGGGTGCGGCCAGGGCCGCGGCGCCGAGGCTTAGGGCATTCCATCCCGTGACGGCGACGATGGAGATCAGGTAAGGATTGAAGACCGCCCGGAAAGAAGCTCGGGGAAGACGCTCCACCAGCGACGCGGAAGCGGGGGGAGGCAGGCCGTTGCGAGGGCCGCTCGCGGACTGAAGGCCTAAGGGGGCAAGTGCTTGAACGCGACTGGGGCCCGCGGCGAGCGGCGCGACGGGGGCTTCTCCAATTGAGGCGGCGCGAGATTCCGCGGTCCCGTCGAAACGCCGAGAAGACTCCGAGGACTGAGCCGCGGCGTCCTCGCCGCCCGCCGAGGTCTCGGGACCCGCCAATGTTTGAAGCCGTTGAGGGACCGGGCCGCCTTCCAAGACCGACTCTGCCTCCGAGGCCGCCGTCGCCGCGGGCGCGGCAACGGGAACGACGGAGATCTGAGAAATAATACCGACGGACGGAAGCGTCAAGGCGGGAGGAAGGACGCAGAGAGCGGTTGGACGTGCCGCCGGGGGGACCGCCGCAGGCGATGGAAGCGCGGTCACGACCCGCGCGACCGCCCCCCAGGCGGGAAGTCCCGGGACGGTCACCAGGATCGAGCCGCAGAGCACGGCGGCGAACATGCGTCTTAAGAGGGTCGGCATAGACATCCAAGGGGATTCTAAGCGCGAATGCTTCCATATAAGGAGGGTCTAAAGACTCAGTGAGGACCCGCAATTCGACCTATGAGAGAGGACCCCATTAGGTATAATCCGAAAATGGGACAACAAGTCGGCCTCAAAGACATACTCCTCGCAGGCGGGCCCGTTCTCGCCTTCATGATCCTTCTGTCGATCTACTGCGTCGCCCTGATCTGGGAACGTTGGAAATTCTTCTCCAAGGCGACCGGCGGCTACCGGGATTTTCTCTCGCGCGTGCGCGCCGCCGCCGCCGCCGGAAAACTCCAAGACGCCGCCTCCATGGCCAAACTCCATAAGGGTCTGGCCGCCGGGGTCGTGACGGCGACCCTCTCCGGCCCGACCCATAAAGAAGAGCGCCAGCGCAACGCCCAGCGCGCCGTCGGCCGCGCCGTCTCCGAGCTTGAAAGCGGAATGTCCACACTCGGCACCATCGCATCCGTGGCTCCCTTCATCGGACTTTTCGGAACGGTCATCGGGGTGATGCGCGCCTTCAAGGACTTGGCCAGCGCCGCGGGCGCGGGGCCGGGCCTCGTCGCTGTCGGCATCTCCGAAGCCCTCGTCTGCACGGCCGCGGGACTGCTCGTGGCCATCCCGGCCGTGGCCGCCTTCAACCACTTCAACCAGCGGATCTCGCGCTTCTGCGAGGAACTGACCTGGATGGTCGAGGAAGTCCTCGACAGCCTCTCCGAGAAGGCCCATCACTAAATGAAGTTCGAGACCGGCGCGCCCAGACGCCGCCGACTCATCGCGGAGATGAACCTCATTCCGCTTATCGACGTCTCCTTGATCCTCGTGATCATCTTCATGGTGCTGACCCCCATCTTGATCCAGCACCAGCTCACCGTCAAGCTCCCCAAGGCCGTCTCGGGAGAATCGGCGGCGGAAGGCAGCGCCGTGACGGTTCAGATCTCGAAGTCGGGCGCGGTGACCATCGACGGCTCGGTCGTTCGTTGGGAGAAACTCGAGCGGGAACTGACCCTGCGCCTGCCCAAGTCCGCGGGCAAGACCCTCCTCGTGCAGGCCGACCGCACCGTCGCCGTCGAACGAGTCGTCGGAGTGCTCGACATCGCCAAGCGCATGGGGGTGGGCAAACTCGGCATCGGGGTCACCCCCGAGGACAAATGAGCGAGGCGCTCAAGCCGTATCTGGCGCGCTCCTTCGGCCTCCACGCGGCAGGTGTGGCCGCAGCGCTCTTTCTCTTGCCGAAGGGGGGACTTAAGTCGAACAAGGTCTACATGATCGACTTTGTCGGGCCCTCCGCCGTGATCGTCTCGGGCCGGACCGAACCGGCCGCGGGCAAGGCGGCGCAAGCGGCCCCGATCACCGAGCAAGTCGACCCGGACTCCTTCGTGCGCAAGGGCCGGAGAGGCTCCATCGTCCTTCCGCGACCGAGCCTCCTGCGCGGAGCCCGGGAGGAGCCCGCCCTCGACGCGCCGCCTGCACCCTCCATGGCGGCGGCCCCCGGAGCCGGGCCCGCCCAGGCCGCGGCCGGGCCCGGCGGCTCGGCGGGAGCGGGGGTCTCGACGGACCTGCCGAATTTCCCGTACCCCTGGTACATCTCCCAGGTCCGGCTGATGCTCTGGCAGGCCTGGCAGAAAAGGATGCCGCGCCTCGACGCCGAGGGCGCGGTGGTCTTTGCGATCCTTCGCAACGGCTCCCACACCGACCTCCAGGTCGAATCAAGCTCCGGAGACTCCGCCTTCGACCGCGCGGCCCTCGAGTCGGTCCAGGCCGCCTCGCCGTTTCCAGCGCTTCCCTCCGATTTTCGGGAGCCGTTCCTGAAGATTCACCTGGCCTTGAAGTCTGAAGAAGCGTGGCGCTGAGCCGTCGGGGCCTCGTGGTACAATAATTCCGATGCTCGTCCCTCTCGGGATTCTTTTTTTGCGCCTGTGCCTGCCCTCGGCCCTCGCCGCGGCGGTGCCCACGATCTATGCGCCAGTGCTCGAGCGCCGCGCCATCGACGAGGAAGGTCTTCGACGGCTGGGCTTCTCGTTTGCCGAGGGCCGCTGCTTCCGCCTCGACGCCTCGGGCAGTCTCCTCACCCCGGCGCTGACGCCTGAACAATTGGACGCAGCGCTCTCGGAACGAACGGCCTCCGCCGGGGAAACCCCCGCCCGCAAGCCGTTCGCCCTTCCGCGCATCGAGTTCCCCAAGGGCGTCGAGGCCCCTCAGCTCGGGACAATCTTCGACGGGAACTCCTCCATCTCGGGAGTCGTCCCCGTCTCGGCCTCCGCGCCGCCGCCGCAGGAAACTTTCGGCCCTCCGGCGCCCTTCGTCGAACAGCCCTTCGACGACTCCTGGACGCAGACCCGCGCCAACCTCAACGATCCCAAGCGACGCTCGCAGGGCCTCAAGGACCTCTCCTCGCGCTTCGCCTTGGACGAGGCTTCGGAGACAGGACTGACCCCCGACGCGCCTGAGGCCCTGCGCCTTTTGGCCCTCACGATCCACGAGGGCCGGGGCGGGACCGCGGCGGCGGTGGAGTTTAAGCGAGAGCTTTCCCTGGCCGCCAACCTCGAGCCCGGCCAGAAAGCGGCCTTCGCCCGAACGCTCTCAAGCCCCCTGACCGTCTACGCGGCCCTCGGCCGCAGCTACGCCCCGCACGCCCTCGACAGCCAACTCTACTTCAAGAGGATGGAGGTCTTGCTCGATGGGGAGGGCCGGTCCCTGACCGGCTTTATCCAGGAGGTCGACCCCAAGGGCAAAAGGGCCGCCAACTTCCTGCTCCGGTCCCATGCCTACGACGCCCTCATCCCGCACCTCAACCGCCGCCCGGCCGAGGCGGCACGAATCGCCCCAATGCTTTTCCCGGACCGTCCCAAGGAGATTCGCGAGAAGGCCTCGCAGCTTGAGGGCTTGATCACTCAGCTGGCCGCCAAGGGCCGCCGCTCCGGCGCGCTGTCCTCCTTCATCCGAGGGCTTCAGGATCAGGCCGGCTCGGTCTCCGACTCGGCCGCACTGCGCATCGCGGTCTACCTCAAGGTCAACGAGAATATCCTGCCCGCCTCCGAGCGCAACAACATCGACGAGCTGGCCAAGCGCATCCCTCCCGGACTCCTGGAAAGCTCCGGCCTCCTGCCCCCGGAGCCCTACGACTCCTGGCCGGCGGACTCCTGGAATTTCGTGCTCCACTTCGCCAGCACCGACAGCTTCAAGGCCTGGCAGAAGCGCTTCGTCGAGCGCGGCTACGCGCCCGAGCCGGGCGCAGACAAGGAGACGGCCTCCGTCTCGCGGATGTTCGGCCCGCTTAAGATCACCCTCACGGCCCGCCTCTATCCCGGCGACAAGGAGGGCTTCATGCGAGGAGGCGTGGCCAAGAAATTCCTCGCCGACGTCAAGCGGGACTTGCGGGACCCCTCCGTGCAGGGCGTGATGATGCGCAACCACGCGCAGTTCCACATCGCCGATCTCTTCGGCAAGAAAGTGACCCCGAACAAGCTCGTGCTCGACGGGGCCTGCCGCAGCGCCTGGGACCTGCAGACGCTGCGCAGCCGCTGCCCGACCTGCTCCTTCATCGTCAACACCGGCACGGGCCGGGGCCATCTCAACAATGAGGCGGCGCTGGCCGTCATCGAAGGCCTGGCGCGCCGAGCGGGCTGGGTTGAGATCGGCGAGGAGTGGACGCGCCTGGACCCCTCCGCCTCCCGCATCCAGGGCCCCTGGACTCCGCCCTACGCCGAGGCCCTGGCCATCCTCGAGGCCGACGAAAAGATCTCCCGGCGTAAAGCCGCGGCGTCGTAGACGTCAGAACTTCCAGCCCACGCCCAGGCGGAAGCTCTCTCCCGTCACCCCCATGGGCTGGAAAGCCGTGTCGAAAGTAAACCGTTGAACCCGCAGGCCCACGCCGGCGGCAAACCCCGAGAAAGCTCCGAGGTCCTGGACCGTGCGGCCCGAGTAGCCCACGCGCAGGGCGGCCACGACCTCGGAGGCGACCCGACGCTCGGCCTCAAAGCCGAGCTTGCCGTAGGGGTTGCCCGCGTACGGGACATCCGCCTCCAAAGTGGGAAGAAGACGCCAGGCGTCTTCCAGGCGAACCTCGTAGGCCACGGCGACGGCGAGCTCCGCAGGCAGGGGCGCTGAATCTGAAATGAAGCGCATCCGGCCTCCAACATGGCGCACGGCGCCGGCCAGGATGAACTCGGGCAAATCGACCGGCCGGAAGATCCCGCCCGCGTCGGCCGCGAGGGTGGCCGCCTGGCGCGTGCCCAGGTCTTCGTTGATCACCTTGACGGAGAGGCCGCCCGAGACCTCTCCGGCCCAAGGCTCGCTCTCATGCCCCAGGGGTTGCTCCATGTGGGGCACGTTCCAGCCGCCGCCGAAATAACTGCGCGTGCCCCTCGCCGGGTCTCCGCCTGAAAACTGGTAGGCGTAAGCGACGGCATAGACCTCGGAATGGGGGGCGAAGCTGCCGCGTTTCTGGTTGGAGGCATCGACTAAGTCGAGGCTCTCCTGGGAGAAGCGGGTGACGGCGAAGGCGATCGTGCCGCGCAGCAACTGGCTGGGCGCGGCCACGGCCCCAAAGTCCTGATGGAGCCCCACGGGGAGTTCGGAGCGCGTGTAGGAAACCTCGGGACGAGACATTCGCGCCAGGCAGGCGGGATTCCAGTAGACCGCCTCCGGCCCCTCCGCCACCGCGCTGTAGGCCTCCGCCATGCCCAGCGCGCGCGCGCCCGCGCCGAGTCTGAGGAACTCCGCGGCGGCGCCCCCCACATCCTTCTGCAGGGCGCCGGCCTCCAGGGGCAGGGCCGCAAGCAAGACGGCGCAAAGCTCAGCCCTCATCGGATGAGCACCACCCGCCGCACCTTGCTGCGCCCCTGCGACTGGATGACCGCGATATAGGTGCCGGACGCGGTTTTGCGTCCGAACCGATTGTTGCCGTCCCAGGCGAAAACGCCGCCCGCGGCCGCGGCCTCGACGACCAACTCGCCGGTCACGGTGAGTATCCTCACTTGCGCGCCATCAGGCATGTTGGTGAACTGGAGGGCGCTCGCCCAGTACGGACTGGCCGAATCGCCGATCTCCCAAGGCTGAGGAAAGGCCTGCACGGCGGAGAGGTCCGTGCCGGGGGTGACGAAAAACGGGGCGAAGAGCGAGAAGTGCGGAACGAAGGCCGTGAGCGTTCGTGCCGACGTGTCCACCTGGGAGGGGACCAGTATCCATTGCCCCGAAACGGTGTCGTAACGGAACACATGAAGGGTCTTCGGGTCCTGGCCGATCGGTATCCAGGCAGGATCGTAGTCCATGGCCAGGCGCACGGCCGAGGCAGGCTGCAGACCCTCCGCCGAGAGTTCAACGACGACGTTGGCTCCGAAGGGCGTCATGCCCGACACCTGGTTGGAACGCGCCGTGGAGAGGTCGGCGCCCATCCCGGCCACGGCTCGAATATTGGTCCCGACTGGGAAGGCCGCGGGAGGGACATCCACCTTGATGGAACTCAGCTGCGGGAAGGTTTGAGGCATGACAAGCCTCATCCAGGCGGAGCCGTTCACCGTCCCGGAGGAAAGCGGCGGCACGACCGTGATGGTGGAGCCGAAGGAGAGATAACTGGGCTGGCCTTCCGGGCTCAACGCCGCCACGCGCGCGTAGTAGGTCGTGGCAAAGTCGAGGCCGTTGACCGTCGCCGTGGAGACCCCGGCTGCGACCGTGCTGGAGAAGACGACCCCGGTGAAGCTCGGCGCGGCGGCCACTTCCAGGCGGTAGCCTTCGCACGTCGCGCTGGAGGGCGACGGCGGCAGGCCTTTCCAGACCACGGTGGCGCTGGTGAAGTAGACCGACTTAAACGCGGCCGCCGTCGGCGGCACGGGCAATGTCGCGGCCAGGCCGCCGAGAGAGAGGAAGGCGCCGTCGGGGTTAGAGCTGACGCTCTTGGCGCGCAGCCGCGCGTAATACGTGGTGTTGGGCTGCAGCCCCGCCAGGAGCGCCGAGGAATTCATGGTCGCGGAGCTCGCCACGCCGTAGGCGAAGGTCGGCGAACTGGAGACATCGGCCTGGTAGGGGGTCCCGGGGGAGAGCGTCCCGGCGCTCCACGCAAGTCCCAGTGTCGTGCTGCTGCGGGACGTCACGGGCGAAGACAGCGCCACAGGCGCGGCCACCAAGGTGGCCGTGGCCTGCGCCGCCGTAAAAGAGGTGGGGGTGCCGGCCTGGTTGAGCGCGGCGACGGCCGCGAAGTAGGTCGCGTTGGAGACCAGCCCGGTAAACGAGGCGGAAGCTGAGAGCGTGTCGGAGGAGCCCGTCACCGCGGAGCAGGAGGCGTCGCTGCAGACTCTCACCCGGTAGCGAGTGGAGGCGGGATTGTTCCCCGTGAAGGAGAAGGTAAATCCGCTCTGACCCAGGCCGGAGAATGCGTAGGGGGAGCCGGGAGACTGGACCAGGGTGTAGGTCGAACCCAGGACGAGGGACGCGGTACTCCCGCTGGTGCGGTGCAGGGCCGAGACGCGCGCGTAATAGAGCGTGTTGGAACTCAGGGGCGGGGAAAAGAACGTGGCGTTCATGTTGAGGGTGACCGACGAGGACGCCACGGAGGAGAAATCGGAAGCCAAGGAGAGCTCGGCCTTATAGAGGGTGTCCCGCGCGTTGCCGTTGGCGGCCCACGACACGGTCACGGAACTGGCGTACACGGCGGCGAAGGGCGCAGACACTGAGGAAGGTGTCACGGCCAAGGTCGCAATCGGCCCGGCGTACATGTAGCCCCCTCCGGAGGCCTGGGCCCGGAAATAATAGCTGGTGTTGGGGGTGAGGCTTGAAAACAACGCGCTGTAGAGCTCGCTGCCCGACTGGGAACCGGCCAAGGGAACGTAGCTCGCCATGCTGGAAACATCCGCCTGGTAGGTCAGCGGGGAGGGGTTGCCGTTGCGAGTCCAGTTAAATCCAATGGTCTGAGTCGTGAGGCTGGTAAACTCCGTCGTGGCGTGCCCGGGAGCAACGAGGTCCGTGAGGGTCTGGACCGTCCCCGGCACGTTGTAGAAGCTCTCCACGTTGGAGGAGTTGAGCGTGCCCAGGCGGAGATGATAGTTTGTCAGTTGGGTGAGCCCTGAAACCTGCAGGCGGCTGACGGCGTAGTTGTAGGTGACGCTGGAGAAGAGCGGCGGCGAAAAGTCGGCGTTGGGCGAAGCCTGGAGGACATAGCCCGAACAGGCGTTGACCGCGCAGGCAGTCCAGGAGACGGTCACGCTCGAGATATGCGCCGTGGAGGCGTTGATGGAGCCCAGGGGCAGCGCCAGCGTCGTGGTGCTGAGGGAGGTCGTCGAGGAGCCGAGGCCGGCGGTGTTGTTTGCCTTGACGATGACGCTATGGATGCTGTTGGCGGCGAGAGCGGTCCAGGTATAGGAGGTGCCGGAAGGGCTGGCCAGGAGCGTGGCGGGGTTGGCGCCGTCGTAGACGCGGTAGGAACTGGCGTTGATCGCAGCGCCCCAAGACCAGGTCACGGAGGTCACGCCCACATCGGTGGCGCGCAGGTTTGAAACCACCGAGGGATAGAGGTCGCGCCCCGAGCTTGCGACATGGAGGCAGATATCGGCGTTGCTGTTGCCGACCGTGGCGTCGGAGGCCGGATCGACCTTGCTCATGTCCCGCCAGGAGGAGCCGTCGAAGAAGAAGCTTCGCCCCGCGCTCGCCGAAGCCTGGCTGCTGTAGCCGGCGACGGGGGCCTCGATGGCGATCGGCCAAACGTAGGTGGGGTTGGTGAGCTTGACATAGGCGGAGAAGGTCTGCCCCCACTGGACCGAGGTCGGGGCGACGGCGACCGTGTGGTAGCCGGCCTGCGCGAAAGTCCCGGTCTTGGTGTCCAGCAGAGTCCCGCTGGCGGGATTGTCGGCGGAGGGATTGAGATAGAGCCGCACCTCGTAGGCGGTGTTGAAATCGTTCGTGTAGAACCCCACCGACTGGATGGTCTCGCCGGTCGCCGTGCACGTGAAGATGTTGCCGATCTGGGCAAGCGTGCTGCCGCTGCCGTAGGCGTAGTCCATGGTGTAGCCCAACGGGTCATACGAGTAGAGGTAGGGGTTCGAAGCCGGGGTCTGGGCGCCGGCGAATACAACATTCCCGCTGAGGTGGCTGTCGTAGTACGAGATGTAGAAGTATCCCGAAGCGCCCCAGCCCGTGCCCCAGGAATTCTTGATGATGAAGGCCCCGTTGCCCGGGGGACGAGTGACGGAGAAATTGGTGGCCGCGTAGTTGTCGTCCCAGCCCACGATGGTGACGGCATGATTGACGGCGGAAGCGGTGTTGTCGTAGTAGGCCTTGTTGGTCTGGTTCCAATGGGTGTCGCTAAAGCTGGTTTCGAGGCCCCCGCCCGCATAGATCGAGGTCTGAACTGCGCCGTAGGTCGTCAGCGCCGACTTGATGGCGTCGTTGTCCGTGGAGGAGCTGCGGTTGGGCAGGAAAAGGACTTCCTTGATGTTCTGAAGGGCGGGCAACGACGGGGTCGGGACATTGTAGTAGGGCGATACGCTGGGGTTGTTGGGATCGAGTGCGGCGTCGACGGGGCCGCTGCGCCTGGCCAGATAGGCCGTCGACATGAAGGCATTGCCCCCGGCGCAGGGAGCCAGATCGAAGCCGTTGGAAGAGTTGAGATTGGAGGCGAGATAATTCAGGTTGTTCTCGGAGAAATTCCAGTTGGCCGGCAAGAGAACCGATTCGAGGGACCCAAAGGTTGCAAAGGCCCAGCAATCGCCGCACTGCCCCTGGTCCTTGACCGGGGAGACCTTGCCGCTGCTGCGCAGGTCCAAGCTGGACGGATAGCTGGCCAACGTCGGGCCCAACTGGGCGACTCCCATGCCCGCACTCCGCAGGTGCGAGAGGTCGATCGGAGGGGGGATATAGCCCAGGGCATGCTCGGGCGGAGGCGCGGACCCAGTCGGCGCGGAGAGAACCCCGATGCTGCTCT
>Ga0334722_10005369_pt1 | contig 12973 bp, 13 predicted proteins | sample C3_bottom_MG_FD_207210 | JGI IMG/M metagenome (GOLD analysis project Ga0334722, IMG submission 207210) | Sediment microbial communities from Yellowstone Lake, YNP, Wyoming, USA - C3_bottom | ecosystem: Environmental > Aquatic > Freshwater > Lake > Sediment | place: USA: Wyoming | collected...
GTGCAATAATCGCTTCAAGGTCAAGGTGATTTGTAGGCTCATCGAGTACGAGGAAATTTCCCCCCTCCAACATCATTTTGGAGAGCATCATACGATGTTTTTCTCCCCCACTGATTTTCTCAACACTTTTCTCTTGCTGTTCGCCGTTGAAAAGCATTCGTCCAAGACAGTTACGGATCTCGGAGATTTCACGTTTCGGATCAAACCCGCGAAGCCAGTCGTACAGCGTTCCGTCCCCTTTGATCTTATCCGTCGTATCTTGCGGGAAATAACTGTATTCAATCGTCGCACCCCACGTAACGGTTCCAGAAGTAGGCTTCATCTCTTCCATCAAAATTTTGCACAAGGTTGATTTACCCGCACCATTGGCACCGATAACCGCGATTTTCTCACCCGGTGCAACCAAAATATCAAAATCACGCAAAACACTTAAGTCATCATAGTTGTGGGAAATATTTGCCACGCGTAATGCTTCATCCCCCATAGGACGTTTTGCCTTAAAGACAATACTTGGATCCCGACGGCTTGAGGGCTTAATGTCTTCAATGCTCATTTTATCGAGCTTTTTTTGACGAGAGGTTGCTTGTTTGGCTTTGGACGCATTTGCCGAGAAACGACGAACAAACGCTTCAAGTTGCTCTTTTTCTTTGACTTGCTTATCACGATCCATCTGCATTTGGTTTGCCATAACCGTAGAAGCTAAGTACCAATCGTCGTAGGTCCCTGTAAATTCACGAATTTTTTGAAAATCCACATCGAGGATATTGGTTACAACCGCATTGATAAAGTGACGGTCATGGGAGACGATAACCAAAGTCCCCTCGTGGCGCTGAAGCTCACGTTCCAACCATCCGATGGTTTCAATATCCAAGTTATTCGTCGGCTCATCGAGGAACAAAACGTCAGGCTTTGGATACAGTACTTGCGCCAACAAAACTTTAAATTTTTCCGATGAAGGGAGAGTAGACATGAGTTCTTGATGAAATTCAGACCCAATGCCTACTGTTTCCAGAATTTTTGCAATTTGAACATCGTACTCGTACGTCGGATCTTCTTCAACAGAAATCATTTCCAATTCTGCCAAGCGATCATTCGTTTTCTCGTCCTCAAAGTCGCCCGTAGCGTATAAAATTTCTTTCTCTTTAATCGCATCATACAAACGCTTATTTCCAAACAAAACGGTATCAGCAATCGTAAAATCTTCATAAGCGAACTGATTTTGCCCCAAAATACCCACTTTAAGACCTGGTTCAATAGAGATGTCACCCTCGTAATCCTTGATTTTACCACTCAAGATATTTAAAAAAGTGGTTTTTCCAGCACCGTTCGCCCCGATAAGACCGTAGCGCTTGTTGCGGTCGAGCTTGAGGTTGATCCCCTCAAATAATATTCGACTTCCAAAACGCATTGTTAATTTTGTTACTTGTACCATCTGATAAACTCTCTTTTATAGGGTGTATTAATGGCGCGATTATATCCAAGAGCATCTAAGAGGACCCTTTTATAAGATTATTGATTTATATCATTTTATTCAAATCTATTTGGAGTATAATGTCACAAAAGAATCACCGTGTAAGGTTTTTATGAACATTCAAGAAACTCTCTTAACCCAAAAACTTTATGATGCACAAGAGCTTATTGATCATCAAAGCGAAGAATTGTCCGCATTGCTTCATTCTAAAAATCAAGAACTCGAAGAGATACTGGGAAATATTGATCAAATCATCTGGTATATTGATATTCAAACCCTTTCATTGCAATATGTCAATGATGCCATAGCCCCTATTTTTGGTTTTACCAAAGAAGATTTTATGAACGATCACACCCTTTGGCAACAGAGAATTCATCCGGATGACCGTCCTCTTGTTCGCTCTTTTTTTGAGACCCTAAATCCTGGAAAATCACAAGAAATTCGTTTTCGAATTCATCGTTCTAACGGTGAAGTATGTTGGTTAAACAGTCGTATTTATCATAACAACAAGCTCCATCTTTTTGTTGGGATTACCAGTGATATTACCGAATCAAAGCGTCAACGTGAAGAAATTGAATTTCTAGCGTATCATGATCCCCTCACCATGCTTCCGAATCGATCAAAATTAAAGTTACAACTTCATTCCAGACTCGAACACTCTATGACATCCCCTTTCGCTCTTATCTTTATTGATTTGGACAACTTCAAAAACATCAATGATACCATGGGACATGAAATAGGGGATCAAATTCTAATCGAAGTAAGCAGCAGACTCCGAGAATTATCCGGTATTAGCCACCTCCCCTCTCGCTTTGGTGGAGATGAGTTTGTCATACTGTTTAATACGGCAAATACGATACATATTAACCATTTTTGTGATCAGCTTATTCAAACATTCAAGCTTCCCTTTGTCGTTAACGATATCCCATTTTTTCTCTCTTCATCCATCGGAATACCTCTCTATCCAGATGATGCCCGCAGTCCTGAAGATCTTATCAAACATGCAGATACCGCTATGTATGAAGCCAAAAAGAATGGGAAAAATCAATTTATTTATTACCACAGTTCTATGCAGCGCGCCATTCACAATTTTCTCCACATCGAGTCTCTTATTCGCGATGGATTAAAACAAGAGCTGTTTGAACTCTATTTTCAACCACTTATCAATTCACAAACTGGCTCCCTTAAAGGATTTGAAGCACTTCTTCGCCTTCCGCATCCAACCGAAGGGTTTGTGGGTCCTGATACCTTCATCTCTGTTGCTGAAAAAAATGGTGATATACTGCAAATAGGGGAAGAAGTTCTCACTCAAGCCTGTGATTTCATCAAAGAAGTTCGACAATTATATATGGATCCTTTTTATGTTGCCATCAATGTCTCTACCAAGCAACTTCATCAACCCCATTTCGCAGATGACCTACTCTTATGTCTTCAAAAAAACTCCATTCCTCCTCAATTTATGAAGGTTGAACTCACCGAAAGTGCCATTATGGATAATATTGACATTGCCCATCATCAGCTCAATGTTTTAAAAAATGGAGGAGTAAGAATTTCACTGGATGATTTTGGTACAGGGTATTCATCGTTTGCCTATCTGGCACAACTTCCTATTGCTACTTTAAAAATCGACAAATCCTTTATCCAGACCATTCATGAAAGCGATTCGCACCGTCACATCATCGAAGCCATTTCCAATCTTGCCCACATACTGGGAATGAGTGTTACCGCCGAGGGAATTGAGACGGATGAGCAGTTTAATTTTTTAGCAAAGCACCAAATTGACACCCTCCAAGGATATCTTTTTGCAAAACCCATGCAAAAAAGTTACATATATAACAAACTAACGTCACAAATGCCATTTTTTGTTCCTGAATCCACGTTGGCATTTGCTATTTAAATCATCATTAGCATTATTCTTTGTGACTTTACGATCAATTCACCTTTTTTAACATTAGCCTAAGATTTGAGCAGATAAAATAGCTACAAGGATTATGCTGGTTATAGTTCGATTTTTCTCACGGAGTGCAATGTGACACAAATTTATGTCGGGAATATTCCCTACGGCAAAGACGAAAATGATCTTAAAGATCTTTTCGGAGAATACGGTGAAGTTAGTTCAGTTAAATTCGTCAATGATAAAGAAACAGGACGTTTTCGTGGTTTCGGTTTTGTTGAAATGGTTAACCAAGATGAAGCAAACAAAGCAATTACTGCTCTTGAAAATAGTGATTTTGGCGGACGAACACTTCGTGTCAATGAAGCTAGAGAGCGTGCTCCACGCCCTCCGCGTGAGCGCAGCAACAACTGGTAAAAGATACTGAAGCTCATTTCTGAGCTTCACTTCGACTCTCTTTCTCTTTCTTACAGCTATTTTCCACAACTATTTTTAAATTATGGACATACAATGACATTTACTTTAACCGATGAATACATCGAACTTACCAAATTATTAAAAGTTTTAGACCTCGTAGATTCAGGCGGACAAGCCAAGTTACTAATAGAAGAAAATCATGTTTTTCGCAACGGAACACTCGAAACACGCAAACGGGCGAAAATACTCAAAGGCGAACAAATACGTGTAGGTGATGTCATTATCGATATCAATTGATTATTAATGGAGTTTTAACTATAATTGCTCATTAAATTATGTGGGCATTAAAAGGTCGGTAACGTATGAAAAATAAAAAGATGATGATCGTTGGCTTTATGAGCGCAATAGGACTCAGCCTTGCCCTCTCTACTTCGCTAATTGCCAAAAGTGATTCGCTCACTACTGCACCAGAATCCGCAAGCGAAGCATCACGACTTCAATCTTTAGCAAAATTCACTAAAGTACTCAGCATTGTTGAGCAATACAATGTTGATGGGCTAGGGATCGATCAGCTAATCGATAAATCGTTGCAAGGGCTCCTTTCCAATCTTGATGCTCATTCCAATTATTTGGATAAAAAAAGCTTTGAATCCCTTAAAAGTCAAACCGATGGCGAGTTTGGCGGGCTGGGCATCACTGTAGGAATGCGGGATAATGCTCTGACCGTAATCGCACCTATCGAAGGGACTCCTGCTGATAAGGCAGGGATTAAATCCGGAGATATCATCTTTAAAATCAACGACAAAGCAACACTCTCCATGACCATTGATGATGCGGTAAGTATTATGCGCGGCAAACCAAAAACTCCCATTGATCTAACCATTGTCCGTAAAGGAGAAGCTGAACCGCTAAAGTTTCATATCATACGCGATATCATCACGGTTGAGTCGGTTTATGCTCGTACTATTGATGATACCATCCTCTATATTCGTGTAACCAGTTTTGATAAAAAAGTAGCGAATGACGTTAGAACCGCCATCAAAAAATATGCCCCTAAAAGCAAAGGGATCATCCTAGATCTCCGTAATAATCCAGGAGGATTGCTCGATCAAGCCGTTGAACTAACCGATTTATTTGTTGATGAAGGGGTTATTGTTTCTCAAAAAGGTCGTAATAAAAGTGACGATATCAGTTACAGTGCCACCAAAAAAGCAACCATCACGAATCTTCCTCTTATTGTACTGGTAAACGAAGGTTCCGCCAGTGCTTCAGAAATTGTAAGCGGTGCGATGCAGGACCTCAAACGTGGTATTATTGTCGGAACCAAAACCTTCGGTAAAGGGAGCGTTCAAGTCGTAATGCCCATTACCAATGAAGAAGCGATTAAGCTTACTATTGCCCGTTATTATCTCCCAAGTGGTCGCACTATTCAAGCAGTTGGCGTGATTCCAGACATTGAAGTCGATGCAGGTGAAATCAAAAAACGTGAAAACGGTTTTAATATCAAAGAATCGGATTTGAAAAAGCACCTCGAGAATAATGCAGAACAAGCCGATAGCATGGTGGATGTCACGGAAGTCAATGCTACCAATAAAACCATCATCACCAAAGAGCAACTCACAAAAGATATTCAACTTAAAGAGGGTGTCGGTATTCTCAAAGCCCTCATCATTACCAAAGGAAAATAGTCATGGAAAAACGCGAACTGATTTACGAAGGAAAGGCAAAACGCCTTTTTAATACCGACGATGCACATCTGGTCATTGCCCAATTCAAAGATGATTTGACGGCATTTAATGGCGCAAAAAAGGACAGCGAAGCAGGTAAAGGGGCATTAAACAATAAGATTTCGACCGAACTCTTTAAAATGCTTAGTGCCAATGGCGTGGAATCCCATTTTGTTGAAATGCTTGATGACACCAATATGCTTTGCAAGAAAGTGGATATTATTCTTATCGAAGTGATCGTTCGCAATGTAGCAACAGGAAGCCTCACTAAAAATCTTGGTATCCCTGATGGTACGGTTCTTCCGTTTACCTTGGTCGAATTTGACTACAAAAATGATGCGCTTGGCGACCCAAAACTTAATGATCAGCACTGTTTAATTTTAGGACTTGTAAAAAATGAGGCAGAGTTGGATTTACTTCGCACAAAGGCACGCCAAATTAATGATATTTTGCGCCCTTACTTCCATGCTAAAGGACTCAATCTCGTTGACTTTAAACTCGAATTCGGTCGTGATGAAAACGGTACAATAATCCTCGCCGATGAAATCAGTCCGGACAACTGCCGTTTTTGGGATTTAGAAACGGGTGAAAAAATGGATAAAGACCGTTTTCGCCAAGGAATGGGTGGGCTTAAAGTTGCCTACGAAGAAGTACTAAAAAGAATTTTGAACTAATTTCAAGGAATAAAATGAAAGCAATTGTCAACATATTTTTAAAAAATGGAGTTCTTGACTCTCAGGGAAAAGCGGTTCAACATGCCCTTAGTGGTCATGGATTCCAAAGCGTTCGGGATGTTCGTGTTGGTAAGCAAATCATTATTGAGATGGATGAGAGCGATGAAGTTTCTGCCAAAGAAAAAGTAGCTCATATGTGCGAAGAGCTGTTAGCCAATATGGTTATTGAAGATTATGAGATTGAGATTCAAGCATGAAAGTAGGTATTGTTCAGTTTCCTGGGACAAACTGTGAATACGATACCCAGCACGCATTTGCGGCATTAGGGTGTGAAACACAGATTCTTTGGCATAAAGAAGATAGTATCCCAGAGGATACTGATTTAGTAGTCGTAGCGGGAGGATTCAGCTATGGTGACTATCTCCGCAGCGGTGCTATTGCAAAAATGTCTCCTATTATGAAAGCCCTTAAAGCCTATGCAGAAAACGGCGGCAAAGTACTTGGAATTTGCAACGGTTTTCAAGTCTTAACCGAAACAGGTCTCCTGCCTGGTGCGCTCAAGCGTAATGAAGGACTTCATTTTATCTCACGTCATCATCACCTCAAAGTCATATCCAATGACAATACCTTTTTACGCCATTGCAAGACAAATGAAGTGGTTAATATTCCCATTGCTCACCACGATGGAAACTATTACATCGATGAAGAGGGTCTAAAACAGCTACATGAAAATCATCAGATATTATTGCAATATACCGATGAAAAAGGGAATATTAACAATCCAAACGGCTCCGTTGAAAGCATTGCAGGAATTTCTAATATTACCAAAAATGTATTTGGATTGATGCCTCACCCTGAACGGGCAATGGAATCGTTACTTGGGAGCAACGATGGGCGTCGTATGCTCGAAGGTTTTTTATCCGCTTGAAACATTTAGCCCTATTCTTAGTTCTCTTAACGCATATAGCATTTGCAGAACCCTCTGTATTGACCGATGCACCTTCTCAAGAAGCTGTAACATCGGACGGCACAAACGATCAAGGTAAAATTGACGCACTTTTTTCCAATGTCACCGAAGCAAAAAAGGCCATTACCCTTTCCCATGCCAAACTCCCTTCTACTTTGTATATTGGTGAAATTTTTCCCCTTACAATTAAGCTAACTCCCATAGATATCGCATCTGGTAACATCGAATACACCCTTCAAGGTGAAGAGGGGATACAAGTATTTAGCCAAACGCCTCAACGGAACGTTAAAGATGATGGCGTGTACGATACCTTTTACTTTTTAGTTCGTGCAAGCAGCGTACGTCTTCCAGATATTAGTGCTACTGTTACTTCCACAGGAGATGTTTCCAGTGTTTTAGCTGGAGCATCCCTGAATGCTTCAACTCTCAGTCCCCCTTCGACGTATGCTAATATTTTGGCTGATTCCTTCAAAATCGTTGACTACAAAACAACAGCCTATAATCAAGAAAGTAATATTGTTGTTTTCACCGTAAAAGCCACTCGCTGTAATATTGCCACTTTTTCACTCCCCAACGCAATCAAGCAAGGATTTGAATCCAAGTCACCTAACGTCATGGAATCCACTATGACGTATTATGCGATTATTCCCAATAGTGAATCAACCTTAGACTTTACTATTTTCAATCTCCAAAAAAATCGCTATGAATCCATAAGTATCCCTATTGTCGTTGATGATGATACTGTTTCAACCCAAGGTGATCTCTCCCCGACAGATTCACGTCATACGGAACTAAAAGTTGGAGCAGCAGCGATCGTTGGAACATTATTGATTGCCTTGTTTTATTGGAGACGATCAAAATGGTATTTGTACGCTTCCGTTCTTCCTCTTTTTTACGTCGTATTTACACTCCTTCCCAATTCAAGCGTTTGCGTTAAGAAAAATTCTCCTGTTTATCTTTTACCTATCAAAAATGGAACCGTTTTTGAGATGACGCCGGAAGAAGAAAAGCTTGAAGTTGAAAATACCGTAGGAAAATTTACAAAAGTTAATCTCAAAAATAAAAAAATAGGCTGGGTACATGAGCAAGATCTTTGCTCGAATTAGATGGCTTTATGCCGTGATCATTATCTTCAGCGGTATGACCCTGATGATTGTGACCTTTTATCTTTTTCCAAAGCCTTACGCCGTCAAAATCTCTTCGTGGTTTATACGCCTTTTGATTTTTTCTCCCGTCCGTGTTAAAGGCAAATCCGATCCCGCCACTGAAATGTTCCTTATTAATCATCAAAGTGATATCGATATCGGGATAATGGAAACAATCACCTCTCACGATCTTGCTTGGGTCGCCAAAAAAGAGCTGTTTGAAATTCCTTTCTTTGGTCTTGTGCTACGACTTCCAAACGATATTGCCGTAGAGCGTGAAAGCAAAACTTCTCTCGTCAAAATGATTAAAGATGCAAAAGAGCGACTGGATAAAGGGCGTGTCATTACCATCTTTCCAGAAGGAACACGCAGCGAGAGTGGTCTCATGAAACCGTTTAAAGCAGGCGCTAAAATGGTAGCAGATAAATATACACTCACCGTACAGCCTGTTGTACTGATTGCCACATCGTCCTATTTTAGCAATAAGCGTCGAGACTTTATCCCAGGATCTGTTACTGCTGTCTTTTTAGACTCTTTTGTTGCAGACAGAAGCAATCCTGATTGGCTAAAAAACACCCAAATTCAAATGCAAAAGGTCTATGACGATGAGTTTTCAAACCATCCTCGCAATCGGTAGTGGTGCTTTTATCGGTGCTGTTTTACGGGCTTATCTTAATGGTGTCGTAAATCACCATTTACCCCACGCTCTCCCCTTTGGCACCCTCTCGGTTAATCTCATCGGTAGTTTTATTATCGGAGTATTGTTTGCCTATTTCAGCTACACCACATTTTTTAGCGTGCAGGCCAAATCATTTTTGACGACAGGATTTTTAGGGGGATTGACGACGTATTCTACCTTTGCAATGGAAACCGTATTTTTACTTGGTGGCGGAAATGTACTTTTGGCTGCTGCGAATATGGCACTGAATACTTTTGGTACCGTTGCGATGGCAGCATCAGGCTTTTATCTATTCAAACAATGGTTAAGCTAAGGTTATAATCTCATCCGCGCACCATTGTGCCAAACTTGCATCATGCGTGATTACCAACACCCCTATCCCCTCTAAATGCTGTACAATCAACTTCATAATATCGAGTTGATTGAGATTATCCAATGCCGATGTCGGTTCATCAAGAAGTAAAAGTTGTGGTTTCATCAACAATGCTCGTAAAATCGAACATCGTTGCAATTGCCCACCGGAAAGCTTATGAGGAAGTGTATCCAAATGCGACTCATCCAGTCCCATTTGTACCAATAAGTTCTCATATCCTTCCATCGATACGACATCAGAAATTTGCTCTCGAATCATATAGCTGGGATGAAATGAACTGTAAGGGTCTTGAAATACCTGAGAAAAAGATGATGTTTTAATAAAACCTTTGTGAGGCTTTAAGCGACCCAAAATCAACTCAAACAACGTTGATTTTCCCACACCGCTTGGTCCCACTATGACTTTGATCTCTCCGATATTAAGGGTTAATGAAAAATTATCAAATATTTTGTGTTCACGGGTATAGCCAAACTCCAATCCGCTAATTTCCAAAATATTTTGCCTCAACGGATTTGCCCTTTGCCGTATACTTTGTATTTATAGGTAGTTAATCCCTCAACCCCCATAGGTCCACGTGCATGAAGCTTGTTTGTACTAATCCCCACCTCTGCTCCAAATCCAAAGGCTCCGCCATCGGTAAAACGAGTAGAAGCATTCACGTAAACGCACGCCGCATCAATTGCATTCATAAATCGTTCAGCCGTCGTAATATTCTCGGTAATGATTGCTTCACTGTGACCTGAGCCAAAACGGACGATGTGGCTAATTGCCCCCTCAACTCCCTCAACCACACGTATATTTAAAATATTTGCCAAATACTCCGTATCAAAATCTTCTTCACTTGCAAGAGAAATATCAATTGTAGAACGGGTTATTTCACACCCTTTTAACTGCGTATGTTCACGATCAAATACCTCTTTGAGTAGTGGCAATAGCTCTTTGGCAATAGGCGCATCTATAAGCAAAGTTTCCATCGCATTGCACACACCAGGACGCTGTACTTTGGCATTTAGGGCTATACCTATTGCATTCTCAATATTCGCTTCTTTATCAATGTACGTATGACATAGCCCTTTATCATGTTTAACAACAGGAACACTGGAGTTTTGGCTTACATAACGGATCAACCCCTCGCCACCTCGTGGAACAATAAGATCCACATATTTATCCATTTTGATGAGCTTTGCAACCCCCTCACGTGATGAATCAGGCAGGAGAGCTATGAGCTCTTTAGGGAGATTATTATGAATCAAAACTGCTTGCAAGGCCTCTGCTATAGCAACATTGGAAAGCTCTGCCTCTTTTCCCCCTTTGAGAACACACCCGTTAGAACTTTTAAAACACAATGCTGCCGTATCCGAAGTAACATTCGGACGTGATTCATAGATGATACCGATGACACCGATAGGTATTGTCACTTTTTCAATTTTCAAATCCGCATCGGTCACCCAACCCTCTAACACACGTCCGATAGGGTCTTTGAGTGCTGCAATTTCTTCGATCGCCACTGCCATCGCATCAATACGCTTTTCATCCAATAATAGACGCTCTTTGAGTGAACTTGCCAAATTTTCTTCATTTGCTTTACGCATATCGATAGCATTGGCTTCCATAATCGCCATAGTATTAGCGCGCAGTGCTTGAGCCATCTCGCGCAAAATTTGGTTACGTTTGCTTCCGCTCATAGTTGCCAAGATACGGCTAGCTGATTTTGCTTTTTCTAAAAATTGTTCCATAGTAGTTCCCTTTTATTAGGGATATTATAACAAAGGAGGGTTAAGAAAAAAGATAAGATAGAGAGTATCAAAGATACGCTTCAATATCTTGTATTAATCTATCTAAATGGAGCTTGTACTGATCGAAAAGACTAAAGTAGCTCTGCTCATGCGTGTCACCCAGAGCCAGTTTCATGTTTGAAGCAACTTCACCCAACGGATGTGCTCCAATGTTTTCAGCTACACCGATAATATCAAGGAGATATGCATCCGCATCATGAATATTATTCGAGCGTAAAAACTCTCCTAACTTATCCGAAGAATTGCCATAATCAGTCACAAACTCCGATAAGATTTCGCGGTAAAAATCTTCATCTCCTCCACATGTCAGAAGCCCTTTAGTGATATTTAAATTTTTTGTCATCACCGCTTCTTCAGTCTCATCAATATTCGTTTCTTTACCTGTATAGGCGTAGATGATTTTATATAGGGATTCCATTCTCAAAGGTTTTGCCAGCTGTTCAGACATACCTGCATCCTTCATTTTTTGTATGTCATCCGATGCGGTGTCCCCACTAAGCGCTACTACTAAGATATGATCGTACTTAGCATTAGCTCGAATAATACGTGTTGCTTCAAACCCATCAACTCTTGGCATGTGTGCATCCATCAAAATCATTACAAAATTCATGTCATTCTCAAGTATATCTAGAGCCTCTTGACCATCGTTAGCCATAACGAGTTCTATACCACTCCCCGCTAAAAGACCCAAAAGAACTTTTTGATTGATGATGTTATCTTCTGCAACCAGTATTCTCTCACCGGCAAATTCGGAAAAATTTTGTTTTGTAATTTTTATATGATCTGGAACAGACCGTTTTGGGATTGTCTTGTCACTTTTTCTTCTACTTGTTGAATCTTCGAGGTTATCTTCGTGAGCTGGTGTTATGACACCGAAATTTCCCTCTTCTTTTACCTCTGGAACTACGTTTACCTTCTCTTGGGTAACCACTTCCGGTATATCATTTTTTTCTGATTTATCAATAGGAGATTGCGGGGTTGAGCTTCTTTTAAAAATAAAGTAAAAAACTAAGATGCCTACCACTACGATAGCTATAATCTCTTGTAGAAATTCATTAATCATTAGATACTCTTTTTTTCTTTAATCATATAACAATTTGCTTAAAAAAACAATATTGGTTTTTCCGAAAATAGTTTTATCATTGAGACGATAAACGTGAAGAAAATAAAAGGAATTAAGAGGGGAACGTTGGATTTACCCGCAAGGGGCACAATGCCCGCTTTCGCGGGAATGTAGGGGGAAATTACTCGATTTCAGCGTCGATAACGTCGTCATCTTTTTTTGCAGCAGGTGCTGCTTCACCCTCTTCTTTTTGTTTGTACATTTGCTCTGCCATTTTGTGGCTTGCATCTGCTAGTTTTTTTGTTGCGGCTTCGATTTGTTCTTTACCAGCATCTGTATCTTTCAGAACTGCTTTGAGTTCTTCAAGAGCCGTTTCGATGGTTGCTTTTTCAGCAGCATCAATCTTACCTTCCATCTCTACAAGAGATTTTTCGGTTTGGCTCGCAAGTGCATCCGCTTGGTTACGAAGATCTACGATCTCTTTGCGTGCTGCATCTTCTGCTTTATGATTTTCTGCGTCTTGAACCATTTTATTGATCTCTTCATCACTCAATCCGCTTGACCCAGTGATTTTGATCTCTTGGGTTTTACCCGTCCCTTTATCCGAAGCAGAAACCGTCAAAATACCATTTGCATCAATGTCAAATGTTACTTCAATTTGTGGTACACCACGTTTTGCTGCTGGAATTCCTGTAAGCTCAAACAAACCAAGGGCTTTATTATCACGAGCAAACTCACGCTCACCTTGACCAACAGAGATAGAAACC
>Ga0334722_10005371_pt1 | contig 12972 bp, 11 predicted proteins | sample C3_bottom_MG_FD_207210 | JGI IMG/M metagenome (GOLD analysis project Ga0334722, IMG submission 207210) | Sediment microbial communities from Yellowstone Lake, YNP, Wyoming, USA - C3_bottom | ecosystem: Environmental > Aquatic > Freshwater > Lake > Sediment | place: USA: Wyoming | collected...
GTTTGGTCATCATCGGAACTTTGTGGCTTGGCCTAGGGCTCCTCACGCTCTTGGGCAAGACTGACGGGCAGCTGCTCGTGCAGGCGGGGATTTTCTCTGCCCTGGTTGTGTTCGGCTGTGCGCTCGAGAGTTTGCTCCATTTCGAGGGTGATGCCATCCTGCTCTCCACCGTTCAGTTGATCACGGCGATCGGCCTGGTGTTTTTGGTCAGGATTCGTCCGGCCATCGCCCTGCACCAGTTCTGGTGGGCCAACATCGGGCTGGTGGTGTTCTATGTGGTTGTTTGGGGTTTGCGCGACTATCGCGGCCTGACTAGCTTCCAGTACCTGTGGGGATTGACCGCGGTGCTCTTGTTGCTGATCACTTTGCTGTTTGGCATGAGCGCTAATGGAGCCCGTAGTTGGCTAAAAATCGGTAGCTTGGGCTTTGAACCGGAGGAACTGGTTAAAGTGGCCCTGCTCTTGTTTCTTGCCTCCTACCTGGGAGAGCATGAAGAGATTCTCCGGGTAGGAACTGTGCAGTGGGGAAGAATTTCTTTGCCGGACGGGCGTACGCTGGGACCGTTTTTTGTTATGGCAGCTTTTTGCCTCGGCTTGCTGGCTGCTCAGAAAAGCCTGGGCACGGCTTTGGTGTTCTACGCTCTCTTTGTGTTGATGCTGTATACGGTCACTGAGCGTTCGCTGTACTTGGTGGTTTCCTTGCCCGTTCTTCTCATGACGGGACTTTTGGGTTATTACTTGTTTGGCCATGTCCGCGTCCGGGTGGGGGTTTGGCTTCATCCTTGGGGTGATCCGACCGGCGGCGGCTACCAGGTGGCTCAGTCGTTGTTTGCCATCGGCGGCGGAGGCGTTTTGGGAACTGGCTTGGGCAATGGGATCGGCGCTTTTCAGGTTCCGGAAGCCAGCACCGACTTTGTCTTTGCTGTGATTGCCGAAGAACTGGGTTTTGCCGGGGCGGCGGCGCTTTTAGGGCTGTTTTTAGTGGTGGTCTGCCGGGCCTTTGTGGTCAGTGCCGGGGCCCGCGACCGGTTTGGGCAAATCTTAGCTGCCGGAATCGGGATTTTGCTGTCTACGGAGACGCTCATCATTTTGGCCGGAGTGACCAAGCTCTTGCCTCTAACCGGTATTCCCCTGCCTTGGGTCAGTTATGGCGGCTCGTCCCTCTTGGTACACTTTCTGCTCCTGGGTCTCCTGGCACATATCTCGCACGTCAACACTTCCGGATCCTTAACTGCTAAGGCCAAGGGAAAGGAGTGTGCCGCATGACGAAAGGCTTGCGCCGGGTAGCTTTGGGGACAGCCCTGAGTTTCTTTGTTTTGAGCCTGGGCCTTGTTTACTGGCAGGTGGCGAAAGCCGATGATCTTTTGGCCAATCCGGCCAACCGCCGGTTGGTACTGCTGGAGAGCCGCGTCAAAAGGGGAGGAATTTTTGATTATTATGGCGAAATATTAGCCAAAACGGAAACCGTGCAGGGCCGGCAGCAGCGGGTTTATCCCAAAGGAGAGGCTTTTGAGCCCTTATTGGGCTATGCCACTGTCCAGCATGGGTCGGCGGGTCTCGAGGCAAGCTTGGCGGACTGGCTGCTGGGCCTTAAGCGCCCAAACCCAGCGCAGCAGCTGCAGCAAATCTTTCAGTTGCCGCGGCAGGGCGATGATGTTGTCTTAACGATCGACGCAGGTCTGCAGAAAACGGCTTTCGAGGCTCTCCGGGGCAAAACCGGAGCAGCGGTTGCTCTCGATCCGCGTACGGGGAGAGTTCTCGCGCTGGTCAGCCAGCCCAGCTTTGATGCCACCAATCTGGATCGGAACTGGGATGAGATTGCGGCGCATCCGGGCAGTCCTCTGCAAAACCACGCTTTTGCCCTGTTTCCACCAGGTTCGACCATGAAAGTGGTGACTTCAGCCGCACTATTCAAAGGAGGACTGGATACAACCGAGCTTTTCGATTGTGAAGGTTCGACGGTTATCAATGGCCAGGTCATCCGCGAGCAAAATGACAAGGCTCACGGCTGGGTCAATTACAACCTGGCTTTGGCTGATTCCTGCAATACGTATTTCGCTACGCACGCCGTCCAGGCAGGGTCGGACAATTTTCTGGCAGCGGCCCGGGCTTTTGGCTTTGGCCAAAGGATTCCTTTTGAGCTGCCGGTGGAACGCAGTTCAATTGTCAATGCCGATCGAGGAGGGCCTGTGCCCAGCCATCTGGAGACCAATCTGCTGGCCGCGAGTGCCTTCGGCCAGGGGCAGGTCATGGTGAGCCCCTTGCATATGGCCTTAGTGACTGCGGCCATCGCTAATCAAGGCGTGATGATGACTCCGTATCTGGTTGAACGGGTCTTGGATCCCGACCAGCATGTGGTTTATGAGGCGCGGCCGAAACCATGGCTCACACCGCTGACTAAGGAGGAAGCGGCCAAGGTTGCTTCGGCGATGATCACGGCGGTCAATGAGGGTACGGCAGCGCCGGGGGCACTGCCGCATGTCCAGGTGGCGGCCAAGACAGGTTCTGCCGAGCCTGGCGATGATGCCCGCACTCATGCCTGGTACGTGGCCTTTGCTCCTGCCGATGCACCCCGCGTGGCCGTGGGGGTTCTGGTAGAGCATGGGGGAACAGGAGGCGGCGCAGCAGCGCCGATTGCCCAGGCGATCATTCGCCAGGCATTAACGAGGAAGTAGGTGAGGATAGTGAGCAAAGTCTTCGGCGGCCGTTACGCAGTCATCGACAGGATCGGCGCAGGGGGAATGGCCATAGTTTACAAGGCCAAAGATACCCTGTTGAACCGTGTAGTCACGATAAAGGTGCTGCGTGAGCAATTTGTTTCCGATGAAGAGTTTATTCGCCGTTTCCGCCGGGAGGCTCAGGCTGCCGCCAGCTTGTCGCATCCGAACATCGTCTCTATTTACGATGTGGGCAAAGACGGTGATACGGAATACATTGTGATGGAGTATGTTGAAGGGAAAAACTTGAAGGAGGTTATCCGCGATTATGCTCCTTTGTCGCCCGATCAGGCGCTCAGTTTGGTTCGCCAAATCGGGGAGGCGATCCGGCATGCTCATGAGCATCACATCATCCACCGGGATATTAAGCCGCACAACATTCTGATCACGGCGGACGGCCGGGCCAAAGTCACGGATTTTGGCATCGCCCGGGCTGTAACCGCCGCCACAGTTACCCATACCGGCGATATTGTCGGCTCGGTGCACTACCTCTCGCCGGAGCAGGCTCGGGGGTTGCAATGCAATGAACAATCCGATCTCTATTCTCTGGGCATCATTCTCTACGAGCTGCTAACCGGGAAAGTGCCCTATGACGGGGAAACGCCAATCGCCATCGCGCTCAAGCATCTTCAGGAGCAAGCGGAGCCTCCCGCCAAACTCAACCCTAAAATCAGCCCGGCGCTGGAAGCGGTGATCATGCGGGCTATTGCCAAAGCGCCGGAGAAGCGCTATCAGACGGCTAAAGAATTCTTAGGCGATTTGGACCGCGTGCAGGCGGGCCGTCCGGTTTCGCGGCCGGCCGACTTGGAAGGGCAGGATTTGGAGGTGACCCAGATTCACAAACCGCTGCGCCCTGAGGCCGTTGGGGAGTATAGAGCGGTTCGCAACGTGCCTGTGACCAACCCGGTGGCGCCCGCGCAACTCAAGAACAGGCGCTCGCGCAAAGGAGTCTGGATTGGCTTGGGCATTGCGGTTGTGTTGCTGCTGCTTGTCGGCGGTGGTGTTTTCTGGGCCCGCGCTTATTTCGCGCCCGGGGAAACGAAAGTACCCAACCTCATCGGCAAGAGCATAGTCGATGCCAGCGTGATTTTGCAGCAGCGGCAGTTGCAGCTCAATCAAGACATCAAGCGGCAGCATGATGACAAAGTGCCTATTGACAAGATTATCAGCCAGGACCCGTTGCCGGATACGCCAGTCAAAGCGGGCCGAGATGTTTCGGTGATTGTCAGCGACGGGCCGGCGATGCTGACCATGCCCAATCTTAAAAACCAGAACCCGCCATATACCAGGGAAACTGTTCAGAATGTCCTGCAAAGTGCGGGTTTTACCGGAAAGGTTACCTTTGACGCTGTACCAAGCGCTACTGTGCCTAAAGATGGCGTAGTCGACCAAAACCCGGCGCCGAACACCCCATGGCCCAAGAACGGTGAGATTAATATCACCTTGAGCTCCGGCAGCCAGTTGCAAACGATTGCCATGCCTGCGGTGGTCGGCTTGTCGACGGCGGCAGCGACGGAAATTCTGAAACAAAACGGGCTTATCGCCATCGTGGACAGCGAGAACTCGACAACTTATCCGCCTGATGTGGTGATTCGCACCGATCCTAAGGCGGGCGACCCGGTTCAGCAAGGCGCCAAGGTGACAGTGGTAGTCTCGCGTGGACCTGGTCCGATAGCCCAGCAACCGGGGTTCCCCCTGCAGGTCGGAAACAATGATGGGGCTTAGAAGCGTGGTTCACCAGCAGGCGAGTGTCCGCAGGGGGATGCTCATGCTTGAGGGCATACTGGTTAAAGGTTATAGCGGTTTTTATTACGTCTACGCGGAGAAGCGGGTATGGGAGTGTTCCCTGCGCGGCCGCTTTCGCCTCCGGGACCAGGAATTTTTGCCGGGTGACCGAGTGAAGATACTGCCAGGTACGGGAAGGAAGGCGACGATCGAAGAGGTTTTGCCGCGGCGCAATTGTTTGTCGCGTCCGCCGGTGGCCAATATTGATCAGGCTGTCCTGGTATTGGCCGCGACTTCCCCGGATCCGGATTTTAACCTGTTGGATCGCCTTCTGGTGCAAGCAGCGGCTATCCAGGTAAATGCGCTCCTCGTTGTGACCAAACAGGATCTCGAGGAGCCTAATGAAGAGAGAGCGGCGGCTTGGCAAGTGTACTCCCGTTTGGGTTATCCGGTTATCCGGCTGTCCAACAAGACCGGGGCGGGCATTGCTGAGCTGCAAGCCTATTTCACCGGGAAAACCAGTGTTTTGGCAGGTCCGTCCGGGGTTGGGAAATCAAGCTTGCTCAATTCGCTTGTCCCCGGTCTGGAGTTAAAAGTAGGCCAAGTTGGCCGCAAACTTCAGCGTGGCCGGCACACCACCAGGCACGTGGAATTATTGCCTTGTTCCGGCGGGTTAGTAGCGGATACCCCCGGTTTTTCTTCACTATATTTGCCGACGATGAGGCGGGAACAACTGGCGGGACATTTCCCGGAATTTCATGCTTATCTGGGCCAATGCCGGTTCGCCAGTTGTCTGCATGCCCAGGAACCGGACTGTGCCGTGAAAACAGCGGTAGCAGCCGGAGAGATAGCCGAATTCCGCTACCGGCATTACTTGGATTTTCTCGAGGAAGTAATTGCTGCAGAGAGGAGATATTAGCTTGGTGGAAATTGCCCCTTCGATTCTTTCGGCTGATTTCGCCAATTTGGCTCGCCAAGTTGCTGCTATTGAAGCAGCCGGTGCCAGGATCCTGCACATTGACGTCATGGACGGGCACTTTGTGCCGAACTTGACTTTGGGGCCCGCGGTAGTCAAGGCGCTGCGGCAACATTCCCGCTTGCTTTTTGATGTGCATCTGATGATCGAAGAACCGGAACGCTATGTCGAAGCATTCGCGGCCGCGGGTGCTGATTGGCTTACGGTGCATTGGGAAGCGTCCAAGCACCTGCACCGGGTAATTCAACAGATTAAGGGCCTTGGCTGCAAGGCGGGAGTTGCCTTCAATCCGGCTACCCCAGCAGCGGGAATTGAACATGTGCTGCCTGATTTGGATCTAATTTTATTGATGACTGTCAACCCAGGTTTCGGCGGGCAAAAATTCATCCCGGCCGTGTTGCCTAAGCTCAGCTCTGTGCGCAGTCGGCTGGCGGAGGTGGGCGTCCGCTGCCCGATCGAAGTGGACGGCGGGATTGATCCGCACACCGTCGGAGCCGCAGTTAAGGCCGGGGCAGAGATTTTGGTGGCCGGGGCAGCAGTGTTTGGCCAAGCTGATCCGGCGGTGGCTTTCCAAGAATTGGCGGCTGCTGCACGCAGGGCTGCCGGGACAGAGGACTGAAGCCGAAGTTGGCGGGACGCCTGTCGGGCATAGCCGTGTCTCGAGCGCAGGCCTGCTTGCTGGCCTTGCAGCTTGTGAGGCCGCACAGGGTGGAGCGGGGAAACGCAAACCCGGCAGGGTTTGGGGTTTGGCAGGAAACACCTGGGAAGAAAGAAGTGGCATCTTGTGCAGGTAGCGGTTTTGGCCAACGGTTCATGGGACCCGGTTTGGGGAAAGCAGGTATTGGCAAAGGTGGATTTCTTGGTGTGCGCCGACGGTGGCGCCAATGCTGCCTGGGCCTGTGGCCGGCTTCCCGATGTTTTGGTCGGTGATCTTGATTCGGTATCGGCAGAGGTGTTAACCCGGTGTCAGGAGGCCGGAGTCCAGGTCGCGCGGTATCCGAGGGAAAAAGATGAAACAGACCTCGAATTAGCTTTGCAGTGGGCTGTGGCCAAGTCGCCGGGGGCGACGGATATCTGGCTGTTCGGGGCGAGCGGCGGCCGCCTGGATCATTTGCTGGGCAATGTGGCGCTTCTCCTCAGGTATGCCCGGCAGGGCTTGCGGGTCGTGCTGAAAGATCCCGGCCACGAGGCCTGGGTCAGCTTGGGGCAAGACGAGATCAAGGGGCAGGAGGGAGACCAGCTTTCGGTCATCGTTTTGTCGGAAACAGCCGTGGTTTCGACCGCAGGGTTGTATTATGCCCTCGACCATGCTGAATTGCGGCAGGATTCGCCGCGGGGCGTAAGCAATGTCTTTGCGGCCAACACCTGCAGAATTCAGGTTCATGCGGGCTGGGTGCTGATCGTGCTGTTAAGGCAGCCTGACTTTTGAGGCGCGCTGGGTCTGAGCGTGTTCGCGCAATACCGGATGCGGCAAAGCCGCGGCATTGGTAACAGTGCTGCCTCCATCAGCCAGACGCTAACGCTGCAATCCGGCGCATCAGACGATGAAAAATGCCGTAGACGCCGGGGCATTGGCGACTAGCTGGGTCCTTGCTGCAATTAGGCGCCACCAGATGATCAAAAATGGCTGTCAGGCTGCCACGCTAAGCATGAGGCGATGTTTGGCAGAAACGAAGGCGCCGTCCGGGCAGAGGAGCAACTCTCCAGTGGAAAGCTGCGCCGAAGCCGCGGCTCGCAAAAGCTGCTGGCAACTTCAGGTGCTGCCCAAAGGTTTGGCGCGCTAGCGAAGGCAGCAAGGGCAAAGCTGCGGTGCGTTGTGCGGAGCAGTGCGGTGGAGTGTTTCGCCATAGCAGATGACAGCAATGCCAAGAAACAACAAGTGTCAGGGTAAAGAATGGAGCATGAAAGATGAGTTCAGATGAATTGTGGCAGGGAACTTTGTTGAACGGGGAGGCGCGCTGGGTGGCTGTCCGCGCTACGGCTACTGTCGAGGAGGCGCGACGGCGGCATCAGACGACACCGGTGGCGACGGCTGCCCTGGGCCGCCTGATGACTGGAGCCTTGCTCTTGGCGAGTTCGCTGAAAGGCCAGGGAGACATCACTTTGCGTCTGTTGGGGAACGGGCCGCTGGGCGGTGTGATTGCCGTCGGGGATGCTCTGGGACGTGTCCGCGGGTATGTTAAAGAGCCCGGAGTCGATCTTCCTTTGCGGGGACCGGGCAAATTGGACGTGGGAGCGGCAGTTGGCCAGGGGGATTTGAGCGTTACCCGGACTTTGGAGAACGGCCGAATCTACACGGGTACTGTGCCTCTGGTCAGTGGCGAGATTGCCGAAGATCTGGCCAACTATCTGTTCAAGTCCGAACAGATTCCATCGGCTGTTCTGCTTGGTGTAATGGTAGAAAAGGATTGCCATGTGGCAGGGGCAGGCGGCCTTCTGCTTCAACCGCTGCCCGGTGCAAGCGAGGATACCGTGCAGACCCTGGAACAACGGCTGCAGGCACTGGAGGCAGGCATCAGCGGTTTGGCTGCGCAAAGTGACAACATGGCTGGGTATGTGGCCAAGCTGCTGGGGAATTTGGATTATAATGTGCTGCAGCACCGTCAGGTTGGTTTTTCCTGTACTTGTACCAAGGCCAGGGTCGGGGAAACGTTGCTGCGCCTCGGTTTCGCCGAGTTGCAGGCGCTGCTGGCCCAGGGGAAGGCGGAAGTGGTCTGCCATTTTTGCAATGAGCATTATTATTTTAGTGAACAAGAACTCAGCAAACTCAGCCAGCAAGCTCGCGGCTGAGGAAGAGACAGCGCCAAGACTCCTGGGCATGCTGACTGCTGCACCGGAGAAAAAATAAAAAGCCCGATCTTCGGGCTTCAACCTGTCGGGCAGTCTAGTAAGCTCACACAGCACGTTGGACTTTGCCGGAACGCAAGCATCTGGTGCAAACAGTAATCCGGGTGGGAGTGCCGTTAACCAGAGCACGTACTCGTTGCAGGTTCGGTCTCCAGGTGCGTTTCGTCCGGATGTGCGAGTGGCTGACCTGGATTCCCGTGGCGACTCCTTTGCCGCAGACAGCGCAAACATTAGCCATGTGGTTTACCTCCTTTGCACCGAAAATGACACTTTCATATTTTAGCAAAGATCAATGCCGTTCGCAAGGCAACTTGGATCTTTTTTGGCCAGAGGTTTTCTTTGAATATTTGCCAGAGACTTGGTAGAATGTTGTCGATACGGACAATGCCGTGAGGGGGTCCAGACATGGGCAAAGAGATTCGCAATGATCTCGGTAGAATTGACATTTCGGAAGAAGTTATCGCCACGATCGCCGGAGCTGCCGCCGTTGAGTGTTATGGGTTGGTTGGTATGGCTTCACGCAAGATTACTGACGGTTTTGTCGATTTGCTGGGCCGGGAGAATCTGGCTAAAGGTGTGGTAGTCTCGCTGCAGGATGACAAATTGGTGATTGACCTGTACATCATTGTCGGCTACGGCGTGCGGATTTCCGAAGTTGCTGCCAACGTCATGGAGCGAGTGCGCTACACCACGGAGCACCTCACCGGTCTGACCGTTCATCAGGTAAATGTGAACGTCCAGGATGTTCGCGTCCTTGAATAGGCGGGAGACCGAATAGAGTAGGAGGAAGTTTGTGAAACCAGGTAACATCTTGGATAACGTCATAGACGGAGAGCAATGGAAAGAGATGATGCTTGCCGGAGCGCGGTCCTTGGAACGACGGAGACGGGAAGTGGACGCGCTGAACGTGTTCCCCGTTCCGGATGGTGATACGGGTACGAACATGCACCTGACGATCCAGTCCGCAGCTAGGGATGCAGCCAAGGTGAGCGGCAAGTCGCTCAGCGAGATAGCTTCCGCGGCTTCGATGGGTTCGTTGATGGGAGCGAGGGGCAACTCCGGGGTAATTCTTTCCCAACTGATGCGCGGAATTGCCAAGGGCCTGGAGGGATTGGCTGCGGGCAATGCTCTGCAGGTGGCGCAAGCTCTGCAGAATGGTGTGGAGACGGCGTACCGGGCAGTGATGAAACCAGTTGAGGGGACGATCTTGACCGTAGCTAGGGAAACGGCCAAAGGGGCTCTGAGCAAGGCCAAGCAAGGAGCCACTGTGCTCGAAACGCTCGAAGAGGGTCGACGCAAAGGGCTGGAGGCATTGGCCAAGACACCTGATCTCTTGCCGACATTGAAACAGGCTGGTGTGGTTGACGCCGGAGGTCAGGGGTTTCTGGCGATCCTTGACGGCTGGATCGGGGCTTTGAGGGGTGAAACGGGGCCAGCCGCGGACAGCGGTGCAAGCGAGAGAGCGACCGACGAGGGCGAAGCACCCGAAACGGCCCGCGATTTCACGGTGGAGTTTCTGGAGTATCCGTACTGCACTGAGTTTTTGTTGAAAGGTAAGGCGCTGCGTCCGGAGCAAATCCGCCGGGATCTCACCGGCCGCGGTGATTGTCTGCTGGTGGTTGGCGAACCGACTATAGTCAAGATTCATATCCATACCCAAAATCCCGGCCAGATTTTGGATTATGCCCTGCAATGGGGTTCCCTGCATGAAGTTCAAATCCACAATATGTTGGCTCAAAATGAGGCTATGGCCCATGCCCGGAAGGAGCAGCGGGCTGGAGAAGCCTCGGCCCGCGTTGAGGAGAGAGCCGCCGAGCCTGGGAGCGAGAAAGAACTCGGAGTGGTGGCTGTCGCTATGGGCCAAGGCATTGCCGAGGTGTTTAAGAGTCTAGGTGTCGACGAAGTGGTGTCTGGCGGGCAGACCATGAATCCGAGCACGGAAGATCTAGCAGCGGCGGTGGAGCGGGTGGCCGCGAAACATGTTTTTATCCTGCCCAACAATGGAAACATTGTTCTTGCTGCCCGCCAGGTAAAGGAACTTGTGGCAGACAAAAAAGTTTATGTGGTTCCGAGTAAGTCGATCCCTCAGGGAATAGCCGCTCTGCTGAACTTCAATCCCGCGGGCGCGCCCGAAGACAATCTTGCTGGGATGGAAGAAGGTCTGGGGCAGGTGGTTTCCGGGGAGGTTACGTATGCTGTGCGAGACTCACAGTATGGCGGTATTGCGATTAATGCGGGTGACGTTTTAGGCTTGGTTGATGATCAGATAGTGGCCAGCGGCAAGGATTTGTTGAGTGTTACCCAAGCAACTCTGGCAAAAATGGGTTGGCGCGACCGAGATTTGGTTACAATTTTCTATGGACAGGATGTGACTCAAGCCGAAGCCAAACGGGTGAAAGACTGGCTCAACCGGGAAAACCCGCAGGTGGAAGTAGAAGTGCACGCCGGTGGACAGCCGCTCTACTATTACATTCTAGGCGTCGAATAAACCTGGCCCTCCGGCTCAGCCGGAGGGCTTTCTGATAGGAGCAGGAACTGCGGCTGAACAAGTCCCCTGCCGCAGGGGGCAAGAAACTTGGTTAGGGGAGAACATGACAAGATGAAGAGGTCGACCGCGTTTGATTTGTTGGGACCAATCATGGTGGGCCCATCCAGCTCGCATACTGCCGGGGCGGTCCGGCTGGGGAAGATGGCAAGGACTATCTTGGGGGGGATGCCTGAACGGGCTCAAGTGATCCTGCACGGGTCATTTGCGCAAACGGGGAAGGGCCATGGAACTTACGAAGCACTCGCGGCAGGGTTATTGGGCTTGAATCCGGATAACGAGCGGATTCCCGAGGCGTTGTCTTTGGCTGCCGCGCAAGGCCTCAAGGTGGAATTCCGAACCGCCGATCTTGGCGATGTGCACCCTAACACGGTGAAGTTTATACTGACTGATGGGCAAGAGAGAAATGTCGAAGTTACCGGTTCCTCCATCGGCGGCGGGCGCATCCGCATTGAACGGGTGAACGAATTTCCGGTAGAGATCACCGGAGATTACCCGGCTCTGATCGTCTTGCACCAAGATTTGCCGGGGGTCGTGGCGCAGGTGACATCTCTTTTGGCAGCCGCACAAGTGAATATCGCTCAGATGCGGGTGGCCCGGGAGAAGAAAGGGGCGCAGGCCCTGATGGTTGTCGAGACCGACCAGCGGGTGGCGCCAGCAGCTGTAGAGCTGATGCACAAGGTGCCTGCGGTGCTTCGGGCTTTGGTGATTGAACCTTGGCAGGAGAGGTGAATTAAGGTGCGCGCTTATGCGGACTGGGTAAAAGCGGCCCAAGACTGTGGCCTTAAAATCGGACAGGTTGTTATTCATGAGCAGATGGCCGAGCTCGAGCAATCCGAGGATGAACTGCGGCTGCGCATGCGGGCACATCTTGAGGTCATGCGGCAGTCTGTCACGGCGGGACTGTCCGGCGACAGGCTTTCCCACACCGGCTTAAGCGGCGGTGATGCGGCTAAGGTCTGGGCAAGGCGCGGGCAGACCTTGACGCTGACGGGTCCGGTAATTAATGGGGCCATCGCCCGGGCCCTGGCGGTAGCTGAAGTGAATGCCGGCATGGGCAAGATCGTGGCGGCGCCGACCGCGGGTTCCTGTGGCGTTCTCCCGGCTGTGCTGTTGACGGTAGAGGAACAACTGCGGATCGCGGAAGAAGACTTAGTTACGGCTTTGTTCACCGCTGCCGGCGTAGGGATGATTATTGCTGACCGGGCCAGCGTATCCGGGGCGGAAGGCGGTTGCCAGGCCGAGATTGGTTCAGCGGCAGCCATGGCCGCCGCGGCAGCGGCGGAACTCGGCGGCGGGTCGGCAGCCCAGACTGCCGCAGCAGCCGCTATTGCCTTGAAGTCTTTGCTCGGACTGGTTTGTGATCCGGTAGCTGGTTTGGTGGAGGTGCCCTGCATCAAACGGAATGCCACGGCGACAACTCTGGCTTTGACTGCGGCTGAAATGGCCTTGGCCGGCATCGCTAGCGCCATTCCGCTGGACGAAGTGATTGATGTCATGGGCGAGATCGGGCACCAGATGCCATGCGCCTTGCGGGAAACTGCCCAGGGTGGCCTGGCGATGTCGCCTACAGGGCAAAGGATCCGGGCGAAATTCGTATGAATAATCAGGTGCAGCTTGTTTTGGACAATCTGAGGCGTGCTCTCGTTGCTGAAGAGAAGCACGGGTTTACGAACACCAGCGTCCTTGGTGGATTCAGCGCTTTTCTGCAGGGGATTGTCCCACGGTTGGCGCCGTTCTTGCCTGACACCGCGGCTTTGGAGTTCTTGCGGCAAATAGCGCCTGCCTACGGGGAGTGGGGAGTCAGGCAAAGGCGGAAAGCTTGCTTAGGTTTACTGCAGCTGCTCGACCAGCTCAAGAGCGGTCAGCCGGCCCTGATGATGCCGGAGGAGCTTCCTCCGCCACAGCAGGTTCAACCCCCAAAGTTGCGGAGTATAGATGGTTTGCAGCCGCCGGCGGCAAGCCCAGCCGCAGCCCTAGCCCCGGCCGCAGCCCCGGAACAGAGGATCGAGACGGCAGCGAGCCGGGCCTCGCAGCAATTTGCCGGGGCCCCGGCCAGCCGTGGAGACCGTGGTGAAGCGAGGGCGCTGCAGTATGTCAAGGGAGTGGGCCCGGAACGGGCCAAGTTGCTTAAGAGTTTAGGCTTGGAGACTATCGAAGATC
>Ga0334722_10005372_pt1 | contig 12971 bp, 13 predicted proteins | sample C3_bottom_MG_FD_207210 | JGI IMG/M metagenome (GOLD analysis project Ga0334722, IMG submission 207210) | Sediment microbial communities from Yellowstone Lake, YNP, Wyoming, USA - C3_bottom | ecosystem: Environmental > Aquatic > Freshwater > Lake > Sediment | place: USA: Wyoming | collected...
TTGCGCGACACATCGTTGGACGAATTGCCTCAGATATTTAATGTTATCAAAGGTGATTTAAGTCTGGTTGGTCCACGACCAATCTTGCCCCAAGAAACTAAACTAGCGCATGGCCGTACGGCATTGTTGCACAGTGTTAAATCAGGCGTAACTGGCATGTGGCAGGTGTCTGGACGCAGCGAATTGACGTTTGATGAGCGAATTGAATTGGAATTATTCTACGCTCAAAACTGGACTTTCTGGCTGGATATTAAAATCTTGTTTAAAACTGTTGGGGTAGTATTACGCAAGCGCGGAGCAAAGTAGTTGTGGCTGAACTATCTACTACCTACAACCTACTATCTACTAAACAATCACCACGCGTGGTGATTGTGCACGATTGGTTGACGAATATGGGCGGTGCTGAAAATGTTGTGCTGGCTATGCACGAAGCTTTTCCGGATGCGCCGATTTACACGTCAACATTCACGCCAGAAAATATGCCAGCATTTAAAGGGTTGGATGTTCGAACAACGTCATTACAAAATCTGCCAAAGCCACTGCGTAAACTTCACAAGTTTTTCCCAGTGTTGCGCGTTAAAGCGTTTCAAAAACTAGATTTGTCTGAATTTGACATAATTATCAGCAGTTCCAGTGCCGAATCAAAACAGGTGCGAAAAACTCGCGATAATCAAATTCACATTTGTTATTGTCATACACCAATTCGTTATTATTGGAGTCACTATACTGAATACAAGGCCGACCCTGGTTTTGGAAAACTCAATTGGCTAGTTCGTCTAGCAATGCCATTGATGATTCCAGCACTTAAGAAATCTGACTACAAAGCTGCACAGAAGGTTGATATTTTTGTTGCTAACAGTACCGAAGTTCAAAAGCGTATTCAAAAGTATTACAACAAAAATTCAACTGTAATTCACCCGCCAGTTGATGTTGATCGTTTTGAACCAGCAAGGGAACGTGGTGATTATTATGTCGCCCTAGGCCGTCAGGTGCCATACAAGCGAGTTGATTTGGCGGTTATGGCCGCAACTCGACTTGGCGTAAAACTTCGCGTGTATGGCAGTGGCAGCGAGCATCAAAAACTAGTTGAAATGGCTGGGCCAACAGTTCAGTTTTTTACTGACAGATTTGGCGATGCATCAAATGATGCGGTAACAGCAGCATTAAATAGCGCCAAGGGATATATCTTTCCGGCCGAAGAAGATTTTGGAATTGTTGAAGTCGAAGCTTTGGCTGCTGGTGCGCCAGTAATTGCATTTGGTAAGGGCGGGGCATTGGATATTGTTCAGGACGGTGAAAGTGGAGTATTGTTTCATGAACAATCAGTTGAATCTGTTGTTGATGCTATTAAACGTGCCGACAAAATAGATTTTTTTCCTGGCACACTACGTCGAAAAGCAAAGCGATTTGATAAAGGCTTATTCATTTCAAAAATTCACAAAATCATCTCTAATCAAATAATATAAAACTGTAAATCCCCATTCCTCTATCGTTAGTATTATAAACATACTAAAACATCTTTTTTAAATTTGCGAGGATAAACCTCGCAAATTAATTTATAAGTGTATAATAAGCTTATGCCAAGCAGGAACGTTGTAAAGATTGACATACCTAACACTTTTTATCATGTATATGCACGCGGACATAATAAAGGGTTAATTTTTCGTGACGACGAGGATTATAGAGTGTTTTTAAATCTACTCAAACGATACTTAGATATCGTAATCAGAAATGATTCGAGCGGCCGACCCTATGCAAATCTATACGGACAGATAGAACTTAATTGTTATTGTTTAATGCCAAATCATTTTCATCTACTGTTATATCAAATTAATGAGCATGCAATGACTCAATTAATGAGGTTTGTTATGACTGGCTATAGTCGATATTTTAATAAAAAATACGAATTATCAGGTGCACTATTTGAAACAACTTACAAAGCATCAATAATATCACAGGATAAATATCTGACCCATATCTCTCGTTACATACACATCAACCCCAAAGACTGGCGCACATATAAGTATTCAAGCCTTACGTATTACCTAGCCAAAACCCCACCAGAATGGCTACAAACAAAAAGAATTATAGAACTCTTTTCTTCACCTAATGAATACGAGTTATTTATTGCTGATTATGAAGACTACAAAGATACACTTGACGATATCAAACACGAACTAGCCAACAAATAATACACAAAACATACCTATAACATATTATTTAACTTTGCGAGGATAAACCTCGCAAAGTTTATACGGCCTACAATCTACGACCTACTAACTACTAACTTTGTAATTTTTTAGCAACCTCACCAGTTCGGTGGCTGACGTCTTTGCGCGATACCAAAATACCGTCAGGTGTATTAACAACTACTATGTTATCTAGCCCGATAACAGCAATCGGTTTATCACTCTCTTCATTGCGAATATATACATTTGAAACATCAATGGCGTGGATATTTTCACCACTGTAATAATTGCCGGATTCATCTGTCGGCACAACATCATGCAGGTCTTTAAATGATCCAACGTCCATCCAATCAAAGCTGGCCGCAACAACTGCTAAACTTTTGGCTTTTTCAATTAATGCAATATCAATTACTTGGTTATCTAACGCCAGATAGGTTTCTTTATATTTATTAGACCCAACCTTAGCAATTGATGCCAAACTTTCAAAACTCTTCAACAAATCAGGGGCACTAAGGCGCATTTCGCCCAAGAAAGTATTAACTGAACCAACGAAATAGCCACAATTCCACAAATAATCACCTGATTGAACATACTTTTTAGCCGTTTCATAATCAGGTTTTTCTTTGAAAGATTCGACATTAAATACACCTTCATTCGCGCTAATAACACCATCGCGTTTGATATACCCAAACCCAGTTGATGGGAAAGTTGGCTCAATACCAATTAGTGTAATCTGATTATCTTTTTGCGATACTTTTGCAGCTTTGGCAAATGAACGTGCGAATCCGCCTACATCACGAACATGGTGGTCGGAATGGATAAACGCAACCGGTTCGTCATGATCATGTTTGCGCGCAATAACATCCAACGCAAAAACAATACAATGTGCCGTTCCCCGTCGTCCTGGCTCAATCAAAAAAGCCGATTCGGGCAATTCAGGCAGTTGCTTTCGAATATGATCCGAATGGCTAGCTTCGGTAACGACATAAATCGTATCACCAATTTTTAATGCCCTGTCATAGGCTGTTTGTAATAACGTTCGTTCACCAGTTAATTTTAATAAGTGTTTTGGATACTGTGGAGTTGAGAGTGGCCATAGGCGAGTCCCCGACCCACCGGCAATAATAACCGTAATCATATGACGCTATTATAACTCATGATACTAATCTACCCCACCCGTAGCGTCATTTTTTAAAAAACACGCTATAATTAATATATGACTAAACTACTTATCACAGGTGGAGCAGGGTTTATTGGGTCAAACTTTGTGCATTACACCCTAACAAATCGACCTGAATATGAAATCACGGTTATAGACAAACTAACTTATGCTGGCAACCTTGATAGCCTAGCAACAGTAATAGACAAAATAACATTTGTTAAAGGAGACATCTGCGACAGTGAATTAATGGATAAATTAGTCAGCGAAACTGACATAGTCGTTCACTTTGCGGCCGAATCACATAACGATAACAGCTTACGCAACCCACAGCCTTTTATCCAAACCAATATCGTGGGCACTTTCACAATTCTTGAATCAGTTCGTAAGTTCAACAAACGCCTACACCATATCAGTACTGATGAAGTCTATGGTGACTTGGCACTCGACGATCCTGCCAAATTTACCGAAGACACACCTTATAATGCCAGCAGCCCTTATTCCAGCAGCAAAGCCAGTTCTGATTTATTAGTCAAAGCTTGGGTGCGATCATTTGGCATTAGTGCCACCATTTCAAACTGTTCAAACAACTATGGGCCATACCAACACATCGAAAAATTTATTCCTCGACAAATTACTAACATCCTTAGCGGTATCTCGCCAAAACTTTATGGTACTGGTGAACAAGTTCGAGATTGGATTCACGTCGACGACCACAACAGTGCTGTCCACACAATCCTAGACAAAGGAAAATCAGGCGAATTATATCTGATTGGCGCTAACGGCGAACAAAACAACAAATACATTATCGAAACTATTTTAGAATTAATGGGTCGTGATAAAACCGCCTACGAACATGTTAATGATCGCCCAGGCCACGATCAACGCTATGCTATCGACAGCACTAAATTACAAACCCAACTAGGCTGGTCACCAAAATATACAAACTTGCGCGAAGGCCTAAAAGCAACTATTGAATGGTACACTAAAAATGAAGCTTGGTGGAAGAACGAAAAAGCTAAAATTGAAGCAGCTTACGCCGAGAAAGGGCAATAATCTATATGTCAGAAAAAACAGGTGAATTAGAATTCAGCAAAGAACTAAAATTTCAAACAACCACAATCCCCGGCCTTTTGATTGCTGACTTGCCCGTTCATGGCGATGCGCGTGGTTGGTTTAAAGAAAATTGGCAAAATGAAAAAATGTCTAATCTGGGACTACCCGAATTTGGACCAATTCAAAACAATATATCTTTTAATGCTGAAAAAGGCGTAACACGCGGTATTCATGCCGAGCCTTGGGATAAATATATTTCAGTTGGTGCTGGACGGATATTTGGTGCTTGGGTAGATTTACGTGAAGGTGATAGTTTTGGCAATGTTTTCACGGCCGAACTTGATCCAACGAAAGCTATATTCGTACCACGTGGCGTTGGCAACTCTTTCCAGGCGCTTGAAGATAACACAGTTTATACATATCTAGTAAATGAACACTGGTCAGCTGAAGCTCAATCAAAATACACTTTTTTGAACCTTGCGGACAAGACTATCGACATCAAATGGCCTATCCCTCTTGATCAAGCTAGCCTTTCAGATAAAGATAAAATTCACCCAGGTTTAGATAACGTTGTGCCAATGAAACCAAAACGAGTATTAATTACTGGTTCAAATGGTCAATTAGGACGGGCTTTACAGATTGAATTTCCTGACGCCGAATTCACCGATTCAGCCGAATTGGATATTACTAGCCCTACTCTAGACACTGCGCGCCCATGGCGCCAATATGACGCAATTATTAATGCTGCCGGCTATACCGCCGTTGATAAAGCTGAAACGCCTGAAGGTCGCCCAATTGCCTGGGAAATTAATGCCCGTGCTGTTGCCAATCTTGGAAAAATTGCCACCAAATATAGCATCACGTTGGTTCATGTATCTAGTGATTATGTTTTTGATGGAACAATTGATAACCATACCGAAGATGAAAAATTTAGTCCATCAGGAGTTTACGCCGAGGCCAAGGCAGCTGGCGATATCGCTGCAGCTATGGCTCCAAAACACTATATTATGCGCACCAGTTGGGTAATTGGTGAAGGAAACAATTTCGTCCGCACCATGGCATCCCTAGCAGAACGCGATATTAAACCAAGTGTTGTTAATGACCAAATTGGCCGACTAACATTTACAACTGACTTAGCCCGTGGGATTAAACACTTAATCACCAGCAAATCACCTTTTGGCACATACAACCTATCCGGCGACGGCAAATCTGCTAGTTGGGCTGAAATTGCAGCTGATGTTTATGAATTATCAGGACACAGTCGTGATGAAATAACAGGCGTTTCAACCGAAGAATACTACCGCGGCAAAGAAGGTATCGCGCCTCGCCCACTACAAAGCACTCTTAACCTTGATAAAATCAAATCAACAGGCTTTCAACCAGCAGATTGGCAACAATCATTGGCTGAATACTTAAAGAATGAGGAGGCAAACAAATGAAGGGAATAATTTTAGCAGGCGGTTCAGGATCACGACTTTGGCCTATTACTCAGGGCATCAGCAAACAATTGATGCCAATCTATGACAAACCTATGATTTATTATCCCCTAACAACTTTGATGCTTTCTGGCATCAAGGACATTTTGATAATCACTACACCCGAAGACCAATCACAATTCCAACGCTTGCTTGGCGACGGTTCACAGTGGGGCATTAAATTATCTTATGAAGTTCAACCATCACCCGATGGACTAGCTCAAGCATTTATTATTGGTGAAAAGTTTATTGGCAAGGATAAAGTTGCATTGGTTCTAGGCGACAACATATTCCATGGTAGCGACCTTGGTAAATCACTAAAGTGCTGTATCGATCCAAATGGCGGAACCGTATTTGCCTACCGCGTATCAGACCCAGAACGTTACGGCGTGGTTGAATTCGATAAAAATCATCATGCAATATCTATTGAGGAAAAACCATCTGTGCCAAAATCAGATTACGCCGTAGTTGGACTATATTACTACGATAATGACGTCGTCGAAATTGCTAAAAACATAAAGCCAAGCAATCGTGGCGAGCTCGAAATAACATCCGTCAACGAAGAATACTTAAACCGTGGCAAACTAACCGTCACCACATTAGATCGCGGTGACGTCTGGTTAGACACGGGTACAATCAACAGTATGACCGACGCATCTGACTATATTCGCGTCGTACAAACCCGCACTGGCCAAATCATTGGTAGCCCCGAAGAAGTTGCCTACCGCGAAGGTTTCATCACCCGCGACCAACTGTCCGCCCTTGCTCAACCATTGAAAAAATCTGGTTATGGCGAGTACCTATTAGAACTGCTAAAATAAGATTGTTATGGAGTCTTCAAAAACACCTTTACGCATATGCGTAGTAATGCCAGCTTTTAACGAATCGGGTGTTATTGGTGACGTAATCTCTGATGTCATTAAATCTTTTAAAACCTCCCCTTACTTTGCAGAAATCGTAGTCGTGAATGACGCTTCCCGAGACGATACTGGTATTATTGCAAAAAAATATGGCGCCACAGTTATCGACCATATATTAAATAGTGGCGCTGGTAGCGCAACCGCAACTGGGCTTAGTTATGCTCAGCAAAATGGATTCGATATCGCAACGACTATGGATGCAGACGGTCAACATGACGCCATGGATGTTATTAAAGGCATAGATGAAATTATTAAACGCGGCGATGATTTACTAATTGGTAGTCGCTTAATCGATAGTAAAGGAATGTCAAAATCTAAAATTATCGGGAACAAGGGCCTTAGTGCCATAACTTATATTCTTTTTGGTATCAATTCTACAGATTCACAGTCTGGATTGCGTATATTTTCACGACGTGCGCTCGAAAGCCTGCGCTGGAAGACTAGCGGTTATGAATTTTGCAGTGAAATGTTATGGCGCGCCAAACAACAAAAACTCCGAATCAGCGAATACCCGATTAAAGCAATTTACACTGATTATTCGAAGTCCAAGGGCCAGAATAACTGGAATGCAGTTAATATAATTAAAAGTCTTATAAAAAGACGCTTAGAGGAGTTATTGGGATGATATTTAGTCGCTACTTATTACTACTCATATTTACTCTTCCCTTTATTGTCGCAGGTATACTAAGCGCAATTACACAATATAAAATTGGCCGCGCTCCTCGCAAAAGACTAATTGCTCAATTAATAGTTTGGATTGTGGTTCTAGCAGGCCTCGTATCTGCTGAATCTATATACAATTGGCTATTTACAAACAAACTTACCGACACCGATTCACTGAGTTTATTTGACGTTATACAAATTACATCTATAGTACTTTTGTTTTATATAACCAATCAAATGAGATTCAAACTAAGAACTCTTGAACGCCGAGTTCAAGACCTACACCAAGAGATATCTATTCGCCTCTCTGTTAAAAAATGACGGTTACTGTGACTACTTTTTAATTTTAAAGATTAGTTTGCTAAAAATAAAATAATTCCACAATACAACCATGGACATGACAATCAACTTAGATATTAATGGCACAACCAAAAAGCCATGCACTAATACATAAATAATCGCATTTGACAAAGCCAGATTGACAGCCGCTAGTATCATATATAGCCCAATTTGCCTTCTGACGTTATGGGCATAGGTTTTATCTATATTACTAAAAGTGAACAATCTATTGCCGGTAAAACTTACCAGTAATCCCAAGCTAAAACTAACGGATTGGGCAATCAATAATGAAAAACTCGTTATCGTTACATTTAACACAATTATAAAACTAAGGTATTCAACTGTGAATGCTAATACACCAACTACGCCATAAATAATAAAGCGTTTCATTGATATGATCTTATTCCAGACATGTGTCATTACTGCTATAATCTTATCATATACAAATCGTCTTAGGGACAGAGGGAACAGAATGATTAAGAATACTGCAAAAAAATCAAAAGAATTAAGCTATTTTTCGAAAGCTAATGATATCAAGATACCTAAGACGTACAAGACGATATTAAGCCGCATAGCCTTCCCTCTTTTGACGCTGCTTTCGCGCGACCAAACCCTAAAACTTGGTCTTGTCCCGATTGACGACGAAAGAGTAATCATGGCTCTTAAACACGCCAAAGGGCGCCTACTTGATATAGGATGTGGTGCTAATAATTTCGTACGCAGTTACGGCAATGGTATCGGGGTTGATGTTGCCAAATGGGATGGTTGTGATTTAGTAGTCGCAGATACCGCTCAATTGCCATTTGAAGATAAAAGTTTTGACACTATTAGTTATCTTGCCTGCCTTAACCACATCCCCAACCGAAACGACGCGGTCAAAGAAGCTGCGCGCTTATTAAAGGATGACGGACAAATTATCATAACAATGATTACTCCAAAACTTGGAACATTCATACATTGGCTACGGTTCAAGAACGATCCAGACAATCAAGAACGTCATATTGATCACGAAGATGAACTTATGGGAATGAGCCATGAACACACAAAATCTATATTAAAAGACGCTGGTTTTACAAAAATCGAACAAAAAGGTTTCGTGTTTGGGCTTAATAATATCTACATCGCCAAACGATAAAGTCTGCCTAGTAGAACCACCTATAAGTCACTGCTAACATAGCAAGCAGATTAATACCCGAAGTAACAACCACTAAAATACCCATGATATATGGCTTATCAGTAGTCATTTTTACCTTATTCCTAACAAGCACAAATATCGGTATCAATAAAGGTATAAGAGGCAAGAAATATCGTCCCTGTATACCCAGAACCTGATTTAGCCCAACAGGTGTCCATGCCAAATAAAGCGCGCCAGCAATAGCTACAGCCGAAATGGCATATGTAGTTGCTTGCACAATAGCTAATCGCGTTACAAATTTATTTGATCGTTTTTCGCCGCCAACATTATCATCATACATAAACGCCAACAACAAACCTACGTATCCAATAATAGTAAGTGACAACGACAACCTATAAGATAACAACGAGAACATACTGTGCATTGATGCTATGTAAAAATCCGACAATGCCACAGAAAAATAAGTATGCCAAAGTGTTAATATGAAGCTCAGGGGATGTTGAAGTAAAAAGCTAGTTTGGCCAGCCTGACTAACAAGTGTATCCTTTGATATCTGCAGATTGTAATGATTGAGCTGCATTATAATAAACCACGCGACTAGTGCCAGTGCGCTAGCCCCAAACACTGACAATACAAATTTAAACTTATGCAAATTATCTTTAAAAATTCTGCCAGGAATAAATAATAACGGGGTTAATAATACTATATTTGTCTGTTTCGTTAATGCCAATCCAATAGCTATAATTAAAATAGTTATCCATTGTTTTTTCGATATACTATTTTTTTGCAAATACATATTACTAATAAGAGCTACCCATATAAATACAAGCCCCATAGTCATGACGTCAGTTGACAAGGACGCTGCTTGTTGAATCGCAACGGGGAACAATCCTACAACAACGTAAACCCATTTCCCATTTTTGGCAATGCGAACAGCAATGCATATTAACAATATATACACAGCCAGGTTAGCAAGTCGCCCCAGAACCATCATCACTCCAAGCGAAGGATATACAACCTGAGCAACCTTAATCCCAATCGCTTGTGGTATATAAGCAACAGGGCTATAAATCGCCGCACTACTAAAATCGACTAGTTTTTGATCTGACATATTTAGTTTATTCGTAAAATATCTAGAATTTGAAAATAGTTGAGAATGGTGATCATTCGATTCAATCGTTCTAGTATAATCCTTTATCGATAAATCTAATTCTATAGGAATCACACCTCCAGTTATAGTCTTATTACTCTCGCTTACAATGCCGCCATTACTTACTTGATACGCACGATGTAAATGAGCAACCTCATCTGGTGCCATGAAAAAAGGCATCAAAAATATCATAATGATACCAAATAAGCCCGCCAATAAAATAAAAACATACTCTGGTTTTTGTAAAAAGTTCTTTAATTTGTCACCTAGTATATGTTTTACTTCGTTATATTTATTCATCTTTTTTACCATAATTATTGTTAATTATTTTATTTTTTGCGATGAGATAGACGTCGTAACTCTTCGTATGTTTTTTCTTGGTTATTCAAAATTCTTACTTGCATATCAGCCAATAGCCCCAGTGCCCACAAAAATATGGCCAACGTAATCAAATATAGACCAGTAAAACCAACAAATTTGAATGGTGTAAATGACTCTGTTTGTAGCCAATAAACTCCCAAAAAAATCTCACACATTATACCAATAACGAATGGAACTAACCCAAGTAATATAAAAAATCTAAGTGGAGCAAAGTCCCTAAACGAACGCAATATGTTCATAATACTTAGGATCATATATTTTGGAATGCTCGTGACAACACGAGATTTACGATCTTTGAAGTACTTAACTTCAACCGGAATTGCCTTAATGCGCATCTTACGCGCCGCCAAAATTTGAAACGACTCCTGTGTGTACGTATGCGTACCGTTAATGTTTAACGCGTAGAGTGCTTTTTGATTATAAGCACGGAAACCACAAGTTACATCAGGGAAGTTCTCATCACTTAATTTACCAACAACCCACGCACCAACTTTGTTGCCATAGTATTTTACGGGTGGCATATTAGCTGGTTTTCGGACCACACCAGTTTTAGCATCCGTAAATCGATCAGCAGCCACAAAATCAACTTCATCGGCAACAATTGGCGCCACAAATTTTGAAATATCCTCGGGATTAAATTGTAAATCACCATCGATATTAGTCATCGCATCAAAGCCACGCTCTAATACGATATTGGTAATTTCACGAAACCTAAATGCCAAACCGCGCGATTTATTGTCACCGTACACAGTTGCGCCCATTTTTGCCGCCAATTTAGCTGTATTGTCAGTGCTGCCATCATTTACGATAATAACTTCAATTGATGATACTCCTTTGAGTTTTTTGGGCATCCGTCTAATTAGTTCTTCGATGGTCTTTTCTTCGTTTTTACAGATTGATACAATAGCAAGTTTCATGACACCTCCAATTTCCTATTTCGCAGTTTTTCTATATAATAGAAGTTGATAATAAAACACTTCCATTTGATATACTTCCTATATCATATCAAGGAATAACTATAAGGTACAATTAATGTCATCAATTAAATCAATTGCCATTGTTGGCCTGGGTTATGTAGGTCTACCTATCGCTCTCCTCGCCAGCAAAAAAGGCTTCAAAGTTATCGGCATCGATACAGATACTAAAAAAATCAAATCATTATCAGATAACAAATCGTATATTGGCGACGTATCTAATAAAGAAATTATTAATACAAAAGCCTTGTTCACTACTGATGCAGCGGCTGTTAGCGAAGTCGACGCAGTTATTATCTGTGTACCAACACCAGTAAGTGCCGAAAAAATACCAGATCTTGGACCGGTCAAAGGCGCAGTTTCCGCAATTGCCCCACACATAAAAAAAGGCACACTAGTCGTAGTTGAATCAACCATTAACCCTGGCGTTTGCGACGAAATCGTAACCCCACTCCTTGAAAAATTATCTGGCAAAAAAGTCGGTATTGATGTCTACCTAGCACACTGCCCTGAACGAATTAACCCAGGCGACCCAAAATGGAACGTCAGCAATATAAACCGTGTCGTTGGTGCTAACAGCAAACCAGAACTTGATATGGCCGTTGGTTTATATAAAAAACTTATTGATGCCGAAATCAAACCAATGGGTACAATCAAAGAAGCTGAAGCGGTAAAGATTGTCGAAAACTCATTCCGCAATATCAATATCGCGTTCGTAAACGAATTGGCTATGTCATTCCATAAACTCGGTATTAACCTTGAAAACGTGATTGATGGTGCAGCCACAAAACCATTCGCCTTCATGCCCCATCATCCCGGCTGTGGAGTTGGTGGCCACTGTATACCAGTTGATCCATATTATCTAATTGAATATGCCCATGATCATGGGTTTGAACACGAATTCTTACGCCTTGCCAGTAACATTAACGAATCAATGCCACGCTTTACTGTTGATTTGCTAATCGAAGCCCTCAATGAAATTGGGCTACCATTAAAAGGAACAAAAGTAACCCTACTTGGTATGTCATACAAAGCGAACGTTGGTGATGGCCGCGAAAGCCCGGCACACGTTATCCGCGACCTGCTTGTCGAAGCTGAGGCTGATTTGACTATCTATGACCCTTATACCAAAGAGGATTCAACTGTTAGTTCTCTAGATGAAGCTTTGACTGGAACTACAGCCATAATTATTGCAACGGGTCACAATGAATTTAAAACTTTAGATTTCAAAGATCTAAAAAAGAATGGTACTGTTGTTGTTATTGATGGTCGAAACATACTACGTAGCCAAAAAGAAGAATTTATTAATAACTCTATTATTTATAAAGGTATAGGAATCTAAAAGATGTCAAAAATAACCCCTTTTTATAAGGCTCCTCGGTATCTATTTCGTAAACACAACATATTATCAATGATAAAAAATAGACCAGATATAAAATCATTTTTAGACGTTGGGTGTGGAGCTGGTGAGCTTGCCTGTACGTTTGCAGAAAAAGGAATGAAAGGTGTAGCTGTTGATTTTTCAGTGGA
>Ga0334722_10005373_pt1 | contig 12971 bp, 9 predicted proteins | sample C3_bottom_MG_FD_207210 | JGI IMG/M metagenome (GOLD analysis project Ga0334722, IMG submission 207210) | Sediment microbial communities from Yellowstone Lake, YNP, Wyoming, USA - C3_bottom | ecosystem: Environmental > Aquatic > Freshwater > Lake > Sediment | place: USA: Wyoming | collected...
CGTAAGCTACGCGCTGGCCGATCCGCGCATCAGGCACAATTAGGAGGTCGTTGAAAAACAGGCATCTCGCCGCCGTCCTCGCAAGCCACCTTGTGCGGCGTAGCGCTGCTACGCCTCCGCGGGTTTTCTGCGGGCGACGACGATCTACCCGTTTTTGAACAACCGGAGTATTTCAACAGCCTGTTAGGACTGCGTATGGAACGATTCCGACAAACCTATTTTTATGCCGTCTTCTGGCAGCGCCTGAAGCGCAACCGCTTGGCCCTGGCCGGCGGCAGCGTCGTGGTGGCGCTGTTTGCGGCATCGCTCCTGGCGCCGCTCGTCACCCCCTATGGCCCCAACCAGATCAACGCCTGGGCCGTGCTGTCACCCCCCTCCTGGCAGCACTGGTTCGGCACCGACGAACTGGGGCGCGACGTTCTCACCCGGGTGATCTACGGGGCGCGCATCTCCCTCAAGGTCGGCTTCGTGGCGGTGGGCATCGCCGTCTCCATCGGCACGGTGGTCGGCCTGGTGTCCGGCTACTACCGGGGCATAGCGGATAACACCCTGATGCGCCTGGTGGATATCATGCTCTGCTTCCCCGCCTTTTTCCTGATCCTGGCGGTCATTACCTTCCTGGAGCCTTCCATCTGGTACATCATGATGGTGATCGGCCTGACCGGCTGGATGGGGGTGGCGCGGCTGGTGCGGGCCGAAACCCTCTCCATCAGGGAAATGGACTATATCACGGCCGCCCGCTGCATCGGCTGTTCCGATCTGCGCATCATCTTCCGGCACATCCTGCCCAATGCCGCCTCGCCGGTGCTGGTCTCCGCCACCCTCGGGGTGGCGGGCGCCATCCTGACCGAATCGGCGCTTTCCTTTCTCGGCATCGGCGTGCAGCCCCCCACCCCCAGCTGGGGCAATATCCTTACGTCCGGCAAGGACTACATCGAGTTCGCCTGGTGGCTGTCGCTGTTTCCCGGACTCTCCATTCTCGTGACGGTCCTCGCGTACAATCTGCTGGGGGAGGGGATCAGGGATGCGCTTGATCCCCGGGTTAAACGCTGACGCCCATGAGCATCATCCGCACCATCCGTGCTGAATTCCTGACGCACTGTTCGAGAGGTGCGGCGTGAAACGGCGCCTCCAACTCCTGCGGGAGTTCTCCATCCCCCTGATCTGCGGTGTCGTGCTGGCAGTGTTCTGGGCGAACATCGATCCGGCCGGTTATCATCGCTTCTCCGACACCCCGCTGGCGGGCGCGCTTTCCTTTCATTTCATTGCCAACGATATTTTCATGGTGCTCTTTTTTGGCATCGCTGCTGTGGAGATCACCCAGAGCTGCTTGCCGGGCGGCGATCTCAATCCGTTTTCCCGGGCGGTTAACCCGCTTTTGGCGACTGTGGGCGGCGTGGTCGGCCCGGCTCTGACGTATACCCTGCTCAACATATTGTTCGGTACGCCGGAACTGAGCCACGGCTGGGGCATCCCAACCGCCACCGATATTGCTCTGGCCTGGCTGGCCGCGCGTCTGGTTTTCGGGGACGCCCATCCCGCCGTGTCTTTCCTTCTGCTGCTCGCTGTTGCCGATGACGCCATCGGGTTGGCTATCATCGCGTTCTTTTATCCCGACCCGCTGCACCCTGTGGAGTTGGGCTGGTTGTTTCTGATCCTGGCTGGCATGGGTGCAGCCTACGGTATGAGGCGCTTGCAGGTGCGTAGCTACTGGCCCTATATCATCTGGGGCGGTGGTCTGTGCTGGGCAGGGTTGTATCTGGCCCACCTCCACCCTGCGCTGGCGCTGGTGTTTGTGGTGCCGTTCATGCCTCATGCCAGACGTGAATCAAAGCACCTTTTCGAGGAAAATACCGCCGATATATCTACGTTGGCGCAGTTCGAACATGAATGGAAAGTGGTGGTTGACATAGGCCTGTTCATTTTTGGTCTGGCGAATGCCGGGGTCGAGTTTTCCCGCGTGGGCACGGTGACCTGGCTGGTGCTGGCCTCATTACTGGTCGGCAAGACCTTTGGTATTTTTCTGTTTGGAGTAGTTGCGGAACGGCTGGGTTTCAGGCTCCCGAACGGCGTGCGAAAACGCGACCTGCTGGTGATGGGCGTCATTGCCGGCACCGGCTTTACGGTGGCGCTCTTTGTCGCCGGTCAGGCATTTGTCGATGAGGGGATCATGGAGGCAGCCAAGATGGGTGCCATGTCCAGTGTCGTCGCAGCAGTAATTGCCCTCGTGCTTGGCAGGCTGCTCGGCGTACGAAGATGCGTACAGTAAGATTTAGGATGCTGCTCGTTCAGTGCATAAGACGATACTGGCATATGTATGCCGCGATCCCGCCCAAATAACCCACCAGCGCCAGGCCGCTGATTCGCTTCACATACCAGAAGAAATGTATCTTCTCCAGCCCCATGGCCGCTACGCCCGCGGCAGAGCCGATGATCAGGATCGAGCCGCCGGTGCCGGCGCAGTAGGCCATGAACTCCCAGAGGAAACTGTCGGCCGGGTACTGGGCCATGGTGTACATCCCCATGGATGCCGCCACCAGCGGCACGTTGTCCACGATGGCGCTCACCAGTCCGATGATGGTGACGATCACGTCCTCGCGCCCTACAGTCCTGGTGAGCCAGCCGGCCAGATTGGACAGTATATGGGTATGTTCCAGGACGGCCACCGACAGCAGGATGCCGATGAAGAACACGATTGAACTCATGTCGATCTGCTTGAGGGCGCGTACCAGGGTCAGGTGTTCCTTGGCCTCGTCCTCCTTCTTGCTGTGAATCAGCTCCCCCACCAGCCAGAGAATTCCCAGGCCGAACAGAATACCCAAGAAGGGTGGCAGGTGGGTGATGGTCTTGAAGACCGGCACCGCCACCAGAATGCCCAGCCCCAGGCAGAACATCAGGTTCTGTTCGAAGGGAGTGGTGCGGATGCGTTCTCCGCATTCAACCTGATGCCCTTTCGGACTGACCACCGGGCGTCCTTTCAGGTACCAGCTGGTGATGGCCAGCGGCACCACCATGTTGATGACGGACGCCAGAAAGACCCCTTTCATGATGGCCAGGGTGGTAATCTGGCCGCCGATCCAGAGCATCGTGGTGGTCACATCGCCGATAGGGGTCCAGGCACCGCCGGCATTGGCGGCGATGACGATGATGCCTGCAAAGAACAGCCGGTCGTCGTGCTTCTCCAGGAGTTTCCTGAGTAGTGAAATCATGACGATGGTGGTGGTCAGGTTGTCCAGAACGGCGCTCAGGAAAAAGGTCACCATACCGATGAGCCAGAGCAGTGACGACAGGCTTGTGGTCCTGATGCGCGACGTGATCACATCAAAGCCGTTGTGAGCGTCCACCACCTCGACGATGGTCATGGCCCCCATCAGGAAGAAGACGATCTGGGCGGTGCCCATAAGCGAGTCGCCCAGTTGTCTGTTTATAAGCGCATGATCCGATGAGGACATGGCATAGATGGTCCAGAGCAGGCCGGCGCCGATCAGGGCTGACGCAGATTTGTTGACCTTGAGGGGATGCTCCAGGGCGATGGCGACATAGGCGGTGATGAAAACAATGGCAAGCACGAAAAGCATGGCAGGACTCCCGAGGGTCTAGGTGGCATGACATACCAAGGCGTTCATACAAAAAACGGCGGGAAGGTGATCTTCCCGCCGTTTTTGCTTGTCAGTACCCCAGCATGCGCGGCAGCCAGAGGGAGATGATCGGAACGTAGGTGACCAGCAGCATGAACCCGAGCATGGCGATCAGCCACGGCATGACCGCCAGGGTGAGTTCTGATATCCCCATCTTGGTGATGCCGCTGGAGACATACAGGTTCAGACCCACCGGTGGATGGCACATGCCAACCTCCATGTTGACCGTGATCAGCACGCCGAAATGGATCGGGTCGATGCCGAGTTTCATTGCCACCGGAAAGAGAATCGGCGCCAGGATCAGGATGATGGAGGATGGCTCCATGACGTTGCCGGCCAGGAGCAGCAGTACGTTGGTTACCAGCAGGAACGCGACCACGCCCAGATTGTGCCCCAGGATCCAGTCGGCCATCAGTTGCGGGATGTTCTCGTGGGTCATGAGGAAGGAGAACAGCACCGCGTTGGTGATGATGTACAGCAACATGGCCGACATGCTGGCCGAATCCAGCAGCACCTTTGGAATTTTGCTGAAGGGGACGTCCTTGTAAATGAATACTGCTACGAAAAATGCGTACACTGCGCTCATGGCGGCCGCTTCGGTAGGGGTGAACAGGCCGCTGTAGATGCCGCCCAGAACAATCACGATCAACAGCAGGCCCCAGACGCTGTTCTTGAAGGCGATGAGGCGCTCGCCCCAGGTGGCCTTGCGGGCCCGCGGGTAGTTGTTCTTGCGGGCGATCCACCAGGCAACCAAGCCCAGCAAGGTCGCCAGCATCAGGCCGGGGATGACCCCACCCATGAACATGCCGCCCACGGAGGAGTTTGTGGCCACGCAGTAGATGACCATCGGGATGGATGGCGGGATCAGGATGCCGAGCGAACCGGAGGTGGTGATCACCCCGGCGCCGAAGCGCTTGGGAAAGCCGGCTTTGACCATAGCCGGCATCATGATGGAGCCGATGGCCACTACGGTGGCCGGGCTTGAACCGGAGACGGCGGCGAACAGGGCACAGGCCATGACGCCGGCCAGGGCCAGGCCGCCATGCCAGTGGCCGACCATGGAAGTGGCGAAATTTATCATGCGCTTGGCCACACCGCCGTGGGTGAGGAAGTTGCCGGCCAGGATGAAGAAGGGAATCGCCATGATCTCGAACTTTTCGATGCCGGTGAACAGCTTCATGGCAACCGCTTCGGTCGGTACTTCGGAGAAGAAGAACAGGAAGGTCAATACGGTCAAACCGAGGGCGATGGAGATCGGCATGCCGGTCAGCATCAGGGCCAGCAACAGGGCAAAGACAATGCCGGTGCTGCCGAGCATGGCAATGGCGCCCAGGGCGGCGGCTATGGCTATAAGCCATGTGGCCGCCTTTTTCTTGGAAAATCGTTCCCAGCCTGCGACAGCGCTGCTCATTTGGCACCTCCATTACGACCCTGCTTTTCGAATTTGTGCTCCTCGTATTCCTCAAGCGCCACCGTGGCATCGACTACGTCATCAAGCCCGTCAACCACGGCGTGATCATGGTGCGGCAGCTCACCGGTGCGGGCAAAAACCCACCCGGTCTGCAGGAAGCGGAAGCACATCAGGTAGGAACCGAGCGGCACGGCCGCGTAGATGATCCAGGTCGGCCATTCCAGGTCCGGTGTGGTCGGGCCTTGCGGCACATCCCCCACATTCATGTGCAACAGGGTGTAGGTGGCGTAATGCATGCCGTTTTCCCAGACGAATTTTGCGCCCAGTGTGCCGATGATGCCGGTGAACAGCGCGCCTCCGGCAATGGCCAGCAGGACGCATTTCAGGCGCCAGGATTCGGGCAGGCGGGTAACCAGGACATCTACGCCCACATGGATACCGGTACGGACGCCATAGGCGGCACCGAATTTGGCCATCCAGACGAACATGTAGATACACAGCTCCTGGGCCCAGCTCAAATTGAGTGTCAGCAGCCAGTCCTGCAGCCCGGGGATCGGCATACCCGACAGATAACGGTGGGCAACGGCGACAAAGATGACGACCGTTGCCGCACCGATGAGGAAGGTGATGATAATTTCCTCCAGATGGTCGAGGTATTTCATCATGATGGTTTCTCCTGGTCTCCATAATCGGGATAAGTGTGTCGCTGAAGTCGCTTTACAATATAACAGAGTAACTATAGTGCAAAAAATCGATAAAAAGGCCGCTGCACGGCCGCAGCGGCCTGGTTTTGCTGATCGCAGCCCTGCTATTTAGTGGGTGAATATCCGGTGGCGGCGTAGACTTCCTTGATGATGTCGGCGCCAATGCGGCCCATGTTTTCCTTATGGGTCTTGTCCATGGCCTTTTTCCAGGCAGCTTTTTCCTGGGGGGACAAGGAGATCAGCTGGGAACGCCCGGATTTCTTGACGGCAGCCAACGCCTCGTCATTATCCTTTTTGGCCACGTCATTGGCGAATTTGGTGGCGTCTTTCATGCACGCCTCCAGGGTTGCACGGATGTCCTTGGGCAGGTTTTCCCAGAATTTCTTGTTGACGATGACGGCATAACCCAGGTAACCGTGGTCGGAGAGGGTGACGTACTTCTGCACTTCATGCATCTTCTGGGTGTAGAGGTTGGAGGGAGGGTTCTCGGTGCCGTTGACAACGCCGGTCTGAAGCGCCTGGTATACCTCGGAGAATGCCATGGTCTGGGGAATGGCGCCCACGGAGCGCATCTGGGATTCGAGTACCTTGGAAGACTGGATACGCATCTTCTGGCCCTTGAAGTCGTCAACGGACTTGAGCGGTTTGTTGGCGCTCATGACCTTGAAGCCGTTATCCCAGTACGCCAGGCCGAGGATGCCCTTGGGCTCCAGCTTCTTGAGGAGCTTGGCCCCTACCGGCCCCTGGGTGACCTTGTGCAACTCCTGGTAGTTGTCGAAAATAAACGGAAGGTCGAATACCTCGAACTCTTTTACGCCGAGAGGGCCGAATTTGGCCAGAGAAGGAGCCAGCATCTGGACGGCGCCCAGCTGCAACGCCTCCATTTCTTCCTTGTCTTTGTAGAGCTGGCTGTTGGGGTAGACTTCGATCTTGACGGCACCCTTGGTGCGCTCTTCAACGATCTTCTTGAAGTAGTTAGCAGCCTGTCCCTTAGGGGTTTCCTGGGCAACGACGTGGCTGAACTTGATGACGATAGGGGCGGCGTGCGCGGCCAGGGGAAGCGCCAGGGCCATGGATGCTACGATCAGGCTTTTCAGGCATTTGCTCAGTTTCATACGTAATACCTCCTTGGTGTGATGTTGCGTTTTATTTGCCAATATGCCAGCATTCTTGTAGTTACACTGTTTAATGAGTGCAACCGCAGTGCCAACTTGTATCTGACATGTAACTTGGTGATATGCTGTTTTATTTATATGCATGCGGCTTGAGGAGAGGTGGCGAATTTTGGTCAAGTGGCGAAAAACAGCCGCATTAGATGGCGGAAAACGGCCAGTGGATGGTGCGGGACGTTTACTGCGTGACGGCGCGCCGTAAAGGCAACGCTTCGAAATCAGTCGGGGAATGGGGAAGTTTTAGCGGCAGGACCGGCGGACGGAGGATCCGTGGCCACCGGTTGTATCAGGCAGAATGTGGTTATAAACCGTATTTCTCCATCTTGTAGCGCAGGGTGCCACGGGGAATTTTCAGCAGGAGTGCGGTTTGCTGCACGTTGTTGCTGGTCTGCGCCAGGGCATTGCTGATGATCTCCCGCTCCAGCGACGCCAGGGTCTCGTCGAGACCGTTTACCGTGGCGGAGTTGATCAAAGCCCCTGCAGAAGCGGAGCCGGCTGCAATGTCCGTTCTGGTGGCCTCACGCATTTCCGGCGGCAGGTATTCGGGGTGCAGGGTTGGGCCATGGCGCATGATGCAGATGCGCTCGATGACGTTGCGCAGTTCCCGGATGTTGCCCGGCCAGGGATAGCGCTCCATCATGCGGCACGCCTCGGCTGAGATGTCCTGGAAGCCACGGGTAAAGGCGCGGCTGAAATGGTCGAGAAAATAGGTGGCCAGCACTGCGATGTCGTCGGTACGCTCTCGCAGGGGGGGAATGTGAATGGGAAAGACATTGAGGCGATAGTAAAGGTCCTCACGGAAGGTGCCGTCGGTAATCCGCGATTTGAGGTTGCGGTTGGTGGCCGAGATCACACGCACATCGATGTCGATGTCCTTGACACCCCCGACGCGGCGGATGGTACGCTCCTGAACGACGCGTAGCAGTTTGGCCTGCATGCTCATGTCCATTTCGCCGATTTCGTCCAAAAACAGCGTACCACGATGGGCCTCCTCGAACAGTCCCGGTTTGCGGTTGGCCGCATTGGTGAAGGCACCTTTCTCGTGGCCGAATAGCTCGCTTTCCAGCAGATTGGCCGGAATCGACGCGCAGTTGATGGCGATAAAGGGGGCGTCCTTGCGGTCGGAAAGATTGTGGATGGCCCGGGCCACCAACTCCTTGCCGGTGCCCGATTCCCCTGTTACCAGGACGCTGGAGGAGGGGATGCGGGCGATCTCTCGTATCTGGCTGATCACTTCGGTAAAGGCGCTGCTTCTGCCGATCATGGATGACAGGCCCGGCACCCCTCCGTCACCGCGCTTCAGGTTGCGTACCTCGCGTTTGAGGGTCTGGGTCTGCAGGGCCAGTTTGACGATAACGCGCAGAGCGTCGGCCTTGAATGGCTTCTTCATGTAGTGGTAAGCACCCAGCTTGAGGGCATCCACGGCACTCTCAACCGAGCCGTAGCCGGTGATGATGATGACCAGCAGTTCCGGATCCAGTTCCTTGAGCACCTTAAGCACATCGATACCGTTCTCGGGCCCGAGGTTCAGGTCCAACAGGGCCAGGTCGATCTCGCCCCCTGCCACGAGGTCACGGGCCTCGGCGCCGCATGATGCCTGGCAGACCTGGTAGCTTTCCTCGCCGAGAATGCGTGCCACGTTCTCGCGGATGAACGCCTCGTCATCGATGATCAGAATTTTTTCCATGAAGCGGATAGTAGCAAATATGCTGCCAGATGTCATGTGATTCGAAAAATACTGTTCTGTGGCGCATGTGGGTTGAGCGTGGGCAGGGCGACAAATTTTCGATTGCCATCGACATGGTCCATTCGGTACAGTCGGATAATTTTCTATGGCGGAGCGAGGCATGCACGGAACAGACGGTGTTTGCCCCGTGTCGACCGGACACGGGACAGCTCAAAGCAGTGGCGGGCAGTGTGGGGACGTGGCCGAAAACCACTCGATGCGCATTTTGCTGGTGGACGACAGTCCGGTAAATCTCAGGGTGCTGTCCATCATGCTGGAGCGTTTCGGCTGGTGCGCCCCTGACACGGCGCTGAGCGGCCGCGAGGCGCTCGACAAGCACCGCGCGCAGCCGTTCGATATAATCCTGATGGATTGTTTCATGCCGGATATGGATGGCTTTGCCGCTGCCGGCGAGATCAGGCGGCACGAGCGGGATGCCGCGCACACCATTATCATTGCCCTGACCGCCAACGCCGCCTCGGGTGACCGGGAGTTATGCCTGTCGGCCGGCATGGACGACTACCTGGCAAAGCCGATCCAGGTGGACAGGATGCAGCAGATGCTGGAAAAATGGCGGCAGCGGATTGTGGCGGGAACCGCCTGCTAAAAACGGGATACATGGTAGATCGGCCGCATTCCGGAGCAATCGGAATGCGGTTTTTTTTATGCCAGGGGCAATTCGATGGTGAAGACCGTTCCCGAAGCGGGAGCGCTGTCGACGCGGATTCTGCCGTGGTGCTCCTCTACGATGCGTTGGGTGATGGAAAGCCCCAGGCCGGTGCCGGCACCTTTACGGGTGAAGAACGGCTCGAAGATCAGCGGCAGGTCGTCCTCGTGGATGCCGGGACCGCTGTCGCTGACAGTGATGGTGACAGTCTCGCCGTTGAGACGCGTCGTGATGATGATGGTGCCGCCTCCCTGGATGGCGTCCACCCCGTTGCGGATGATATTGATCAGGGCCTGTTTGAGCTTCTCCGGGTCAAAGCGGAAGCACGGGATGTCGCCGCAGTCAAGGGTGATGGACACGCCGCACTTTTCAGCCGGTCGGCGCATCAGCAGGACCGTGTCGGTGACCACCCCATTGACATCCCCGTTCCGGAATTCCGCCCGGGCGGGCGATGAGTAGTTGAGCAGTGCATTGATCAGCCGCTCGACCCGTTCGATCTCCTCGACAGCCTTCTTGATCATCTCCTGGTCCGACGAATTCGTGACGCTGCGGTCGTGCAGGTCGTCCAGCAAGAGCGATATGCCGGTCAAGGGGTTTCTCACCTCATGGGCGATGCCGGCCGACAGCTTGCCCAGCGATGCCAGGCGATCGAGGCGCATCATCTCTTCGCGCAGCTTCTCCTTTTCGGTCTCGTTGCGCATGGTGACGGTCAATCCCAGGGAGGCATCGCTGCCGATGGGAAAAAATCCTACCTCGTAGTAGGTGGTTTGACCGTTTTGTTCGATGATGAACGGTTCGCGTCCGTACGGCGCCAGGCGGGACAGTCTTTGGGCGGTCCGGTCGGCCATGTCGTTCCAGTCCTGAAATACCTGCTGATACGCCATGCCGACGGAAATGGAGGCGCCGAGGAAGCGTTTGCCGTTGCCGTTGATGGAGGTGAGCAGTCCGTCGGGCGAAAAGGTCAGGATGGCGCTGGAGATACTCTCCAGAACGCTTTCCTTGAAGTTGCGCTCGTCCAGGATTTCCAGCCGCGACCGGCGCAGTTCGTCCAGGGTGGCGAGCAGGTTCTGCTTGCGCGATTCCAGTTCATCGGCCATGACGTTGAAAGTTGAGGCCAACTCCCCGATTTCATCCGATGAACGGATGTCGACCCGGTCATGGGTACCTCCCTCGGCCAGTTTGCGGGCGCCGTCGGTCAGCTGCTGCACGGGGAGGGTGATGCCTCGGGAAAGTGCCCAGGCGCAAATGCAGGCGAAGAACGCCGTGAGCATGATGATGACGGCGCTTCTGGTGCGGTGCTCGCCCAGTTGGCTGCTGATGAGGCGGCTCCCCTTGCGGGCGGCGTCATGGAACTGGTCTACCTGAAATCCGATGGTGACGGCGCCGAAGATACCGTGACGTTTGTAATCGCCGGTATCGTAAATAATGGGTGCAAAGGCCATGATTTTCTTCGAGCCGCCCACATTGGTGATATCCACATAACCCGGTTGATGCTTGCGTACCGTTTCAGTCACCTTGGGATAGTTGGGGTGGATGAAGCCGGCCTTGTCCAGATTGAAGGGAATGCGCCCGGCCGCAATGTCCGCCTCTGTCGAATGCTCGGTATAGGGTGCTATCTGGTGGCCGTTCCGGTCAAGGCCGCGGATGTCCCAGTATTTGGGATGGGTGATGATCCACCCCTCGTCGTCGAAGAGGAAGGCGTAGTTGCCGCTCTTGTAGGAGGGGAAGACCGTGGAGAAGTTGCGCCCGGGATCGATGTGCTGGGTAAACTCCATCAAATGGCGATGGTCAAGGGAAACGACCACCATGCCGTCGAACTCGCCCGCCTTGTTCCGTAGCGGCGTGCCGAAGCGGATCACCCCGCGGTATCGCTCGCCGTCGTAGGCATCTTCCGGGTCCTGGGCTGTCCCCATCTGCTGCTGTCGGGTGATGTGGAAGCCGGTCAGCCGGGTGACATGGATCTGTCCCGGCTCAAGTGCTCGGATTCTGCTGAAATAGTCTTCGCTCTTGAATTCGGTTGATGCGGGATTGGAGACGTTTCGCAGATCGCTGTCGGGCACGCTTCTGCCGTCCCGGATCACCATGAGTTCCCTGCCATGTTTGTCGATCAGGGCGATGGAGTTGTAGAGCGGGATAAGTTCCCTGATCTCGGTGGGGGCTGAGAGGGATCCCCGGCGTTCCCATATTTCACCCCGCCTGGTAAGATAAAAATCGAGCAGCGTCTGCCGGTCGGGCTTGCTGCGGGCCAGAAACAGCAAATCATTTTCGCATTGGCGCAGCAGGTCCGCCACGGTTTCGGCCACGTGCTGCGCCCGCATCTGCAGCGATTCCGATGCCTGCACATCCGATGTCTCGGCGATTTCGCTGGTCAGGCGCTCGTTGATCAACTCCAGGTCGGAGAACAGGATAAGCGACGATACCACCAGCGGCACGAGCGACAAGAGCAGGGTGATGAACAATATTTTCCTGAACAGGGTCAGGCGTGCCATGGCAACTCCGGTGAATCCTGATTGTATTTGTCTGATTACAATGATAACCTGAGCGGGTCAAGCGTTCATTTCAAACCCCACGATTCCGGCATGTCCGCGGCACCTGTAGAACTCCCCCGTATGGCCGCTCATCCGGATTGTCTTGAGGATCACCATGAAAACCTGGCGATTGCTGTTCATATCCTGTGCTGTTGCGGGAATGGCAGGGCTTCCTGATTCAGCCTTGTGCGAAACGGCACAGCTCTACGGCGGCACACTGGAAATCATCAAGGCTTCGGGGAAAGTCTGCTCCGGCTATCCGCAGCGCCTGCCGGTCATGCTGGTGGTGCGCGGTGCAGACGGTGGCGTCAGCGGCTATTTCGGCGGAGACGGCATCACTACCGGACGCTTTGCCGGCGGTGATGTGCAGCACCTGGACGTCACCTATCCCTATCACGACGACTTTCGCGCCAAGGGGCATGCCCTGAGTCTGCGACTGGATGACGATTCCGCCACTGCCGAACTGCGCGACCGCCATATCGACGACAGCGTGGACGACTGCAATTTCGACCTGGCTCGCTTGACCCTGCGTCGCCTGGAGGGCGACCAGGTGGCCGAAGCGCGCTTAACGGCACTGGAAACCCAGTACAACAGCCAACTGACACGCTCCAATGCCCTGTCGCTGGCGCGGAGCGGCAACTATGCCGAGGCGCTCCCACTCTATGAGGCTGCCCTCAAACTCGCTGATGCAGCCTATGGAACCGGCTCGCAGCAGCTGGACCCCTACCTGACCGGCCTGGCCAACGCCTATGTCCGGCTGGGGCGCCACGAAGAGTTCAATCGCCTCTACGATAACCGGATCGGGGACATCAAGGATGAAGGGGTCAAGGCCATCTTCAGCGGCCACCGGGCCCGCCTGCTGCTGCAGTCCGGACACCGCGCCCTGCGGCGGGAAGAGTACGCCGCTGCGCTGGAAACCTTCCAGAAGGCCTATCGGCTCAATCCTCTCAATAAGGATGCCATTGCGGGCATCATGTCCACCTATGTTCGCAGCGGCCGTTTCGACGACGCGATCGCCTTTCTGACGGACACGGAGAAGAAACTGGATGGGGAAGCGGACCGCAAGGATGTGCGCGATGCCGTCGCACTGGTCTATTTCAAAAAAGGGACCAAAGAGAGCAAAAG
>Ga0334722_10005374_pt1 | contig 12969 bp, 11 predicted proteins | sample C3_bottom_MG_FD_207210 | JGI IMG/M metagenome (GOLD analysis project Ga0334722, IMG submission 207210) | Sediment microbial communities from Yellowstone Lake, YNP, Wyoming, USA - C3_bottom | ecosystem: Environmental > Aquatic > Freshwater > Lake > Sediment | place: USA: Wyoming | collected...
CTCTGCTCCCAATACTTGGTCGAGCAATACTCGAAGATGGTGTGATGCTGATCTGTCACAATGCAAAAATATACTTCCAGTATCTTTCAGCACTCTTTTGCATTGAAGCAAAACTTGGTTCATAAAGGAGAGATATTCTTGCAGTGAAGCCCAACGGTCTTCAAAGGAATACTCAGCGGTATTATCCCTTGTGACAAGCGAGTGGCTTTTTTGAGTGAAGAAAGGCGGGTCTAGGTATGCAAGATTTACACTAGAGTCATTCAGAGATTGTAGTATCACTCTGCAATCTCCTTGCAAAACATTCATTTCTTTCTCCTGCGCTGGTTCGTTTTGGCAATTCTTGCCAAGATTGCCTTGAGGTCAATACCCGTTCTCTTTTGGATGTAACTCCACGCCTCATCGCCCATATAGCACTGACCGCCGACGCCTTGATAGACCGTCTTGATCGTCTCTTGTATCCTGATGGCTTGGTCTCGATTGGGATAGTAGAACATCACCCGAACTGGGTTGAAGCCATGCGCTTTGATAACTTTAATTCGCGTATGTTCTTTTGTGATGTGGTCGCCATCCGTCGTTGCATCGCGCCACTTGATTTCTATGGCGTCGTTGCCTATCAAGCAATCAATTTCAAATTGTTTCGGACGTTGCCCAAGCGTGTTTTCAACTTGTGTTCGTCCAGCATCGGGAAATTTTTGCTTGAAACACAAAGAGGCAGCGTCTTCCAAAAATGCACCAGCATACTTGTAAAGAAAACGTCCTTTGTTCTCGTAGATGTCAATAAGTTCTCCTTCCGCGTCTGTTATTCCAAGAACCTGATAAATCAGATAGTGCGATTTATCATCGTCTTTCATCTCCTCCACGCGTTCGTCAACTTTTTGCTTTAGGTCTTGGGCGTACTTGGCTGCCAATTTGCTAATCTCTTGTTCAATGCCCATAATGTCATTGTCCTTTTGATGTCGTCTCTAAACTTGAATATATGAGATCGTGATGCGAATATGCAAAAGTTGCCGAGATGAGAATTGGCTGTCGCCAAATTTGCCTTCTATGGAATGTCACCCTCCCCGCTTCACCACCGCCTTATCGAGATCATTCGCCACAATCGTATTCGGAAAAATCGCCGTGGCTTCGGCGGCGATGACGGAGCCAGAGTAGCGCCGCGAAATGTGCGTGAGATACAACTGCTTGACGCCCGCATCGCGCGCGCACGTCGCGGACTCGGCGGCAGTGATGTGACCAAACTGCCGCGCGGTTTCCACATCTTCCATCACGTACGTCGCTTCCATCACCAGCGCGTCCGCGTCGCGCGCTGGCTCTAGCACTTCGTCCGTCCGTGCAATGTCGCCCACGTAAACGAATTTCGTCCCAGCCACCGGCTCGCCCAACACTTGTTCGGGCGTGACGATGCGACCATCGGCAAGCGTAATCGATTGCCCAGCGACGAGGCGTTTGCGCTCGGGTCCAATCGGCACGCCGAGTTGTTCGGCTTGCTCGACCAAGAACGGGCGCTTTGTTTTTTCTTGAAACACAAAACCGAAACAGCCGCTACCGCGATGAATCACGGGGAACGCGTAGACGTCGAGATTTTTTTCAGAGAAAATCAACCCAGGTTTCAGTTCGATAAATTCGATGTCCATCTCGACTTCTTTGCCGCGCAGAACAACTTTCATCAAATCGCGCACGCGGTCGATTGCCCATCGTCCGCCAAAAATCTCGATGCGGTTGATCGCTTCCCAGCGTCCAAACGTCGACACGATGCCGCCCAGTCCCAGGATGTGATCGAGATGACCGTGCGTGAGCAGAACGCGCCGCAGGTCTTTGAAACCCAATCGACTCTGCAAAATTTGTCGTTGCGTGCCTTCCGCGCAATCGAGCAAGAAACGCTGACCTTCGTGAATCAGCATCGTCGAGGTCATGTTGCGTTCGACGCTCGGCGCAGATGCAGACGTTCCCAAAAAACAGACTTCAAACACGCTTGACTCCTGACAGTTCCCAGATTTCCGTGATCGCCACGCGCCCCTTGACTTGGAGCGGGATCAAACGTTTCGATACGACATCCTTGCGGATGCGCGCGTGCGTTTGTCGGCTCAACAAGATTTGCCCGCCCGCCGCATTCTCCTGCAAACGCTTGGCGAGATTCACCGCGTCGCCGATGGCAGTGTAATTCATTTGCTGTTCCGTGCCCACATTGCCGACGACTGCCTCGCCCGTGTGAATGCCAATCCCAAAACTCAAGCGCATTTTTTTGGGCATTCGTTCGTGCAAACGCATCATCGCATTGCGCATATCGAGCGCGGCGCGCGCGGCGCGCAGCGCGTGATCCTCTTGCGTCAACGGCGCGTTGAAAATCGCCATCAGCGCATCGCCAATGAATTTGTCGAGGGTGCCTTCCTCTTTCAGAACGGCATCAGCGGCAACTGAAAGATGCTCGTTCAAAACATCGACAAGTTCTTCTGGCGGCAGGGGTTCGCTAAAGCGCGTAAAGCCGCGAATGTCGGCGAACAGAATCGTGATCTCTTGCCGCTGTCCACCGAGTTTGAGCAATTCGGGATGACTCGTCAATCGATCGACGACGGCGGGAGCCACATAACGGCGAAACATTTCGCGCGTGGCTTCGAGCTTGCGCTTTTCGGTCACATCGTCCACGACGATGGCGATGCCCTGGGAATTTCCGCTCGCGTCTTTGAGCGACGAGATATTAAAATTCAAATTGACGATGCCGCGACTGGGCAGATCGGATTCGATTTCGGTGGAGATGCGCGTGCGGCGCGCTTGTTTGATGTCATCGACCAACCCAGGAAATCGCGTGGACAAGAGTGGCGCGAGTGTATCCCGGTACGATTGCCCAATCGATTGGTTGGCGGCAACATCGAAGATCGATTCTGCGGCGCGATTGAACGCGGTGATGTGGTCTTGCAAATCCGTCGCCACCACGCCCGACACAATACTGGCAAAAATATTGTCTTGAAATGTTTTGAGCGCGCTAATCTCATCGACCTTTTGCTCGACGTTCTCAAAGAGCTGGGCATTTTCAATCGCGATGGCGGCTTGGTCGGCGAAGGCGCGCAGGGCGTTCAGGTCAGCGGGCTGGAACGTTCCTTCGCGCAGTCGATTATCGACATAGACCACGCCGATGACTTTGCCGTGTGACTTGAGCGGCGTGCACAGAATCGAACGGAGACTCATAGTAACCACACTGTCATAGTCCGCAAAGCGCGGGTCGTGCGCCGCATTCGTCGTCAACACGGGCTCGCCGCTCTCGGCAACCTGCGCGATGATGTTGCGGCTGACTTGAAACGCAGGACTCGTAATCGTCGAGCGTTCCATATTGCGCGCGGCGCGAAACGTGAGTTCGCCCTGCTTGTCGGCGAGCATCAGAAATCCGCGCTCGGCGCGCGTGACCTGGATGATAATGTCCATCGCGCGATCCAGCACCTGGTTCAAATCGAGCGTGGAGTTGACGGCACGGCTCACTTGCACCAGTCCAGCCAGTTGCGCACGTTCGCGCTCCTGCTCTTCGAGTCCCGCATTGAGCCGTTCGAGAAACTCGCCTAGTCTGGAAACACGTACGCGGATTTCATTCGCATGAGGAATTTCAGAGAGGTGAGAGCCGAGCCAGAACGAGAGATCGTTAAATCCGCGTCGCAATTCGGCAATATCTTGGCGTGTGCGTTCAATATTCGAAAGGATAATTTCAGGCATGGTTCAATCTATCTTTTCCGCGCGCGGACAGCGGAGTTGGATAACTTACACCCCGAGGAAACAAAAAAAGGCGCGCTCGCAGGTATTATACCCGAATTCGCGCCTATCGCCAATGAGGAATGGCGGATGGCATATAGCGTATGGCAAATCAAAGGTCTCGCCTCTGCGATTAGCCCATTGCTATACGCCTTATGCTCTACGCTATACGCCATATGCTATTTGCTGTATGCTTTCACGGACCTGCGCTCAGCGATTCGCGTCCCCAGCGTTCGCCGTCGGGCGGAACGTTGTTGACAATCAATCGTCGCTCTGAACCATCCGCGCGCATCGAAAAAATCGCCCAACCTTTTCCCTCTTGATCGGATCGCCAGAAGATGTAATTGCCATCGCTCGACCAGGTCGGTTGTCCTTGGTTGCCGGTGCCGGAGGTGAGTGGCTTGATGCCGGTGCCATCGGGGTTGACCACAAAAATATTGGGCGGGCTTCCGACTTGATAAACGATTTTGTTTCCTTGCGGCGACCACTGTGGATTTCCCCCGGCATCGCTCGTAATCAGCTTGGATATTTTGGTAACGAAATCATAAACGAGCAGTCCACAGGTCGTCGTGTTTGTTTCGCAACCCGCATAGACTAGTTTTGTGCCGTCCGGCGACCAGTCCGGATTAAAGCCATCGACCGATTTTGTATTGTTGGTGCCGTCCACATTCACAACAAAGATCGAACCGCCAAATTTTAATTTCCCCTGAAAATAAGCCAGCCGCTTGCCGTCGCGCGACCACTGAACGCAACACGTTTCGCCGGTCACGATCTTGCGCGGATTCCCGCCATCAATGTTGGCGATATAAATGCCTTCGTCTTTCATGCGATAGAACGCCATCTGTTTGCCATCGGGTGACATCGAGGGCCACAGCGCCATGTCGATCACTTTTTGCGGGTTGCTGCCATCGGCATTGGCAACCCAGATGGTGTGAAGTTCTGCGGCGTCGCCCGTGGCAACACTGTAAGCAATTTTGCCGCGCGGGGCGCTGGGCACAACAACTGGTGTAGCAACCAGAGTTGATGGAACGGACGTTGGCGATGTGCGCGCAAGTGTTGTTGTCGGCGGCGCAATGGTCGGAACGAGTGTCGCGGGTGGCGATACCTGGGTTGGCACAGCGGCGATATTTGTTGGCGTACCAGTTCCACGTTGGGCAAACAATGAATTGGTCTGGGTCAAGAGGATTGCCGCCAAGGCAAGACACACCAACCCCACGACGATTGCTCCGACACCCATTGCCACCGGAAGCCAGGGCGGTCGCTTTGATTTTTCTTTCGGCGGCGCTGGCTCTTTTGGCTGAGCCGCCGTTTGCGGTTCGACCTTGGGTGCAGAGTTGAAATCTGCCACCACGATGGGCGCAAACGGCTCTTCCTCGCGAGGTCCTTGCGCGGCATTCTCCAACGCCTTGAGCATTTCGCGAATACTGGCGTAGCGTTGCTTTGGGTCTTTGGCAAGCGCTTTGAGCAAAACTTGTTCAATCGTGGGGCGAATGTCCGGGTCAATCGAACGGGGCGGCGGCGGCGGGTTGCCAATTTGCGCGAGGATGGTAGCGTACATCGTATCGCCCTGGAACGGGACGCGCCCCGTGAACATTTCGTACATCACGACACCCAGCGAATAAATGTCGGTTGCCGCGCCGACATCCTCACTCTTGGCTTGTTCCGGCGATAGATATTGCGGCGAGCCGATCAGCATATCCTGGGACGCGGTCGATTCACTGTTCTGCTGAAGGCGCGCCAGTCCAAAGTCGGTGAGATACACCTGCCCTTCACGGTCGATCAAAATGTTGGAGGGTTTGACATCACGATGGAGAACGCCGTGTTCGTGCGCGTATGCCAGCGCTTCGGCAACCGGGCGAACGATGTTGAGGATTTGCGCGGTGCTGAGTCTTGCTTCGCTCAACAAGTCTTTGAGTGTCTTGCCTTCGATGAATTGGAGGACGACGTAGGGAATACCCTCGGCTTCCGCGAAATCATAGACGGTGACGATATTGGGGTGATTCAGTTTGGCGATGATGGCGGCTTCACGCTTGAGCCGTTCGACAAAAACGCGGTCGCCTTTGAGCGCAGGATGAATCGCCTTGAGCGCAACGGATCGATCGAGCGCGGGTTGATATGCTCTAAAGATGGTTGCCATTCCACCCTGAGCGATATATTCGGTAATCTTGTATGGTCCAACGCTCTCGCCTACGCCAAATCCCATAATGATGATTCTCCCCGAAGCTGCCTTGATTATAATCCAACTTGCGTTAATCACCAAAAGTCGCACCAGAACAATCGATCGCGAGAAAACGAGGTTGACATCCAAGGCGGGTAAGCATAGAATGTTTGCGAGTCTTCCACGCGAACCAGGTTCACACAACGGAGCTGACCTCCAAAAGGAGTTGCTACGATGGCGACCATTTATAGCGTCGTTTTCCTGACCGCTCGTCATTCGATCTCCGGAGATTTGGCGCTGCAAGATATGCGACTATCTGATTTTTTGAATGACCGGCGGGATACCACCTTCACTTTGAACAACACCAAAATTACGCGCTTGAGCGAACCCAGCCGGATTGTGGAACAACATGATGAATCGGTCATTCCCAAAACCTGGGTGGTCGTTGCCTTCGAGCCGCCGCAAAAAGCGATTCCCCAAAACAAGCGCTTGTTCGGCTATGTTCAAAAACAGCGTTATCAAGTCTACCTCATCATGGAAGGCATGGAAGTTCACGGCACCTTGCACACCCCCGGCGGCTTGGACTTGCGCCGTTTGTTGGCGACGACGAGCGATAGTTTTCTGCCCATCACGCAAGCCATCGTCAATCTTTACGATAACGACAAGTATTGCATCGAGCAGGATGCCATCATGATCAACGCGCGCTTGCTTCGCTATATCGGCGTAACGCCGCTGACCAAGCCCTAGCTCAATTTCTACGCTCACTCGACAAAACGAACATCGGCAGAGATGAAGACCTCCCTGCCGATGTTCGTTTTGTGGCGCGATAAAAATTCCCAGGACGACTTAATTCCCTAGTTGCTCCAAAAAGTATTGATGAAATCGCGTGTCGTCAGTCAACTCTGGGTGAAACGATGTCGCCAACAAGTTGCCTTGCCGCGCCGCCACGATCGTTCCATCGTCTAACTTTGCCAGCACCTCAACATTCTTGCCGACACTTGCGATGAGCGGCGCGCGAATAAAGATCGCGTGAAATGATTTGGGGCGTCCGTTCTCGTTGGATTTCAAAACGGGGATGTCGAGATCGATTTCAAAGCTATCGACCTGGCGACCGAAGGCGTTGCGTTTGACCGTCACGTCCATCAAGCCGATGACCGGTTGCTGGCGTCCCACATCTTTGGCGAGAAAAATCATTCCGGCGCACGTGCCCCACGTCGGCTTGCCCGATGCGCCGAACGCGCGCAGTGGTTCAAGCAAGCCGAAAGCATTTGCGAGTTTGGCAAAGGTGGTGCTTTCGCCGCCCGGAATGATCAAGCCATCGAGGTCAGCCAGTTGTTCAGACTTGCGCACCTCGACCGCATCGACGCCGAGCGAACGCAAGATTTTGATATGTTCGATGAACGCGCCTTGCAGCGCGAGGACTCCGATTTTCATGTTTCATGTTCCAGGTTTCAGGTTTCAAGTTGAGGGTTTGCCTTGAAACCTGAAACTTGTTTTACCAACCCCTTATTGCGAGCTGTTCTTTTTCGGGAATCGCGCGCACGGCAATCCCCGACATCGCTTCACCCAGTCCGCGCGACACCTTGGCGATGATTTCGGGATCGTTGAAATGCGTCGTCGCTTCGACGATGGCTTTGGCGCGTTTCGCCGGATCGCCCGACTTGAAGATGCCAGAGCCAACAAAGACACCGTCGACGCCGATTTGCATCATCAATGCCGCGTCGGCAGGCGTTGCAATGCCGCCCGCGGCAAAGTTTACGACAGGCAAGCGACCCAGTTCGGCAGTCTCTTTCAAGAGTTCGTATGGCGCGCCCAATTCTTTTGCGACGCGCATCAATTCTTCCGGCGGCATGTGTTGAATGCGGCGAATTTCGCCGAGCACGGTGCGCGCATGCCGCACGGCTTCCACCACATCGCCCGTGCCCGCTTCGCCCTTGGTGCGAATCATCGCCGCGCCTTCGCCGATGCGGCGCAACGCTTCACCCAGGTTGCGGCAGCCGCAGACGAACGGCACTTTGAAATCGTTCTTGAGAATGTGATTCTCTTCGTCGGCGGGCGTCAGCACTTCGCTCTCGTCGATGTAATCGACGCCGAGCGCTTCCAACACTTGCGCTTCGACAAAGTGACCGATGCGCGCTTTCGCCATGACTGGTATGGTCACCGCTTCCATGATTTCGATAATCTTGGTGGGGTCAGCCATGCGCGCCACGCCACCCTCGCGGCGAATGTCGGCGGGCACACGCTCGAGCGCCATCACCGCGCACGCGCCCGCGTCTTCCGCGATCTTTGCTTGCTCGGCGTTGGTCACATCCATGATCACGCCGCCTTTGAGCATCTGAGCCAGTCCAACTTTAACCGCCCAGGTTCCAACTTGTTTCTCCGCCATAGTAATCTCCCTCCGTTAATCAATAACTGATGTTACACTGTCATTTCGAGTGAAGCGAGAAATCTGGGTCTGCTGGCAGATTTCTCCTCGCTCCGCTCGTCGAAATGACAAAGGTGCGTAACATGAATCAATATTCAATTGGCAAGCCACGCATCTCGTGCCAGTCCGCCATCGATCCGATATAGTTGCGAACGCGCGGATAGCCCATCAATTCCAAAACTGCAAACAGGTGCGATGAGCGCGCGCCGGTATGACAATACGTGATGATCTCTTTGTCCGGCGTTGCGCCAATCGATTCCAGTTGCGCGCGCAGAGTTGTTGCATCCTTGAACATCCTTGTCCGAAAATCAAAATTCGATTCGTACGGCAAGTTGACCGCGCCTGGGATGTGTCCGCGCGCATACTCGCCCACCGAGCGCGCATCGAGCAAAAGAATATCGGCGCGCTCTACATTTTGCTGAATCCATTCCGCCGATGCGCGAATCTCTTCATTTGTCTGCGCTCGATATTCGGTCCGCGTCACCGCAGGCACTTCGCTTGACTCGGCACCGCCCGATTCAATCCACGCTCGCCAGCCGCCGCGCAATATCTTGACGTCGCGATGACCGACAAAGCGCAACATCCAATAGACGATTGCCACCATCTGATCGTTCGTCTCGTCGTAAAGGACAATGGACGAATTATTCGATACACCGTATGCGGCAAGCGCCTGGGCAATTTTCTCCGGTGGCGCGACGTCCATCCTACCGTACGCAAACACGAAAAAATCGCGCCCAGGATTCAGCGCGATGGCTCCAGGAATATGACCGAGTCGTGATTGAACGCCTCGTGTGTCGAGGATGCGCAGATTGGAATCGGCTAAATGTTCTTTGAGCCAACCCGCATCCACCAAAATATCGTTTGGGTATGCGCTCATCAATTACCTGATTGGGATTCTATGCCAAATGAGATGCGTTGTCAAGCAAAACGAAATCAAAATCAAACACCAGGTTTCTTCTTTGCGAGGAAACCTGGTGACTCGGAATCACGTCGTCGGAACAACTTTCTTGGCACGCCGTCGCATGAACGAGCGCAGAATCAAAGCAAGAACGAAGACCGGAATCAGCAAGACAATCACAATCGGGAGCAAGAAGAGCAAGACCCAGATGGTGAGATTAGCGAGGCCTTGCAACGCTTGCACAAGCGCCTTGAGCGCCTGCGCCGCTGTCTTGTTGGGCAGCCAAGTGTCAGGTTCCAAGACTTGGACCTCTTGATGCGGCACAAGCGAAATGGTCAGCGTTGCCAGGGCGCTCGTCTTTTCGAGCAGATTCATCTGACCTTTGATTTGTTCGATCTGCGTCCGCACATTCGTCAACTCGCGATAGATGGCAAGAATATCGTCGGCTTTGGTCGCTTTGGCAGTCGTGCTGTCCATCAGTTTCCGCAAGTCGGCTTCGGTGGCTGTGAGATTGGTGAGGCGCGCGTTCAAATCGGTGTACTGATCGGTCACATCGTTGGAATTCTTGTTGCGACTCAACACCTTCAAGCCCAGCGCTTCGATTTGTTTTTGCGCCGCGTCCAGCGATTCGGCAGGGATGCGAACGGTAACGGTACCACTCATTTGTCCTCTGCCATCGCGCACAAGATTCGAGCCAGAGACGTACCCTTTGAACTGCGCGGCAATCGCCGCAATGTCGGTCGATGTTTTGTCGGCATCCTGCACTTCCAATTGGACTTGGGCGTTGTAAACAATCATCCGCTCCGCGCTCGCCGCGTTGGGCACGTTTTGTGTCACGCCCGACGAGTCCGCCGTCGTCTTGGACTGAAAATCAGCACCTGCTCCGGGCGGCACTGCCGGTTGCGGCGCGACAGCCAGGCTACGCATCGCCGGTGCGGCAGTCGGAGCCGCCGCCATGGGCGCCGCACATCCAACAATCGATCCAAGCACAACAAAAACCAGAACGATTGATTTTGTCTTCATCGGATTTTTCCTTTCGATCCAGAGTGATTTCACTCTATAGACGCCGATGCGCTAGTAAAGTTCCATCACATCGTCGCCAAATCGATTCCCTTGGGTTGCGGTAACACGTTCGGCATAAAGCGGTGACGATAATGCAACACGAGCATCAAGACCACAAACTGGGTCAGCGTGCTTGCCAAAGAGAGAAATTGATCAAAGTAAAACACCAGCAAATTAACGGTCGTCAACGAGATGATCAATCCAATCGCGGCGGCGGCGATGCCGCGTTGGTCTTGTTTCACAATAAGCAAGAGCGCGCCGATCAGCGACGGAATTGCGACAATCCCCTCTAGGACGACCAGAATAACCAGCCAAGTTAATTCGTTGGGCGTCTTGGTCAGCTCTTCGCTGATCAACATGCCGATGTATTCTTCTTGAACAAAACCGCTGCTGAAGATGAGGACAAGCGTGCTGATGGATTCCAAGAGCGCGGGAACGGAAACAATAAACAAGCCAACAACCAGAATGAATCGATACAATCTTTGGTTGACCCAGCGAGACTCCCATTCGTGCCACGCGATCACAAACCGTTCCCAGATGGTTGGCTGGTGTTGACGCAGAACGAACGCATCGGAGCGCAAATAATCGAGCAACGTTTCCGCCAGATGCGCCAGATCGGGATGCTGGGCGTTTTTGAAGACGTGTTCCAAGCGATGTTCCAACTCTTGACGCTCGTCCTCATAAAGCGGATGGTCGATCACGTCTTGCAGATCGTCCAACGCAGCGTACATTTCCGAGCGCGGATCGCCGAGCTTGCGCCGCGCGATTTGGAGATAGAGCATGACGGTGACCAGGAAGAAAGCATAGATGATGGGTGCGGCGGCGGGATAGAAATAATCGTTGGACTTTGTAATAAACTTGCCCACCTCGTCAATGAACAATCCAACGCCGATACCACCACCAATCGCGCCAATCGCAAAGGTCGAACGATTCGCAAAGATGAGCATGAGCAGCGTCGCGATGAAAAGCAAGAGTCCGCCCCACAACACATGCGCGATGTGCAATTCTCGATTACCGACCTGGGGATAGCCGGTCAGTTCGAGAAAGACGCGCGTGACGACGACCGAGCCAGCAAAGCCGAGCAGCGTCAACAGCATATAGCGATCGGCTCGGGAGCGGCGGACGGGTTTATGAATTTGCGGAAGGGCTTGGGGCGATTGCATCTTTTCCTCCGTCAACAGGTGTCATTGCGAGGAGCGCGTAGCGAGTGCGCCGAAGCAATCTCAAAATTCGTAGACGGAGATTGCTTCGCTCCCTATGGTCGCTCGCAATGACATGGAGCTGAACATTTACAACGCATCAATCATCCGGCACCAATGATTTAATGACTTGGACATCGATCACCGGCATCCAGCCGTAGAGGTACGCCTTGCCATATTCTTTGAAACCATATTTGCTGACAATGCGGCGCGACATTGGCTCGGCATGAATGATGGCGACGTTGTAACCTCGCGCGCGCGCCGCTTCTAGTCTTGTTCGCAGCAACGTCGAATAGATTCGTTTGCCGCGATAGGCGGGCAGAGTGGATGCGCCGCCCAGATACGCGATCCCCATGCTGAGTATGACTCGCGCATCGGCGACGGGCTTGCCGTTCAAACGCGCCAGATAGTTGATCTCACGCGCTTGGAATTTCGGGTCCTTGATTCGCTCGAACATATTGGGTCGTCTGGCGTCGATCTGCTCACGCGTCCAGTTAAAACAAGCGGCGACAATCTGTAACTTGGCTTCAATCGATTCATCGTTCGTGCCATCGATCAATTCGATTTCGATCTCTGGGTTGACTGGGATATCGAGATTTTCCAGCCCCACACGCGCCATCAATAATTGATCGCCTGCCAGGACAAGACCGTGACGTTCGAGCCGTTCACGCAAATCAGCCGGAGTGTCCGATGGATTGACGAACCAATGAAAACCGATGTTGCGCGCGCGATGATATTCGATCACCTCTTGGATTTTTGCGTCGGCTTCGGCATCGCTCCACCGCGTCCCGCCGATGCTATTGCTGCCTGGGTGCGCGTCGCCTGAACCATCCCTCCAACCATAGAGACCACCCGATCCACTGAAATGGATGGGAATCGATTCGTGGATATCGTAACTGGTTTGCCATTGCTCAAACAATCGGCGGACTTGGTCGTCGTTGAGATGGGCGGGCGCAATCCAACCTTTGCGTCGCGCGCTGGGAAATGGAACTGGGCAATACAAATCGATGGTTTCGATTTGTTCGTCTTTGATTTTTAGAAACGCCGAGCGATTGTGTTCGATATAGCGTCCGTGCTCGGTGGCTTGAATGCGAAACTCGACGGCAATGCGTTCGCCGTCTGCCACGACGCTCAACTTTTCCAGCGTCGCATCGCGCCACGCCGACCATTCTTGCATCAAGTGCTGAACAACGCGCGGACGCGGACGATGAACCGTCAACTTGTCCCAACTCCAGATGCGGATTCCAACGTCGGGGTGAAGCACGCAGTCGTACTGGGTTGCATCGTTTGATCCAAGCGCATCCAAGAAATATTGAGCGATCTGATTGGGGTCTGGCATCGTGGTCTCCTTGCGCCTGATCATCGTTATACAAGTAACTATGGCAACTGTCAAGCGCGCTTTGCATTTTTTGCAATTGGACTATAATGATTCGTGTTTGGCAAAATAAAAAATCTGGAGTCTAACGTGTCTGTATCTCAATTTCTGATCACG
>Ga0334722_10005375_pt1 | contig 12967 bp, 12 predicted proteins | sample C3_bottom_MG_FD_207210 | JGI IMG/M metagenome (GOLD analysis project Ga0334722, IMG submission 207210) | Sediment microbial communities from Yellowstone Lake, YNP, Wyoming, USA - C3_bottom | ecosystem: Environmental > Aquatic > Freshwater > Lake > Sediment | place: USA: Wyoming | collected...
GTAGGCGCTTCTAAGCGGCACAGATTTCACAGATTAAAACAAACCTGAATTTTATTTTTTTTAAATCTGCGTCCATCTGCGAAATCTGCGGACAAAAGGGTTTTTTTCTGGTGTAACGCCCTTCTGGGTTCAGATCTGCTGAATAGTTACCCTGCTCACCGCTCCAGATTTTTGTCCTTTCGCTGCTCACCCTGGTCCTTCCGCTGCTGCTCCGACTGCGGCTCCTGCTTTCTGATGATCTTGCGCGGTTCCTTCATTTGTATCACCGGCAGTTTCTCCGGCGGGCTTGGCCTGAAGACTGAGGTGTTGCGGTCCCGCGCCATGGGCCGCTCGCTCCTGAGCGTTTCAGGGCGTGTTCTTTGCACCCGTTCGGGCGGGAGTTGCTGCGCCGGTCGTTCTGACCTGATGGACGATTGCGGCGGCGTTGAAGGTTTCACGACCGGGCGTTCGCGATGCTCCGGTTGTTCGTGTTGCTGCGCGGGCTGGTGACGTATCTGCTCACGCGTTTCACGCGGAACGAGCACAATGGGGGTCTCCGGTCTCTTGTGCGGAGGCACGAACTCCCTGTTGTCCCTGCGGTTGTGCGGTTCTCTTTCATGAAACGGGTTGTCACGGACCGTTATCGGCACATGGCGGCCGGTGCCGAAGGAGTCCCGCTGTACCACGGTCACGGAGTGCCCGACGCGGGCATTGATATAGGTCCGATTGATCACGATGGTATTGATGTTCACCGTCGTAAGGTTCACACTGTGGGGGCCATAATTACCGTATCCGTAGTATATCTCGCCCGGCGCAAGCGGCACCCAGGCCACATAGGTCGGCGTAAAGACCCACCCGACGTATCCCGGCCCCCAGTAGGCGGCGCCGAAGGGCGGCGGTATCCAACACCAGCCGAAGCTCGTCATAAAGGTCCAGCGTCCGTAATGGCTCGGCGCCCAGCCCCAGGGGTTGTAATCGACCCAGACATTGCCGCCGCGCATCCAGACCCAGCTGCCATAGGAATAGGGCGCCCAGGCTGCGTCGGTCACGATGGGGCTCCAGACATAGCCGTAATCGGGCGCGTAGTTCCACCGCCCGTTGCCGTCAAAGTCAGAAGCATATTCATGAAGCTCCTCAGGCAGGTAGCGGGTGCTTTCGCCCCAGGCGGCCACGCGGCTGTCCCGTTCCCGGTTCCAGCGTTCCCAGTCATCGGCTTCGCTGATCGGCGCGAGTTCCGCGCTGGTCCCTCCCCGGATCGTCAGCGTGTTTCCGGCGGTGACGCGCGTGGCCCCGGTCCGGTTCTCGGCCGAGGCAGAGCCCTTGAGGACCGAAATCTCGATCACATTGTCCTCGGTCATATCGAGCATCATGATGGAGTTGTCATCGGTCCTGATCGACGAGAAGGGAGTGTCGATCTGGACGGTCCTGACGCCGCCGCGAAGGTTGTTGATGTAGAGGTGTCCGCGGTCCAGGTAGAACTGGGCTGCGTTGTCGCCCATGGTCAGGATGTCGAGGGAGGTATTGTCCCCGGTACGGACATATACGCCGCCGCGGATCTGGACCTCGGCCCTGCCCTCCGCGGGTACCCAGAGACGGTCGCCCTCGCCAAGGGGCACGTTGATCGCGGCGTCCGTCCAGTCCGTGCTGTCCTTGATCAGCACCTGGACGTCACCGTTGATAAGGCTCAGCCGCACGCGCCCCATATCGCCGGCGTCATCTGAAAAAGCAGGCGCCGGGACCAGCATGACCAGCGCCGCTGCTGCGAATAATAACCGTTTCATTTTGCACCTCCTGGAAGATACCTGTAATTCCCCCTCACCCCAGCCCTCTCCCTCGGAGGGGAGAGGGAGCACGTTGTAGCCCCTCCCTCGATGGGAGGGGTTGGGGAGGGTGATAGTCAGGAAATAGATTTTTACACTTTACCGCATGAAGGTAAAAACAACGTTACTCTTACTTCCATTGTACCTCACGACGACGGCTACGGCCAGGTTTTATTCCAGCTTTATTTCCGCTGCTCCCTATGCTACAGTAGCGCATGACTAAACGATACAGTACGTTCTGCCTTGCAGCGCTTTTGCTCTTTGCGTGCCCGGTCGCGGCTGTTGAGCTTGCGGGCCCGTTTCAGGTAAAGAACCAGTTCCCGATCTTCCTGTATACTGACCAGCCCTATCTTGAACCTGCGGCACTTGCCGATTCCTTCTCCGTGAGCCTTTCCCATTCGAGCCTTTTTGTGATGGAAGATTCGTCAGCGTGGTCCGCTCACCTCGACATCGAGCTGACGGAGCTTAATTTCCGGTATCGCTGGACAATGCCGGGCGGGATCGAACTCGGCGTCGATCTGCCGTTCGTGCGCGCAACAGCCGGATTCCTCGACCGTCCGCTGGCCTGGTACCACCGGGCCTCCGGATTCGGTGACTACAACAGGAGCAGCAGGCCGGACAATGCTTTTCTCTACGAGGTCAGGAGGAGCGGCATAGTGGTCATCATGGGCGAGAACGACAAAGCCGGTATCGGTGATGTGCGTTTTACGGGCAAGAAGCAGCTCTTGACCGATGATCTCACGGTGAGCGTCATGGGTACGGTGGAGCTTCCGACCGGCGACGCAAAGGTGGGCTACGGGAACGGGAGCGTGGACGCCGGCGTGGCGCTGCTCATGGACAGGCGCCTGGGACAGGACGCAGTGTGGTACGCGAACCTCGGGGCAGTGTTCCCGGGCGACCTCAAGGCATACCAGACCGTCAGGCTCAGGAACTATGGATACGCGGGTACGGGTTTAGAGGCGCTCGCCTGGCCTTCTCTCAGCCTCATCGGCCAGGTGAGCGTCCAGACCTCTCCCTATCCCAGGACGGACATCTCTCAGATCGATCGGGCTGCGATGCTGCTGGTGCTCGGCGGCCGGTACTATGCAGAGAGGGGCAGCTACGAACTGTCGCTCACCGAAGATCTGAATACGAGCGGAGCGCCGGACTTCATCCTGAACCTTACCTGGAAGACGAAGTGGTGAGCAGAGGCTGAACGAACGATAGTGGCGCAGAATTCGACATTGCTTTTTCACTCCGAGTACGGGTACTATAAATAAAGCAGTTAGCCGCAGAGAACGCAAAGAGCACAGAGAAAATCAAAGAGTTTGAGTAATAAAATCGTATCACCAAAATGGTGAGAAGGCGTTCTGTAGTAAGGGTCTGATTTTCTCTGCGTTCTTTCGCGGCTCAAGAGATCAACGTCGGCCCGCGTTCCTGAAGGAGGATCATTCATGTGCGATCTGAAGGCGTATGTAAAAACAAAGGGACAGGAAGAGCTGCTGCTTGAAGCGGTGAACCAGGTGCGCGCGGAGAACGGCTTCGTAACGATACGGAACCTTTTCGGCGAAGAAAAGACGGTGCGCGGTGAAGTGCGCGAGGTGTCGCTCGTCAAGAGCCGCCTGGTCATTGAGCAGCCATGAGCACCGGACCTGTTGTCATGACCGTGCTCCTGGTTGCCGCGAGCGTGTTCGTCATCAATCTGCCCTTCGGTTACTGGCGGGCGAACGTCAGAAAATTCTCCGCAGGCTGGTTCTTTGCGGTCCATGGACCCGTGCCCGCGGTGGTCCTTCTGCGCATCCTGTCAGGTCTCGGCTTCAACCGTTCCACGGTAACATTCATGGTCGGCGCATTCTTCAGCGGACAGATGCTCGGCGGCCGCATGTTCTCATGGCGCAGGCCGCACGCTCAAGAGCCGCTCACTTCCTGTCTCGTATGGGACCTTGTCAAAAGTTCCGAAAGGAACAGACTCTCCTGATCGGCCTTCTCCGAGCGCACTCCTCTCAAATGCTGGATATCATACGTTCTGCATCTAAAATTATAGCGCAGTTGCATAAAAAAACGGTTTTCTGTTGTGTGGAACTGCGTATTTGCTATAATGGCCCAGCCGTTTTTACAACATCCAACAGCACATCTCGAATTGCTTCATGTCTGCTCATGCAACACAGTCTGCAACAGGTTCAATACGATAAGGGGATGAGGGGGAGATAAGGAATGAGCAAGGTTATCGTATGCGGGGTTTTGCCGGTCATGGTTTTTGCAGCAACAGTTTGGGGCGCGGTCGGTGGCGGGGATATCACGTTCTCGCTCACGGGCGCGTCAAATGTTATTTTCAGCCACGATGCGCATGTTACGAAACACAAACAGAAATGCGGGGAGTGCCATTACCGGATCTACACCACGATAGCGCAGCGCAAGGACGTGACGATGGCTCAGATGCAGAATGGCCAGTCGTGCGGCGCATGTCACAACGGACAGCGGGCCTTTGATGTGAAGGGCACCTGCAACAAGTGCCATTCCTGATTGGACCGCTGCGCTCCCGGTTGCCCCTGTCTTGTTGGGAACTCTTTTCCTTTCGCAGTGTCGTGCCTGGTTCAGGTGAGGATGACGTGAAGGGCGGTCCGTTCTGCGTTGACTCATTCCGCCCGTTGCGTGCTGGATGACTTGAGACACCCCGGCCCTGCTTGCTTTTCGCCGCCCTTTCCGCTAATATCAATTCCATCTACGGAACAGTAGATACTTCTACCGAGACGAAGCTCAAACGAACATTCCGGTTCAGTGCATGAAAAAAAGCAAGTCTGCGTCCTCATCAAAGAAATCAGGCACTCCCCGCCAAGCTGCGCCCACTCCTGCTCACGGATCGATCATCGATCTCAAGCGGGGAAAGAGCAGCTCCATCCGAACCGCGTCCGCCAGCGCGAAGCCCCGTGATCCGAAGCCTGCGGCAGCTGCCTGCGAAAGCGAGGAGCGCTTCCGATCGCTGGTCGAGCTGTCACCCGATGCCATTGATCGGACAAAAGATCTGAAACAGGCAGTGGCTTCTCTCCAGCAGCAGATCGAGGCGCGCGCATACGCGGAAAATGACCTCAGGACGTCCAATGAGAGGCTCAGGAACACGCTCGAAAGCATTGCTGACGGATTCTTCACACTCGACAAGGAATGGCGGTTTACCCATGTCAACAGTGCAACCCTGCGCCTCTTTCAGAAAAAACGCGAAGACCTGATCGGGCATAGTCTCTGGGAAATAGCTCCGAAAGCGATCGGGACGATCTTTGATGAACAATACCGCAAGGCCGTGAGAGAGAAAATACCGGTTGCTTTTGAGGCGATCTCTCCAATCATGAACCGCTGGGTCGAGGTCCGTGGCTATCCCGATGGCGACGGCCTGGTCGTCTATTTTCATGACATCAGCGAGCGAAAGGAAGCTGAGCAACGCGATGCGGTCACCAATGTTCTTCTGAAAAAGTTCGCTCAAAAGTATAGTCGCAAGGATTATCTGGACACCGCTGTCGAACTGATAAGAGACTGGAGCGGCTGCCGTTATGTGGGCGTGAGGGTCGCGGACCAGGACGGGAACATACCCTATGGATCGTGTATCGGTTTCAGCCCGGAATTCCTGGAAACGGAGAACCTGCTGTCAATAAAGCATGATCAGTGCGCCTGTACCCGGGTTGTCAGGGGAGCCCCGGAGCTTCAGGACCTCACTGCCATGACGAGCGAAGGATCGTTCTATTTGAACAACTCGTCGCAGTTCCTGGAAACATTGACAGAGGAGCAGAAAGGCAGATTTCGGGGAGTTTGCATCAAGAGCGGTTTCTCCTCCATTGCCGTCATTCCGTTGCGGTACCGCGGAGAGGTGCTTGGGGCCATCCATATTGCCGATACGCGAAGCGACATGGTCCCCCTGCGGAAGGTGGAGTTCCTCGAGCAGCTGGCGTTCATCATCGGCGAAGCGTTGTACCGGTTGCATATCGAGGAAGCACTTCGCAGCAACTACGAAGCCCTCAGCGAATCGGAAATGCGCTACCGAAGTCTGGTCGAGGATGTCCGGGACATCATTTTCACGCTCAAGGCCGACGGCACGATCGCTTCGGTCAGCCCTGCCTTCGAGACCAGCTCCGGCTGGCCTCGGGATGAGTGGATCGGAAAACAATTCACCGAGCTGATCCATCCCGACGACGTGTCCTTTGCCCTGGATATCTTCCGCCGGATACTGGACGATCATCCGCTTCCTCTGTTCGAATTGCGTTCGCGGACCCGGTCGGGAGGCTATCGGAATTTCGAATACACAATAACCTCGGGACGCACGGCGCAGGGGCATATCCTGGGGATCGCCCGCGACGTGACTGAGCGGAAACAGGCGGAAGAGGACCTCGTGCGCCTTGCCGCTGCTCTGGAGGCGGCAGCGGATGCCGTCGTGATCACCGATCCCTTCTCGGGCGTCATTCAATATGCGAACCATGCGTTTGAGCAGATCACGGGATACACGAAAGAAGAAACGCTCGGCCAGACGCTCCATTTTCTCGAAAGCGGCAGGCACGACGATGAATACTACAAAGGTCTCCGGGAAGCGCTGGCAAAGGACGGGGTCTGGAACGGACGGCTGGTGAACAAACGGAAGAACGGCTCGCTGTACTTTGAAGAGTGCACGGTGTCGCCGGTCAAAAACCGGAACGGAGCGATCATCAATTACGTGTACCTCAAACGCGATGTGACGGATAAATTGCGGCTTGAGTCCATTGCCGAGTCGGTCAATACCATGGACAACATCGGATACGTCTTCTCCGGTGTGCGGCACGAGATCGGCAATCCAATCAATTCCATCAACATGATCCTGGGAATTCTTCGGGCCAAACTGGAGACCTTGTCTCCTGAAGCGGTGAAGGACTACCTGGGCCGGATGACCGAGCAGATCGGCCGTGTGGAATATATTCTCCGTTCGCTCAAGAGCTTCAACCTCTACGAGACGCAGGAACCTCAGAATATTCTGGTCTCATCCTTTATGGAGAATTTTCTGTCCCTGATAACCGATGATTTCGAAAAAAAGAACATCGTGATCGAGGCCACGATCGAACCTGGGGTGACGGCCAGTGCCGATCCCCGCGCGCTCCAGCAGGTGCTTTTGAATATTGTTACGAACGCTGCGGATGCCTTGAGCGGACTCCTGGACCCGAAGATCACCATGAACGTGTTCAGGTCCGGACCTATGATCGGTTTCCGGGTGCAAGACAACGGGTGCGGGATCCCCGAGGAGAAGCTGAAAAATATATTCAAGCCTTTTTATACCACCAAGACGAGCGGCACGGGCCTCGGTCTCGTGATAGTAAAAAAAATGCTCGCCACTATGAACGGCACCAACGAGGTCGAAAGCCGGCAGGACGCCGGGACCATCGTGAACATAGCCATCCCGGAGGGCTTTGATGAAAACTGATAAAATGAGGAGAATGCTCCTGGTCATTGACGATGACCGGGTTTTCGGCGAGGCGGTCAGGGACTACCTGACCAGCGATACGGTGGAGGTGCTCCTCGCCCACAAGGCCAAGGACGGCCTGACCCTCTGCTCCCTCCAGAAGATCGACGTGGTCCTGCTTGACCAGCAGCTGCCTGATGCTGAAGGGCACACCCTCTGCCCGCTTATCCTGAAATACAACGACCAGACCAAGATCATTTTCGACACCGCTTACCCAAGCTTCGACAATGCGGTGAAAGCGATCCGTTCAGGCGCCTATGACTACCTTTCGAAGCCCTTTGACCTGGAAGAGCTCGCTCTGGCGGTGAAGCAGGCCTTCCGCACACTGGAGCTGGAGCAGGTCGAGCAGGTCCAGGATTATCAGCGTACGAGAGAACGTGAAGACGCGGTCGTGGTCCCGGGCGTGGGGCTTGCCGACAGCATGCAGCTGGCCGATATCGCGGCATCCACCAACGCACCGGTGCTTATCACCGGGGAGACCGGGACCGGCAAGACCCTGGTGGCAAAGGCCATCCATTACAAAGGCCCGACGAGCAATGCGCCGTTCATCAGCATCAACTGCGCATCGCTGCCGGAGAGCCTTATCGAGGCGGAGCTTTTCGGGTACGAGAAGGGAGCGTTTACCGGCGCCATTTCGGCCAGGCGCGGCATCTTTGAAATGGCCGAAGGCGGCACGCTGTTCCTCGATGAGATCGGCGAGATCCCCCTGCACCTTCAGGCGAAGCTGCTGAGCGTCATCGAAGACAAGCGTTTGCGCAGGATCGGCAGCGAGTCCCTGCGCCCGGTCAATGCGCGCATTATAGCAGCCACCAGCGTCAAGCTGGAAGATACGCTGGGTGCAGCGTTCAGAAAGATCTCTATTACCGGCTGAGCGTCGTCCGGATCCACATCCCGCCGCTGCGGGAGCGGAGGCAGGATATCCCGGCTCTCTGTCTGCATCTGCTGGGCCAGCTCAGCGGCGGCAGGCAGGCGCAGATTGAAGACGACGAGCTGCAGCGTCTTATGGCGTACAACTGGCCCGGGAACGTGCGGGAACTGAAGAACATCCTTGAGCGGTCCGTGCTGCTCCAGAAGGGTCCTCGGTACAAGCCGTCAGAGCTTCTCGGCGATACTTCGCACACTCCGCCGGCATCCTGCCCGCCTCCTCAGGGGAATGACGAGTTGCTTCCCCTTGAAGAGGTCGAGCAGAGGCACATCAGGCATGTGCTCGATAAGCTTGCGGGAAATTACACCCGGGCCGCAAAGGCGCTCGGCATTTCCCTGTCCACGCTCAAGAGAAAACAGAAAGAGCTAAAATGACGCTTTCGAAATAAGTCAAGATCTACCGCAGAGACGCCGAGACGCGGAGGAAGGTACCTTAAAATTAGTAAAGATTTTCTCTGCGTCTCGGCGTCTCCGCGGTGAAAGATATTGACACTCGACGATCATACCAGGGAGGCACCATGAGTACCAACGAAGTTTCGAGACGGAGCTTCATGGTCCGGACTATCATCGCCATTTTCGCGTTCATCGGCGCAAGCCTTGCTGTAATGCTTGGCGGGTTCGGCATCATTCCTGCGCTTAAAAAGCGGGAGCCGGGCTGGAGCGATGCCGGCACCGTGGCCGAGCTTGTGGCGGGCCAGCCGCAGGAGCGCCGGTTCTCCGAGCTCGTCAAGAGCGGGTGGCAATCGGAGAAGCAGGAACGGACCATCTGGATCGTCAAAAAGCCCGACAACAGCGTGGTCGCCTATTCGTCCAGCTGCACCCATCTCGGATGCGGCTACCGCTGGATCGCAGGGCAGCAGCGTTTTGCCTGCCCCTGCCATGGAAGTCTGTTCGACATCAACGGCGCGGTCCTTGCCGGCCCCGCTCCCCGGCCGCTCGATACGCTTCCGACGCGCGTGGAGAACAACAGGCTCCTCGTCCAGTACGAGGTATTTCAGCTGGGAAGCACCGCGAAAGTGCGGGTCTGAGGAGGCGCGATGATAACAACCATTATCGACTGGATCGACGAGCGGACGAAGATCAGAAGTATCTGGGATTTGATAACAAACCGGCCTATTCCCGGCGGCGCGAGCTGGTTCTACGTGCTCGGCTCAACGCTGCTCTTCATCTTCATCTTGCAGATCCTGAGCGGCATCTGCCTTGCTCTGTATTACGTTCCCACGCCGGACCACGCTTATGCCAGTGTGAAGTACATTCAGAACGAGGCGTTCTTCGGCAGCCTGGTGCGCGGCATGCACCACTGGGGCGCCAGTTTCATGATGGTGCTGATCGCGCTGCATATGCTCCGGGTGTTCGTTTTCGGGTCTTACAAGAAACCGCGTGAACTGGTCTGGCTCCTCGGCATCGGCCTCATCGGCATCGTGTTCGGGTTCGCCTTCACCGGCTATCTGCTCCCCTGGGACCAGAAAGCCTACTGGGCCACGGTGGTCGGTACGAACGTGGCGGGTACGGTGCCGGTCGTAGGCGGCCTGCTGGTCAAGATCATGCGCGGCGGGGCCGAGCTGGGCAACCTTACGCTCAGCCGGTTCCATGCCATCCATACTTACATACTGCCCGGTGTCCTAGCGCTTCTTGCGGGCATGCATATTTTTCTGCTCGAACTTGCCGGCGCCGGCGGCAGATGGAATCCCGCGCGGAATACGCCGGACCGGACCGAGCCGCTCTTCCCGCATCAGATATTCAGGGACTCGATCGTGATCCTCATCGTGTTCGTCGCCATCGCAGCCCTTGCCGTTGTTCTTCCGGCAGGGCTGGAGCCCCAGGCCGATCCCACGGACACCACCTACAACCCCCGGCCGGAATGGTACTTCTACTTCGTGTTCCAGCTGCTGCGCGTCTTCGAAGGCCGCTTCGAAGTGATCGGCACTTTTGTGCTGCCGACGATCGCCGGCCTGCTGCTTATGCTTCTTCCGTTCCTTGACCGCAACCCCGAGCGGGCGCCGTCAAAAAGAACAATGCTCATGGCCATCGCCGCCGTGACCGGGGCCGGGGTCATGGGACTCACGATCATGGGCAGCATGGCCCCCGTTCCATCCGTGACCGCGCCATCGGTGCTGGCCGGGCGACTGCTCTATGAGAAGAACGGCTGCGGCGCCTGTCACAGCATTCACGCCAAAGGCGGGACCATCGGGCCCGAACTGACGCATGTGGGGAGCAAGCGCGACCGCGACTGGCTCACCCGCCACTTCAAGGACCCGCAGGCGCTTTCGCCCGGTTCGATCATGCCGAAGGTGACGCTGCCGGAGAACGACGTGCAGGAGCTTACGGATTATATGCAGAGCTTGAAGTAGCAGGGTGAAAAAACCGTGGAGAAATTGCTGTCCGACTGGTCTGAAGAGTCCGACACGTCTGATGAACCCTTGCAGGAGGAGTCATGAGCGATTCTGGCGGGGTCCTGTTGCCGCATGGCGGCTATGAACATTTGCGCAGCTACAAGGTGGCCGAGGCGGTCTATGACGCCACAGTGGTTTTCTGCGACAGGTTCATTGAAAAGCGGTCGCGCACGCACGACCAGATGGTGCAGGCGGCGCGCAGCGGGGTCCGCAACATCAGCGAGGGCAGCGGCGCGGCGGCGACCTCGCGCAAGAGCGAGATGAAACTTACGAACGTGGCCCGGGCGAGCCTTTCCGATGAACTGGCCAAGGACTACAAGAGCTTTCTGGTCCAGCGTGGACTGCGCGTTTGGCACAAGGATTCCCCTGAGGCGCTGGCCATGCGCGAGCGCCTGAAACACGACACTGCGCCCAACCTGTTGCCGGCGCCGGCGGGAACCGTGCGGCTCACCGGCCTCGCGGGGTTGTCGGATTTTATGGCGAAGGCCGAACCTGAGCTTGCTGCCAACGCGATGCTGTGCGCCGTGAACCAGGCCGCTTATCTGCTGCGCCGACAGATCGAAAGCCAGGGCCGGGATTTCGTGGAACACGGCGGTTTCACCGAGCGGCTGTACGCGTCACGGAAAAAGGCGAGAGAAACTGGGAAGTCGGACGGGTCGGACAAGTCTGACAAGCCGAAATGCCCGCTGTGCGGCAAAGAGATGCGCCAGCGTACTGCCAAGCAGGGGCCGCATACGGGGCAGTCCTTCTGGGGGTGTTCCGGCTACCCGGAATGCAGGGGTACTCGTGCAGTGTCGGACGCGTCGGACAAGTCCGACCAGTCTGACAGGTCAGACGAAGGAGCCGGCAAATGACCCCACACGGCGCGCATGGCCCACGATCAGGCGCTCGGCAAGGTGATGCAGCTCCTCCGCCACTATCAGATGTTCGTCTGATTCTTCCGTGTCCAAATGTATTTCAGCTGACCCTCTCCCGAAACCGGTCCATTTCTATCCTTCTTTTTTAAAATAGACCGTCCAAAATGAGCTACCCCTTTTTTTTATCATCACTGCTCGCTGTCTAACCGGCTAATAATACTCAACTCACCTCTCTGATGTTCCGCGGCATTCGTTTTGCAAACTACCAAATGAAGAAGTAATTACTGCGAACCGAGCTCTCTGAATAACTGCCCTGGTTGACCAGGGATAAAAGCCGGTCGTTCGCAGGTCGTCAAGGGACGGGGAAACGGACTGGTCATGAAGGTGTGGGTAAGATTGGTTCGAATGTCCGTTCAGCGTGACGAGGCATGAAAAACATTCTCGTCCTTGACGACAATAAATATATTCTTGAGGCCCTGTCGGCCAATCTGTGTTACTACCTCGGGGAGTGCACCATCATGACCGCCATAGACGGGGCAAAGGGAGTGGATATGCTGAGCACCGTTCCCGTGGACCTGATCCTGACCGATCTCGATATGCCGGTTGCGAACGGGTATGAGTTCATCGAGCATGCGAAAAAGAACTACCCCGGTATTCCCGTATGTGTCATGACCGGCGACTGCTCACCCTCTGTCATAACGAGGCTCAAGACTCTGGGTGTGAGACAGTATATTCAGAAGCCCTTTCAGTTCGACAACCTTGCCAGGATCATTGCCGAAGAGCTGGGTCTGACATACCCTGCTTCACCGGAGATGAAACCCGGCAGGGCCTGAACCGCAGACTCGCAGGGTGCGGGTTTAAAACCCTCACCTACTTTAACCCGGAAGAGGATTAACGATGATGCTGAAATGGATGGCGGTTGTGCCGGGAATATTTTTTCTCGTCCTTCCTCAGGTGTTTGCCGGGGAGCCGGCGGTTCTGAAGACGCAACAGGACAAGGTGAATTACAGTATCGGCGTCTCGGTCATACGAAATTTCAAGCAGCAGGGGCTGGAGCTCGATCTGAATGTCGTGATGCAAGGCATGCAAGACGCGCTGGGCGACCAGAAGCTCCTTCTGAACGAAGAAGAACTCCGCGCGACCCTGACCGCGGTACAGACCGATATACGGCTGAAGCAGCGGCAGGCCAGAAGGTTTGCCGAGGTGGACAGGAAAAAAGAGGGGGAGGCCTTCCTGGCAGAGAACAAGAGGAAGGAAGGCGTGGTCACCCTGTTGAGCGGTCTTCAGTACAAGATCCTTAAACCGGGTGAGGGCAGGAAGCCGACAGACGCCGACACCGTGGAGTGCCGTTATCACGGCACGCTTATCAACGGGGTCGCGTTCGACAGCACTACCGGAGCAGGGCAACTCCGGATTTTCAAGGTCCGGGACGCCGTTGTTCCCGGTATGACCGAAGCGCTGAAACTCATGCCGGTGGGCTCGAAGTGGCAGCTCTTCATCCCTCCCGAGCTCTCGTATCAGCGGGGCTCGGGCAGCGCCATCGGG
>Ga0334722_10005377_pt1 | contig 12964 bp, 9 predicted proteins | sample C3_bottom_MG_FD_207210 | JGI IMG/M metagenome (GOLD analysis project Ga0334722, IMG submission 207210) | Sediment microbial communities from Yellowstone Lake, YNP, Wyoming, USA - C3_bottom | ecosystem: Environmental > Aquatic > Freshwater > Lake > Sediment | place: USA: Wyoming | collected...
GGCTTCGATCAGATCAGTCCCGCCGATTGCCCTGCGCGTTGAAATGCGGTGAGGGCGTGATCGATGTGGCTGGGGGTGTGCTCGGACGTCACCGTGACGCGGATGCGGCTGGTGGCGTCAGGAACGGTGGGAGGACGAATCGCCGGAGCATACACGCCTTCTGTGAACAGGTGTCCGGCAAACGAGAGTGCGGTTTCGGCATTGCCGACGAGGATCGGCATGATCGGACTGACGCTGGGGGACAGACTGAATCCCAATTGTGTCAATCCTGAGAACAATCGTTCACGGTTGGCCCACAAGCGTGCACGCCGTTCCGGCTCACGTTGCATGACTCGTAACGCTGCCGTGACGGCAGCAGCCGAACTCGGTGGGGGTGCCGTGGTAAAGATGAAGGACCGGCTCGTATTCATGAGATAACGGATCAACGTCGAGGGTCCAGCGAGGTAGGCGCCACTGCTGCCGAGGGCTTTGCCCAAGGTCCCCATCTGAAACGGGATCTGAGTATCGAGGCCGAAATGTTCGGCCGTTCCTCGTCCATGCGGTCCCATCACGCCCGTGCCGTGGGCATCATCGATATAGAGATCGGCCTCATAGTCCCGGGCTAACCGACTGAGTTCGGGCAACGGCGCGAGGTCTCCGTCCATACTAAACAGGCCGTCGGTCACAATCAGGGTGCGTCGCGTCCGGCGTTTCTTGGCCAGAAGGGACCGTAGGTGGCTGGTATCGTTGTGGCGATAGATTCGAAAGTCGGCTGCGCTTAGACGGCAGCCATCGATCAGGCTGGCATGGCACAAGCGATCGGCCAGGATCAATCCGTCTCGCCCGATCAGTGCAGGGATGGTTCCAATGTTGGCAAGGTAGCCGGAGCTAAAAGTCAGCGCGGCTTCGGTTCCTTTGAACTGTGCCAGGGCAGACTCCAGCTCTTGATGCGGTGGCAACGAACCTGAGATCAACCGAGAGGCTCCAGCTCCGGCTCCAAACCGTTGTGTCGCCTCGATGGCGGACTGAATCACTTCCGGGTGCATGGCCAGCCCCAAATAGTCGTTCGAGGCGAGCAGGAGGATCTGGCGCCCTGCCATCTCAACCACCGGGCCGACGCCGGAATGGAGCGGAGTGAGGCGTCTGGTCAGATGCCGCGCAGCCAATTCGTCTAGTCGTTTTTCAAACATGTGAAGTGACCCGTCTTTAAAGATGGGAGATGGCGTGCCTTTTGAAAACCGACACGCAGCAGCAGCCTCATTGACAAAATCGTGACATCCTTAGTATAAGGCGCGCACACAATTTGAGGAAACGGACCCCGCCCTCTCCCACGAATCCATCCATGAGCTACCGTATCAAGGTCCCGGCGAAAACTCTTCCGATCGATGAAGCCCACATGTTGAGCTGGCTTGACCATACGCTGCATAGGGCACAGGATTATCGACGCCCCTTGCTGGTCGGTCTGGGAGTGTTGGTGCTTGCGGCTGCCGTGGTCGGAGGGGTTTTTTATGTTGACCGCCAGGCTGCGCAACAAGCACAAGACCTTGAACGTGAGGCGATGCGTTTCTTGACTGCTCCTTCTGCAAACGATCCCCAAAAGGCTGATCACGCGCTCAAGGAAGCGATCGCGAGGTATCGGCAAATTGTCGATCAATATCCTCGAACCTCCACGGCGCCACTTGCCTTGTATCATTTGGGAAATACATTGGTCCAGGTTAATGAACTGAGCGCGGCTATTGAGGCCTATCAGCGATTTCTTACTCTATACAGTTCGAATCCCTCAATGGCTGGGTTGGTGCAACAACGTCTGGCCTATGTGTACTTGCACAAGGGAGACCGGGACCAGGCAGTGAAGGCACTCACCGGCATCTTGGAGACCCCCGGTACGTTGAACCGGGATCAGGCGTTATTTGAGTTGGCGCGGCTGGAAGAATCCCAATCGCGGCCTGAGGGGGCCTTGGCTCGCTATCAGGAACTGATAAAGACCTATCCGAACTCTCCCTTCACCAGTGAAGCGACGATTCGGACCAAGATGATGGATGTCAAGAAATCGCAGGAATCAACTCCTGCCTCGACGTCGACGGCCCCGGCCATTGCTGTGCCACAGAAGAGTCCTCCGGTCTCTCCGCCCTCAGCAGGCAAGAAAAAATCATAGCAGGATGCTGAAAAAGTCCACCAGCGGCGTTCTCGCATCGTTCAGACCCTCAACGTACCCCAGAGGGTACGCCTCCGGGTCTTCACTCGCTGCGGCCTTGCTGGACGGCCTTTTTGAGCATCCTGCGGGTAGTGTTCCGTTCTGCGGATCGCGGGAAGGGGAGTCGAGCTTAACCTGCATAATTCATGAGCGCTTCTGCTGCAATCGCCAATCCCTGACTCAAGCGAGACGGGCGAGACTGGCGTGAAAAGCGCGACTGGCAGGAACAAGGGTTCACACGTCACGCGAGTCTCGCCCCTCGCGCTTGTCGCGCGCCGCTGCGGCATTTCGCAACGAACCGTCATGAATAATGCGGGTTAGCGGCTGATAACGAGAAAGTCACCCGGTCGAATAGTCGGGTCGGAGAGGCTATTCTTCGTCTTGAGCGTCTTGAGCGGGATGCGAAACCGTTTCGATACTTTTCCCAGCGTGTCTCCCATGCGGACTTTATACCAGCGAGAGGGCCCGGCAGTTACAAACTGAGCCTTTGCCGGCAGTTGTGGGAACTTGTAGGTCGGGATGCGGTCAAGCACCTGTTCCACTTTTGCTTTCGTTCCCACCGGAACTTTCAGGTGGTAGGGCTCATCGCCGGGCGGTGTCGCGTCTCGCCGCAGCTCAGGATTTAAGAGCCGGAGCTCTTCATAGGGAATGCCGGTGACATTGGCGATCGCGCGAAAATGGAGGGGTCGTTTGATGATCGCTTCATCAAATTGATGCGGTTCGGCGGATTCCTGAGTGAATCCGTATCGATCGGGATTCCTCGCGATAATGGTGGCAGCCATGAATCGCGGCACGTACTCCTTCGTCTCACGCCGAATCAATCGTGTCTTTGAAATCTCGGAAAAGCTTTCCGCCCCGGCCTTGTGGAGGGCTCGCATCACCTTGCCTTCTCCGGCATTGTAGGCAGCCATCGCGAGCGGCCAGGCACCGAAGATGTCGTAGAGATCGCGGAGGTAACGTGCTGCCGCAACCGTTGACTTGATGGGATCCCGACGTTCATCAACGTAATTGTCGACGCGAAGTCCATAGACCTTGGCCGTACCCTTCATGAACTGCCAGGGGCCCGTAGCTTTGGCTCGTGAGTACGCGTAGGGGTTGAATCCGCTTTCCACCAGTGAGAGGTAGACCAGATCGCTGGGGAGATGAAATTCCGTGAAGATTGTCTCGACAAGTGGCTGATAGCGGCTGAGGCGGAGGAGCCACTGTTCGAAGCGACCGTGAATGGCTGTATTGAAATAGCGAATGTGGGCCTGGACCGAGGAGTCCAGGACAATGGGAACATTGTAGCTCGCATATTCCGGCTGATCTGCGGCATTTCGGGAAGGGTCTTGTGTCTGGGTTAGTTCAGCCGGAGGATTCAAGGCATCTGAAAACCGCGCGGTCGCCGGTGAACTTCCCGCTGGGTTCAGCTGTAAGAGATCTTCAGCCCTCGGAACCGTGCTAGTCGTGGTTGTGGGAGGGCTGGTGGCCTCCGGTGGCGGGCCTTCGGTATCGAGCGGGACCAGATTTGCGTCCGGGTCGTCTTCCGACGCTGCATCCTCGTCCACAAGCGTAGACGAGTTAACCGTAGCGGGTCCGGAAGGAGTTGCAGCCTGCACTACAATTATACTAGGAGTAGAGAAGTTGAACCACACTCCGAGGAAGAGAGCCATCGGGAGGACGGCATGTCCTGGCCGGAGCGGCTTCATCGCAGAGCATTGGCAATCAGTATTGTGTGGGAGGTTTGTCATGTTGTATCTGCCTAGACTAGCGATGGACTGCGCTCGTGTCAAGGAATTGCAAATAGAATGTCGCCCTCCTTTGGTAGCACAGAGGCAGGCACTCCATCGTTTGCACAAAACTGTAAGCGAAAGTATTGCCGGAATCTAAAGGCCACAACAGTATGAAAACATGCGTGTCTACACGGTTCTTTGCCTTGACAGCTTTTGTGAGGCAATGGTATCGTCCCCACTGTCCCGCGTAATTTTTTCACGGTTCATCCGGTAGGAGGATCAGTCGATGTTGAAGCGGTATTTGCTGGCTCCCGGCCCGACGCCTGTACCCCCTGAAGTGCTGCTGGCCATGGCGCGACCCATGTTCCATCATCGTGCCCCCGAGTTCGATAAGGTGTTCGCGGAGGTCCGCGAGGGGCTCAAATGGCTGTTCCAAACAAAAAACAACGTGCTCATGCTGGCGGCTTCCGGAACCGGAGGCATGGAAGGTTCAGTGTCTAACTTTCTCTCTCCCGGCGACAAGGTCCTCACCATTAACGGGGGGAAGTTTGGGGAACGATGGACCAAGCTCTGCAAGACGTTCGGCGCCGAGGTGACCGAAATCAAGGTGGAATGGGGACGAGCCGTCAATCCCCAAACGGTGGCCGATGCGCTGAAAAAAGATCCGGGAATCAAAGCGGTATATGTGCAAGCGAGTGAAACCTCCACCGGTGTAGCGCACGACGTCAAGGCGATTGCGGAGATCGTGAAGCCCTATGGCGAGACCATCCTTGTGGTGGATGCCATTACCGCCCTCGGAGTGTTCGACATCAAGACCGATGAGTGGGGAATCGATGTCGTGATTACAGGGTCGCAAAAGGCGCTGATGCTCCCGCCGGGCCTTGCATTTGTCAGCGTGAGTGATAAAGCTTGGCAGCTGGCAGAGAAGGCGAAGAATACGGCGTTCTATTTCAATTTTAAGAAAGAGCACGAGAATCAGCAGAAGAATCAGACGGCCTATACGCCGGCCGTGTCTCTCATTGTGGGCCTACAGGAAGTGCTGAAGATGATGAAGGCGGAGGGGCTTGAGGGGGTGTTCGGCCGCCAAGCCATGCTCGCGAAGGCCATGCGTGAAGGGGTGCAGGGTGCCGGGCTGTCGCTGTTTCCGAAAGAGTCTCCCAGCGATGCCCTCACCGCTATTTTGGCGCCGGAAGGCGTGGACGGGCAGGCTATCTACAAGAACCTGCGTGTCCAATACGGCATGACGGCGGCCGGTGGGCAAGACCATTTGAAGGGGAAGATCTTCCGGCTCTCTCACATGGGCTACATGGATCGCTTCGATATCATCATGGCGGTGGCAGCCATTGAAATGGTACTCAAAGGGCTGGGGCATCCCGTAAAGTTGGGCAGCGGTGTCGCGAAGGCGCAAGAAATTCTCATGGCATAGGGGTTATACTTCGAAAACTCTTCTGATAGGGCAGACACAATGGGCATGAAAATTCTCATCAGCGATAGTTTGTCGAAACAGGGCGTGGAACTGTTGGAAAAGGCTGGATTCACCGTGGTCGTGAAATCCAAGATGCCGAAGGAAGAGTTGTTCAAGGAGATCAAGGATGCCGATGGGCTGATCGTGCGGTCCGGGACGAAAGTCACGGCGGAGTTGATCGCAGCGGCCGAGCGCCTGAAAGTTGTGGGGCGGGCCGGGTCAGGGTTGGACAATGTCGATACCGCTGCGGCCACCCGTCGCGGCATCGTGGTCATGAATACGCCGGGCGGCAACACGGTCACGACTGCCGAGCATACGATGTCGATGATCTGCGCGATGAGCCGGCGGATTCCCCAAGCCACCACGTCTGTGAAGGCAGGCAAGTGGGAAAAAGACAAATTCATGGGTGTCGAACTCTACAACAAGGTGCTCGGCATCGTCGGCGTGGGGCAAATCGGCAGCCATCTCACGAAACTGGCGCAGGGAATCGGCATGAGTGTGATTGCCTACGATCCCTATTTGGCCGAAGAGCGCGCGCAGGAGATGGGCGTCACCATGATGCCGCTGGATGAACTCATCAAGCGTGCCGATATCATCTCTGTTCACACACCGTTGACGCCTGAGACCAAGGGCCTCATCAATGCGCAATCGATCTCGACGATGAAGCCGGGGGTGATGATTGTGAATTGTGCCCGCGGAGGGATTATCCATGAGGGTGATCTGTTTGACGCGTTGAAGGTCAAGCGCGTGGCGGCCGCGGCGTTCGACGTGTTTGAAGAAGAGCCGGTGAAGGCGGACCATCCGTTGTTGACGCTGGACAATTTTATCTGTACGCCGCACATCGGAGCCCAGACGACCGAGGCGCAAGAGAATGTGGCCGTCGGCATCGCGGAGCAGATCGTCGATTACTTCACCAAGGGCATTGCCCGCGGGGCGGTCAATATCCCGTCTGTCTCTCCCGAGTTGTTGCCGAGGCTCCAGCCGTTCCTCTCTTTGGCCGAACAGCTGGGGAAGTTACAAACGCAGTTGTGCGAAGGCGGGCTTGAGCGCGTGACTGTCGAATACAGCGGAGAGGTGGCAAGTTTGTCGATTGCGCCGCTCACGATCGCCGTGTTGAAGGGCTTGTTGACCCCGATGATGGAAGCGCCTGTGAACTACGTGAACGCGCCGATCGTCGCGAAGGAACGTGGGATTGAAGTAAAGGAAGTGAAGAGCTCCGATGCGGGCGATTTCACCAGTTTGATTCGTGTGCGAGTGGAGGCCGGTAAGAAATCGTACCAGGTGGCCGGCACGCTCTATCACAAAAAAGATCCGCGCGTTGTGGAGATCGATCAGTTCAATGTTGAGGTGGTGCCGGAGGGACACATGCTCCTCATCCTCAACATCGATCGCCCAGGGGTGATCGGGATGGTGGGGAAGGTGCTCGGCGACAACCAGATCAACATCGTCCGGATGCAATGCGCGCTCGAGAAGCGGGGCGGGAACGCACTGCTCATCATTGGATCCGATGCGGTCTTCCCGAACACGGTGCTTGAGACGATCAAATCCAGCGAAGACATTCTCTCAGTCAAAGTCGCGGCTCTGTCCTAACCCCGCGCGCCATCAATCAGGTCAGCCATGGTCTCCGCTCCTCCGAAGCCCCGCTCTTCTTCGGGACAGGTCCCGTCGTCCCGCGAGCGCTCGCTCGTGCCTGTGGGCATGGCGACGATTCTTCCTCACGCGGCGAAACAGGTCCGTCGCCTTGAAGAACAGTTGCTCGCTCAAGTCAGCCGTTGGGGCTACGATGAGATCATTCTTCCCACGTTCGAGTACCTCGACGTCTTGGCTCCGGGGCTTGAGCCTGAACTGATCGAGCACTGCTATCAATTCGTCGATCGGACGACGGGGCGGACGCTGCTTCTCCGTCCGGATGCCACGGCGCAGATTGCCAGGACGGTTGCCATGGGGCTCACAGGCGCAACGCTGCCGTTGCGTCTTTCCTATCGAACGTCCGTCTTTCGTTACGAGCAGGAACATGCCGGGCGCGGCCGAGAAATTTTCCAGATTGGAGCCGAGCTTATCGGCCTGGACGATGTCACGAGCGATAGCGAAGTCATCGATTTAATGATTGAGTGTCTCCATACGATCGGTCTTCGGTCTTTTAAGGTGTCTCTTGGGCATGTGGGTTTTATTAAGGGGCTTCTGATGCGATCAGGGCTGTCGGCGCAGGGGCAGAAATTTGCTGAGCAGGCGGCTGCGCGAAAAGATCTGCCGAGACTCGAAGAGATTCTTGCAACCGAGCGTATCTCCAAGAGGGCGGCGCGCGCTATTCGAGAAGCGCCTGAGCTGTATGGCCAAGAGGAAGTGCTGGCACGCGGCTGGGTCCTCGCGGCCGGCGACCCGGCATTGGCCGCTCCGCTCGAACGGCTTGCCCAGGTGTATCAGCTGCTTTGTGCGGCAGGCCACCGGGAATCGTTGCTTCTGGACCTCGGGGAATTCCGCGGATTCGACTATTATGATGGTGTCGTGTTCGACGTGTTTGCCGAAGGGATGGGGGCGGAGTTAGGCGGCGGTGGGCGGTATGATCACTTGATTGGTCGATTTGGCCGGCCATTGCCTTCAACCGGGTTTGGGTTGGACGTCGATCGGCTCTTCCGCACCGTGGAGTTCCCTGAGGAAGGATCGGTATCGGCGCGAGTCGACTATCTTGTGGCTGCGCCACGCCGGTCGGCTCGTTTGTTGACGTTGGTCGCGGCGCAGTTGCGTCGGACTCGCTCCCGAGTGGTGCAGCAGACGATGAAGGGGGGCGACGCGTCTCTCTTGTCTGCCGCAGTGACGGCGGGGTTGGCCCAGCAGGCAGCAGCCTTGGTCGTGGTGGGTGCGCCAGGGATAGATCATGATGACGTGCTGGTAGTCGAGCCCCTCGCTGCTCACATGCATGGCTGCCGAACCGCCAATCTGAGTCATCTTTCGAAGAAGGTGGGGCTTGCCGACCTGGTGGCCTCGGCTCGTCGGGCGCGCCAGCAGGTAAAGGAACGGTAACTAATCAGGTAGCTAGGCTGAAGACTGAAGGCTTTTAGTCTTCAGCCTGCTATTGAAGGATTCATCTCTGCTTGAACCCAAGGTCGTAGAAACTGAGAAGGTTTTGAATGGCTTGATTCGTGCTTTGCGAGATAATATATAACCTTCAACCTTCAGCCTGAACACCTGAGTAGTTACAAGGAATGGTCATGAAATCCATGTCAGCCATCGATCTGTCCCAGCCCAAACTGCCCCCTCAGAATCTGGAGGCCGAGCAATCGGTTCTCGGCGCAGTCCTCCTCGACAATAGCGCGATGGCCAAGGCAATGGAACTGCTGGTCGAAGAGTACTTCTACCGCACGTCGAATCGGAAGATCTATCGTGCGATGCTGGAATTGTCGGAAGTCGGAGAAGTGATCGATCAGATTACGTTGACGGAACGGTTGAAGGCGCAGGGAGAAATTGAGGCCATCGGAGGAGCAGCCTATTTGGCGGAGCTTGTGCAGAGCGTGGCCAGCTCCGCCAATATTCGCTACCACTGCAAGATCGTGCGCGAGAAGGCGCTGTTGCGAGAGCTGATCCATACCTCCACGGAAGTCCTTACGCGCGGGTACGAAGGCACCTCTTCCGTCGACGACCTGGTCGATTTCGCGGAGCGGTCGGTGTTCAGCATCGTCCAGGGGAAACTGGATAAGTCGTTTACCCCCATTAATGCCATCATTAAGGAAAGTCTCGACCTCGTCGATAAGCTGTCAAAGCGAAAAGAACATATCACGGGTGTTCCTACCGGTTTTTACGACCTCGACGACATCACGGCGGGGCTCCAGCCCTCCGACCTCGTGGTGATCGCGGGGCGGCCCAGCATGGGGAAGACCAGCCTGGCGCTGGGGATGGCAGCTCATGCCGCCATCCACGCGAAAACCGTGGTCGGAATTTTCAGCCTGGAAATGTCAAAGCCACAGATCGTCCTGCGCATGTTGAGTTCAGAAGCGCGAGTCGATTCGCATGGGCTCCGAACCGGCAAACTTCAGAAAGAGGATTGGTGGCGTCTTGCAGAAGCGGCAGGCCGGTTGGAGCTAGCGCCGATCTATATTGACGATACCGGCGGCATCACCGTGCAGCAGATGCGAGGTAAGGCGCGTCGGTTGAAAGCCGAACGGGGGCTGGATCTCTTGATCGTCGACTACCTCCAACTGATGCAGGGGCGGAGCGACTCGGAATCCCGTCAGCAGGAAATCTCCGATATCTCTCGTTCGCTGAAAGCCTTGGCCAAGGAGCTCAACGTGCCGGTCGTCGCCCTGTCGCAGCTCAGCCGCGCAGTGGAAGCCCGGAAACCACCGATTCCCATGCTGGCGGATCTGAGGGAGTGCGTGACAGGAGAAACCCTAGTAATCCTGAGCGACGGGCGCCGGGTGCCGGTGCGGGATCTTGTCGGCGGCACTCCAGAGGTATTTGCCCTGTCCGAAGAAGGGCGCGTCAGTACTGCCCAGAGCGACAAAGTCTGGCTGGTTGGAAATCGGCCTGTTTCCCGGGTTCGTCTGGCCAGCGGCAGGGTGATACGCGCCACAGGGAATCATCGTCTCCTCGGAGCCAATGGATGGAAACGCGTGAACGAACTGGGTGTTGGCGACCGGCTTGCGATAGCCCGTGAGCTTCCGGAACCGGCGGCCACGGATGCATGGCCTGATCTTCGCGTGGCTCTGTTGGGGCAGCTCATCGGTGACGGCAGTTATCTCAGTCATCAACCCATGCGGTATACGACTAGTTCCGAGGAAAACAGCGCGATCGTAACCGAGGCCGCGCAAAAAGAGTTCAGGGCCAGGGTAACGCGCTACGCAGGCCGGGGCACCTGGCATCAACTGCTCATTAGCGGCAACGGCAATCGCTGGCACCCTGCGGGCGTTAACCAGTGGCTCCGCGAGGTCGGTATTTTTGGACAGCGGTCGTACGAGAAACGGATTCCTGAGTCTGCATTCCGACTGGGCAACGCGCAAATCGGCCTTCTGCTTCGGCACCTGTGGGCCACGGACGGCACGATCACGCCGCGAGCGAAAGGGCGAGGGGACCATGCGGTGGTTTTCAGCTCGAACAGCCAAGGTCTGGCCCAAGACGTGGCCGGGCTGTTGCTTAGGCTCGGCATTGTGGCTCGGCTCCAGCAGGTGCAGCAAGGGACGTATCGCCCCATGCATGTGGTGCGTGTTTCCGGCGGCATGGATCAGCAGAGGTTCCTCGATCGTGTCGGTGCATTCGGGCCAAAGGAGGCGGGCGCCGGCAAGCTGGCTGCTGCGCTAAAGGGGAGGGTCCACAATACCAATGTCGATACGGTGCCTATCGAGGTGTTCTCACAGGTGAAGCATGCGATGCGCGCGCGCGGCATTTCGCAGCGTCAGATGGCGGTCATGAGGGGGACATCCTACGGTGGCACAGCGCACTTCAGCTTTGCCCCCTCACGCAGCATGCTGGCTGAGTACGCGGACATTCTCGAAGACGAGGCTCTCGTCTCGCAGGCCACGAACGACCTCTTCTGGGACCGCATTGTGAGTATCGAGCCAGATGGGATGGAAGAGGTATTCGATCTGACGGTTCCAGGACCGACATCGTGGCTTGCCGATGGAATTGTCAGTCATAACTCCGGCGCCATCGAGCAGGATGCAGACGTTGTCATGTTCATTTACCGTGAGGACGTGTATGACCAGAACTCCGAACGGAAGGGCATTGCCGATATTCTCGTGAGTAAACATCGCAACGGCCCGATCGGGAGAAAGGAACTCTTCTTCCACGACCGCTTCGCGAAGTTCGAGAGCCTCGACAATCGCGAAGAGGTTTGACCCTGTATCACCCCACTCGTATAATCTTTCTTAGCTACTCAGGTAGATAGACTGAAGACTGAAGGCTTTTAGTCTTCAGCCTTCAGCCTGAACACCTGAGCCGTTACTCTAAATCCACCAAGAGGATCGTGCGAGTCTTCACGACACGAGTCATTCCGAGCCGAACGGCGAACAGCCGAGGTCTTGCCCTGCTCTCTCGCGTAATCTGTGTGCTGATCTCCCTGATGGTGGTGGCCTGCGCCGCCGCGCCTCAGAAGCCTGAAAGGATGCTCGCCCCTGCCGGCACGGCGAAGGCTACGCCCTCGATTCATCCTCCCGATGCCGCCGCGTCCTATCATTTCATGCTGGGGTACCAAGCCGAGCTTGCGCAGGACACGGATCGTGCGATTCAAGAATATCAAGCCGCGCTGAAGGCGGATCCTGCGTCCCAGTCTGTGAAAGCCCGGTTGGCCGGTCTCTATTTTTCGCTGGGCGACGTGCCCAACGCCGTACGCTATGCGGACCAAGCGGCAGAGGGGCTGAGCCAAGACGGTCAGCTGCTCACGCAGATGGCAGGTATTTTAGCCAGTGCGGGGCAAGGGGAGCGTGCGGTGAAATTGTTGGATCGCGCGATCGATCTCGATACGACCTCCGGCGATCCCTATTTTACAAAGGGTCTGTTGCTCCTGAATCTGAAGCGGCAGTCCGAGGCGGAACAGGCCATTCGAGCCGGCTTGGCGCGGGCTCCCCAATCTGCCGTCGGCCATTATCACCTGGGGCGCATACTCCTCGATGCGGGGAAAGGGGAAGAGGCAGCGGCGAGTTTGGAGCGGGCGATTGCGGTCAATGCCTCGTTTGAACCAGCCTATCTTGCGCTCGCCTCGATCTATGAGTCGCAGCAGGCACAGGATCGAGCGGTCGCCGTGCTACGGAAATATCTCCAGACGGTGAACCCACGAAACCGGGATATCCGGCACCAGTTGGTTCGGCTCTATGTGGCGGCGAAGGATTTTCAGGGCGCCAGGAATGAATTGAATGATTTGCTGGCGGAGGACCCTTCGGACCTCGATGCCCAGCTTCGCCTGGCGCTTTTGTACGGGGAAGAGAAGGAATATCCCAAGGCCATCGATCAACTGATCCAGATTCTCAAGGCGCGTCCGACGGAGCTCAAAATCAGAGATTACCTTGGATATCTCTACGAAGAAGCCAAAGACACGAAGAAGGCCATCGAAACCTATACGTTTAACGTGCAACTTGAGCCGTCCTACTTCGAAGGACATTTGCATCTCGGCCTGTTGTTCTATCGATTGAAGCAATATCCTGAGGCCATCACGCACCTGACCCAAGCCCTCACAATTAATTCAAAACAGCCTGAAGCCCACATCGTACTGGGATTGACGTATTTGCAGAAGGACCAGTTCGACGATGCGGCAAGGGCCTTGGAAGAAGGCATCAGCCAGAACCCCAAGAGCGCCGATTTGCACTTCAATCTTGGCACGGTCTACGACAAACTCAATCGATTCGATGACGTGGTGCGCGTCATGGAGACTGCGATCAAGCTGGATCCCCATCATGCCGATGCGCTCAACTACTTGGGGTATAGTTATGCAGAGCGGGGGGTCAAGATCGACCAAGCGCTTTCCTTGACCAAACAGGCTGTCGCGCTCAAACCGAGCAATGGATACTATGTCGATAGCCTCGCCTGGGCCCTGTTTAAATCCGGTTCGTTGACCGAGGCTTTGAGCGAGATGAAGCGCGCCGTTGCGCTCGCCGGGGATGACCCGGTGCTCTATGAGCATCTCGGGGA
>Ga0334722_10005378_pt1 | contig 12962 bp, 11 predicted proteins | sample C3_bottom_MG_FD_207210 | JGI IMG/M metagenome (GOLD analysis project Ga0334722, IMG submission 207210) | Sediment microbial communities from Yellowstone Lake, YNP, Wyoming, USA - C3_bottom | ecosystem: Environmental > Aquatic > Freshwater > Lake > Sediment | place: USA: Wyoming | collected...
ATGTATGTCCTGAGACCGCAGACCCCCGAGCCGCAACGCGTCCACTTGGTTGATACCGCGATAGAGACGATCAACAAAGCGAGTGGCCCGGTCATGGCGAGCATGATCCAGCAAGCAATAGCCGAAAACCCCTGATCCATAGGTACTTCCGGGCACCTTTGGGAGCGGGTTCCCCGCGACCCCGATTTCTTTCTAGCCATAGAAATATTTTATCGACTTCGCTTCGTTTGGAGGCCGCTTGAAAATCGTCCTGGTGCACCCGTCCAAGGTAGTCCCGTATGCCCGTAACCCCAGGAAAAACCAAGCGGCTATCGTAAAAGTGGCGGCGTCGATAAAGGAATTCGGATTCCGGCAGCCGATCGTGGTCGATAGCGAAATGGTCATCGTCGTCGGGCATACCCGGTACCTGGCAGCGCTCCAACTCGGAATGGAGAAGATTCCGGTCCACGTGGCCGAAGGGCTCTCCCCCGAGCAGATCAAGGCCTACCGGATCATGGACAACCGCTCCCACGAGGCCTCGGAGTGGGACGACCCCCTCCTGGCGATCGAACTGACAGAGCTTCAAGATGCCGACTTCGACATGGATCTGACCGGGTTTGACGAGGACGAGCTCGCCGAGAAGCTGGCGGCGGGGATCGTCGGGACCGCGGGGCTGACCGACCCCGACGAGGTGCCCGAGCCTCCCGACGATGCGATCACGCAGCCCGGGGACCTGTGGGTCTTAGGCGACCATCGGCTTCTGTGTGGGGACAGCGGGAGCGTGGAAGACGTCGATTTCCTGCTGGGCGGGGCGACGATCCACCTGGTCAACACCGACCCGCCGTACAACGTGAAGGTCGAGCCCAGGAGCAACAACGCGATCGCTGCGGGGAACAGTTCGTTTACGAAGACGCATCACCAGGGATTCGATCTCGCCAGGGATAAGAGCAAGGCGAAGAAGACGACCCAGAAACTGCGGGCCAAGGATAGGCCGCTCATGAACGATTTCGTCTCCTATGAGGAGTTCGACAAACTCCTGCGGGCGTGGTTTGGCAACATCGCCCGAGTCTTGGAGCCCGGCCGGGGATTCTACATCTGGGGCGGGTACGCGAACATCGCGAACTATCCACCGGTCTTGAAAGAGCACAAGCTCTACTTCTCCCAGTCGATCATCTGGGTCAAGGAGCACCCGGTGTTAACCCGGAAAGACTTCATGGGAAATCACGAATGGAGTTTTTATGGTTGGAAAGAAGGCGCGGCGCACGTTTTCCTTGGTCCCAACAACGTGCCCGACGTCTGGTCGGTGAAGAAGGTCAACCCGCAGAGCATGGTGCATCTGACCGAGAAGCCGGTGGAGTTGGCGGTTCGCGCGATGCAGTACTCCTCGCGTCCGGGTGAGAACGTTCTTGACCTCTTCGGTGGGAGCGGTTCAACGCTCATCGGTGCGGAGCAGACGGGCCGCAAGTCCTTCCTCATGGAGCTCGATCCTCTCTACTGCGACGTGATATCCACCAGATGGTCGAACTTCACGGGCAAGAAGCCGGAGAGGATCCCCCGTGGCGAGTGCGTGGCTGTTTAAGTACATCCTGGTCGAGGACCGCAAAGTGTATGAGGCCCAAGGGTGGAAGGTCGTGGGGCCCGGGCCCTGCCTCGGCGGATGGCTTTCACTGATCGTCCGGCGAAGGGCGTAAATGGCAGCGCAAACCTATCCCGTTGCAGTCATCTCCAAGCTTCTCGACTTGACTCCGCGACGGGTCCAGCACCTCGCAAACGAAGGAGTTATCCCCCGGGCCGAGAAGGGGCGGTATGAACTGGTTCCCGCCGTCCGAGGGTATATCCGTTACCTGCGGGAGCGGGCTATTGGTGCGGATGCGCTGCCGGATGAGGCCGCCCGGGCAAGCAGGGCGCGGCTCATCAAAGCCCAAGCCGAAGCGCAGGAGATGGAAAACGCCAAGGAGCGCGGCGAACTTCTCCCCGTCGATTTAATAGAACAAACATGGACAGACATGGCCGGCGCATTCAAGTCACGCGTCTTGTCAATCCCAGGGAAAGCGGCTCCGCAGGTTGTGGCCTGCAATTCCATTACCGAGGTGAAAGCACTCCTCGAGCAGATGGTCATCGAGGCATTGAGTGAACTTAGCCGTGGAGATTACCCAAGAAGCAAAGGCGGCGATCAGGAGTCTCCGTCTTTCGACATTAAAGGCAGTGGCTCCGCCGCCTCTCCTAACTGTAAGCGAGTGGGCAGACCGGTATCGGAAGCTATCGCCGGAGTCTAGTGCCGAACCCGGACAGTGGTTTACCTCTCGGGCTGAATATCAGCGCGGAATGATGAATGCGGTCTCCGACCCATCCATCGAAACCGTTATCGTCATGTCTAGTGCACAGGTAGGCAAGACCGAGATCCTCAACAATGTGATCGGGTTCCACATTCATCAGGATGCGGCGCCGATCCTGCTGGTCCAACCCACAATAGAAATGGCCGAGGTCTGGTCGAAAGACCGGCTCGCGCCGATGCTCCGCGACACATCGGAACTGAAAGACCTGGTGAAAGACCCGCGGAGCAGGGATTCGGGGAACACGCTTAGGCAGAAAAAGTTCACGGGCGGCCAAATCGCAATGGCCGGCGCGAACAGCGCTTCGTCGTTGTCGGGCCGTCCTGTAAGGATTGTGCTCCTGGACGAAGTGGATCGCTTCCCCCCATCGGCCGGGACGGAAGGCGACCCGGTCATGCTCGCGATCAAGCGGACCACAACCTTCTGGAACCGCAAGGTGATCCTCACCTCAACCCCGACGACGAAGGGGGCCTCCCGGATCGAGGCGGCCTGGGAAGAATCGGATCAGCGGATTTACCAGGTTCCCTGTCCGACCTGCGGTGGGTTCCAGGTGCTTCTGTGGGGTGGGATAAAGTTCGACCGGGACGAGAAGGGGAGGCCCCTCAATGTCCGGTATGAATGCGAACATTGCCGGGCGCAGCTTACCGAGCCGGATAAACACCGGATGATCCGGAACGGGCGATGGGTGATCACCCGTCCATGGATCGAGCGGATCGCCGGGTTCCATGTCAACGAGCTGTACTCGCCGTGGTCGACGTGGCTCGGCATCGTCGAGAACTTCCTCGAGGCGAAGAAGCGCCCCGAGACATTGCGGGTGTGGGTCAACACATCGCTCGGGGAATCGTGGGAAGAGGAAGGGGTAACCGTCGACGATGTGGCGCTTGGCGGAAGACGCGAGGATTACGGGATCGGTGATCCTCTCCCCGAAGGCATTTTACTCCTCACCGCCGGTGTGGATGTTCACGACGACCGCATCGAGGGAACGGTGTGGGGATTCGGTCTCGGGGAGGAGTCCTGGGTCGTCCACCATGGAGTCTTCCGTGGGAACCCTGAGACTTCCCTTCAGGTGTGGCGGGACTTAGACGACTGGCTCCTAAAGACCTGGCCGCACGAGAACGGCAACACGCTGCGGATCGCTTCGGCATGCGTGGATTCCGGCGGCCACGCCACGCAGCAGGTCTACGACTTCTGCCGTAAGCGGGAATCGCGGCGCATCTGGGCGATCATCGGACGGTCCGGGGCGGGGTTGCCGCTCCTTAAACTCACCCCGCGGCGCACCCGGGCGAAGGTGGTGTTAGGGATCGTCGGAACGGACACGGCCAAGGGACTGCTCTTCTCCCGCTTGGGGTTGTCGGAATTCGGCCCCGGGTACATCCATTTCCCCCGGGACTTAGACGACGAGTGGTTCAAGCAGTTAACGGCCGAGAAGCTGATGACGAAGCATGTGAAGGGCGTTCCCACCCGGGTATGGAAGCAGATCCGGGCGCGAAACGAAGCTCTGGACTGCGCCGTGTACGCCTTGGCGTCTTACGCGTCGCTCAACGCGAACCTGGAGCGGATCGCGCAGCGGATGGAGGCGCAGTCAAAAAAGCCGGAACCTCTTCCCGCGCAACCGGTGCAAAAACCGATTTCGCCGCTGATAACACATGGAACGCCAAAGTTAAGCCGTGGCGGTTTTGTAAACAGGTGGTGATGATGGCCGACATTCCCGACATCGTTTATGCGGGCGATTCCCTTTCGTGGACGGAGTCCGTGGGGGACTATCCTGCCCCTGCGTGGACGATGCACTACGCCGTCCGGGGTTTGTCAAAGCTCGATCTTGATTCCACGCCTGACGGAACCGACCACAAGTTTGCCGTGGCCGCCGGGAACACGGCGAACCTGCAGCCGGGCTTCTATACCTGGCAATCCTTCGTGACGGACGGGACGGGCGCACGACATACGGTATCAAACGGCTCAATCTTCATCCGGGCAAACCTCGCCGCGCAGAATGCGGGATTCGACGGGCGTTCCCACGCGCAAAAAACGCTGGACGCCATCGAAGCGACGATGGAGGGCCGGGCGACCAAGGTGCAGGCCGTCATGCAGATCAACAACCGGCAGATCCAGTACTTAAAACCCGAGGAGCTTATCCGGTGGCGATCCTTCTACAAGGCCGAAGTCGCCCGCGAAAAGACCGCTGAAAAGGTAGCGCAGGGGGAAGACCCGGGGAACCGGATCCTCACGCGCTTCCGGGATGACGCCTCCCGCGGGGCATGGCCGCTTAATCGCGCCTGGAGGTGGCCCTGGTGAGCATTCTTCGCCGAATCGCCCGGAAGATGGGGTTTGTTCATCAGACCGAGATGAAGCGGTACTATGCCGCCGGGAATATCTCGCGCTTAACTTCCGACTGGATCTTCTATCCGACGACCGCCGATTATGATGTCCGCGCAGGAATGCAGGTCATCCGTTCCCGTGCCCGGGCACTTACGCAGAACGACCCCTATGCCAAGGCGTACATCCTGGCCGTGAAGAAGAACATCGTCGGGGCCACAGGCTTCCAGTTGCAGGTCAAGGCAAAGGATTACTCCATCGGCCCGGACGGAAAGATCGTCGGCAACCTCGACAGGTTTGCGAATGCTCTCATCGAGCAGAAGTTCATCGATTGGAGCCGGAAGGGGATCTGCGAAATCTCCGGCCGGTTCTCTTTCCGGAAATGCCAGGGGCTTGTCGCGGCGTCATTCAAGCGGGACGGGGAAATCTTCGTTCGGCTGTTGCGCGGGGCCGGCGTGAACAAGTACGGATTCGCCATCCAGCTTGTCGAGCCGGAACTGGTGGATGAACGGTATAACGACATCCTTCCCAACGGGAACATTATCCGCATGGGAATTGAGATCACCCCACAGCGAAAGCCCGTCGCGTACTACGTTCGTCGTTATCAGCCTACCCTCGGATGGAACCAGGTGAACGTCAGCGGTGGCCCCTACGACCGCATTCCCGCTTCGGAGATGCTGCACCTTTACGACCCGGACCGCGTGGACGCGACCCGCGACGTATCGCAGATGACGCCTTCCATGCTGCGCTTGAAGATGCTCTCGGGGTACGAGGAAGCCGCCGTCATCAATGCCCGGGTGTCCGCCTGCAAGATGGGTTTTTACGAAACGGACGCCGGCGATGAATTTCAGGGGGATGGTAAGGATGTAAATGGCAATCCCATTCAGTCCGCCGAGCCCGGGCAGATGGAAAAATTGCCGCCCGGCTGGAAATTTTCCTCCTACGACCCGAAATACCCCGACGCGCAGCATGATGCTTTTGTAAAAACCAACCTTCATGGCGTCGCCTCGGGATGGGGGGTTTCCTACGCGAACCTTTCCTCCGACCTGTCGGATACCTCCTTCGCAAGCTCCCGGACCGGGCTGATTGAGGAACGGGAGGAGTGGAAAGAGGGGCAACAATGGATGATCGAGAATTTCCTGAATCCCATCTTCGAGAACTGGCTGGAAATGGCTCTCACGATGGGTGCAATCGGGACATTGCCGCTCTCCAAGTTCGACAAGTTCAACGCGCCAAAGTGGAGCGGGCGCCGCTGGCCGTGGATCGACCCCTTAAAGGATGCCGAGGCGATGCGGGCCTCCGTGGGGGCGGGATTTCGTTCGCCGCAAGCCGTCATCAACGACCAGGGCGGCGACATGGAGGACGTTTACGAGGAGATCGCCGAGGCGGAGAAGCTGGCAAAGGAATACGGCCTGGTCTTCGATTATTCGATCTCCGGGAAAGGGACGGCGAAGGACAACCCGGAAGCAACGGCGGCCACAGGAGAGACGCCGGAGGCCGGGGCTCCGGCCAACGGGAGCGGGAAGGGGAACGGGAAGGACGTAAGCGCGAGCGCATAGATCGAACAGAAAGAAAAGTACGAAGAAGGCCTTCGCATCCCGAAGGCCTTTTTCTTTTGGAGGTAGCACATGGCGAATCGTGAGTTTCCGAAGGCGGGGTCGAAAGAATTTCGGGCCGTATCGATCCAGAAGGAGGCCATCAACGCGGAAAAGCGCACCGTCGATCTTGCCTTTTCCTCCGAGCAGCCCGTCGTGCGCTGGTGGGGGATCGAGATCCTTTCCCACGACCCCGGTGCGATGGACATGTCCCGGATGCAGAACGGCGGAGCGGTCCTCCTGAATCACTCCACCGACAAACAGATCGGCGTGGTCGAAGATTGCCGCTGCGACCCCGACAAGATGGGGCGGGCCACGGTGCGCTTCTCGCGTTCCGCGCTCGGCGAGGAAGTCTTCCGGGATGTCGCCGACGGCATCCGGAAGAACGTCTCCGTGGGCTACTCCATCGACGAAGACCCGATGCAATTAAAGCCGGAGGAGATGAGCGATGAGCTTAAGAACCTCGCGCTCAAGGAGAAGGCGCCAGCCTACCGGATCAATCGTTGGACTCCCTACGAGGTGAGCATGGTTCCCATCCCGGCGGATACCTCCGTCGGTGTGGGGAGGAGTGAGGAATCGGCCGGGCGCAAGCCCGTCGAAATACAGGCCCCTGTGGCCGAAAAGAAGGAGGTACGGGTCATGCCGGAACCGGAAAGAGTTGAAAAGACCATCGACCTGGCCGCGGAGCGGGCCAAGGAACTGAAAGGAAAGGAGGACATGGAGGCCGTCCGGACGGCGGAGCGGGAAAGGGTCACCGAGATCAACGCCCTTGCCTCTCGGCACAATCTCCCGGCGGAAATCCGCGACAAGGCGATCAACGAGGGGCTTTCCATCGAACAGTTCCGTCACAACGTCTTGAAGCACATCGGGACGACCAAGCCGCTGGACACGCCGCCGTCCGACCTCGGGCTCTCTTCAGGGGACAAGCAGCGGTACTCGATCTCCAAGGCGATCGCCGCCGCCATCTCGCAGGACTGGAGCCAGGCGGGATTCGAGCGCGAATGCTCCATGGCGATCGAGAAGGCCGTCGCCAAGACAGGCTACAACAAGCGCGGCACGTTCTTCGTGCCCTACGATGTGCCGCTGCGCACCGAACAGAGGACCGTCTTAACCGCCGGGACGGCGAACGTCGGCGGCAACCTGGTCGGCACAACCTTGAGGCCCGACCTGTTCATCGAGCTGCTCCGGAACAGGATGATCGCAACCAAGCTGGGAATCCAGATGCTCTCCGGCCTCGTCGGGAACATCGCAATCCCGTCGTTCACCGCTGCCGCAACCGCCTACTGGGTGGCGGAGAACACGGCACCCACGGCGGGGAACCAGACCTTCGGGCAGGTCACCCTTTCCCCGAAGACGGTCGGCGCCTACACCGACTTCTCCCGCCAGCTGCTCCTCCAGGCGACGCCCGCCATCGACGGGCTCGTCCAGGGAGACCTCTCCAAGATCCTTGCCTTAGCCATCGACAAGGCGGTCTTCCACGGCACCGGCTCCGCCGGGCAACCGAAGGGGATCGGGAACGTCACGGGCATCGGGTCCGAGGCTGGCGCGTCGTTTGCGTGGGCCAACGCGGTCGACATGGAGACATTGGTCGCCGCGGCGAACGCGGACGTGGCGGGGATGCGGTATGTCACGAACGCGACGGTGCGCGGGCTCCTGAAAGGCCGCGCGAAGATCGGGTCGACCTACCCGGTGTTCATGATCGAGGACAACGAGATGAACGGGTATCCGGTCGAGGTCACCAACCAGATCGACGCCGGCGAGATGTTCTTCGGCGACTTCACGCAGGTCATGATGGGCGAGTGGGGGGTCTTAGACATCCTGGTCGATCCTTACACCGGCAGCTCGGCGGGAACGGTAAGGATCGTGGCTTTCCAGTCCGTCGACGTAGCGGTTCGGCACCCGGTCGCCTTCGTGCTTGCTTCCAGCATCACCTGATCCGCTTTGATCATGGTCCTTACGACAACCGATGGGGGCCGCTCGCTCGTGGGCGGCCCCTCTACCATCACAAGGGGTGAAAACATGGCAAAGATGCAGGTGACGGTGCCCGTATGTATCGGCGGCAAGCCCTTCGCTGCCGGGGACGTCGTGGAGGTCGACGAACACGACGCAAGAGCCCTTATTGCGATAAGGCGGGCTTGTCCTTACGCAGAGCCAACCGAGACGACTCCTGCAGGCACGGCACCGACCGAAGAGGACGGGGGCGACAAGAAAGGCCGGAAAAAATAGGCTGGTGGATACCTGATGATCGACTGGATCACGGATTTCGTTGAAAACGATGATTTTTTTATGACAGTGCCCTATACGCCGGTCGGTGGTACGGCAAGGGATCTCAAGGTCTTCTTCGAGAACCCGGAGTTCAACCCGATTCTTGCCGGCGGGATCAAGACGGAGTCCTCACAGCCTTCGGCCTTCTGCGCGACGACGGACATCCCCGACATCACGCACGGGGCATCCCTGGAAATCAACGGGAAGACCTATTACGTCGTCCATATCAGCGACGACGGTACCGGGATGACGGAACTGAACCTCTCGGAGACCCCCGATGGCGGATGAGAAGCGCGAACAGGTCATGGCCGCCGTCATCGACCGGATGAAGACGATCCGGACCGCGAATGGTTATTTGACAGACATCGGGAAAAACGTCTTCCGCTGGAGGATGACGCCGTTAAACGAAGGCGAAGTCCCGGGAATGTCGGTCCGCGACCCGCGCCGGACCGTGCTCCGGAGGTATTCCGACAGCTTAAGGGATTACCAGCTGACGGTCGAGATGGAGGCGGTCTCCGCTCCGGGATCTTTAACCGATTCCGACCTGAACAACACGCTCCAGGATCTTTACAGGGCATTCCTCGAAGTGGACCCCACCTTCGGGGGTCTTGTTTTCAGCGCCGAGCCGGATTCCGACGAAAAGACGTTCGATCACCAGGCGCAAAAGTTCGGCAGCGCCATCTGTCGCTTTAACCTGACGTATCGCTCGTAGAGAACCCCCCTAATCAACGAAATCCATATCGCAAAGCGCCCGTTCGGGGTGGCCTTGAAGGAGGTGTTTTCATGCTGAAGAACCGTGCCGTCATCCTGGCGAAGGCCGAGTCGACCTACGGCACCGACCCGACGCCCTCGCCCACAACGGACGCCATCCTCTGCGAGACTCCGGAAGTCGAGCCCGTAGGTAGGAAGATTGAAAGGAATTTCGTCCGCCCCTACTTCGGCGCACTGCCCCCCTTAAACATCGGAGAAGCGGTCAAGGCGGTTATCACGGCGGAACTTAAAGGGTCGGGCACCGCAGGCACCCCACCGGAGATCGGATCACTTTTCGTCGGGTGCGGAATGGACGAAACCATCGTCCCTGCGACCTCGGTTACCTACAAGCCGAACTCGAACAGCACAGAGTCGATCACGATCTACTTCTACCGCCACAATATCCTCCACCATATCCACGGAGCCAGGGGCACGTGGTCGCTGGAGGCGAAGGCTACCGAATACGCGAAGGTGAAATACGAGTTTACCGGGATTTATGCAGGGCCGGTGGACGGGACCATGCCTTCCTCCCCGGTGTTCAACGCGACGATCCCGCCCCGGTTCCTCTCCGCCCTGTTCTCCTTCAACTCCTACGCGGCGGTAATCGAGACGCTGAAATTCAATTACGGGAACGGGATTGCCAAGCGGATAGATGCGAACAGCGCGACGGGGATCCTCGAATACTTTATCAAGGAGCGCAAGGTGACCGGGGAGTTCGACCCGGAAATGGTCGGGATCGCCACACACGATTTCTTCGGGGACTGGGCCGCGTCCACAGCGGCGAACATGACCGCAACCTTCGGGAGCGCGGCGGGCAACAAGTGCGTGATCGACGCGCCCCACGCGGTCCTCGATGTCATGAAATACGCAGACCGCGAGAACCAATTGACGCTTACGGCCCCGTTCATCGCCACGCCGAGCAGCGCCGGCGACGATGAAATAACGCTGGCTTTCACTTAATCAAAAGGGAGGGTTCATGCGAGACCTGAAAAGATCGGACCGCAACCGGGTGGTCCTCCAAGACACCGTGAGCGGCACGGAGATCGGGATTTACTACTCGACGCCGACCGCACCGCAGGTGAAGTCCTACCGCCAGCAGTCCGTGCGCCGGAAGGGGAACAAGGTGGTCGTGGACAATTTCGGCCCGGCCCTTTCCTTCGGCCTGGAGATCATCACCGGGTTCGACGAGGGGGCGTTCGGTTTCGACGGCAAGCCCATCTCCTCGGACCCCGCCTCGCCTAACTTTCGGGAGGACTGGAAAAGCCTCCTTTCCGAAACGGCGGCGGACATCGTGACGATGGTCGCCCATATCGCCTTCGATGGCGTAAAGGCGAACAAGGGGGAAACCGAGATCGAGTTCGAGGGCGAGGCAGAAGAGATCCTCCCTTTGGCGAAGAGCTAAAGCGCTTAAGGGAGAACTGCACGCCGGAACGCAGGAAGAAGTGCGAGGAAGGCGGTCCTTTTCTTGAGGTCCGTTGCGCCTCATGCCCCAGGAAGGAGCCGTATATCCCATCCGCTTGGTTTTCACACATGTCGTTTCTCTACCAACTAGCCCGGGCGGGATATCCGTTCGCTGCCGACGACTTGAGTATCGACGAGTGGATAGGTCTCGGGCATCTGAAGGCGGAACTGGAGGCGTACAACTCCGATGGCAAATGAGACGAAGATAAGCGTCTTGATCACCGCCGACGCTTTCGGCGCCGTAAACGGGATGCGCATGGCAGGAGATGAAACCGAGAAGTTGGCGGGCCGCACCCAGACCGTGACGCAGCAGTTGAAGGCGCATTGGATGGAGTTCACCGCTGGGGTGATGGCGGCATATCTTGCGATGCAAAGGATGTGGGGTTTCATGGAGATCGCCGCGAATTATGAGGAGGCGATGACTACCTTGAACGCTCTCACCCGCCAATACGGGATGTCGGCAGAGCAGTTCGTAGGGCAGATCCAGGATGCCTCGCATGGCTTGATCAGCATGAAGGACGCTGCCTCCGTTGCGAACGATGCGCTCCTTAAGGGGTTCTCGCCGCAACAGGTCGCGCAGATCGCCGAGTGGAGCGTGGTGATGGAGCACGCCAGCGGGGGAACGAGGACTGCCGCGGAAGCGTTCAGGTCGCTCGAAGAAACGATGGCGACGGGGAGGGAACGCGGCGTGGTAAAGCTCCTCGGGACGACAATCGACCTCCACGAGGCCTACGGTAAATACGCGGACGTCATGTCGAAGGCCGAGAAGCGGCAGGCGATTTTCAACCTCGCGCAGGAACGCATGGCGCAGGTACAGAAGACCCTCGGGGAGCAGACCGACTCCACCGCGGACAAATTGCACCGGTTCCTGGCCGACATCGAGAACTTAAAGATCACCATCGGAGATGTCTTGATCCGCGTCGGTGCTGGGCTCATGGCGACATTCCAGTCCGTCGCGGCCCTCGCCATGGGCCTTGCTCGGGTAGTTATGGCTCCGATCACTGCACTCATGATGGCAACGGATTACTTAGGGATCACGAAAGACAAGGCCGAAGGATATAAGGCCGATATGGAGGCATTAGCGGAAGCCGCCGAATATACGGCAAAACAGGCGGACGCGAACTTCAAGCTCATGTGGGAGGGGAAAGGAAAGCCGGGTGCCACCGGTGGCCTTGGCCTTTCGTCCACGGGTGGGGATGCTTCAAGGAAAGCCTACGACGAACTGGAGGCCCTTTTCCGGAAATACAACGAGGAGAGGGCAACCATCAACCAAGGGGAACTTAATCGCGAGCTCCAGCAGATCAACAACTGGTACGACGAGCAGGTAAAGAAACTTAACGACCTTCACGCGGCGCAGAAGTACTACGACGCCCTATACGCCGACTATTCGGACAAATACGACAAGGCGGACCTCGAGCGGTCGGCGAAGATCGCGGAGATGGAGATCAAGGCCTACGAGAAGAAGCTTAAAGATATGGAGACGTTGGAGCGTGCCCACTCCGACGCCGTCCTCGCGGAGCAGGAGCGGGCGGTAAAGCTGCGGACGGAACTCGCCAACATCGCGGCGGGCATGGGGACGATCACCGAGCAGGAACAGATCAAGGCGAGATTCGACGGGGAGCGGGAGCTCCTCGAACTCCAAAGCCAGCGGGTCTTGGGCGAGATCAGGGAAGAGATGACCATGGAGCAGATCCTGGTCGTCCTGGAGAAATTCGCCCAGATCCAGAAACAGATCACCGAGTCGAAGACCCTTGAGGCAGCGGAAACCGACCGGGCCAACCTGAAAAGCGACACCGACCGGCAGATCCGGATCTTCAACGACGGGTTGGGGAAGCAGAAGCTTTTAATCGACGAGGCTTCGGCAAAAGTTAGGGCCTACCAGCAACTCTGGAATTACGCGCATACCACGATGACGGGCTACACGGCGCAACTTCTGGACGTCGGAATGAAAGTCTTCCAGGGATTGGAGGACAACATCACCAAGTTCGTCATGACCGGGAAGATGAAGTTCCGCGAGTTCGCCGACTCCGTCATATCCGACCTGGTCCGCATCGCCGTGCGGGCGTCGATCACGCAACCGCTGGCGGGGATGTTCATGGGGGGGATGTCTCTTCTTGGTTTGGCTGGGGGCGGTTCCGTATCCGCCGGAGTTCCCTACGTTGTGGGCGAGCGCGGGCCGGAACTTTTCGTGCCCCAGACTTCCGGACAGATCATCCCGACCGCAGGAGGCGGCTCGCAGAACGTCCGGGTGGAGATCGTAAACAAT
>Ga0334722_10005379_pt1 | contig 12961 bp, 16 predicted proteins | sample C3_bottom_MG_FD_207210 | JGI IMG/M metagenome (GOLD analysis project Ga0334722, IMG submission 207210) | Sediment microbial communities from Yellowstone Lake, YNP, Wyoming, USA - C3_bottom | ecosystem: Environmental > Aquatic > Freshwater > Lake > Sediment | place: USA: Wyoming | collected...
ACATTCCTTCGCTCTTCTTATCATCTCCACGCATATAGTTCGCCCGCTCTCCTCTCGGATAATGTCTGCTTCCTTCTATATGCATGGTATGTGCCATTTTATGTGGAGTTTTTCAACAACCTGCTAAAAGAGGTCTTCAGAAACAGGAAGATTCTTCTGCTCTCGCTTATACAAAACTGGGTCATCGGCCCGCTACTGATGTTTCTGCTGGCGATCACCTTTCTGAGCGGCTACCCGGAATATATGGTCGGTCTGATCATGATCGGTCTCGCCCGATGCATCGCAATGGTAATCGTCTGGAACGACCTCGCCTGCGGTGATACCGAGTATGCAGCCGGACTGGTCGCCTTCAATTCCATATTCCAGGTGCTTTTCTTTTCGGTCTATGCCTATATCTTCATTACCGTGCTTCCGTCATGGCTTGGGCTGAAGGGCGTGGTCGTCAACATAACCATGGGGCAGATAGCTCAGAGCGTCTTTATTTATCTCGGCATACCGTTCCTGGCGGGCATGATTACCCGCTTTGCGCTGCTCAAAGTCAAAAGCAGGGAGTGGTATGAGAAGAGCTTTATCCCGAGGATAAGCCCGATAACCCTTATCTTCCTGCTCTTCACGATCCTGGTCATGTTCTCCCTGAAAGGCAATTATATTGTCAGGCTTCCGTTCGATGTCGTACGCATAGCGATTCCTCTTCTTATCTATTTTGTCGTAATGTTCCTGGTCTCCTTCTACCTCGGGAAAAAGATCGGTGCAGACTATCCGAAAACTGCAACGCTCTCTTTTACCGCGGCAAGCAACAACTTTGAACTTGCTATCGCAGTAGCCGTTGCGGTATTCGGCATAAACTCGGGCGCTGCCTTTGCCGCGGTGATAGGCCCGCTGGTCGAAGTTCCGGTCCTGATCGGACTCGTGAATGTGGCGCTCTATTTTCAGAAGAAATATTTCAGCGACGAGCACTGCAAGGTCAAGGGCATTGAGCCATTCTTGCAATGAATTATAATGGAGGTGAATTGACAATGAGTTTTGCTAAAGCATTTTCAAGCTGTTGCTACTGTATCAACGAAGTCAAATTAAAAAATGGAGGATTGAGATGAAAAAAAGAGTTTTGATAGCGGTTATGGCTGCGCTGCTGTTATTCGCAGGATCATCATTTGCATTGACCGATGAAGAGTACAAAACGATTCAGAAAATTTCTGATGAATATATGAGCAATGTTCCATCAGATGGTTACCATGTTATGGCAGAGGATGTATTAAAGAGAATTCAGACGGGTGATAAAAATTTCCTTATCGTCGATGTGCGCATGCCGAAGGATAAGAAATACGATCAGGGACATTTGCCTGGTGCTATATATATCGGATTTAAAGAAATCGCAAAAAATGAAAATCTCGCGAAGTTACCAAAAGACAAAGACATTATCGTTCTTTGCGACACGGGCCATGAGCAGAATAAGGCACTCTCGGTTCTCAGGATGCTTGGTTATAAAGCATATGATATGAAATGGGGAATGATGTCATGGAAGACACTTCCACCAACTGGTTTAACCCTTAAGGCAATAGAAGGCTCGATTCTCAATAATTATTCTGTTGAGAAATAGAAAAGGTTGAAAGGGGCGGACTGAAAGTCGTCCCTCTTTCAACCCTCTAAGCGAAAGCGATGGCTATGAAAGATGAAATTTATGACAGGGCAATGTGGTTCGTCCAGACTTTGCGATCCTGTATGACAGCTTTGTCGATTTCACAAAAAGGGGTTAAGACCCGCCTCGTGACGACGGACCTTAAAAGCGGCGGCTTCATGTCCATAGGTCTATAGAGTAAATTTATCAGGAGGAGCATATGAAGAGAAGAATCGCCGTTCTTGTGGCGCTATTAAGCTTATTAGTACTTGGCGGCTGTAGTCAGGCCGCAGGTATTGATGATGTATTGAATACTGCAAAGAAAGAGGGCAAGATTGTCATGCTCGAACTGGGGTCAATAGGCTGTATCCCGTGCGAACAGATGAAGCCGGTCATGGAAAAACTGCGGACGAATTACAAGGGAAAGCTCGAAGTCATTTTCATCGATGTTCGAAAGGACAGGGAGAACGGCCGAAAGTTTGGCGTCTCGATGATACCGACCCAGGTATTCCTCGACAAAAACGGCAGGGAGTTTCACCGGCATATAGGCTTTTATGCTTACGAGGAAATTGAGCCGATGCTGAAAAAATCCGGCATATAAAGGGTCAGCAATGGAAAAGAACCTTATCTGTTACTGTTTTGGCTACTCAGAAGAGGACATTATCAGCGATGTCCGTGAAAACAACGGCACCTCTCTCATCCTGCAGAGGATATTGAACGAAAAGAAGCTGGGTGCCTGCAACTGCACGGTTAACCATCCTCTTGGGCGGTGATGCCTTGGGGATGTCCGCCGTGTCGCGGACAAGGCAAGAGAGCAGAGGTAATAATGAAAATTGTAATTCTTGGCGACATACATGGAAACATCGGTGCCCTTAAGGCGACTTATTCCGTAGCGATCGCTCTAAGGGCCGAAAAGATATATCACCTCGGCGATCTCGGCGGCTATGCCCCATTCGCAAACGAGGTGGTCGATTTCCTTATTGAGCACGGAATAGAGGGTGTTCAGGGGAATTACGATGAAACGGTTGCCAATGACTACGAGCATTGCGGATGCAAATATGAAGACCCCTTCCAGGCTGAAATGGCAGCCCAGGGCTTCGCATGGACGAAGAAACACACATCCCAAAAGAGCAAGGATTACATGAAGAAACTTCCCCGTGAAATCCGGCTGGCCGTTGATGGCAAAAAGGTCATCATCTTTCATGCAAGCCCGAAAAAGAACAATCTTTACTGGTACGAGGACAGGGCGGATAAGTTCTTCATAGAAATGGCTGAAAAAGTCGATGCCGATCTGTTTATTTATGGACACACACATAGACCATACAGGAAAGACCTCGCCGGCAGGATCTTTATTAACGCCGGCAGTGTCGGGAAGCCTAAAGACGGAGATACGAGGGCCTGCGTGGCACTGGTGGAGATAACCGGAGGCGGTGTAAAGACGGAATTTATCAGGGTCCCCTATGACATAGAGAAAACCGCTTCGGCGATAATCCAAAGCGGCATGCCTCCTTACTTTGCTGAGAGACTCAGAGAGGGTAAATAATATTCATGGAAGCCCTTTTCAATAACATGCAACAGATTATCCAGAACCAGCACGGGCTGGCTTTTATCGCTGTCTTTATCGGGGGACTGATATCCGCTGCAAGTCCCTGCGTCCTGGCAGCAATCCCCCTCATCATCGGGTATGTCGGCGGTTATTCAGAAGGAAACAAAAAGAAGGCAGCCCTTTTCTCTCTGGTGTTTGTCCTTGGACTCTCGATCACCTTTACTCTTCTTGGCACTGCAGCTTCAGTTATGGGACAATTTCTGGGCTTCATGGGTAGATGGCTCTATATCGGATTGGCTGCGATAGCAGTACTGATGGGCCTCCAGCTTATGGGAATCATCTCGCTCCCCCTGCCCTTTCAAAAGACCAGGGCGGTCAAAACAAAAGGACTCCCCGGTGCCTTCCTGCTTGGTATGCTGACCGGCACGGTCTCTACTCCCTGCGCAACTCCCGTGCTTGCGGTCATCCTTGCCTTTGTCTCGACAAAGGGCGACATGCTTTATGGAGGTTCCCTCCTGTTTGCTTACGCTGTGGGACATTGCGCTATTATATTTATAGCAGGACTTTCTGTTGGACTTACCGAGAGCGTTATCAGCTCCGGAGGAGCAAAGAACCTTTCGCTCTATGCAAAGAAGTTCAGCGGCGCGCTGCTTGTGGCTGTCGGAATATATTTTGGGATAGCGAACCGGTAAAATAACAACAATGGATAATACTTCAATAAAACGCCTCGGCTGGAGCCTGATCGTTACCCTGGTCATCTTCGTGGCTGAGGTCTTCGGAGGCATCCTCAGCCACAGTCTTTCCCTGCTGAGCGATGCCGGGCATGTTCTGACCGATGCCTTTGCCCTTGGCCTGAGCCTTATCGCCCTTCTTATCATGAGGAGACCTTCGGACTACAAGGCAACCTATGGCTATCAGCGCATTGGTCTGGTTGCGGCCCTCATCAACGGCGTAAGCCTTGTCGTTATCGCCATTTTTATATTTATAGAGGCCTACAAACGGTTTCATTCTCCGCCCGAAATAAATTCAGCAGTCATGCTTTCAATCGCCGCAGCCGGACTCGTGGGCAATCTCATCATGGCATGGATTTTAGGGCATAAGCATCATGACCTGAATATGAAAAGCGCCTGGCTCCATGTGCTCGGGGATACGATATCTTCTGCCGGAGTTATCATAGCCGGACTGATAATCAAATATACCGGGTGGGTGGTCGCCGATACTATAGCGAGTGCCGTTGTCGGATTCATGATCATCATTGGCGGGACGCGTGTCATAAAAGAAGCCCTCTGGATACTCCTGGACCTGAGCCCCAGCGGGTTTCATCCCGAGGACCTGGCGAAGGTGATAGCCGAAATACCGGAGGTGCGGAATGTCCATGATGTGCATATCTGGTCCATCGGACATGGAATACCGGCTTTTTCAGGACATGTCCAGGTCCATGACCAGAAAATCAGCGAGGCGGATAACATCAGAAAGAAGATCGAGCACCTGCTTTCTGATCAGGGTATAAAACATGCCGTGTTACAGATGGAGTGTGCGGACTGCTGTAATAATGAGATCTATTGCAGCCTGAATGCAGATAACGGTCACCTCGGTCACCACCATTAGCAGGCTCACTCCCTTAACGAACAGAATTGAGGTGCTCAGATGATCAATATCAATCCTGAAGAAGACCGTGAGTTTCAGGATATGTACCATGCATTTCATGATAAGATTCATCGTCATCTGGCGCGGCTTCTGGGTGAACACGAAGCTGAAGACGTGACACAGGAGGTATTTCTCAAGGCAAGTCGCGCGCTGCATTCCTTTGAAGGCAAATCACAGATATCCACATGGCTTTTCAGAATTGCAACCAATGCGGCAATAGACAGATTGCGCAGCAAGTCCGACAGGAATACCATTGCCGGCGACGATTTGTCCGGCGCGGCAGAAGAAGAAGGAGACTGGGCGGTGGAGGAATCTGCATCCGCAGAACAGGCAGTGATACAGAAGGAAATGAACAGCTGCATCAGGGATATTGTTGATACGCTTCCCGAGAATTACCGGGTGGTGCTGTCGCTCAGCGAACTGGAGGAGTTTTCAAACAGGGAAATTGCCGAAATAACCGGCGCAAGTCTTGAGACGGTAAAAATCAGGCTGCATCGGGCGCGCCGTGCATTGAAGAAGAAATTGTCCTTAGCGTGCGACTTCTACCGGAATGAGCAAAACGAATTTGCCTGCGACCGGAAAAAAAGGCTGATAAATCTTCCTTAGGAACGGGGTGTATCCTTTCCTTATTCTGATTCGTCTATAGGTCAGGAAAGGAGGTGATATACCATGAAGCTTGAAAACCGGATAGCAGAGTTAATAGCCATCGGGGCATCGGTAACGGCAAACTGTCAGCCCTGCCTGCAGTATCATGTCGACAAGGCCCTTGAAAACGGGGCCAGTGACCTCGAAATTGCACAAGCAATCGACGTAGCACAGATGGTCAGAAAAGGCGCGGCAGCAAAGATGGACACGTTCGCGTCAACCATCAGCAAAACTGCGCCATCACATGCAGGCGCATCGACTGGGGGATGCGGGTGTAGTTAACAGACAGTCGCCAGGAGACAGCAAAACAGCCTTGCGATGACGTGCAGCACATGCACCACCGCAAGGCTGTTAGATGCCGGAGGTGATATCGCTGGCAACGTGATACAATATTCTCAGGAGAAGAAGTATCTTTCTCAGGACGCATCAGCCGGCATTGCTTCGATTACCGATCAGATCGAGAGGTTGCAAAGAAATGTCATTACTCGAGGCCAGGGCTCTCACCTATCTGGCGGGGGAGAAGAAAATCCTGGATGATTTCTCCTTGACCATCGGTTCGGGCGAAGTCCACGCCCTCCTTGGTACCAACGGCACGGGCAAGAGCACCCTGGCCTATGTTGTCATGGGGTGCGAAGGATACAGGCCCGCATCCGGGGAGATAGTCTTTGACGGCAGCATAATCAATGAGCTTAAGATCCATGAGCGGGCGAGCCTCGGCATAACCATGGCCTGGCAGGAACCGGTAAGGTTCGAAGGAATTTCCGTCGGGGATTATCTCACACTCAGCAATAAAGGTGCAGATCCGTCCCCGTATCTGGAAATGGTCGGTCTGGCTCCCGAGCTGTATCTCACCAGGATGGTCGACAGATGCCTGAGCGGAGGGGAGCGCAAGAGGATAGAGCTTGCCTCCATAATTGCACTTCATCCGAAACTTGCTATCCTGGACGAGCCTGACTCTGGCATTGACATGCTTTCCACCCAGGATATTATCAATGTCATCAATGCGTTCAAAAGACACGGCTCCGCTGTCCTGCTCATTACCCATCGCGAAGAGATCGTCATTATTGCCGATAAGGCTTCACAGCTCTGCAACGGCAAAATTGTCTATTCGGGAAGCCCTGCAAAGGTTGCCGACTATTACAAGTCGAGAAGATGCGTCGTCTGCACTGGAGAGGTATGCGATGAATAATCTCGATGCATTGATGAAGGCATATGGAGAGGCAGGAGGCGACAAGGCCATCCTTGAGAATAATGAGATAGCGCACCTGGTTGCCGACGGACATAAATTACTGAGCATGCACGGGGTTGCAGGTCTTGAGGTCGATGCCCGCGAGACTCCGACCGGCATCAGTGCCCGGGTTACGGTTAAAGAAGGCATAAAGCTCGGGAACCCTGTCCATCTCTGTTTCGGCGTGCTGCATAAAAAGGGTACGCAGAAGATCAGAATGGATGTGAAACTCGAAAAAAACTCGTCAGCACATATCATCGCCCATTGCATATTCCCGAAGGCCGAGAAGGTGAGGCATATCATGGATGCTGTTGTTGAGATCGGCGAAGGCGCGGAGATGCGGTATTCGGAAACCCATTATCACGGGCTTTACGGAGGCATTGAGGTCGTCCCCAAATCAGTCGTAACGATCAGGAAGAATGGCCGCTACTTTGCCGATTTCACCCTGACCACGGGGCGAGTCGGCACGCTCGACATAGATTACTCTGTTGAAGCGGGAGAAAATGCCGTAACGGAACTCACCGCAAGGGTCTTCGGTCATGCAGATGACGATATAAAGATAAAAGAAAGAGTGGTTCTTGAGGGTGAAAACGCGCGGGGTATTATTAAGACCAGAGTCGCCATTGAAGACGATGCACGGGCCGAGGTCACCGGTATCACCGAAGGCAATGCCGCAGGAGCCCGGGGGCACGTGGACTGCATGGAGATTGTTAAAGACCGGGCAGTAGCAAAAGCGATCCCGATTGTGAATGTCACGAATCCCCTGGCAAAGGTAACCCATGAGGCTGCTATCGGCAGCGTTGACAAGCGCCAGATGGAGACACTCATGGCGCATGGTCTGACACCGGAAGAGGCGGTGGACGTCATTGTAAAAGGGATACTGAAATAGTACGCGCAACCAAAATAGATTTCTGATACGAAGGACCTGCCAGGTGGAAGAGTTTGAATCGGAAATAATGGCTGACGTCGCATAACAGAAATCATCTCGGGCATTCCCGCCATGGGGATGCTTCCGCTTTGACCAGATCCAGCCCTGAGCGTCCGCTTTTTCTCATAAACAGAAATAATTACGGAACAAATCTCAGTTTCAATCGTTAATATAGTAACGATGAGTAACAGCTCTGACGACTCGACAGCAGTGGAGAGGTTTAAGAAGGGTGAGAAGGCGGCATTCGAAGAACTTGTCCTGAAATATCAGGACAGGATATATAACCTTTGCCGCCATATGCTCGGAAACGGCCATGATGCCGAAGATGCCGCGCAGGACACTTTCATTAAAGCATATCAAAAGCTGAAGGATTTCAGACCGGAAGCTTCCTGCTACACATGGTTGTATCGCATTGCAGTAAATACCTGTCTTGATTACAAAAAAAGACCTTTCTGGGAGTCCCTCTTCTCTAAATCCGAAGGGGGGGCCTCTATTGACGAACCAGCCTCCAATTGGCCTTCGCCGGAGACACTCTGCGAATCAAAACAAATTGGCCTGGCGCTTCACACCAGCATACGGAACCTGCCCTCTAAGCTGAGGACCGCAATCATTTTACATGAGATTGAGGGTCTTTCATACAGCGAAATCGCCGACGTCCTTGAAATTTCCATGGGCACGGTAAAATCCCGGATTTCAAGGGCAAGGGAAGAACTCAAAAAAACGCTAAGACTATTTACGGAACAAAAATAATACCTCAATCGTTTAAACAGTAGAAGGAGGCAAAGATGAAATGCTCAAAGGCACATAAACTCATATCGCCCTATATTGACGGGGAGCTGCCGGAATCTGATATCAAAAAACTTGAAGACCATATAAAGGTCTGTCTCAACTGCCGGGCGGAACTCAAAGAAGGCAAACAACTGCATGATTTGTTTTCAAAAACAGATATGTATAAAGCGCCCTATGGCTTTCATACGCGAGTCATGGCTAACCTCGGTTCGGGAAATACAGAGGAAAGCTCAGGGGTTCCGGTCCTTGCGAGGTTTGCGGAGGCGCTTACGATCATTATGGTCATCACTTTCGGCATTCTCTCTGGCAGTCTGCTTATAAAGGTCAATCAACCGGACAAGGCAAAAGATGTTATAGCGTCTCTTTCACTGGATGTGTTTGATTCTGCACCTCCAGGTTCGCTGGGCGGGGTATATCTTGCACTGACGGAGGTGAGGAATGAAAAATAGCACGCTGAAATTCCTCCTTCTTATCTCCCTGATATTGAATATTTCTTTCCTTGGAGCTGCAGGATATCAGTATTACAAGAAATCAACATATTGGACATCACCCTTTGGCTTTAAAATGCAGAGGAATCATTTTTTATTCGAAGAGCTTTCCTTGCGGCCGGACCAGATGAAGACCATGAGGGAAACAGCAATCAGATTCCGGACAATCGTCGATGAAAAAAGACAGGCAATAGCATCCAGGCGAAAAGAACTTATAACGCTTATACGCCAGGACAACCCAGACAGAAAGGCAGTAGAGGCCGTTGTCTCAGAAATCAGCAGCATGCAGGAAGAGATGCAGAGAATGATAGCCATGCACATGATCAGCATGAAAACCGGATTGGATAAAGAACAGCAGATGAAATTTATTGATTTGATAGAGACTGCCATGACAGAGGGGAGACAGACGGGATGTACGCCAACAGAACAGAATTAGCAGTTGTCAGTGTTCTATTCTTTTGTTTATTGATATTCACCACCAATGCCCACGGTGAGACGGATGGCATTGAAGGCAGGACCCTTACGCTTGGGGAATGTATTTCTATCGGACTCAAACAAAATCCGCAAACTGAAATATCTCAGCAGAACCTCAAGGCTGTTCAGGAAAAAATCGGTGAAGCGTGGGCCGGCTATTACCCTTCTATTAAATTGTCCTCTTCCTACACCTTTACCGCCCAGCAGGAAATAATGCCGATCGGGCCGGATGCCTATGATTCCCGCCTGTTTCTCAGACAAACATTGTATGATGCAGGTGCCACCTCGGCCCTCGTAAAAAGCATACGCCAAAGCATAACAGCACAGGACTACGAGGTAAAAAAGGTCGCCTTCGACATTGTACTGAGTGTCAAGAGCACGTTCTTTGACGTTCTGAAAAAAAGAGATCTGCTTGAAGTTTCCAGAACAGCACTTGCATCTGCAGAAAAACATCTTGCTCAAACAAAAGAACTGCATAAGGAAGGGGTCGCTCCGAGATCCGACGTCATAAAGTCAGAAGTCCACGTATCCAATGCAAGGCTCGATGTCATAAAGGCCGAAAACGCTCTTCTTTCAGCAAAGGCGAATCTCGCTGCAGCTATGGGACAGACGGTGACAACAGACTTCAATATCTCTCCCCATGACGAGGGCCTGTTGCCGGTCCTGCCTCCGTTCAAAGATGTATTGCTGCTTGCCTATGATCAGAGGCCGGAACTTAAGGGAAGCCGCGCGAGGATTGAGTCTGCCAAGGCAGGTATCGACCAGGCGAAGAGCGGTCTGTATCCTAATCTGAGTCTTGATGCATCGTATGGCTGGCAGCAGGGCGAATTTTCTCCCGGTGAGAAGAAGTGGAGTATTGGCCTGACCGTCGGCATCCCCATCTTTGAGCAGCTCACTGCAAGGTCCAAGATAGGTCAGGCTGCGGCAAATCTCAGTGGCCTTAAGGCAGCGGAAACGCAAACCATCAGAAATATAGAGCTCGATGTCCAGCAGGCGTGGCTCACCCTGAAAGAGGCGATAGAGCGTTTGGACACCACAAAGAAGACAATGGAGCAGGCTCAGGAGGATATGCATGTATCGGATGGCAGATATAAGGAAGGACTCGGCAATATCCTTGAAGTGATCGATGCTCAGACCGCACTGACTCAGGCAAAAACAAGCACTGTGGTCACGTTATACGATATTGCCAGTGCCAGCGCAAAACTCGACAGGGCTACGGGTAAAGAAACAATGGAGGACACAAGCAGATGAAGAAGTGGATGGTTTTTGTGATTGTCGCGCTTATTGCGGCCGCCTCATTCGGGGCTTACAGGATGTTTTTCAATAAAACAAACAAAGAAGTAGATTTCCAGACCGAGACGGTGAAAAAACGGGACATCGCATCCTCTGTCCAGGCAACAGGAGTTATCAGAGCGAAGATTGGAGCTGAGGTCAAGGTCGGCGCAAGGATATCCGGAAGGGTTGAGAAGCTCTACGCCAATATAGGGGATCTGGTCAAGAAGGGGCAGCGGATTGCGCAGATTGAGCAGGAAGACCTTAAGGCAAAGGTGAACGAGGCCAGGATGAATCTCAAGGTTGTTGAGGCGACTCTTGAGCTGAACCAGAAAAACCTGCAGCGCATGAAGAACCTGTATGAGAAGGATTACGTATCAAAGGACAAGGTTGATGTTGCTGAGCGTGATCTCAAGGCTGCAGAGGCACAGGCGGGCCAGATCAGGGAGTCTATCCGGTATAACGAAACACAGATGACGTACGCAAACATATACGCACCAATATCCGGGGTTATTGCATCTGTTGCGACACAGCAGGGAGAAACGGTCTCTGCTTCATCCCTGAATGTCCCGACCTTCGTCACTATTGTTGATCTGCACCGCCTTGAGATTTACGCATATGTTGATGAGACCGACATAGGCAAGATAAAGCCCGGGCTTGATGCCAGCTTTGCCGTCGATTCCTTCCCTGATAAGGATTTTAAAGGCAAGGTTACCGCCATCTATCCGAAGGCGACTATCCAGGATAATGTGGTCTATTACATAACGGTCATCTCCATAGAAAATCCGGAGGGCAAACTGAAGCCCGACATGACGGTGAATGCGACGATACTTTTGAATAAGCGCGAGAATGTGCTTGCTGTCCCCAATAAATCGATAAAGAGAGAAGGCGGCAGGAAAGTCGTTACCATCCTTGAAAATAACAAGCCGGTTCAGAAGGCCGTCAAGACGGGTTGGAAGGACAGTGCTTATACGGAAATCGTGGAGGGACTAAAGGAAGGTGACAAAGTCGTAACAAGCGAGGTCGTTAAAAAGGAAGAAGGATTGTGATAAAGGAGGCTTGCAGATGATAGAACTGAAGGGCATTACAAAAAAATACACGAAAGATGGTTCTCTTGAGGTTAATGTGCTCCAGGGCATAGATCTTGAGATAAGAAAAGGTGAGTTCGTCGCGATCATGGCGCCCTCCGGCATGGGGAAATCCACACTCATGAACATTATCGGCTGCCTCGACAAGCCGAGCGGCGGACAGTATTTTCTCGACGGGACGGAAGTCGTGAGCATGAATGACGACCAGCTTTCCCGTACTCGAAACAAGAAGATAGGTTTCGTCTTCCAGTCCTTCAATCTCCTGTCGAAGACGACCGCTCTTGAAAACGTTGAGCTGCCGTTAATCTATTCGACTGAAGATGTTGACCTGAAAGCAAAGGCAAAGGCGGCGCTTGAGGCAGTCGGCCTCGGCGACAGGATTGACCATGTCCCGTCCGAACTCTCCGGCGGTCAGCAACAGCGGGTTGCCATAGCAAGGGCCCTGGTAAATGACCCGGCTCTTATTCTTGCCGATGAGCCGACAGGAAACCTCGATACCGTATCAAGTCACGAGGTCATGAATATTTTCAGGAAGTTACACCAGGAAGGCCGGACAATTGTCCTTGTCACCCATGAGCCGGATGTTGCAGCAGAGGCGAATCGGATAATCACGATGAAGGACGGCAAGATCCTGAGTGATGAAAGGAGGGCTGAATAATGCTTCTTTCAAAAGTCATCCGTATTTCTCTGAAGGGACTTTCGAAATACAAGATGCGCACGTTTCTGATGATGCTCGGCATTATCATCGGAATCGCCACGTTGACGGTCATCGTTTCCGTGAGCAAGGGGATGCAGAAGAAGATCACAAAGAGCATCCAGAGCTTTGGACCTAACGCGGTCATGGTCTCCGCCGGAGGGGGAAAGATGTTCGGACCTCCGGACGACAAGGTGGCTACCCTTACGCTCGAGGACGTCACTGCTATACGAGAATCCGTAAAGGGAATAAGGGCCTTGTCTGCAAATACAATGAACCTGGAACAGGCAATAATCTACGGCAGCAGGAATTCCACGGCACCTGTCGTTGGCGTGACGCCGGAATTTTCAGATGCCTGGCAATGGTATGCTTCGAAGGGTGATTTCATAAGTGACGAAGACAACGCTTCTATGAGTAAAAACTGTATGCTCGGTCAGACTGTTGCAACAGAGTTATTCGGGGACCAAGACCCGGTAGGGGAGACGATAAGAGTCAATAACACGAATTTCAAGGTGATCGGGGTGTTGGGCAGGCGGGGCACCAGCCC
>Ga0334722_10005382_pt1 | contig 12960 bp, 5 predicted proteins | sample C3_bottom_MG_FD_207210 | JGI IMG/M metagenome (GOLD analysis project Ga0334722, IMG submission 207210) | Sediment microbial communities from Yellowstone Lake, YNP, Wyoming, USA - C3_bottom | ecosystem: Environmental > Aquatic > Freshwater > Lake > Sediment | place: USA: Wyoming | collected...
TTGGGTAGTGGATGTTGATGACCGCCGCTCCCACGTGCGCCTCCGCCGCCGTGCCCAGCGAGGTTTCCTGGGTCGTGCTGAGAATGGTTTGCAGGCCCAGCGCCTCGGCCATGGCGAATACCTTGAGCGATTCGCGCATCCCGCCGTGGGCGCTGTTGGCGACGTTGATGATGTCAATGGCGCGCGCTTCCCACAAGGCGAGGGCGTGCCGGGCGTCGCCGACGTGCTCGCTGACCGGAATGTCCAGCTTGGCGCGGACTTCGGCCATGCCCTTGACGTCGTGGATGGGCGCGACGCTCTCCACATATTGCGGGTCGTAATGCCTGCGCAGCCGGTTGATCAGCCGCACCGCGTCGGCCGGGTGCACGTGGTTGCTCAGGTCGAAGGCCTGCATGGTGATACGATCACCAAACTGCGTTCGCAGGGCGGCCAGAAAGGCATCGTCAAAGTCTGGCGCGCCGCCAATGTAAACCCGGAAAACGTCGAATCCCTCGCCGAGAAGCCGCTCCACCAGACTCAGATTAGATTCGACGTGCTTCTCCTCCAGGCTGCGGAAAAGCGGGAAGCAGACCTTGATGCGGGTGCGGACCGGCCCGCCGAACAGAACGTAAACCGGAACTCCGAGAGCCTTGCCCACGATGTCATGCAAGGCCATCTCAATTCCGGCGCGCAGGCTGCCCGTGTAGATGCCGGTGTCGCCGCGTCCGGTGAAGAGCATCCCCAGCAGGTTGTCCAAGCGGGACAGCTCCATGGCATTCTGGCCGCACAGGACGTTGCTCAGGCTGGCCTGGAGGTCTCCCAGGTCGGGCATGGTCAACGGCAGGTCCGTGACGTCGGCATACTCGCCTATACCCGCGACGCCGCTCTCAGTGTCCAGCCGGATGAGCACGTGCTGCGAGCTGTCTCCGGAGACGCGCGGCGTCAGAATGGGGAAGAGGCCCACAGTGCGAATGATCGCGGGAGGACAGGCCGGCTGGGCGCGCGGTTCAGGCGCAAGCCCTTTGACCTTCGATGCACGATTTCGAAGATTGCGCCTCGTCAACGATCGCCCCCAAAGGCTAACATCCGCCCGCGCGAATCTGCGCGTCTCCGCCCGGTTTGCGAAAACAAACGACGTACCTACCATCAGTGCAGAGCTTTGTCAAGAAACTTTTCATGCCAGTGTGAAAGTGTTCTTTTAAGGAATCCCTCTGATGTCCTTGGAACCATACTACGCTGTCGTCTAACGATGCGACTCCCACAGGCCCAACCTGCTCATGCTGTTGTGCATTCAGCACCGGTGCGAAGGGCACAGGCGCTAGGTGGCATTTGTGAAACATTTCACACTGTAGTGAAATATTTCACTTGACAGTGTGCTTGACCGTGCCTATAGTCCAATGCGTCGAGCCTTGAGAGGATTGCTCCAGACCCTGAAAACGTAGGCAAGGACTGCCGATCCTCTTTGATCGCATGCCGTCGGATGTGGGATTCAAAGCGAAGGGGGAGCAAGTTCCATGCGCAGCAATCGCCTTCTCGCAGTCTTGACAACTTCGGGAGCTATTCTTCTTCTCACGATGCCCTTGATGGCCTCACTCGATCGCGGCGCCATCCGCGGCACGGTGACCGATCCGCAGGGAGCGGTCGTGCCCGACGCAATGGTTGTCGTGCGCAACCTGGACACGAGTGTTGCGACCAATCTGGTCACGAACTCGGCGGGGTTCTATCTGGCGTCGGAACTTGTCCCGGGCAAGTACACCGTGCGTGTTGAGGCGCAGGGCTTCAGCCCGCTGGAGATCAAAGATATCGCGGTCGGGGCGGGCACCACGGTGACGCAGGATGCGGAACTGAAGGTGGGCGCGACGGCGCAGAGCGTGGAGGTGAGCGCCCGGGCGGGACTGGTGGAGACGACTTCTTCCAATTTCAGCAGCGGCGTCAGTCGACGCTATCTTGAGAATCTCCCCCTCCAGGGCCGTGATATCCAGACGCTGGTGCAACTCTTCCCGGGCGTCGTGCAGTCCAGCGGCCCGTCGGGCGCGGTCTTTGGCTCAAACAGTCAGTTCGGCGGCTTTCCTGACCCGCTTCACCTGGTGGGCTCAAGCGTCAGCGCGAACGGCGGTCAAGCGGGCGCCAACGCTTGGTTTCTCGAGGGAGCGCTGAACTCCACTGTGGGCGCTGAAGCCACTACCGTCAACCCCTCGCCGGACGCCGTGGCGGAATTCAATCTGGTTCAAAACAGTCTGGCGGCTGAGTACGGGCGCACCAGCGGCATGGTGGTTAACGTCGTGCTCAAATCCGGCACGAACGAGCTGCACGGGTCGGGTTCCGTCGTCAACCGCAATTCCGTCTTCAGCGCCACCAATCCCTTCGCCCGGCGGGACTCGAACGGCGACCCCTTCCTCCAGCCCTGGGTGAACTGGAACAATTTCAGCGGGACCCTGGGCGGACCGGTGTACATTCCCGGTGTTTACAACGGCAAGAACCGGACCTTCTTCTTCCTTTCCGAGGAAGTGGCGTTCCTGCATGAGCGACAGAACAAGATCCTCACGGTGCCGATGCCGGCCGCCAAGCACGGGGATTTCACCGGCGATCCGCGGTTCACGGCGGTCTGCGATCCTGTCAATAACCCCAACCAGTGCATCTACGACCCGTATACGACGACCTGGAACGATGCCAAGGGATGGTTCGACCGCGACCCGTTCCCGACGCCCAATATCTCCTTGTACCGGCCCCTCGATCCCCTGGCCAAGTTTTATGTCGATTCCATTCCCGATCCCAACTTCACCGACCCGCTGTCTCCGTGTGGGATTTATTGCAACAACTACCTGGGCGCGGTGGGAAGCAGCATGACCACGCACAACCTGTCCACCAAGGTTGACCACGTGTTCAACGACAAACACCGTCTGTTTGCCTCCTGGCTCTTCAATCCCAGCTACTACGCCAACTACCGCTACCCGTGGAACGGTCCCACGGCCCAGACCAATACCGGGCTCTCGGGCGCCAATCCCTATAACACGCGCAATCAACTGGCGATCGTCGGGTTGACGTCCACCTTCAGCCCAACGATCGTGAATGAGTTGCGGTTCTCCTTCGGGCGTCAGAACCTGATGGCCCGGCCCAACCTGGAAAGCGTGACGCACAATAAGGAAGTCCAGGAGCGCGTCAACGGGCTGAACTTCTGGCTCTTCTCGCCCGGCCAGGAAGTGCCGACCATTTCTTTTGCCGACGCCGGCGGGAACTTCTCATTCGGCCCCGTTCAGTACCAGAACGGCAGCATGGGGCAGCAGGCTTACACGTTGAATGACAGCCTCACCAAGATCTGGGGCCGCCACACCCTGAAGGGCGGATTCACTTTCCGAAGAAACAACCTCTGGGGCAGTTCGCCGGCGGGCTTCAATCTCAACTTCGACGGCTATTTGACCACCAACGCGGATACCGGGGCGGGGGGGACGGGGCTGGCCCAGTTCCTGCTGGGCACGCTGGCCGAGGGGATGGGTAGTTCCGCCGTCCAGTACGCTCCCTGGCAGACGAATGATGATTACGCCTTTTTCGGGCAGGACGAGTTCCGGGTGACAAAGAACCTCACGCTGAGTCTCGGGGTGCGCTGGGATATCTACGGCTGGATCCGTGAGCGCCACAACATGCTGGCCAACTTCGACCTCTCGCACAAGAATCCCGAGGTCAATGCCATGGGCAAGATCGTTTACCCGGGAACCTCAGGGCACCCCGACCGCAATATCTTCCCGGCCAACAAAGACAGCTTCGGCCCCCGCTTCGGTTTTGCCTGGTCGCCTTTCGGAAACAACCGGACGGTCATCCGCGGCGGCTATGGGCTGGTTTACAGCAACAGCCTGTCCGCGGCCTTTGGCCAGGGCAACGGCGCCTTCTCGACCATGGGGTCTTACGTTCCGGTTTACACGCCTTGGACTTCGTACTGGTACATGCTGACCGGCTGGGTCTTGAGTCAGGGCGCTCCGTCGTTTACCTTCCCGGATCTGAGCGCCAACCAGAAGAATCAATACCAGTTTGTCGGCGACCCGACGAACATCTACGGCTTCATCAAAGGTGACAGGGACCCGTACGTTCAGCAATGGAACCTTTCGCTCCAGCGCGAGCTGCCGGGCAACATTCTGGTCAGTGTCGCCTATGTTGGCAGCCACGGCTCGCACCTGCTGGGTGATGAAATCCGGAACATCAACCAGATCTCGAAATCCAACCTGGCCAAATACCGGTGGGGGATGAACGATTACGTTTACGAAGTTGACCCTTCGCTTGACGGCCTCTTTGGCGACTGTGGCCGGTGGTACGATCCCGACCATGTCGTCTGCTCCGGCTGGTACGCGCTGGCGCCCTACCCGCAATGGTGGTCGGTTCAGGCGATGCTCTCACCGGACGGTTACAACAAGTACCATTCCGGCCAGTTGCGCGTGGAGAAGCGGTACTCGCACGGGCTCAATTTCATTGGCGCTTACACCTACTCCAAGAATATTGTCAGCGCCGGTCTCGGCGCGCTGGCCGCCAACACCATTGGCCCGACTGTCATTGGCAACCGGGGCGTGGGCCGTCTCGCTCATATCCCCGGCGCGGCGGGCGGCGGAGTCGTGGATGGCTCGACGCACACGGGCCCCGAGGACCTCCAGAATATGCGCCGTTACGATGGGCTTGCTCCCGACGACACCACGCATATCTTCAACTTCGCCTCGACCTACGAGCTGCCGTTTGGGAGGGGCAAGAAATGGGCCAGCACCAGGGGCCTGGCCAACGCTTTCATCGGCGGCTGGAAATTGACTCAGAACTGGAACTTCCAGTCGGGCGTCCCGATGTTCTTCTCGGGCCCCTGCGACGGCGCCTACGGCACCATGAGTTGCCGGCCCAACCTGGTGGGCGACCTCTCCGCCGGGCGCAGCGGCAAGACGCCTCAGCAAATCCAGCAGCAGTGGTACGATCCCAACGCGCTCTGCGCCGCGTGGGGTTGCGACCAGGCGTTGACCACGGCGCTTTCTGAAGGGGATCATGCCTTCCAGGACAGCGTGGACTCCTACTGGCAACTGGGCAATATCGGAACGCGGCCGCCTTCGGGCCGCACGCCGGGATTCTGGAATGCCGATCTGTCGCTGGCGAAGGAATTCCACATTTCGGAGAGCAAATACTTTAACTTCCGCTGGGATGTCTTCAACGCTTTCAATCACCAGAACCTGGGGGTCCCCAGCAATTATTGGTGCTTGCCGCCAGGACCCAACGGCGAAACCGACAAGGTCCGGCAATTCGGGTGCTCATTCGGCCAGATTACGAACGTCCAGACTGACCCGCGCGGCATGCAGTTCTCGTTGCGATTTGTCTGGTAGCCGGCCAGGCGTCGCTGTGATGGTGAACTCTTGGGGCTTATGAGTCATACGGGCAGGCTCTCGGGCCTGCCCGTAACTCTGTTCGGGAGCCTGTTGACAAGCGGCCCGTTCTGGATGAGAACTCCCACTGCCGTACGTTGAAGACCACGCCAGGAGAACCCATGCGAGGGCATCTGAAATTTCTTGGGGCGTTCGTCCCCGCACTAATCCTATGGAGTGTTTCTTCGGCGGACCGCAGCCAGGCTGCCGAGCCTGATGCACGCAACCTTCCTGCCGTGGTCCTGCGCGACGCGCCGCTCATTCAGATGCCGGGCGTGGAGGTGCCGGAACGCAGCCTGCTCCACGAAGCCGATTCCAACAACCCCCTGCACTGGGACGGGGACACGCTCTATCTCTTCAACAATTACGGGCATCCGTGGCGCACTTCCGGGCCGGACCTCGCGCACCTGGACAACCGGATATCGGTCAATCTCGGCGACCAAAACAACAAGATGAATCTCTGGATCGAAGCGACGTGGAAGGATGACGACGGCACGCTCTACGGCGCGTACCACTACGAGCCGGATACCGTCTGCTTCTCGAATTCGCACACCCTGACCGCGCCGCGCATCGGCTGGATTCGCTCGCGGGACAATGGTGCTACCTGGGACGACCTTGGATTCATCATCTCCGCCGAGCCTTGCCGCATCAACTGCAAGAGCGCCAGCCCGTGGGACTCCGGTGGTACGGGCGATTTTGTGTTTCTCCTCGACAGCAAGAAGCAATACTTCTATTTTTACGGCACCAGCTACGACCCTGCGTTCGAAGAGCAGGGAGTGTTCGTCGCGCGCCTCGCGTATGCCGACCGTGACCAGCCGGCCGGCAAGGCCATGAAGTGGCACAAAGGGGGGTGGAGCGAGCCGGGCATCTGGGGCCACGTGACACCGGTCTTCCCCGCCGAGCGCGATTATCACCGCCCCAATGGCTCGATGTTCTGGGGGCCCGCGATCCACTGGAATACCTATTTGCAGACGTACGTCATGGTCCTGAACCACGCCATCGACACCAAGCTGACCGAGGACGGGATCTACATCAGCTACAACCGCGACCTCGGCGATCCCAACGGCTGGAGCAAGCCGCAGATGATTCTCAATCGCGAGGGAATCCTCCGGGCCACCACCATCGGCAAAGTCGTGGACGGCATGCTGCTCATTCCCCGCGGCGTCTATTACGGTGAGTTGCGGCCCGCGGCGGACGGCACGGTCATTGCAGACACGCTCTCCAGCGGCTGGTACCCGCAGGTCATCGGGACTGCGAAGGGCGAGACCGATAAGTTGTGCGGGCGCATCTGCCGCTTCTTCATGACCGGCATGTCGCGATTGGAGATTAGTTTCCGGAAACCGGGGGAGAAGCCGGAGTAGGGATCGGTTCCAGTGGGCGGCTCGGCGATGGGAGAGCCGCGGCTCTGCCGCCGCTTTCTTGCGGGCGATCCGATGCTCGCCGGACCTCGGGGAGCCGTGCTTCCAAAAAGGAAAGCGGGAGCAATGCTTCCGAGAAGCAAGGCAGAAGCAGAGCTTCCGCACTCCAAAGAGGGATTCGAATCATGCGAAAGACGCCTCAGTTATTGATCCCGATTGCCGTTCTGGCAGCCGCCACGGCGCTTCTGGCCGCCGCGGATCGCGCGAGCAGCACGAAGCCGTCCGCGAATCCTGGAGACGCTCATCTTCCCTCGGTGGTCATCACCGACGCCCCGGAAATCCACATCACGGGAGTGGACTGCAACAGCCCGGCCCACTGGGACGGCGACACGCTCTACGTCTTCAATTCCTACGGCCACCCGCACCAGAATTCCGGGCCGGACCTTTTCCACCTCTCCAAGCGTGTCTCCACCAAGCTGGGGGATTTGAACGACAAGCTCTACATCTGGATCGAGGCCACCTGGAAAGACGAAGCAGACGGCGTCCTCTACGGCGCCTATCATTACGAACTCGATGCTGTTTGCGTCTCCAACAATCACCTGCCCACCATGCCCAAGATCGGCTGGATCCGCTCGCGCGATAACGGCGAAACCTGGGAAGACCTGGGATTTATCATCGAGGCTCGCCCCTGTGCGGTCCGCTGCGCCACCGCCAGCCCCTGGGACGTGGGCGGCACCGGTGATTTCGTTTTCTACTTGGACGAGAAGAAGCAGTACTTCTATTTCTACGGGACCAGTTACGACTCACAGTTTGAAGAACAAGGCGTCTGGGCGGCGCGCATGCGCTACGCCGATCGGAAGAATCCCTCCGGCAAAGTTATGAAATGGTATGAGAACGGATGGAACGAGCCCGCGCTCTGGGGCCACGTGACGCCGGTTTTCCCCGCCGAGCGCGATTACCACGGCAAGGACGGCGCGATGTTCTGGGGCCCCGCCATCCACTGGAACACTTATCTTCAAACTTACGTCATGCTGCTGAACCACGCCGTGGATACCAAGCTGACCCAGGACGGCATCTATATCAGCTTCAACCGCGATGTGGGAAATCCCAAGGGCTGGAGCAAGCCGAAGAAGATTCTCGATCGCCCGGAAATCCAGAAAACCATGGCGGGGGCGAAAGTCTCTCCCACCAAACTCGAGAACGGCTGGTATCCCGAGGTCATCGGGGTGGAGAAGGGTGAGACCGATAAGGTGCTGGGACGCCACGCGCGCTTCTTCATGGCGGGCTTGTCGCGCAAGAAAATGATGTTCTTGAAGCCCGGCGAAAAACCTCCGGCCCCGTGAGGCCAGGTGATTCATGCTCAGCGGAATCGCAGCCTGGACTCCGCCCACGCGCCCGGCGTTTCTCTTCGTCTTCCTGGCCAACTGGCTGACCAACATGGAAATGGCGGAGAACATCGTGAAGGTGCTGGGGAGCCCGTACGTCGCCGTCCGGCCTGACCAGCTTGCGGATCTCTTCAAACAGTTTCGAAGTGTGTGAAGAAACATCATTGCCTTCGACGCAAGAACAGCGCCACAATCCCAACGCTCTTCGGTGAGATTGGCAGGGAAGGGGATCGTAATGTCCAGAAGGGCAGCCAAGCTCTCGCGCCGCAAATTCTTTCGAAATACGATCCGAACCGGCGTCGCAGCTTCCTTGGCTTCGGTCTTGCCGGTTGAAGCCGTGTCATCCTCGCCAGCGGAAAAGGACGACGGCGGGGGCATCGTCATTCGCGTTGATGGGCCTGCCGGGCCGCCGCCGCTGGGCGCCCCCGTTGAGACTGCGGTGCCCTTTCCCCGAGGACAAGTGAAGAAGGCGGGCAATTGGACCGTCGTTTCTCCTGCCGGCAAACCGGTGATCACTCAGGTGCGCGCGACGACTCGGTGGGATGATGGCAGCGTCCGGTGGCTCTTCGTCGTCTTCGAGGCGGAGGAGGGCCCTGGCAACTATACACTGCGCAAGGGCCAGCAGCCCTCCGCGCCGGATTTGCTGCGCTCGAATGACGCCGAACTGGTTCTGGACGCGGAACAAGTCATGATCACGATTCCGCGCCAGGGCGGGCGCTGGATGCAGGCGATTGAAGCGCGCTCTTCGGGCGGCACGCCTCAGGCCGTCCTCAGCGGTCAAGTCGTAGTTGACCTCGTGCTCACTCGGCACGATGGGAAAATATTCCGCGCCTCGCAGGCCGGCGAGACACTGTGCGCGACCATCGAAGAGCGAGGTCCGGTGCGAGCCGCGGTTCGATTGGAGGGCCAATGTCGTGCTGGCGACGGAGAAGCGCTGTTTGACTTCATCATCCGCTTGACGGTCTATCGCGGGCGCCCGGAGGTTTTCGTCTCCGCCACCTGGATCAATGCTACGGATCGGCCTTCCGAGCAGGTGCGCGACATCCGAGTTGAACTCCCGTTCGAGTTCAATCCGGAGCGGCTGGTCATCGGGTGCGAGACAGGTGTTTACGACGGCCCGTTTCTGAAGGACTGGCCCGTTTACGTTCTCCAGGAAGATCACGATTCCTATTGGGGCCGAACGCGCAATCCCGACGGACGAATTCAGAATCTCTCGAGCGGCGGCTGCAACGGCGCGCACGCGCCCGGCTGGCTGTACCTGCAAAATGAGAACCGCTGCCTGGGGGTTTGGGTTCCCAATTTCTGGCAGGAATACCCGAACGAAATCGCGGTGAAGCAGGGCGAGATGAGCGTCGGGCTCTGGCCGGAGCGCGCCACTCCGCATCTGCTCAGCAAGCCGCTCTTACCCGCGCATCCCGAAGGGCAGGGGCTCTACGCGATGATCCGGTATTGGCCCATCCTGCCGCACCCGTATCAAGCCTTTGTCGATCCCGCGAAGAAATCCCTGGACTCGCGCCAGGGTATGGCCAAGACGCAGGAGATCGTGCTGAGTCCTTGGGCGGCCGGCGCTGATGGGCCGACCTTCGAGAAGAAGTGGTGGAGCGGCGCGCTCAAGCCCGTCCGCGGCCATCTTAATCCCAGGTATGTCGCTGCCACAGGAGCGCTGGGGTCCTTGGTCCCGCGCGATACCAGACGCTTCCCCGAGTTCGAGCGGATGTTCGAGGAGAGTTTCGGCTGGCTCGATCGCCACATCGATCACGCCAAGTGTTATGGCAAATTTGATTATGGCGACTTCAAGTATTTCACAGCCTCAACAACCTACATGTGCCACCCCGGAACCAAGTGGGGCGAGATGGGAGAGATGGCGCGAGAAGGCTACTGGCACAACAACGAGCGCGACACGCTCCTCGGGCTCCTTCTTTACTACTTTCGAACGGGCGACGCGCGCGCCTGGGAACGCTGCCGGATCGCGGCCCGCCATCTGCTCGACGTAGACATCCGCCACCATCCCCACTGGGGAATGTGGACCCACAGTTACGGTCACTGCTACGTCGCTCTCGGCGAAGGCGGCGAGCCGGACCACTCCTGGCTGCTTGGCATGCTGGTCTGGGCGGGCGCGAGCGGGGATCCCATGGCGCTCGACTGGGCGATGCGGTGCGGCGAGCGATTGCGGGCCTTCAAGGCCGACTTCACGCAAGCCGACGCCCGGACCGCCGCGGTCTTCCTGCACATGATGTGTCAGTTCCATTCCTACACGGGCGAGGCTGCGTACTTGCAGGCCGCCAGGCCCGCGGTTGACGCGTTCCTGAAGCTGCAGAACCCCAACGGGAGCTGGCCTGCGTACCTGGGCAACCAGAAGCACAGCAGAATCGAAGGCTTCGTGGAGCATGCCGTGATGGCCCTCGCCGATTATTACGCGGTGAGTGGGGACGCCGAGGTTTTGAAGGCACTCGACCGGGGGCTCGCTTATCTCTATAAGGACGACGGCAGTGGGAGAGTCGAGATCGGCGAAGCGCCATTGGCGCTGTACGGCCTCGCTGTGCTCTTTGCGAAAACGGGCAAACCCCAGTACGCGAGAGTGGCACGAGCGGTGCTGGAAAAGATCCGGCAGAGTCAGAACCTTTCCTCCGACCCCAACGGGCGCGGCGACGTGATGGCGGAATGGGGCGTTAACAACGAGGCGGGAGCGAAGGGCACGGGCCGCCCTCCACAGTTCCTGGGCCAGACTCGCCCCCTCGTGCCGGTTGGATTGCTGGCCTATGGGCAGGCGAGCCTCGCGGCGCTGGCAAACGCGGAGAACAATGCGTCAACGAAGGGGTGATTCTTGCGCCCGCTTTTCAGGGCGGGCTCGCAGCGTGATCCTTCGCGAGGCTCGAATCTGGACGGGACCGATCAAGCCGGAGGGAACGGGTTCGGGAACATAATCGCGCATCATTTCGGGTGACATGGCTGGCGGGCGGTCGGCTTCGGTGGGCGGCTTGACTCGCATCCGGTTCATCAGGCTGTTGGTGACTCGGATTTCGAGCTCGTTCACGCCCGGTCGGGCGGCTCCGGTGATCTCCACTCGATAAGGCTGTTTCCACACCACTCCGCTGGATTTGCCATTCACCACAACCTCCGCGACATCGTGGACTTCACCGAGGTCCAACTCGAGTCGGGTGCCAGATGAGAAGCAAGCGACCGGAAGATTGAATCGGGCTCGATAGGAGACAGTTCCCGAAAAATCGCGCAACCCGGGAATCTGTGTCCAACTGCCCAGCGCATCAAGTTCTTTCTCCACGCCGTTTCCGCTCAAACGCCACGGGCCAATCAGCGCAGGCGCCGGGAGCCCGGTTGCCGTCGCTCTCAGGATGCCGGCCGCTGTGCGCGCTTCGAAGAGTCCGTTCTGCTCAACTTCAGCTTCGACAGTCCTTCCATCATCCGATACCTGCAAAACGCGCTTCACATTTGTTTCTGCCACTCCCGCGCCGGGTTTCTCCCGGCGGAAGACCACGAATCTCGATTCCCAGGGATCGAGGGCCAACCGGGCTTCGGTGAATTCTCCCTCCATTCGAAACTCATAGAGCGGTTCAATCGAGCCGGTCATGGGGTCGAGAACGTACGGCGCCTCACCGGTGACGTGAAACCGCGCGCGGATTTGCTTGGCGCGGGCGCTGATGTTGGCGATGAAGAAGATCTTGCGATCCGCGGCCTCGCGGTAAACGAACCCAACGTTCGCATCCCGAGGCTCCATCACCAAGTCCGGAGGAATGATCTTCGCCACGACGCGCGGCAGCGCTGAGGCGTGGGGAGCGAGATTCTGGTACGGATCACGCAGAAGAAGGACTCCTTCACCCGCGCCGCACTCGTTGCCTCGCGCCCGGAGTTCACCGCGCCAGGGCGGCCGGCTCGCATCCGACGGGTCTCCGAAGATTTCGCGCGCGAATCGTTGCACCTGTTCAGTCTTCTTCTCGGCATCGACAAAGCCCGGGGCGCGGTCGGGCACGCGCTCAGTTGCGATGACGCTCCCGCCCGCGCGCGCGAAGTCGCGCAGACGCTCGAACGCTTCCGGGTCCATGGCTTTAATCTTGGGCAGGATCACCACGCGATAGTCCATCGGCCCGACGTGCAAACTGCCACTTTCGATTCGACCCTCGATGATCCGCCGCGCGTTGATGAAGTCAAAGTCGAAACCGCCATCCTGCAAATCGCCGAGCATGGCCGCGGCGCTCGCGTCACCGCCGTCGCTCAGGCGCTGCTCCAGTGCGCCCGCCAGGTCATGCCAGTCGCCATAGGCATCGGACCAGACGTCTTCGGTCGGCAGATAGACGGCGACCCTCACGACGGGCTTGCCTTGCTGCAACAGGAAGTCAGCGCGCCGGACGTAGTCGCTGAGACTCTTCAAGGTGGGCCACCAGGTGTTCGTGGGACTCACATCGGTGGCGGCGTAGTAATACCAGCCGGGCGGCTCGGCCCAGGAGGGTGAGAGCGGCACCCCGTGGAAATAGAGCTGATCGATGCCGTCCAGATACATGGCGTCGGCCGCGCCCTTCATATTCTCCAGCGTGACCTGGAACTGCGGGCAGCGCAGCCAAGTGAAGGCTTCGCCAGATACCTGGGTCCGCCCAAACAGGTGGGCGGCGGAACTGGCCAACTTCCGATCACGAATGTTGATTTGCCGCCGGTCCTGCTCGCCGTAGGACTCGCCTTCGGGGTAATCGTTGATTCCATACGCTTCGAGAATGTCGGCGGGCGTGCCGTGGGCCTGCGCGCGCGTCAGGAATCCGTTCTGATGGGCCCATTGGTTGAGCGGCGCGTAGAAATTCCCAAGAGCCAGCTCGGAAATTGTCTTGCGAAAATCGTAACGGACCCTCGCCC